>RRZU013533620.1_pt1 | contig 26182 bp, 25 predicted proteins | sample 2165561 | NCBI WGS metagenome assembly RRZU01 (sample SAMN10456909, study PRJNA506462) | wastewater metagenome | isolation source: wastewater sludge | place: USA: Moscow, Idaho | reverse complement strand
CGACCCTTGCTGATACCTTCTTCCAGTACTTTATGGTTGAGCTGACCTAAGAAAGTGACTTCATCGTCAGTGTTCCAGCTGATGCCTTTACCACCATTGCCTTGAGTATTGAGCAATGGGCCGAGCGAAGTGAACATCTTGTAAGTGTTCGGGAAATCGCGCTCAACCACGACCATGTTAGGTGCGTTTTTACCCGGCACTAATGGCTCGCCAGAGGTTTTCCAGTCAGTACCACCGTAAGGCTGGGCTAACTCACCAGGACTGTCGTGCTGGGTTGGAATGGTCACAATGTCGTTTTCAACACCAAGATGGCCTTCAGTCAGCTCAGAGAATTTCTTCGCTACGCCTTTGAAAATATCCCAGTCAGTTCTGGATTCCCACGCTGGATCAATGGCTGCTGATAGCGGGTGAATGAACGGGTGCATATCCGAGGTGTTCATATCATCTTTTTCGTACCAAGTTGCGGTCGGTAAAACGATATCGGAGTACACGCATGTTGATGACATACGGAAATCTAGCGTAGTAACCAGGTCAATTTTGCCGATTGCTGCATCTTCAGCCCACTCAACTTCAGTTGGCTTGTAACCTGTGCTGCCGGTGTCTTCGTTCAACACCCCGTGCTTCGGTGTACCGAGTAGGTACTTGAGCATGTACTCATGACCTTTACCGGATGAACCCAGCAAGTTTGAACGCCAAACAAACATGTTGCGTGGGAAGTTCGCTGGGCTATCAGGCTGCTCACAAGCAAAGCGCAATGAGCCGTCTTCCAGTGATTTCACCACATAGTCTTTAGGATCCATGCCAGCAGCTTTGGCTTCACGGCAGATCGCTAACGGGTTGCGGTTCAATTGTGGTGCGCTAGGTAACCAGCCGCCACGTTCCGCTTGAATGTTGTAATCGAGCGCATGTTTGGGGAACTGAGACTTGTCTGCCATAGGCGAGAGAATCTCATGCATGTCCATTTTTTCATGGCGCCATTGTGAGCTGTGGTTATAGAAGAAGCTGGTACCGTTCATATGACGCGGTGGACGGCTCCAGTCCAAACCAAAGGCAACAGGTAACCAGCCGGTTTGTGGACGTAGTTTTTCTTGGCCCACATAGTGCGCCCAACCACCACCACTTTGACCGACACAGCCACACATGATCAGCATATTGATCAAGCCACGGTAGTTCATATCCATGTGGTACCAGTGGTTCATCGCCGCACCGACGATGATCATGGATTTACCCTTGGTCTTGTCAGCGTTATCAGCAAACTCACGCGCGACTTGGATAACCTTCTCACGGCTCACGCCAGTGATGGCTTCTTGCCATGCTGGGGTGCCTGGAATGTCGGCTTGGTCGTAGCTGCTAGCAACGTTTTTACCACCTAAACCACGGTCAATACCTAAGCCTGCTGCACTGATATCAAATACCGTGGCTACGCGTGCTTTGCTACCGTCAGCTAAAGTTAGCTCGCGGCTTGGAACGCGCCGGAACTGTACGCCTTCACCGTCAACGTGTTGGAAATGATCGTGCAAATCGCCGCCGAAGTAAGGGAATGCCACTTCAACAGGGTTGCCTTCATCGATCAGAGATAATTGCAGTTCAACGTCTTTACCGTTGGTGCCTTCACGGGCTTCAATGTTCCACTTGCCCTTTTCATTCCAGCGGTAGCCGATTGAACCCAATGGTGAAACCAGCTCTTTAGACAGGCTGTCAAGGGCAATGGTTTTCCACTCAGGGTTGTTTTCTTGACCGAGGTTTCCGTTGAGGTCAGCTGCGCGCAAGAAGCGAGTTGGCTTAAAGCCATCTTCGTACTCTTCCAGCATCACCAGCATTGGGAAGTCGGAGTAACGGCGTACATAATCGGTGAAGTAAGCACTTGGTTTTTCCAAGTGGAACTCTTTGAAAATGACGTGACAGAAGGCTTGTGCTAAGGCGGCATCGGTACCTTGCTTAGGGTTGAGCCAGAGGTCAGTGAGCTTGGCTACTTCTGAGTAGTCAGGGGTTACTGATACAGTTTTGGCGCCCTTGTAACGTACTTCAGTGAAGAAGTGCGCATCTGGGGTACGTGTTTGCGGCACGTTAGAACCCCAAGCAATGATGTAGTTGGAGTTGTACCAGTCGGCTGATTCTGGAACGTCAGTTTGCTCGCCCCAGACCATGGGTGAGGCCGGTGGTAAGTCACAGTACCAGTCATAGAAGCTCAAGCACACACCGCCCATTAAGGACAAGTAGCGCGAGCCAGCAGCGTAACTGATCATCGACATCGCAGGAATTGGCGAGAAGCCGACAACGCGGTCAGGACCATAGGCCTTAGTGGTGTAAACGTTAGCCGCAGCAATGATTTCGTTGACTTCATCCCAGTTGGAACGAATAAAGCCACCCAAGCCACGCTTGCTTTTGTATGAGCGCGCCTTGGCAGGGTCTTCAACAATGCTCTGCCATGCATCAACTGGTGCTAATGATTTACGCGCGTCACGCCACAGTTGCAGTAAAGCTTTGCGCACTTTTGGGTATTTAACCCGGTTGGCGCTGTAGATATACCAGCTGTAACTGGCGCCACGTGGGCAGCCGCGTGGCTCGTGGTTCGGCAGGCCAGGGCGAGTACGCGGGTAGTCAGTTTGCTGAGTTTCCCAAGTAATGAGTCCATTTTTGACGTAGATTTTCCACGAGCATGAACCCGTACAGTTCACACCATGCGTAGAACGAACGATCTTGTCATACTGCCAGCGTGCGCGATAACCGTCTTCCCAATCACGGGATTCTTTACGGGTTTCGCCATGGCCATCAGCAAATTCACCTTGTTTTCTTTTTAAAAAATGCAGTTGGTCTAAAATGCGACTCATAGTTTTTTTCCTCTTGAAAAGCTGCCGTGCAGTAAAGCTTGGCAGCTGATTGCACGCATATGTTTGTAGAAAAAGAGCGTCATTACTTACCAGCCTGCTGGTCTGCTGCGAGCGCAAGGTCTACTGATGAAACAATGTATTCTTCGGCAAATGCGCCCTCTGGCTCTTTGAGCCAGAAAAAGCAGGCGATAAAGCTCAACAGCGCGCCCGCAGCGATAATGAAGAAGAATTGTGAAGGTGTTACAAAGGTGTATAGGGTCAGGTAAAACACCGCACCGACGTTACCGTAGGCACCGGCCATTCCTGATATTTGTCCAGTGATGCGGCGCTTGATTGAAGGAATAATGCCGAAGGTTGCACCCTCTGCACCTTGCACAAACACCGAGCACAAAATGGTAACGGCGACGGCGACGAACAGAGGCCAAGTGCCACCCATTAAGCCCATCAGTGCAAAGCCGATTGCGATACCAATCATGTAGGCCAGCATCACAAAACGACGATTACCGAAGCGGTCAGACACCAGTCCGCCAATCGGGCGTGCAATGAGGTTCACAAAGGCGAATGAAGCTGCGATCATTCCTGCAACGGTAGGCGTCAGTCCCCAAGTCATCTCAAAGAACATTGGCAACATTGAGACCACCGCCAACTCTGCACCAAAGTTAGCAAAGTAGGTGGAGTTCAGTGCGGCAACTGAGTTGAAGTGGTATTTGTCGTCTTCAGGCACACCTTTACGCAAAATCGGTAAGTTGACCTTGAAAATCTGGATGATTTGGTAGATGACGATGAAGGCAATCACCGCATGGCAGACCCACGCCCATTGCGCGTCGAGGTAGCCCATTTTTTCAATGCGCCAGACCAGCAGAGATAAAACACCAACCATAGGGACAGTCCAGATGATCAGTTTGATCATGTCGCCCCAAGTGCTGACTTCCATAGCGCTAACTTTACGCGGTTTGTGATGCACAGTACCAGCTGGGCCATCGGTGATTGCAAACCAGTAATAGACACCATACATGGCCATCAGAATTGCGGTTGACGCAATGGCGTAGCGCCAGCCATCATCACCACCGAAGACGTTCAAAGCAATCATGGGTAGAGTCATGGCTGCGGCGGCAGAACCAAAGTTACCCCAGCCGGCATAAAAGCCTTCGGCAAAGCCAATATCACGCGGCTTAAACCACATCGCGGTCATGTGAATACCGACCACAAAGCTTGCGCCAATTGAGCTGAGCACTAAACGTGAGACTAATAGTTGTGTGCGCGTCTCCCCGAAAGCAAAGGCAATCGCTGGAATGGCCATGGTGACCATTAGGATTGAGAAGACGCGGCGTGGGCCCCACTTATCCAAGGCCATGCCGACTAAAATCCGCGCAGGGATGGTGAGTGCGACGTTGGCAATGGCAAACAGGCGCAAGTCATCGCTGGTCAACCAACCCACGCTTTTCAGCATGCTGGTCGCCAGTGGGGCCATATTGAACCAAACAAAGAAACAGATAAAGAAAGCAATCCAAGTTAAGTGGAGAGCTTTAATTTCAGGCCTTTTGTAATGGAACAAGTCAGAAACTTTCATGTTAAGGCTCCGTCATCCATTGAGTGTTTATTGACATGACTGAATCAGCACCGGGCACGGTGCGCGACGCGTCAGAAACGAGCTGACATCACCAAAGGTCATGAAGTTAAACTCATCAACCCAAGCGTCTAAGGTTTTGCCAATGATGTTGCTGTCAATTTTTTCACTGTGGCGGGCGATCACTAACAGATCAGGTTGTTTGTTTTTTACCGCCTGTAGAATCATTTTTCGTGGGTCACCCTCAGCAAGCAGTACTTCTGCGCTGATACCCAGTTCGTTTAAGGTTTGTGCGGCTTCGCGTAGACCTTCGGAAAAGTCATGCTTGAAATCCAAGTAACGCTCTTCATTAACGCCACTGGAACCCAACACATCTTCAACTACGCCAACTAGGGTGATTTTTGGTTTTAACGCAGCGAACATCTGTAAAGTTTTGTCCAGCGCTTGTTTTGCGTTTGTTGAATTGTCGTAAGCAACCATGATGTTCATCAGTAACTCCTGATATTCAAATATGCAGTGCTGTTTAAGGGTTTTTTACGTACGCATCTTTGCGTAGGTAGAACCACCAGTTAAGGATCAAGCACAGCGCGTAAAACACCGCAAAGCCATACATCGCAACTTCTGGCGTACCTGCTTTGATTTGCTCGCCGATAACCACTGGGGCAACGAATGAGCCGTAAGCGGCAATCGCTGAGGTCCAGCCTAAAACTGGACCGGCTTGCTCGCGGTTATAAATCACACCAATGGTGCGGAAAGTTGAACCGTTACCAATGCCAGATGCAGCGAAAAGGACTAAGAACAGGCTAATAAAGGCGAAAAAATAGCTTTCAGGCTGTGCTGAGCTGTAGGCCAGCTGCAGGGTGTAACCTAGTGCAACAGAGGCTACGACCATGACTAAAGTGATAATTTGTGTAACCAAAGAGCCGCCGACTTTATCGGAGATCCAGCCGCCAATCGGACGAGTAAGCGCGCCAAGGAAAGGGCCGATCCAAGCGTAGGTTAAAGCGCTGGGTGCGCTCGGGTTAGCGACGCGAGTGATAGTACCGTCCGCGGCCACTTCGGTGATGTAACCAAAAATTACAGTGATGGACAGCGGTAGCGCCATCGAGAAACCAATGAAAGAGCCAAAGGTTAGAATGTAAAGAACACTCATTGACCATGTGTGTTTGTCGTTAAAGATTGCAAACTGGCGCTTAATGTTGGGTTTGATACTGCCAGGAATCAGGCGTAATAAGCCCAGTGTGCTGAGCATAATCAGTGGCATGGCCAACCACATATTCAGCACGCCCAGACCAATCGGCTCTGGTAGGTAGAGGTATAAACCAACAACTGAGGTGATAAAGCTAATGCCGTACAAACCGAAGACTTTGCTGCATGCACCTAATACTGAACCAGGCTCTGGGGTGATGGGCAGCAGGTTGTTCATGCCGAACCAGCTCACTCCGATTAGAGGAATTAAAAATACTAACCAAATCCAGCCAGCGTTTTGAATCCAAGTGTCTGCACCTGCTGGGATGCGACCAATTAAAGTGCCGCTGTCTTTCATCAGTTCCATTGAGCCACCACCCAGTGCGCCAAAGATGCCCATGGTCATCACTAGCGGAATGACGATTTGCATGGTGGTCACGCCAAAGTTACCTAAACCTGCGTTTAAACCGAGCGCTAAACCTTGTTGGCTTTTCGGGAAGAAACCGCTGATATTGCTCATTGAGCAAGCAAACTTGCCGCCGCCAATTCCTGAGAGCAGTGCCAATAACTGGAACACCCATAACGGTGTATTGGTGTCTTGTAATGCCATTCCTGTACCAATAGCAGGAATCATAAGCAACACAGAGGTGAATACAATAGTGTTACGCCCACCTGCAATGCGGATCATAAAGGAGGCAGGGATACGGAATGTGGCACCTGCTAAACCAGAAATAGCAGTTAAGGTAAACAATTCAACTGGGGTAAAAGGGAAGCCTAGGTTGAGCATCTGAACGGTAATAATTCCCCACATCAGCCAGATAGCGAAACCAAGGAGTAAGTTTGGAATTGATAACCAAAGGTTACGGTTGGCGATTTTTTTACCAGTCGACTCCCAAAATACGGGGTCTTCCACGTCCCACTTTTCAATATTGTTGCTCATGATATGACGCTCCCAGATACACGTGTTGCAAAAAGGACAACTCTATTCTAGCTGAACTCTAGGAGAGCACTGCCCTAATTCAATTGATCTAGGTCAGTATTATGATGAGCAGGATATGCCTTATATGAGCTATATACCTACTTTTAGATACTCGATAAAAATCTGTTAATTCCTTTTATATCAATGGCTTATCTTTTAAATACAATATAATTTTAGAAAATAGTAACACTTGGATATAAAGGGGTATGAGGGTAGCCTGACGTCGCCTGCTACTAAATAATTCGTACAGACACTGCCAGTGCGGCAGAATCATAGGACGACTAATATTGATGACTGAGTTTCCACTTGTACGTTTACAGCATTCACTGGCGGTGCGTACGTTATTAGCGTTTACTTTAATTGTCGCAGTGGTGTTGCTCAGCATGTTAGCTGGCATGGGTTTGTCGGACTCAATCCGTGGTGATGCAGAAGCGCTGAATAAAGCCGGCAGTTTGCGTATGCAAGCTTACCGTTTAGCATTATTAACCAATGAGGCTGAGGAGCAGGACTTATCTGAGTATATTACTGAGTTTGAAAATACCTTAAAAATACACTCGTTAAGAGCTGCAATCGGTAAAAATACACAATCAGTACGCTTTCAAAAATATGCGCAGGCTGAGCGCCAATGGCGTCAGTTGATGTTGCCTTTATTACAGCAGTTGCCTCCACAAAAGCGTGCTTTCCGCTTAGAAGTGCCAGTCTTTGTTAATCTTTTAGATGGCTTTGTCGGTGCGTTACAGGCTGAATCAGAGCGTAAATTATCTGTTATTCGAGCGCTGCAGGTCAGCGCTTTATTTGTCACGGTGTTGATTGGTTTTATCGTGATTTTAGGTGTGCACAACTCGTTATTGATGCCACTACAAGAGTTGGTTGAGCTGACTAAGAATATTGGTCGAGGCTCGTTTGAAGGACGGGTTAAATTCAATGCAAAAAATGAGCTGGGAGTGTTGGCTAAAACATTCAATCAAATGAGCAGTGAACTGTCTTATTTGTACGAGCACCTTGAGAGCAAGGTGGATGAAAAAACAGCGCAATTGCAACGCAGTAATCGTTCTTTAGCGTTACTGTTTAACAGCGCACGTAGCTTGTATAAAACCAGTGCTGATCCTTTGCCTATTTTGGCAGACTTGCTTGAGCCGATTGAGCAAACCTTAGGGCTTGGCCCCGTGTCATTATGTTTGACCTACTCTTTAGACAATCCGAAGAATGAAGCGCATAGTGTGTTTACTTCTAAACAACAGTATCTGCCCTCATATTGTAAGTTGCCTAATTGCGCGCAATGCCCAGTGTTTATCAACAAAGGAGTTATCCCCAGTGGCGCACGCGTGGTCAGTTTTGCTCTCTGCACAGAGCGTGAGAGCTTAGGTGACTTGCGTGTTGAAGTGCCAGCTAATATGCAAATGGAAGAATGGCAAGAGCAGTTGATGAATGCTCTTGCAGAGTTGTTTTCGGCATCTTTAAGTCTAAACCAAATGGGGCAGAATCAAGCGCGCATTGCCTTAATGGAAGAGCGCGCAGTGATTGCTAGGGAGCTACATGACTCGCTCGCGCAAGCGTTGTCTTATCAAAAAATCCAATTGGCTCGGCTTAAAAAACAAATGGCCGCTGATTTTACTAAAGAAGACATCAATGCAACTTTGACGAAAATCCAAACAGGCTTAAGTACGGCTTACCGACAGCTGCGTGAACTGCTAGTCACTTTCCGAATAAAGCTCGATACTCCCGGATTGTCTGCAGCGGTGCAAGCAACAGTGCAAGAGTTTGGTGGCCATTCAGGCGTAGACATAAAGCTTAGCTACGCTTTAGAGCATTGCCCATTAACGCCAAACGAAGAGATCCATTGTTTACAGATTATTCGAGAAGCATTAAACAACGTGATTAAACATGCCCACGCCAGTCAATGCACATTGTCGCTGCACCAAGATGACACAGGACTCATTCATATTTGTATTGATGATGATGGTGTCGGTATCAATACGACAAGTAGCCCGGCCGGTCACTACGGTCTGAGCATTTTAACCGAACGTGCCCACAGCTTGTCTGGAAAGCTACACATTGGTGTTTTGCAGCCAGGTACACGTGTGCATGTGCAGTTTTTGCCGCAATATAAGCGTAGTCAGTTAGCGCGGGAGATTGATTTTGAATAATGTGAACAGCCATAGCACACGGATCATGTTGGTTGATGATCACCCGATGTTACGCCGAGGTTTAAGTGATTTGCTCTCCATGGAAGATGACCTGTTACCGGTTGCTCAAGCGGGTTCAGGTCAAGAAGCAGTAGAATTAGCCTTGGCCCATGAGCTGGATTTGATTTTACTCGATCTGAATATGCCGGGTATGGATGGCATTGAAACAATTCGAGCGTTACGCAATGCTGGAGTGGATGCGCGGATTGTGATTTTTAGTGTCTCGGATGATCATGAAAATGTATTAGAAGCTTTACGCGAAGGTGCCGACGGTTATCTATTAAAAGACATGGAACCTGAGGAGTTGATTGAGCAAGTTCGATTGGCTGCGCAAGGCAAGCTGGCTTTAAGCTCTGAATTAACTCAGGTTCTTGCACAAGCCATTCGCAGTCGCTCAAGTAGCACTCAAGCACACCCATCAATGCTAACCAAACGTGAAAAAGATGTGTTAAAGCTTATTGCGAAAGGACATAGCAATAAAATGATCGCGCGTCATTTGGATATCGCCGAGGGCACCGTGAAAGTGCATGTTAAACGTTTATTGAATAAATTGGGTATGCGCTCGCGTACCGAGGCAGCGGTTTGGGTGGTGGAAAACGAGCTGCATTAACGATAACTATAGCTGGCGCGTACTTCAGCGTTAATGCACAAATACGCCTCGTTTTTGCTGGAGATGTTTGATGCGTATTAAGTCCAATACGGTGAACGCTTGGCTGGAAGAGGATTTACCTTATTTTGATCTCACCACAGAGTTATTGGGTGTCGGTGAGCAGCAAGCGCGGATGACCTATCATTGCCGTCATGCCGCGATTGTTTGCGGCACCGAAGAAGCGGCGTTATTGGTACGTGAAGCGGGTGCACAGCTGATCAGCATGGCGCGCAGTGGTGATGCAGTGGCTGCCGAGCAAGTGTTTTTTGTGGTGGAAGGCAGCTTTGCTGCGCCGAATGAAATCACCAAAGTCATCCAGAATATTTTTGAATATGCCTCAGGCGTCGCCACGCGTACGCAGCAATTAGTCAGCGCGGCCAAGCAGGTCAACCCTGCGATTAATGTTTTAACCACACGTAAAGTATTTCCTGGTACTAAAGCCTTATCAATTAAAGCCATCTTAGCTGGCGGTGCTTTTCCGCATCGTTTGGGTTTGTCTGAAACTGTTTTGTTGTTTAAACAACATATTGATTTTATTGGTGGTTTTTTCGCGCTAGAGCAATGTGTTGAGCGTATTTTGGCGCAAGATTGTGAGAAGCAAATTCTGTTGGAAGTGGAATCTGCCGCCGAGCTTGAGGCCGTGCTGCATCTGCCGATTCATGCTGTGCAATACGATAAAATTGAGCCTGAGCAGTTGACTGCTTTAGTGCACAAAGCACGACAGGTTAATCCTGCATTGATCCAGCTGGCAGCAGGTGGCATCACTCTCGACAATGCGGCGCAGTATGCTGCGACGGGTGTGGATGGCTTGGTGACGACCTCGATTTATTTTGGTAAGCCCGCCGATGTCGGCGTGCGCTTTGCTAAAATTTAAGCTGTATTGGCGCATGGGTCGCGGTCATTGACTGATGGTAGCTGCTAGCTCTAAAGAGGTACTTTGTTAAAGCTGATTCATTTGCCGAGTGATTTCACGTATCGTTATGTTTTAATTTATATAGCGGTGTTTGGGGGCTCTGATGAATCAAGCAAGGACTAAAAAACACTCGGGCTGGTCATTAAGTGCGCACTCATCGGTGTGCCGTTCTTTGGCATGGCAGGACTGGCGCAGGCCGCTGATAACGTTTTTAATCTGGGTAATGTGATTGTTACGGGCTTTACTTTTGATCAAAAAACGGCGACTGAAAAAGTTATCAGCAGCGAGGATATGCAGCGTTTCAACCGCGACAACGTCGGCCAAGCGGTGAATATGTTGCCGGGAGTCAGCTTGCGTGAAGGCGGTCCGCGTAATGAGCAAACCGTCAGCGTGCGTGGCTTTGATTCGCGCCAAGTGCCGGTGTTTATCGATGGTATTCCACAGTATGTGCCGTATGACGGTAAAGTTGACTTAGCCCGTTTCACCACCTTTGATTTGTCTGAGATCCGTGTCGCGAAAGGTGCTGCCTCATTATTGTATGGCCCTAATATTATGGGTGGTGCGATCAACTTAGTCACACGTAAACCGAGTAAAGAGCTGGAAGGTAACGTGCGCGTTGGGATTGCCACAGGTAGTGAGCGTTTGGTTGCTGCCAACGTTGGCACTAACCAAGGCTTGTGGTATTTGCAAGCTGGCTTGTCATACCTTGAAGCGGATAGTTTTAAATTAGGTCGAGGCTTTGATGATGGTAAAGTAACACCGACCGACACCGGTCATCGTCGTGATAATGCCTACCGTACCGATCAGAAAGGCTCGTTCAAGCTGGGTTTCACGCCCAATGATACCGATGAATATGCTTTGGGTTATACCAAGCAAGAAGGTGAGAAGGGTAACCCTGTCTATGCCGGCAAAAACACCAATGAGAGTTTGCGCTACTGGCAGTGGCCGACATGGGATAAAGAAAGCATCTACTTCCTAAGCAGTACTGCGCTGGATGATAACAACACGATTAAGCTGCGTGCTTATCAAGATAAGTATGAAAATGCGTTGAGTATGTATAGCGACAGCAGCTATCAAGTGCGTGACGAATACAGCCCCTACGATGATAAAACCTATGGCGCAGCGATTGAGTGGATGAATACTTCGATTGATCAACATGAACTGCATTTAGCCATCCATCACAAAGATGACCGTCATAATGATGGACTGAAAAAGTACCGTGACGTCACCCAGTCCATCGCTGTGGAAGACATGATTACTTTGACTGACACTTGGCGTGTGCGTGTTGGTGCGAGTCATGAAGAGTGGGAAGCACGTAAAGTTTACTTGTACGATAAAGGTACAACACGCGCCACCAATGGCTTGCTAGAAATCATTCATGACCTGAATGAAAACGTAGAGGTGTTTGCCAGTGTCGCGAAGAAAACCCGTTTGCCAACTTTAAAAGATCGCTATTCAGCGCGTTTGGGGCGTGCTTTGCCTAATCCTGATTTAAAACCAGAGGTGGCGCGTCATGCTGAGATCGGATTGCGTGGTACGCCTTGGCGAGATGCATACGGTGAAGCAACTGTGTTTTACAGTGGCATCCGTGATGAGATCCAAACAGCGACAACCAATGTATTGACCTGCGGTAAAAAAGGCAAAGATGCCTGCGAGCAGGCACAAAATATTGGCAAAACTCGCCATCGCGGAATTGAGTTGTCACTTGAGCAAAGCTTTGGCGAACAATGGCGTTTAGGTGGGGCATACACTTATCTGAAGCGTGATAATTTAAGTGACAGTTCGGTTAAGTTGACCGATACGCCCACTCACAAGCTGTTTGCGCATGCCAGTTGGTTGCCGATGGAGCGTCTAGAGCTACAGGTTAATCTCGATGCTGAAACAGGTCGTACAATCAATTATCGCGAAAATAAAGGAACACCTGACAGCTACCCAAGCTTGTCTGGTTTCGCTGTGGCCGGCTTTAAGTCGACCTATACGATCCAAGACGGCTTAAGCGTTGAGGCTGGTATACGTAATATCAACAACAAAAACTATGAGTACTCCGATGGCTATCCAATGCCGGGTCGTACTTGGTTTGCCGGTGCGAACTATAGTTTTTAATTTGAGTTAACCAAGAGGTAACACCATGCAATTACCCGTAGCAGCAATCGTTCATTGCGGTGATGGAGAAGGCGACTATTTGCTGGCCGATCTCTTAGCCGAGTGTCAGCAACAAGGCTGGCGCGTGCGCGGCTTAGTCACTGAGCAAGGTAAGGATCCAAGTGGGGTGTTGCCGATGCAGTTGCGCGACCTTAATTCAGGTGAAACTTTTGTGATTTCCCAGAATTTAGGTCGCGATTCGCGCGGCTGTAATTTAGATATGGGTGGCTTGGCTGAGGCTGGCAAAGTATTGCGCCAAGCTTTGCATGAGCAACCTGATTTGGTGTTTGTTAATCGCTTTGGTTACGGTGAAACCCAAGGCCGTGGCTTAAGCCAAGAATTTTCTCAACTGATCAGTGCTGGCATTCCGGTGCTGACACTGGTTAGTGAAAAGTACCTTGAAGGGTGGCAGACGTTTTCTGCAGGCCTTGCCCAGACTTTACCCTTACAGCGCGCAGCGATTGAGCGCTGGTTGACGAGTATTAAACCGAGTTCGCTATGAGGCGTCGTGACCTTCTGCAAGGCCTGCTGGCTGGAGCTTTTTTACTGGCGCCGCTGAGCCGTGCTTTTGCGCGACAGTTGTTAGAGCACAATGGCCGCTTGCCAGCTGCGCTGCGTATTCAGCGCGTGTTCGCTGCAGGCCCGCCGGCTGCTGTGTTTTTGTATAGTTTGGTGCCTGACAAACTGTTGGGCTGGCCGATGAATTTAGCGCCAGATAACCTCGCTTTTATTCATCCAGAGCAACAGTCTCTCCCCTTTGTTGGACGTTTAGCTGGGCGTGGTAGCACGGTCTCTTTAGAGAGCTTAATGGTGTTGGCCCCAGATGTGATTGTCGATCTCGGTAATGCTGGGGCAAGCCAACGCTCGGCAGCGCAACGAGTGACTGAGCAAACCGGCATCGCCACCTTGCAAATTGAGGGGTTGTTAGCACAGACCCCACAACAGTTACGCGAAGCGGGAACCTTGTTAGGGGCAGAGGAGCGTGCTGAGCAATTAGCTCTGTACAGCGAAACACTGCTGGCACGCGCTGCGCATTTTGCTGAGCAGCAAGTGGCGAAGCCGCCAAAGCTGTATTTCGCCCGCAGCTATGATGGCTTAGAGACAGGTTTGGCCGGTTCCATTCACAGTGAAGTGCTGGAGTTGCTGGGTTGTGAAAACGTCGCGCAACAAAGCGGCCATAAAGGCATAGGTCAGGTGTCTCTTGAGCAACTGCTGACCTGGCAGCCCGATTACTTCCTCACGCAAAACCCTGAGTTTGTAGAATTGACCAGTACGGCGCGTGAATGGCAAGCTTTGCGCGCGGTACAAGCAGGGCGCGTCTATTGTGCGCCGAAATTACCTTTTGGTTGGCTAGATGGTCCGCCTGGCGTCAATCGCTTATTGGGGGTGTTGTGGTTGATGGCGTTATTGGAACAGCGCTTAGATGGGCCACAGCTAAAAGCTGAGGTGGCAGAGTTTTTTCAGCTGTTTTACCGCAGCCCGAGCAGCCCTGCACAGCTGTTGCCGTCGTTTGCCGTGGCTGCCGTGCTAGATTAGCTGGATTTAATCCTGTCGCTCGAGTGACTGTTCGAAGCATCGCCCGTTTTTTGTAAGGTTTAACCATGTCCCAGCTTGCCAGTATCGATGTGAAACCCCGTGTCTCAGCGCATATACAAGTGCTGACGGTGCTGGCGCTGGCCTTGTTGGCAGCGATGGTGCTGGCGCTGTTAGTCGGTAAGTTTCCGTTAACTCTGACTGAGCTATACCAAGTGTTAGTCGCGCGCCTCAGTGGTGAGCCGTTGCTGGACAGCGCTGATACGGTGATTTGGCAGTTGCGCTTACCACGCATTCTTGCGGCCATCTTAGTCGGCGCTAGCTTGGCGGTGGCGGGTGCGGCTTATCAAGGGATGTTTCGTAATCCCTTGGTTTCGCCGGATATTCTCGGGGTGTCCGCCGGTGCTGGACTGGGTGCGATTGCCGCGATTTTCTTTAATTTACCGATGTTCTTGGTACAGCTCTGTGCCTTTGTTGGTGGTTTGTTTGCTGTGGCAGCGGTGTATGCTTTGGCGTCTTTGGTGCGTCGCCATGATCCGGTCTTAGTCTTGGTGCTGGCAGGGATTGCTCTAGGTGCTTTGTTGGGCGCAGGAATTTCTTTATTAAAAATCTTGGCTGACCCTTATACGCAATTACCGACCATTACCTTTTGGCTGTTGGGTGGTTTGCACAGCGTTAATCTGTCTGATTTAGCCTATAGCGCGCCTTTGATGTTGCTCGGTTTAACCCCGTTAGTGCTGCTGCGTTGGCGGATGAATCTACTCAGTCTCAGTGATGATGAAGCTGCGGCCTTAGGGGTGAATTTAACCCGCACCCGCTTGCTGTTGATTGTTGCCGCCACTTTAATGACCGCCAGTGCCGTATCTTTTACCGGAATTATTGGCTGGGTCGGTTTGGTGATTCCACATGTGGCGCGCTTATTAGTTGGCCCGCATTTTTCACGCTTATTACCAGTGGCCTTGTTGCTTGGCGCCACGTTTTTATTACTCACCGATACTTTGGCGCGCAACATTGCTGGTATTGAGCTGCCCTTGGGTATTTTGACCGCCTTAGTCGGGGCACCGTTCTTTATGTATTTATTAGCCCGTGGCGGTCGCACATGAAGGCCTTATTGAGTGCGCGCAATCTGCGTATGGGCTACGGCAAAAAAATCGTCGGCGAGCGTATTGATGTCGATCTGTATGCCAATGAAATCCTGGCTTTGCTGGGTCCCAATGGCAGCGGTAAATCGACCTTATTTAAAACCTTGCTGGGTTTATTACCGGCGTTGGCTGGGCAGGTGCTTTTACAAGGTCAGCCCTTAGGTCAGCACTCGCGCCGCTCGATTGCCCAGCTGGTTGGCTATGTACCGCAAGCGCAAGACGGCCAGTTTGCCTTTAGCGTGCTGGATATGGTGTTGATGGGGCGTGCCGCACATCTGGGTTTATTTGCCCAGCCCAGCGCCACTGATCGAGCGCTGGCGATCCAGATTCTTGCTGAACTGGGGATTGCGCATTTAGTTGATTGTACTTATCCGCATATCAGTGGCGGTGAGCGGCAACTGACCTTAATTGCCCGTGCTTTATTGCAACAACCTAAAATATTGGTGCTCGATGAGCCGACTGCCAGTCTCGATTTTGCCAATCAGATATTAGTCCTTGAGCAAATCCAGCGTTTACGTAGTCAAGGTTTAAGCGTGTTGCTGTGCACTCACCAGCCAGAACATGCCTTACAAGTGGCCGATCGTTTGGCGTTATTTAAAAACGGACGGATTGAAAAAGTCGGTACAGTGGCGCAGCTGGGCAGCGCCGAGAATTTAGCCTGGCTGTATAACGTCAGCGTTGAGCATGTTTATGCGCAATTAAAAAGAGATTTAGTCAGATGATAAAAAGCATTAATTTTGGCCAGCTCTACCGTGAACACTTAGCCCGTAGCGGCCGCGTATTTAAACCGGCCAGCGAGTGGGATGCCAAGGCCGCCGAGATGCGTAGCAAAGTGCTCGACAGCAGCTATCGCACAGAATTTGTCAGTCGCATGCAGTGTGCTGCTGACGATACAGTGCTGGATGTTGGCTGCGGCCCAGGCACCATTGGTTTGGCCGTCGCGCCTATGGTTAAGCAGGTGTACGGCTTGGATTACAGTCAAGGCATGCTGGACGCCATGCTGGAAAATGCCGCGCAGTTGCAGGTGACTAATCTGCAGCCGATTTTAGCCTCGTGGGAAGATGATTGGAGTGATGTGCCAGTTTGCGACATTGCCGTGGTCTCACGGGCCAGTATCGTTGCCGATATGGACGATGCGTTGGATAAACTCAATCGCCATGCGCGTAAAAAAGTCTATATGACACAGTTGGTGGGCGGGCGCTTTGTCAGTCGTGAAATTGCTGAATTACTCGGTCGTGAAGACCGCAGTTTTCCCGATCACATGTATATTATGAATATGCTTTACCAGCGTAATATTTACCCGACGCTGGATTATATTGAGTCTGCCAGCCGCTTAGCCGGTGCTAGCAGCCTGCTGGAGTTGATTGAAAAGGTGCGCTGGAGTTTTGGAGAACTGAGCCGTGACGACGAAGCGAAAATCAGCGCTTGGTATCAGCGTGACCCAGAGTATGCACAGCAGGGCGGTGAGCCGATGCGCTGGGCCTTTATGAGCTGGACACCGCCAGCACAATAAGGCGAGGTGGAAAGCATATGGATCGTGCGAAAGCTTTAGCGATTGAGTAAATATCATTATGCTGGCTGAGCTGATTTATGCGGCGGTTGAGCTATGCAAGCAACTGAAGACGGTTTAAAAGAGGCGAGACATTATGGTTGATAGCACAGAGTTTGGGCTGCAAGGACAAATCTGGATTACCGCAGGTGATGAGAGCATGGGCGGTCACGGACGGATCCATTTACTGTCTAAAATTGCTGAGCTAGGCTCGATTTCGCAAGCCGCTAAGTCGATGAAAATGAGCTATAAAGCGGCGTGGGATGCGGTGAACCACATGAATAATCTTGCCGGCGAACCTTTATTGCATCGCGCAACGGGTGGCAAAGGCGGTGGCTCGACCACCTTGACTGAGCGCGGCCAGAAATTAATAAGCAACTTTCAGCGCATTGAGCAGGTGCATCAGTGCTTTCTTGCAGAACTGAGCCAAGACACCGGCAATATTATTGATGATTTATTTGTTTTAAAGAGGCTTTCGATGAAAACTAGTGCGCGTAATCAATTTTTTGGCACCGTAAAATCTATCCAAGCTGGCGCAACCAATGATGCGGTGGAAATTGCCATCAGCGGCGGGCAAACAATTGTTGCCACCGTCACCTGTGAAAGTACCCAAGAGTTGGGTTTAAAAGTTGGTAGCGAAGTCTTTGCACTGATTAAAGCCTCATCCATTATTTTGGTTAGCGATGCTGCAGACGTGCGCTTCTCTGCGCGTAATCAGTTCACCGGTAGCGTGGCACGAGTGCAAACTGGTGCCGTGAATACTGAAGTGATCGTCACTGTTGGTGATAGCAGTATGGCCGTGATGATTACCAATGGTAGTGCTGAGAACTTAGAGCTCACAGAGGGTAGTGTGGTGACGGCGATTTTTAAGGCATCGAGTGTAATTGTCGGTTGTCCATTGTAAACGTTAGGCGTTTAGGCTGGATCAGCGCACAAGCCTATTCAGGTTTTGAATGTGAGACAGGGAAGTCCTGTTGTAAGTGATTAAGCTCAGGACGATGTAGCCACGCGATGGCTTCAACGAGAGCCTCTCCCTTCGCAAGTAAATGTATTTCGATGCAGCGTTTATCTTTAAGAGACACACATCGTTTCACCAGCCCAAGCTCACAGCAACGGTCAACCAGCATTACCGTAGCGTGATGTTTCGATAGTAACCTTGTCGATAACTCGCTGATTGTTGCCCATTCCCGATGAGCAAAGCCTTTTAAATGTAATAAAAGTAGATATTGCAGCCCAGTAATGCCTTGGCTTTTGCAAATATCTTCACTGTGTTTTTGAAAGGCTCTTAAACGAAAACGAAAATCTGATAGGTCTTGGAAATCCTGCTTGCTGAGCTGACTCATTTTATTGTCCTTGCAGTTTTAAACTCCGCTTGTAAGCGTTCTGAGATTGGATTATAACAGATGCATCATGGCGTGATATATCTGGAGGTCAGCATGAATATGTCATTGATTTTGGGACTGCCTTTTTCGATTAAAAGCTGGTCTCAACTGCAGCAAAAAAACTTATCGATTCCTATGCTGGCTTGGCTCTTGGTGGTGCCTTTATCCTTTGTGCCTCCAGTGCTTATGTACTATGCGGGAACGCACTATGACGATAGTTTTCTACCTGGTTTTGCCGACAAAGATTGGCGCTTTATTACCACCACTCTGTTTTTAGCAGAGCTGCTGACTTTTTTTGTCATGGGGTGGTTAATTCATTCTGTTTTAGAAGGTCATAAGTTAAATGTCAGCTACCATGACGCTTATCTTGTGGCTGCGATTGCGCCATTACCGCTATGGCTGTCTTCGCTAGCGTTACTGGTGCCTGTGCTGTTATTTAATGTGCTGGTGGTTGCGCTGGCGCTGGTAGTTTCAACTGCTCTAGTGTATCGAGGCTGTAAAGCTTTGAGTGATGAAAGTGGTAATGAAATGGCGAACATGTCGGCAACTTACACCATCATTGCCGCTGCTTTGTTGGCTTGGGTTTTACTGTTGGTGATCGTCTGGGCTTACTGATATCTCAAGTCTGCAGAAAAGGCGCTTCCCTTGAGAGGAGAGCGCCTTTTTTGTAGCCAGTTAATGCTTGTCTAGCGAGCTCAGGCAATTACGCCAGTAATTCTGAATACGCCACAAACCGCACCAAGTCACCTTTTTGTACAGTCTGCTGCGCTTTAATTTCTACTAAGCCATCTGCCCAACTGGCAGCAATCAGCATGGCTGAGCTTTGCTTAGGATGGATTTGGGCATGCAGTTGGCCGTTGTCTTGTAGCACTAAACGCGCATGTAGGTATTGTTGGCGCGGACGTGGCTTTTTCCACTCGAATGCGGCTGGAATATGCAGCGCTTGATGGCTGCAATGAGTTACGCCTTGAGCATGCAGCAGTGCCGGACGGGCAATAATCAATGCAGTGATCAAAGCTGCTGCAGGATTACCGGGCAGGCCAATCCAAGGGGTATTGCCGACGCGGCCAAAGGCTAAAGGTTTGCCGGGCTGAATGGCAACGCGCCAGAGATTGAGTTGACCGAGCGCGCTGACCGCGTTTTTAAGATGATCTTCTTCGCCAACTGACACGCCGCCACTGCTGATCAGCACATCTTGCTCGGTGCTGGCCTTGGCGAGGCAGTCGCTGCTTTGTTGTAAGTCGTCAGGCATCTTTGCGTAGAGGGTGACTTGAAAGCCCAAACCTTGTAACAATGCGTTGAGGCTGTAGCTGTTGATATCGTAAATTTGCCCAGGCTTAAGTGGCTGACCCAACTCGCAGAGTTCATTGCCACTGCTGATTAAACCAATCCGCAGTGGCGTGTAGACCTCGACCTCAGCATAGCCTTGGCTGGCCAATAAACCGATTTCTTGAGCGCGCAGACGTGTGCCGGCTTCGAGCAGTAATTGTCCTTGTTGGATTTCTTCACCGCGGCGACGAATATTGCCCCCCGCTTGGCAGTTATTAAACTGAATCTGCTCAGGGCTGATCGTGCAGTCTTCTTGCGCCACCACAGTATCTGCGCCCAGTGGCACTGGTGCGCCTGTGAGAATATGCATGCACTGACCAGCAGGTAGACTTTGCTCAGGCCTATCACCGGCAGCAATGCGGCCCGCTAAGGGTAAGCTGTTATCCGTCTGCTGCAGATCATTGGCGCGCAGAGCATAGCCATCCATTGCACTGTTATCCCATTGCGGCACGTCCACTTGCGCATATACAGTTTCAGCCAGCACGCTGTTGTGGGCACTAGGCAATGCTTGCGTTTGTTTAGTTTTTTTGATCTTCAGCGTGGCTGTTAATGCGCTAATGGCTTGCTCAATGCTGTGCATGGTGCCTTGTTCGCAGACTGACATTAACGGTTTTCCTTCTCTGAGTTATGCCAACGGGCGGCGGCGTCTGTGTCGCTATCGCGGCCATCGACCCAATGTGAACCTGCGCTGGTCTGTTCTTTTTTCCAAAACGGTGCGCGGGTTTTCAGGTAATCCATAATAAACTCACAGGCCGCAAAAGCTGCTTCACGGTGCATGCTGGAAGTGGCAACAAAGACAATCGGCTCGGCCAAATGCAACGCACCAACGCGATGCAGAATCTGCGCATCGATTAACGGCCAGCGCTGCATCGCTTCATCACGGATTTTAATTAAAGCTCTTTCAGTCATACCCGGATAGTGCTCAAGAAACAGCTCGGTAATGGCCTGATCTTGATTGATATCGCGCACATAACCGGTAAAAGTTACTACCGCGCCAACACTGAGATCGCCGGCATGCACAGCATTGAGCTCGACACCTGGGTCAAACGGAGCTGTTTGTACGCGAATACTCATGCGCTTAGCCTCCAGTGACCATTGGGAAAAACGCCAACTCATCGCCAGCCTGCAGAGGCTCTTGCAGTGAGCAGACATCTTGATTGCGAGCACACATAATGCGCGGGTCGCTGAGCACTGTCCATGACTCGCCGCGCGCGATTAAAAACTGGCGAACATCGTCAATGCATTGCCAGTTTTCTTGCCATCCGAGCTGTTCAGATTCGCAGTTTAATGCTTCACGATAACGCGCTAGAAACTGTACGGTGAGCATGATAATTGTTCTCCAAAATAAGCCATTAGCAGCTTTGCGTTGTTGGATTAAGCTGGTAGTGACCGGACTTTCCGCCGAGCTTCTCTAGCAGCTGAGTGCGTTCAATCACCATGCCGCGATCAACCGCTTTGCACATGTCGTAAATGGTCAGTGCGGCAACACTAGCAGCGGTTAAGGCCTCCATTTCCACGCCGGTTTGCCCTGATAATTTGCAGGTGGCAGTGATCTGCACTTGATCGGGAGCGTGCGCAATTAAATGCACTTTAATGCTGGTCAGTAATAACGGATGGCACAACGGAATCAGCTCATGAGTACGCTTGGCGGCTTGAATACCGGCAATTCGTGCCACCGCAAAGACATCACCTTTTGGGTGCTGGCCATCGGTAATCATCGCTAAAGTACTGGGTAACATGCGCACCCAGGCTTCGGCGCTGGCTTCGCGCTGGGTGTTGGCTTTATCGGTGACGTCGACCATATTGGCGCGCCCTTGCTCATCAAGATGAGTCAGCATAATGTCTCCTGCATAGATAATGGTTGCTGCAAAACACTCGGATCATTGAAGTTGGCCAGACGTTGCTCGTCATCGGCGCAGTGAATTGCCACAGGGTTTAATTGTAATAACGCGTGCTTAGGACTGCGCTCGCCAGCGTCCCACAAGGCTTGTAAAACACCTAGCTGTGCTGTGGGGATGATGCTAAACAGCGGTTGCCAATGCCCTTGATGTTTGCACATGGCGGGACGCTCATCTGCGTGCTGATAGAGTTGGCTCAGTAGTTCCAAATCAATCCGTGGTGCATCGCAAGGCAGAACTAAAAGGTATGGATGCCGAGCCACCTGCAAGGCGCTGAGGATACCGACTAAAGGGCCGTGAAACTCAAGGGTTGGGTCACTCACAATTTGATCGGCCAGCGCTTGGTAGCGCTCATGATTACGGTTGCAAGAAATAATTAAATCATCGGTTAAGGGGCGCACCACACGCTGCATGTGCTCAATCAATGCTTGGCCTTGCCAGGTGACCCAGCCTTTATCGTGCCCACCCATCCGCTGTCCGCGACCGCCGGCGAGCAGAACAATCGAGCAGTTGGAAAATAAGGGGTAGCTGGGCATACAAAGCTCATTTTTTGAGGTGTTTTGTGGTATATCTTGGCCTAAATTTTCCCAGATAGGTCATCGTATGAGCCACGTTAGCAGTCAATTTGTATCTTTGAATGTTGCTGTCTTAACCGTCAGTGATACGCGCACAACAGAAACCGATACATCAGGACAATACTTGTTCGAACAACTCACTAGTGCCGGTCATAGCGTGGTTGAGCGCGTTATTCTCAAGGATAACCTATATCAAATCCGCGCGCAGGTGGCGAACTGGATTGCCAGTGATAATACGCAAGTGGTTTTGATCACCGGTGGTACTGGCTTTACCGATCGCGATAGCACGCCAGAAGCGGTCAGCTGCTTGTTTGATCAGCATGTCGAAGGGTTTGGCGAGTTGTTCCGACAGATTTCCTATACCGAAATAGGTACCTCGACAATTCAATCGCGAGCTTTGGCTGGTTTGTCTAATCACACCTTGATTTGCTGTATGCCGGGCTCAACCAATGCCTGTCGCACTGCATGGCAGGGTATTTTAGCCGATCAGTTGGATGCGACGCACAAGCCTTGCAACTTTGTGGCGCATTTGGGCAAAAAAACGGCGTGTACAGGGCGCGATTAAATGAGCTTGTTAAACGTCGACACGGCGCTACAGATCATGCTGGAGCAAGCGCAAGCAGCAGACTGTTTAGATGCTGAGACTGTCGCGCTTGCAGACGCAGAAAACCGCGTACTAACGACACCTTTGCTGGCGCAGTTTGCCATGCCGCCGTGGCCGAACAGTTCGATGGATGGTTACGCTGTGCGCAGTGCTGAGGTACAAGCAGGACAGGCGCTGCCTGTCAGTCAAAAAGTCTTTGCTGGGCACAGTCCTGAGCCATTGGTAGTAGGTACTTGCGCACGGATTTTCACTGGCGCGCCACTGCCTGAAGGTGCGGATGCTGTGGAGATGCAAGAAAATACCGAAGTGTTGGCGGATGGCAGTGTGCGTTTTTTGCAAACCGTACCAATGGCTAAGTTTGTCCGTCCGCGCGGTCAAGAGGCGATGCCCGGTGATCAGTTGTTACCGGCTGGGATTCGCTTGGGCCCGGTGGAGTTAGCGATGGCTGCATCGCTGGGTTGTGCGCAGATGAGTGTGTATCGTCGCTTACGCGTCGCGGTGTTGTCGACTGGCGATGAGTTAATTGAACCCGGTCAGCCGTTAGCGGCAGGACAAATTTATAACAGCAATCGCACTATGCTGATCCAGTGCTTGAAGCGCCTGGGGTGTGCGGTGGTGGACATGGGTATCTTGCCGGATGATTTGCAGCAGACGCGGCAGCGCTTAGCCCAGCTACAAGATGTTGATTTATTGATCAGCAGTGGCGGTGTTTCAGTCGGTGAGGCGGACTATCTTGGCCAAGTCATTCGAGAGGAAGGCAACCTGCAGTTTTGGAAGTTGGCACTGAAACCGGGTAAGCCATTTATCTTTGGCAGCTACCGGGGCACAGCGGTCATTGGTCTGCCGGGTAATCCCACGTCAAGCTTGGTCACTTTCTTATTGCTGGCACGGCCTTATATTTTAAAGCGTATGGGTGTGGCTGATACTACTGCGCAGAGTTTTAGTGTGCCGGTTAATTTTGCCAGCCATGAGGCCGGTGTGCGCCGTGAGTTTGTGCGAGTTTGGCTGGTGGACGGGCGTGCGGAAAAATACGATAACCAGTGCTCCGGTATCTTGCGCAGTGCCGCGCAAGCGCATGGTCTTTTAGAAATTCCCGAGCATACAACCTGCGCGGTTGGCGACCAGTTAAGATTTTGGCCGTTTTCCAGTTTGCTTAACTAGCCTGCTCTGGCGAATATCGAGCCATTTTACTGCGAGCGAGCCTATCTAAGAGCATCTTAAAGCGTTATAGTTTTACTTATATAACGCTATTAATTGGGTGGAGCAGATGATGCTAAAAATGACTTTGAAAAGCGCATTAGCCGTTGCAGTGATTGCCAGCTCTGCGAGTCTATTCGCAGCTGAATTAACGGTATCCGCGGCAGCCAGCTTGACCAATGCCTTTAAAGATATTGCCGAGAACTTTGCAGCAGCACACCCAGAGCACAAAGTACTGCTCAATTTTGCGGGCTCAGGTGAATTGCTGCAACAAATTGCTAAAGGTGCGCCAGTGGATGTGTTTGCTTCGGCAGACCAAGAAACGATGGATAAGGCCCAAACGCAAGGCCTACTCAATGACAGCAGTCGTAAAGATTTTGTGCAGAACAGCTTAGTGGTGATTACCCCGACCAACAGTACGCTAGCACTTGCTGCTCTAGAGGATTTACAGCAGCCAGCTTTGCAGCGTTTAGCTATTAGTAATCCTGACAGTGTACCGGTTGGCCGTTACAGTAAGCAGGCGTTATTGGATAGCCAGCTATGGGAAGCCTTGGCTGAGAAAATGATTAATACGCAAAACGTGCGTCAATCATTGGATTATGTCGCGCGCGATGAAGTCGATGCTGGTTTTGTGTATGCCACTGACGCGGCAATTATGGCCGATAAAGTCAAAGTACAATTTACCGTGCCGTTAAAAAGTGCGGTCAGCTATCCGATTGCTGTCACTAAAGAGGGCAGTGCTAAAGCGCTCAGTCAGCAGTTTATTGACTATGTTTTTAGCTCTGAAAGCCAGGCCGTACTGAACAAGTACGGCTTCAGCCAGCCGTAGAGGCGCACTAATATGGAAGCCGTCTGGGTTGCTTTAAGCCTGTCTTTAAAGGTGGCTGGTTGGGCGACGGCGATTAATATTGTCTTAGGCATTGGCGTTGGCTATTTTTTAGCGCGCACGCGTTTCTTTGGCCGTGACGTGCTGGATACCTTGCTGACTTTGCCAATGGTGATGCCGCCAACCGTTTTAGGTTACTACTTGCTGGTGTTAGTCGGGCGCAGAAGCAGTTTTGGTACTTGGTTGTACGACAGCTTTGGCATCAACCTGATTTTCACCTGGCAGGGCGCGGTGATTGCTGCCAGCGTGGTGGCGTTTCCGTTAGTTTTTAAGCCTGCTCGCGCCGCCTTTGAAGCGGTTGATACTGAATTAGAGCAGGCCGCGCGAGTGCTTGGCGTCTCGGAAATCAGTATTTTCTTTCGCGTCACTCTACCGCTGGCGAGGCGCGGTATTTTAGCCGGTGTGCTGCTGGCGTTTGCTCGCGCGCTGGGCGAGTTCGGCGCAACCTTAATGGTTGCCGGCAGTATTCCTGGGAAAACTCAGACATTATCGATTGCCGTCTATGAAGCGGTGCAGGCGGGTAAAGATGACACCGCCAATATGTTGGTGGTGATCACTTCGATTGTATGTGTGGTCGTATTGCTAACCGCCAGTCGCTTAGCGCCGGGTCGTGTTTCCGAGCGGACAAGGTAAGCACATGCTCTTAGATCTGGATATCAGCAAAACCATGCGCTCTGGTCAGCGTGAGTTTAATCTGCAACTCAAATACGCTTCGAGCGGTAATCGCTTGGTGATTCTTGGTCCGTCGGGTTCTGGTAAAAGTCTACTGTTGCAGATGATTGCCGGTTTATTAACGCCTGACCGCGGCTATTTAAAGCTGGCTGGACGCACGCTGTTTGATCAGCAACAACGGATTAACTTAACCCCACAGCAGCGTCAACTGGCATTCTTATTCCAAAACTACGCACTCTTTCCGCATCTTAATGTTCGGCAAAATATTGCCTTTGGTTTACGCCGAGGCGTGTTTAATCCGCGTCCGAATATCCATAGTGAAGCTGTAGATTACTGGTTGGATAACTTTGGCTTAGAGGCCGTACAGCAACAAAAACCGCACGAACTTTCAGGCGGTCAGAAACAACGGACGGCCTTAGCACGCGCTTTGATTTCTGAGCCGAGCGCCTTGTTACTGGATGAGCCTTTCTCCGCATTAGACCCTGACCTGCGCATTCACATGCGTAAAGAGCTGCGTGAGTTACAAGAGCGCTTGGCGGTGCCGCTGATTTTAATTACCCATGATGAACAAGATGTACATGCCTTCTGCGATGAAACACTCTGCTTGAAAGATGGCCGTATCGATAGCGCACGGCAGCAAGTTATCCAGACTATCATGATGCCTTAGCATCGACTTGCCTGTGCTGTTTGTGAAGAATTGTTAAGTCGCTATTTAGCGCTAGGCATTTGCTCGACGAATTAATAGACTCTTTAGTACAAAAATGCAGTGAGCCTGAAGTCGCTTGCTGAATAATAAGACGGAGAGTTTTTATGAGTGACACGAGCCAAGCTGCGCAAGCAGTGACTTTACAGGCTGCCGATGGCTATCCAATCAGTGCCTATCTATATGTTACATCTGCTGAGACTGTTAAAGGTCAGCTGCTGATCGCTGGGGCAACAGGCGTGGGTCAACAGTTCTAT
>RRZU010223469.1_pt1 | contig 26183 bp, 24 predicted proteins | sample 2165561 | NCBI WGS metagenome assembly RRZU01 (sample SAMN10456909, study PRJNA506462) | wastewater metagenome | isolation source: wastewater sludge | place: USA: Moscow, Idaho | reverse complement strand
GTGCGGGCAAAAGGCCACGCCGCGGGTTTTGTATTCCGCTTCGCCCGGCACGCCCATTTCGCGCCAGCGCGCGCCAGTGGCCAGCACAACGGTTTGGGCTTTGAGGGTGGCACCGTTGGCCAGTGTGACTTCAGCCAGGTCGCCGGGTTGGGCGGCAGGCTTGAGTGCCGTGGCCGTGTGGGTGCTGTGCACATCCACGCCGTAATGGCGCACGTTTTCTTGCAGGGCCGCGGCCAGTTTGGGGCCTTCGGTTTCCTGAACGGCGATCAGGTTTTCAATGCCCAGGGTGTCCAGAACCTGGCCGCCCAGGCGTTCGGCCAGCAGGCCGGTGCGAATGCCTTTGCGCGCCGCGTAAATGGCCGCGGCAGAACCGGCCGGGCCGCCGCCCACCACCAGCACGTCGTACGGCGCCTTGTCTTGCAGGGCGGCTGCCGTGCGGGCGGCAACACCGGCATCGAGCTTGCCGAGGATGTCGCCGACATCCATACGGCCACTGCCCAGCAGTTGCCCGTTGTGAAAGACCATGGGCACGGCCATGATCTGGCGCGCCTGCACTTCGTCTTGAAACAATGCGCCGTCAATCACGGACACGCGCACGTTCGGGTTGTGCACGGCCATGAGGGCGAGCGCCTGCACCACATCGGGGCAGTTTTGGCACGACAGGCTCATGAACACTTCAAGCGTGTGCGTACCGGGCAGCTCTTGAATCTGGCTGATGGTTTGCGCATCGACCTTGGGCGGGTGGCCGCCCGTCCACAACAGCGCCAGCACCAGAGAGGTGAATTCATGCCCCAGCGGAATGGCGGCAAACTCCAGCTGCTGTTGCGCATCGGGACGCCCCAGGCTGAACGAGGGTTTGCGCGCGCTGTTGCCGTCGAGCCGAAGCGTGATTTGGTCGCTCATGGCGGCAATTTGCTCCAGCAGGCCGCGCATGTCGGCGGAGCTTGCGTCATCGCCCAAGGTAGCGGTGATGGTGATGGGGCGGCGCAGCATGCCCATGTATTGCTGCAATTGGGCGGCCATTTCCTGGTCGAGCATGGGATTTTCCTTTGGGTGGCGTCACGTCAAATCAAAACGATACAGTATTGGCTTCGCCTTGCCGTACTACCTGTGCATTGTTTGCAGCTTGCCGCCTTGTCTCGCTTTGATTGGAAGCGACTGTGGTTGATATTCTTACCTGATGGGGAGCGTAACTCCAGAGCAGGAGCGAATCAGATGTGAATCGGGTTTGCTGGTTTCAGTTTTCGTGCGAAAAACTCAAAGCAGAAAACGCGAAAGCAGTGCCATGCCAACCGGCATGACACTGCGCCTGAATGAGCGTCTGATTAAATCTTGCCGACCAGATCCAACGAGGGCTTCAGGGTTTTGGCGCCTTCCTGCCATTTGGCGGGGCACACTTCACCGGGGTGGCTGGCCACGTACTGCGCGGCCTTGACTTTGCGCAGCATTTCGCTGGCATCGCGGCCAATGCCGTTGTCGTGGATTTCGCACAGCTTGATTTGGCCTTCGGGGTTGATGAGGAAAGAGCCGCGCAGCGCCAAGCCTTCTTCTTCAATCATCACGCCAAAGTTGCGGGTGATGGTACCGGTGGGGTCGCCAATCATCACGTACTGCACTTTCTTGATGGCATCCGACGAATCGGCCCAGGCTTTGTGGGCGAAGTGGGTGTCGGTCGAAACGGAATACACCTCGACGCCCAGTTGCTTGAACTCTGCGTATTTGTCGGCCAGGTCTTCCAGCTCAGTCGGGCAGACGAACGTGAAATCGGCGGGGTAGAACACAACCAGCGACCATTTGCCTTTGAGGTCTTTGTCGCTAACGGCAAAAAAGCCCTTGCCCGCTTGATACGCTTGGGCGTTGAATGGCAGGATGGTGGTGTTGATGAGAGACATGGTATGGACTCCTGTAGGGGAAAAAATATTGCAACTCAGCGGCAGATAATAGAACAAAGCCGATAGATGAGAAAAGGCTAGGGATAATGGAAAGCATGCCTTTGTCGTGCATGGCGTGCGGGTGGGTACGCGATTCGGATCGACTCTGGTCGATTCAGGTCAAAAAAAAGCCAAGGCATGATGCCTTGGCCAAAAAAGGATGTGAGAGAGATGGTTTTCGCATCCTGTTGATGCGCAATATGGATGGTGTCGCGCCTCAGCAAGCATATGATGCCCCAGGCGGTAAATACAAGGCTGGGCTAGGGATATGTTGCAAGCATTTGTCACAATATGGCGTTATTGTTACGGCAAAAAAGAGGTGGTTTGCGCGCATTTGATCGATGACTTCAAGCATGGCTGCCATTCGGCAGGCGGCTGGCATGCGGTCCCTCGTAATAGCGTTCGTTCCCGTTAACATCGGGAAACATGCTTTTTACGCAGCCTATTGTCGTCAGATGATGTGAACTGCATGAGCGGCTACAGAGTAATGTTTGATAAGTGACTGTGTATGTCGGACGATTCAAGCGGGCCGCATGATGGAATCTGATAAGGTGCTGCAAATGAATAATCATCTGACGCTGTTTTTGCCCTGCGCCGCCGGGGTGGAAGATTTGCTGGCCAACGAAGTGGCCGCCATTGCTGCCGACCACGCGGCCACCGCCAAACTGCAACGTGGCGGCGTGCGGGTGCAAGGCAACTGGCAACTGGCATTGCAGTTGAATCTGCACAGCCGCCTGGCGCAACGTGTGCTGGTGCAACTGGCATATGCGCCCTATGCCCAGGAAGACGACCTGTATGCCACGGCCAGCGCCGTGCCGTGGGAAGACTGGTTTGGCGTGCAGCAAACCTTCAAGATCGATATCACGGCACAACGCAGTCCGCTCAAAAGCCTGAACTTTGCGGCTTTGCGCATCAAGGATGCGGTGGCTGACCGCTTTCGTGCCCAAGTCGGCAGCCGCCCCAGCGTGGATACGCATCGGCCCGGCGTGCGCATCCATGCGCATCTGGATGCGCAGCATTTCACGCTGTATATCGACACATCGGGCGAGCCCCTATTCAAACGCGGCTGGCGCGAAGACAAAGGCGACGCCCCGCTGAAAGAAACCCTGGCCGCCGCCATGCTGGCGGCTTGCGGTTGGCAGCCGCACAGCGGCATGCCGTTGTACGATCCTTGCTGCGGCAGCGGCACCATTGCCATTGAAGCGGCGCAAATGGCTTGCCGCATGGCGCCGGGCAGACTGCGCCGCTTTGCATTCGAGCGCCTGCTGCCGTACCAGCCTGCGCAGTGGCAGCAACTGCTGCAAGCCGCGCGCGACGCTGAAGTCACGCCGCCAGCCATCACCGTGTTTGGCAGCGATGTGGCCCACCGCATGGTGGACTTTGCCCAGCGCAATGCCGAGCGCGCTGGCGTGGCGCATGCCGTGAACTTTCGCGGTGGCGACGCTTTGCAGCGGATGCCGCCTACGACCGAGCCGGGCATTCTGCTGCTGAACCCGCCGTATGGCGAGCGCATTGCCGCCGCGGGTGTGGCCGGGCAGGATGCCGCCACACGCGCGCAGCAGCGGCAGCAGGCCCGAACGGGCGGGCGCGAAAAAGCCATCGTAGCGACCACGGCAGAAGAAAGTAGCTCCAGCGATTTTTTCGAGCGTTTGGCCAGCCACTGGAAGAAAAACTATACGGGCTGGACGGCCTGGATTCTCAGCCCCGACATGAGCCTGCCCCGGCGCATGCGCCTGCAGGCTGCGCGGCGCGTGCCGATGTGGAACGGCCCGTTGGAATGCCGTCTGTTCCGCTTCGATATGGTCAGCGGCCGCTTGGTGAAAGATGCTGCAAGTGGCCAGGCTGGACACGATGCGGCCAATGGATCCAAACATGGGCCGGGATCGGAATGACGGGCGCGGCGCCATGAATGGGCGTGCGGGGTTAACGCTGCTGTTGGCGTTCATGACGGCTGGGCTATTGACGGCCTGCCTGCGCGAGAACGAGGTGCAACAGCAGCAGACGAAGGCGTTGCTGTACAGCGGGGTGGCAACCGGTATGCGGCACAACACCTTGATGGATGCTGCCTTTGGTTCCGAAAACGAATGGGTGGGGGCGGATGGCGTGTATTGGCAGGTGGTGCTGCCTTTGCCGCAGCCTCCCTCGCAAGGGCTGGATCCAGCATCGGCCGCCATGCCTGCCGAACGCATCGAAAACCGTCTGATGGCCGTGCGCCCGCGTGAGGCGGTGCGGCTCAATGAAACACACATGGCGCTGGTGGTCGAGTCAGAAGCCTTGTCCACCGTGCAGGCGCAGGGTGGGTTGCCTGCCGCATCAGCAGAACGGGCTGTGGCAACCCCTGGCCAGATAGCCGGGCGCGCCGGGGTACCTGCGCATATTGGCGTGATTTTTTTCCAGGCACAAATGGATGATGCAACAGCGCCTGGCAGCGGCAAAGCAGAGCCCGGGCAGGAAAAATGGCATGCTGTGCGTATGGTGCCGCACGTGGACTATCTGCTGCCCCAGCCCATGCCGCCCGAAGTGCAGGTCTACAAGCTGGATGCCAGCCGCTATTTGGTCACGTACACGCAAACCAACTGCCAAGCGGGCGCGTGCAGCCGGTGGCTCAAGGGCTATTTGTTGCAGCCCGATGCCATGAGCGATGTTTTTTCCATCCGCCTGGCCGCCAGCAATGTGCAGCAGCACGCCGATTGCCGCGCGCGTCTGGGTCTTGCGGCCGCAACGAAGGCAGGCACAGCCACGTCGGGGTTGGCAGCTATCGAAGAAGATTTGTACGCCTACGCCGCCGATGCGCAGGCCGGCCAGCCATCTGTTGCCAGCGCTGCCGAAGCAAGCGTTGCCAAAGAGGTATCGCATGCAGCATCAGATGCCAACTCGAAGGCGGCCGCACATGCCTGTTATCTGGTGAGCGGCGAGGTGCACCTCATCTCGCGCGCACGGGCCGAAACGGCTGATGTGCACATCCGCTACAGCGGCGCGCGCTCGGATGCAGCGGGCAAGCTGCACCGCATTGCGCAAACGCAGCGATTTCGTTTGCAGGAGCGCTCCATGATCCAAGTTGGGGGCGACGCTGTCCCGTTTGTGGATGGGCAGGACAAGTGATGCTGTTGGTCGTGCTTGACACCAATATCGCGTTGGACGTGCTCCTGTTTCAGGAGCCGCAGGCTGAGCCGTTGCGCGTCGCCTTGCAGGCAGGGCACGTGCGGTGGCTGGCGACGGTTCGTATGCGCGAAGAATTGCAGCGGGTGCTGGCGTACCCCCATATTGCTGCGCGCATGCAGTTTCACCAGCGTGCCGCGTCGCACATCATGGCGCAATACGACGACTGGACGGTGGCGGTGGAAGCCGCCCCGCGCTGCGCCTATGTCTGCAAGGATGCCGATGACCAGTGCTTTATCGACCTGGCAGTGGCGCATGGCGCCTTGTTGCTGAGCAAAGACGCTCAGGTGCTCAAACTGCGCAAGCGCCTGGCGCGGCAAGGGGTGGTGGTGAGCCGTAGCTTTCCACCGCCCGATGCGGCGGATACGGCGTCTGCCGCTGCGGGGCTGGCCGTGGTGTAAAACCGCTATCTACCAACGACCGTTGCGGCGCGGTGATGGAATGCAGCGTGCAACAGTCTCGTCGATGCGCAGCTCAGCGCCCAATCAGCGGTTGAAGCCGGACGCCTGCACGCCCTGTACCAGCCAATTCATCTTCAGAATTTGCGCATCGCTCAGGGTTTTGCCTGCGGGCAATACCAGTTTGCCGTTCTGGTCGTGCAGCGGGCCGGTGAACGGGTGCAGGCGGCCTGCGGCAATATCGGCCTGGCGCGCCAACACTTCCTGCCGAACGGCTGCGGGCACTTGGGGGCCAAAGTGATCCACGCGAATCGCGCCCTGCTTCATGCCCAGCCACACATCCTGGCTTTTCCACTGACCGGCTTGCAGCGCGCGAATGCGGCTGGCTTCGTAGTCGCCCCAATGGTGGGTCACGGCCACGATTTGAGCGGTGGGCGCGAACTTGCGCATGTCGGAATGGTAGGCCACCACGTACTTGCCGCGCTCTTGCACCGCAACCGGCACGGCGGTAGAGCCGGTGTGAAAGGCCAGCACATCGGCGCCTTGATCCATCAGCAACATGGTGGCATCGCGTTCGCGCGCGGGGTTGAACCATTCATTCAGCCAGATCACGCGCACCTGCGCCTTGGGATTGACCGAGCGCAGTCCCAGCGCAAAGGCATTGATGCCTTGCAGTACCTCGGGAATGGGAAAGCCCGCCACGTAACCCACGGTTGGGCTTTTACTCATGCGCCCTGCCGCCACACCGGCCAGATAGCGCCCTTCGTAATAGCGGGCATTGGCGGTAGCGACATTGGGCGCACGCTTGAGGCCGGTGAGTACCTCGAATTTCACGTTGGGAAAATCGCGCGCCACCTTCATGGCAGGTTCCATATAGCCAAAGCTGGTGGTAAAGATGATCTGGTTGCCCTGGCTGGCCAAATCGCGCAGCACGCGCTCGGCATCAGGCCCTTCGGGCACGTTGGCCACATGCGTGGTCTGCACGCGGTTGCCGAACTGCTTGTTCACCTGCTGGCGCGCCAGCTCGTGCTGGTACGTCCAGCCCGCTTCGGTAATGGGCGACATGTAGATCCATGCCGCTTTGGTTGCGGGTTGTGCGGTGGAAGATGCGGGGGTGGCGGGCGCTGCGACGGCAGCCGTGAAAGCAAAAGCGGCCACGAGCGTGGCTGCGAGGTTTTTGTACATGGTGTTCCTCTACATGGCTCCAAAGGGGATAAAGGCTGCCGGTTGGAGCGAAACGGGCAGCGCTCAAGGTTAAGGGATGGCAGTATAGGCAATAAAAGTACCCGCCGAGAATGAAGGCCATTGAAAGGCGGTGGGACACAAAAGATGGGTTGCGGTATGCTGACCCTATTCGCTGGCAAGCGCGTGGCCGCCTGATATAGGCATCATCGCTTGATTGCACGCAGCCAGAAGAAAGACTCCATGCTGAAAATCACCCTTGTTTCCCTGAAGTGGCTGCTGATATTTGTTGTTTTACTGGCCGCAGGAACTTATCTTTTTATCCGTTTCCATCCGGTTTTTGGTGGTCAGCCTGATGCGCAGAGCATGGCCAAAATTCGGCAGTCACCTCATTTCAACGGCGAAGTGTTTGTCAATCTGGAGCCGACCGAAATTCAGCTCAGCGACGGCGACAACACCGAAAAGCCCAGCATCATCGGTTGGCTGTCATCCGTCACCAACCCGCCGGCAGGCAAGCACCCTGCGGAGCCTGTGCCAACCTTGCCGCTGGACAATGCTGCTTTGAAAAACGATCGTTTTGTCTGGCTGGGGCATTCCACCCTGCTGTTCAAACTGGCAAACAAAACCCTGTTGCTGGACCCCGTGTTCAACCGCGCCTCGCCCATCTTTCTGGGCGGCGCGCCATTTGCCATGACGCATACGTACACCGTTGGCGAACTGCCGCCAATCGATGCCGTGCTGATCTCGCACGACCACTACGACCATCTGGACTATCGGGCGATACAAGAACTGGACAGCAAAACGGGGCATTTTTACGTGTCGCTGGGTGTCAAGGCGCATTTACAGCGTTGGGGCGTGGCAGACAGCAAAATCACCGAGATGGATTGGCACGAGCAGGCGCAGTTCGGCGACTTGCGCTTGACACTGGCGCCCGCGCGCCACTTCAGCGGCCGCACTTTGCATAACCGCAACTCTACGCTGTGGGGCGCATGGATTGTTCGGTCGGCAAATTTATCCCTTTTCTTCAATGGCGACAGCGGATACGGCAAGCACTTTGCCATGATTGGCGAGCGATACGGCCCGTTTGATGTGGCATTCATGGAAAACGGCGCATACAACCCCAAGGGCTGGCCGCTCGTCCACATGACGCCGGAACAATCCGCACAGGCTGCTGCCGACATTCGCACCAAGGTCGCCGTGCCCATTCACTGGGGCAAATTCGATCTGGCGTACCACACCTGGAAAGATCCCATCCAGCGCTTTCTGCAAGCCGCCGCCAACCAACCCTACCAAACGGCCACGCCGCAAATCGGGCAGGTGTTCGATCTGCAAAACTTGCCCCAGGGCAAGTGGTGGGAGAGTGTGAAGTAAGCGAAACGCTCAACGGCATGTGGCTTGCGCTAGGAAAGTGCCGCGTCGCTCACGCCTTGTTTTTGTCATCCTTGTTCTTTTTGCCTTCGCACTTGATCTTGTTGCAGCGTGCGTACAGGCTGAGCGAGTGCTCGTCCAGGGTGTAGCCTTTGTTGCGGGCGACGGATTGTTGCAGTTTCTCGATGTCGGTATCGAAAAATTCTTCCACGCGGCCACAGTCCAGGCAGATCAGGTGGTCGTGGTGCATGCCTTCATCCAGCTCGTAGATGGCCTTGTCGGTCGCAAAGCTGTTGCGCCGTAGCAGCCCGGCCTGTTCGAACTGGCTCAGCACGCGGTAAACGGTGGCCAGGCCGATGTCGGAGCCCTGCTGGATCAGGATGCGGTACACGTCTTCAGCGCTCATGTGGCGCTCTTGCGCATTCTGGAAAACCTCCAGAATTTTCATGCGGGGGCCGGTGGCTTTGAGTCCGGAATTTTTGATTTCGTTGGCAATGCTCATCGATCTATAGCCTTTGCAAATCCAAGTCGGGCGCAGGCGCCGCCCTGCAGGCGCCATGGTTTTGCAGGCAAGCCGCTACAATGCGTTCAGCAGATGGCCCGTTGTCATGGGCATGCGCTGTGCGTAGTCCACGCGGCTCACTTGTCATCTCGTTGATAGGGCGATACGTCGCCATCATATTGTTTTTTGCATCCATGGAGCATTTGCATGCAAGCTATCCCTTTAACCTGCTCCGGTTTTGGTCGGAAGATGCTGCGCGCGGCGGCGCTGTCCCTGGCGCTGGGGGCGGTGGCGCTTTCCGGTTGCGGCGTTTATCGGCATGAAGTATTGCAGGGCAACTTCATTTCCAAAGAGCAGGCGCAGGCTCTGCAACCCGGCATGACGCGCGCGCAGGTGCGCCAGATCATGGGCACGCCGCTCATCACTGATATGTTCCGCGCCGATCGCTGGGATTACGTTTTCACGATGCGCAACCGCCGGGGCGTGGAGCCGCAAAAGTTCAGCGTATCGGTCTTTTTCGAAGGCGATGCGCTGGCGCGGGTCGAAGGGCTGGATGAGCTGCCCACCAACCAGGACTTTGTCAATCTGATCGGCAGCAAGAAAAAATACACATCGCGCGAGTTGCAGGCTACGCCCGAGCAGCTTTCGCGCTTTGCCGAATCCAACCCGCCCCCGGCTGAAAAAGAGCAGCCGACGGCGCCCGCCAGCACTTCATTCCCGCCCCTGCCGCAATGAGCACGCCCAACGTATCTTCTTCCGCTGCTGCGCAGCCGCACCGCATCGCCGTTGCAGGCGCCAGCGGCCGCATGGGGCATATGCTGATCGAGGCGGTGATGCAAGCGCCTGACTGCGTGCTGGCTGCCGCGCTGGATCGGGCAGGCAGCCCCGCATTGGGCGCGGATGCCGGTCAGGCCGTGGGGCAGCCCTGTGGCGTGGCCATTACGGCCGACATGCAGGCGCTGCAAGACGCCGATGTGCTGATCGACTTTACCCGGCCAGAAGGCACGCTGGCGCACTTGGCCGTGTGCCGCCGCTTGGGCGTCAACCTTGTGATTGGCACCACGGGCTTTACCGACGCGCAAAAGGCCGACATTGCCGCTGCCGCGCAAGATATTGCCATCGTCATGGCGCCCAACATGAGCGTGGGCGTGAACGTGACATTCAAGCTGCTGGAGATGGCGGCCAAGGCGCTGGCAACCGGCTACGACATTGAAGTGATCGAAGCCCACCACCGCCACAAGGTGGATGCGCCTAGCGGCACCGCGCTGAAAATGGGCGAAGTGATTGCCGATGCGCTGGGGCGCAGCCTGAAAGATTGCGCCGTGTACGAACGTTACGGCCACACGGGCGAGCGCATCGAGATCAGCCACAAATCCAGCAGCCGCGCGGGCTACGCGCAAGGCAGCCTGCATGCCGCCCGCTTCTTGGCGGGCAAGCGCAGCGGGCTGTTCGATATGTTCGATGTGCTGGGCTTGCGCCAGCACGCGTAATCCTTTTTCGGGCGATGTGGCGGGCATGGGGCAGCGAGTGTTTGCGCCCATGCCGGCAAAAGGTTGGAGCTGCGCTGCAGCCTGCCTAGCCTTGCCACCCAACGCCCCTTCAGCAAACAGCCATGGCAGCACCCTCTTCCCACTCTGACACCGACACAAGCGTTGATCCTTTCCGTGGCGGCTGGGGCCGCTTTTTGCGCAGCGCCTGGCGCTTGTCCATGCCGTATTTCAACTCCGAAGACAAATGGCGTGCACGTGCCATGCTGGGGCTGATACTGGCGCTGAATCTGGCCACTGTGTATATGAGTGTGCAGTTCAACAAGTGGTACCGGGTGTTTTATGACGCCCTGCAAGAGAAAAAAGTCGATGTGTTTTGGCAGCAAATGCAGTTGTTTGCCATATTGGCGTTTACAGCCATTGTGCTGGCGGTATACAAGTTCTACATCACGCAGCGGCTGGATTTGCGCTGGCGCGCCTGGATGACGCGGCACTACATGGACACCTGGCTGGCCAATTACCGCTACTACCACCTGGAACTGCTGCGCCAAAGCGGCTCCGACACCATACCCGACAACCCCGACCAGCGCATTCAGGAAGACATTGCCCGCTTTACCGGCAGCGCCTTGGGCATGAGCATGGGGCTGCTCAATGCCACGGTCACGCTGGTGTCCTTCATCGGCATTTTGTGGACGGTATCGGGCAGCATCAGCTTCACACTGGGCGCGCAAATGGTGACGGTTCCGGGCTATATGGTGTGGGTGGCCATTGCTTATTGCGCAGTGGGCAGCCTGTTTGCCCATTACATCGGGCGCAGGTTGATTCGCTTGAACTATTGGCAAGAGTGGCGCGAGGCCGATTTTCGCTACAGCCTGGTGCGTTTGCGCGAATACAGCGAGGCCGTGGCTTTTGACCGGGGCGAGGCCGCGTCGCGCCAGCATCTCGACGGTCGCTTTGGCCGCGTGCTCAGCAATATGCTGCAACTTATCAAAGCGCAAAAAGGGCTGATCTGGTTCACGTCATTTTTCAGTCAGGCCGCCATCATCTTTCCGTTTCTGGTGGCGGCGCCGCGCTATTTTTCGGGCGTCATCAAACTGGGCGACGTGATTCAGATCTCCAACGCCTTTGGCAAGGTGCAAGATTCCTTGAGCTGGTTTATCGACAGCTATGCCGGGCTGGCCAGTTGGCGTGCCACGACGGAGCGTTTGGCCAGTTTTGACCGTGGCGTGGCCCAGCCCAACGGCGCGTTGCTTGAAGGCGAACAGCAACATGCGCAACCCAACCTGGCGGATTGGCATCACACCACAGGTAGCGACGGATTGACGCTGCAACAACTGCGCTGCTATCTGCCCGGCGGCAAATTGCAGGTGCAGGTGGCTGCGCAGCACATGCAGGCGGGCGACGCCGTGCTGGTGCAAGGCCCGTCAGGCAGTGGCAAATCCACCCTGCTGCGTGCCCTGGCAGGCATCTGGCCGCAGGCCACAGGCACCGTGGCGCTGCCCGCGAACAGCATGTTCCTGCCGCAGCGCCCCTATCTTCCCCACGGCACGTTGCGCGCGGCGCTGGCTTATCCCCAATCGCCCGATGCCTACAACGATGCGGAGTTGCAAACCGTGTTGCGCACTGTGCGCATGCCGCAATTGGCGGACCAACTGGATGTGGAAAGCAACTGGAGCCACAAGCTATCAGGTGGCGAGCAGCAGCGCGTTGCCATTGCGCGCACCTTGCTGAAAAAGCCCCGCTGGATTTTTGCCGACGAAGCCACCAGCGCACTGGACGGTGCGACCGAAACCGTGCTGTATCAGGCGCTGCTCGAGATGGTGCGCAGCCAGGGCGGCGGCATGCTCTCTATCGCTCACCGCGCCAGCGTTGCGGCCTTCCATACACGGCGCTGGGTGTTGGAGCCGTTTGAGGATGAGGGGCAGGCAAACAGTGCCGACGGCGATATAACAGACAGGCACACCAGTTTCCACGTGGTGGAACACGGCGGGCTAGCCGAATAAGCCACTGTGCGGCTTGGCTTGGCCTTGCTTGGCTGAAGCAAACGCCATGAAGAAAAGGGATACGGAAAAATCCGTATCCCCTTTTTGTTTTGAACGAGCATTGCCGCCGCAGGGTGTTACCCGCGCATGCGCTCCAGCACAACCACCATGAAGAGGCTGAGCATCAGGCGCTTTTGCTCCAGCGCGGGCAGCTGGGTAAGTGCCTCCATGGCAAACACGCCTTCCCACATGGCGGGTTTTTTCTTCATGCGCATCACGACGTTGCCGTTGGCATCTTTCACTTGATAGGCCGGATTAAACACATAGCCCGAGAACAGGCCGATGATAGGCAGCTCGGAAAAAATGCCATCGAGAAAGCGCGTCATGGCGCTTTCTTCGGAGATGAAGTACAAGGGCATATCGTTCTGATCGTGCACTTGGTAGGCAGCCTTCCACAGCGAGCGCATGCCTTTGCGTTTGACGGAGCCCAGCGACTGGCCGCTTTGCGCATCTTGCATGCCGTAGGAGGCGTTGAAGTCGATGATGCGGTCAGCCTTGATGGTGTAGAGCAGCTTGTTTTGCTGCTCGCTGGCGAAAATGCTGATGTCTTCCTTGAGCTTGAACAGCTTTTGCTTCACGTAGGCAATGGGGCGATCGTTTTTATCGCTGACGTAAAACTGGGGCGCCAGCGCCATCAGTTTCATGCGCAGGGTAATGGGGAAGTGCAGCTCGTCTTCACGATCGGTTGAAAACATGTTCATGGTAGTTTGACGTTGATACTTTGAAATTAAAGGGCGCCATTGTATTTCTCTGATGGGGCAAGACAGACAGGGCTAGGGAAAACGATAGAACCTATCTGAATGAAGCGGCGAGCTATCCAGAAAGCAGGGCATCAGGTGGTGCACAATCGTGTCGCAGCGCTGTGCAACCAGAGTCTCAAGCACCATTGTGTGGAAGGCGGATTGTGCGGCTGGAATAGAAATTTTCAGGAAAGGTGCAAGCATGACTAGCAATGCCGCCGGATTCGATTTTGCCCGGCTCATTCCCGGCTTCGATTTTTTGCAGCAAATGGCGCAGCCGGGTGCGGCGGCAGGCCCTGCCCTGTCGCAATGGATCGCCCCGACGCTCGACCCGCAGGAAACGGGCAAGCGCATCCAGGAGCTGAAAACCGTGCTGTTCTGGCTGGAGCAGAATGCCACCGCCCTCAAGGCCACCATCCAGGCGCTGGAGGTGCAGCAGCTCACATGCCAGACCTTGCAAGACATGCAGGCGAATATGGCCAGCTGGACGCAGCAGATGCAGCAATCGGTAGCGGGCGCTGGCACTGCTGCTGAGAACGAGCAGCCAGTGAAAGAGCAAGCAGCCGCCACAGGTAACAAGCACGCGGCAGAAGACGAGGCTGCTGCAGATCGCGTGGCGGCAGAGGCCACTGCGCAGCAAGCCATGGAGCAAGCGGGTCAATGGTGGGGCAGCCTGCTGCAAACCTTTGGGCAGATTGCCAACCATGCCCAGCAGGAAGTGGCACAGCGCCAGCAGGCGTTTATGCAAGCGCAGGCCACGGCCTCAAAAGACGAGGCAGAAAACGATGCAGCTGCTGGCAAAACAGATACTGCCAGCAAGCGCAGCGGTGGCGCTGCCCGCACGAGCAAACCCCGATCGGCTCAAGCCCCAGTTGCGGCAAAGAGCAAGAAAGCATCGGCCACACGATCAACGGCCAAGCCAGCGGCCCGATCCAGTGCCCAAAAAACAGCAACAAACACCAAGGTTGGCGGCAAGATGGCCGGCCGCACGTCGGGTAAAAAATAAAAACTCTGCGATGCTCAAGCACCGTTGATGTGATCTATTGAAGCGCATGCGAATACCAAACACCGCCTGCCCCCAATGCAAACAGGAGCTAACGCCTGGGTGGGAGGACTTGATTCCTGAAAGGCGCGGCGGCGTTCGCTGGCATTGCAAGCATTGCGGCGAAGAAATATATGTTGATGGCGTGTGCGGTCTGTTGATTACATTGACTGTGACAGCTATCAGTTATGCCTGTTTTCATGCAACGCTTGCCTGGATGGAAACATTCCAGGCGCCGCCTGTTGCTTTCGGTTATTGGCTGGTGGCAGGGCTGGTTTGTGTGGTGACGCTGGTTGGGTCAATGAGCGGATTGCTGTTTTTTTATTTTTGGTATTTTTATTCGCGCAAATTTGCCAAATAAGGGGCTGTTGCTCCTTGTTGCGGCATGTACAACAAAGCCCTGGCAGCCGTCATGTGTTGCCAGGGCTTTGTGTTTGTGCAGCGACTGCAAACAGAATTCAATCCGATCGCCCACGCAGGCCAAAGTGCATATTGGCTTCGAGAAAGCCACGCTTGCTGCCACAGTCAAAACGCTTGCCGTGCAGGGGGTGGCCGATGAACGCGCCTGAATGCAGGCAAGTGGCAATGGCATCGGTGAGCTGAATTTCTCCACCTGCGCCGGGTTTCTGGGTTTTGAGTGCCGTCATCACATCGGGGGTGAGGATGTAGCGCCCCACCACGCTCCAGTTGGAAGGGGCTTTTTCAGGTGCGGGTTTTTCCACGATTTCCTGAATTTTCCAGGGGTGGCTGCCAGTGGATTCCAGCCGGACAATGCCGTACTGGTTCACTTGCGACAGGGGCACTTCTTCCAGCGCCAGCACGGCCTGGCCCGCATGCCGGTGCCGCTCGGCCATTTGCGCCAACGTGCCCACGGGGTGCGATTCGATCAAATCATCGGGCAGCAATACGGCAAAGGGTTCATCGTCTTGCAGCAACTCGGCCGCGCACAGCACGGCATGGCCCAAACCCAAAGGCTGGGGTTGGCGCACGTAAAAACATTTCACATGCGGCGGAATGACGTTGCGCACCAACTCCAATGCTTCGAGTTTGCCTTTGGCCTCCAGCTCGGCTTCGAGCTCCGGGCTGCGGTCGAAGTAATCCACAATGGCGTTTTTGCTGCGGCCGGTCACGAAAATGAGGGTGTCGATGCCCGCTTCCACCGCTTCATCTACCGCGTATTGAATCAGCGGCCGATCCACAACCGTGAGCATTTCTTTGGGAATGGATTTGGTTGCCGGCAGAAAGCGGGTGCCCAAACCGGCAACGGGAAAGATGGCTTTTTGCAGAGGTTTCATCAGACAATGATCGAATAAAAAATGGAACAATCAAACGGCATGGTAACGGAAATTTCCCTGCGATTTTCCAGAAACGCTTTGCACGGGGTGAGCCTGTTTTTAACTTTAATATATGCAGCCATCAGTGCAAGACGCCACGATCAAGATGGCGCCACGCATCTTAATGGACAAGATGTGTGCTTTTTCCTGCATCACCACACCATGCCCACGCACCACCTGACTGACAATGCCAAGCAAGGCAACCCTGTTTACGACTACGCCGTTGTTATTGGCCGTTTCCAGCCGGTGCACAACGGCCATGTGGCTTTATTGCAAGCAGGCTTGCAGCAGGCGCGCCGCTTGATTGTGGTGGCAGGTTCCATGCACCAGCCGCGCAGTTTTAAAAATCCGTTTACCGTGGCCGAACGCGAACAGATGATTCGTGCCGCCTTGCCTAGGCAAGATCAGGCGCGGGTGCAGGTGGTGGGGGTGAGCGATGCGCCTTATGACGATGCGGTGTGGCTGCAAGCGGTGCAAAACGCCGTGCATGCCTCCATGGCGGCGCACGGCAGCGACCCGGTGACGGCGCGTGTGGCCTTGCTGGGCCATATGAAAGACAACAGCAGCTATTACCTGCGCATTTTTCCGCACTGGCAATGGCTGCCTTTTCCCAATGTGGAAGGCATTGACGCCACAAGCATTCGCCACCAGTATTTTCCCGAAGAAAAAGATGCACACCTTGAGGGGGCGCTATCGGCCGTGCTGCCCGCATCCACTCTGGATTTTTTGCATACCTTTCGCGCAAGCCCGGCATGGCAAGCTCTGCATGCAGAGCGCGCTTTTTTGCTTGATTTTTGGCAGCGGCACCGCTATGCCAACGGCAGCGCCATGCCGGTTTTGTGCCTGGTGCAGGTGGTGGTGCTGTGGCGGCAGCAGGTGTTGCTGGTGCAGCGCCAGCAGCAGCCGGGCCGCGGCAATTGGGCCTTGCCCGAGGCTTTGTTGCAAGCGGGCGAGCGCCTGTTGGATGCCGCCAGCCGCGCTTTGCAGGCTGCGGGTATGGAGTGGCCTGCCGCCACGCTCAAAAAACACGTCAGCGCCACAGCCGTGTGGGATGCGCCGGGGCGCAACCAGTTGGGCCATGCCATCAGCCATGCGTTGTGCGTACGTTGGCCAGACGATGCGCCTGACCCGGCAGGCGCAGATCAAAAAGAAAATCAAAAGGAAGAAGCACCACACACACAGTGGCAACCCTTGGCGCAATGGCAGACGATGCATCCCCTGCTGCATGAAGACCATTACTTCATTGCCCGCCATTTTCTGGATGGATCCGCCACCCCCGCAACCCCGCCATTCACCCCCATTGCGGCAACGCCCGCACCCGACGAAAATTCTGCATGAACCCGCATCTGAAACCTGCTTTGGGCAACAACCTGCTGCTGCGCACCGATTCGTACAAGGCCTCGCACTGGCTGCAATATCCACCGGGTGCCGAGCATGCCTTCAGCTACATCGAATCGCGCGGGGGGCGCTACAGTCACAGCCTGTTCTTTGGCTTGCAGGCTTATTTGCGCGAGTATTTGAGCACGCCGATTACACTGGCGGATGTGGCCGAAGCCAAGGCGATTTATGCCGCACATGGCGAGCCGTTCAATGAAGCGGGCTGGACGCGCCTGGTGGAAAAACACGGTGGCCTGTTGCCCCTGCGCATTCGCGCTGTGCCCGAAGGCATGGTGCTGCCTGTGCGCAATGTGCTGCTCACGGTAGAAAACACCGACCCCGAATTTTTCTGGCTCACCAGCTTCATCGAAACCGAGTTGTTGCGCGCCGTGTGGTACCCCACCACGGTTGCCACCCAGTCGGCCACAGCCAAATCCATCATTGCGCGCTATCTGCACGCCACCAGCGATTGCGCCGAGCAGGAGCTGCCCTTCAAACTGCACGACTTTGGCGCACGCGGCGTATCCAGCCTGGAATCGGCCGCGCTGGGCGGCATGGCGCATCTGGTCAATTTCATGGGTACCGACACCGTCAGCGCCCTGCTGGCGGCCAGACGCTACTACGATTGCGAGATGGCGGGCTTTTCCATTCCTGCGGCCGAGCACAGCACCATCACCAGCTGGGGACGCGAGCACGAGGCAGATGCCTACCGCAACATGCTGCGCCAGTTTGCCCGGCCGGGCAGCGTGGTAGCCGTAGTGAGCGACAGCTACGATATCTTTCACGCCTGCGATGCCATTTGGGGGCAGCAGTTGCACGATGCGGTGATCGCCTCGGGCGCAACCGTGGTGATACGCCCCGACTCGGGCGATCCGGCCATTACCGTGCCGCAAGTGGTGCAAATACTGGCGCAGCGTTTTGGTTACACCACCAACAGCAAGGGCTTCAAGGTGCTGCAATACGTGCGCATCATTCAGGGCGACAGCATCAACCTCACGTCTTTGCGGCAGATTCTGCACAATCTGCACGAAGCGGGTTTTTCGGCCGAGAACGTGGCCTTTGGCATGGGCGGCGGCTTGCTGCAGCAACTCAACCGCGACACGATGAAATTTGCCATGAAATGCTCGGCAGTGCGCATCAATGGCCAATGGCGCGATGTGTACAAAGACCCCGTGGGCGACCACAGCAAGGCCTCCAAGCGCGGACGCATCACGCTGGCGCAACTGCCCGATGGAAGCATCCAAACCCTGCGGGAAGACGCCTTGCAAGCCCCCGCGCAAGAGCTGCTGCGCACCGTGTTTGAAAATGGCCGCATCGTGACGCGAGACACTTTTGATGCGGTGCGCCAACGCGCATCAGCCGGGCTGGCGTATCTGACACCAGCGGATTTGCGCCTTACTTGACAGCATTTCGTGGATGACCACTGCACGGAAAGAACACGTGTTTCATGACCATATAGCGTCAATGCCGCCTGAAGGAGGTTTCAACGGCATTGGTTGCTAAGTCGTACCAGCGTTGGGCGGCCAACTATTTCAGAACCACGCCTTCGTTTTCCATTTTCTGCAATAGCGCCGCCAGTTTCTTGGCAGGATCCAGCAGCGGGTCGAGAATGTGTTTTGCCATGTCGTCGGCAGACTGGCGCACGTCATCTTCTGAAGCTCTCACCGCTCCGTGAAAAATGAATGCAGGCAGGAACTTGGTTTGAATCAAGTTAGCGGTTTGCTGCAAAGGCTTGATAAATTCGCTCATTGAATAGCCGTTGTATCCACCGGCCTGATAAGAATCAGCCGGTCCGCCTGTGGAAATAGCAGAGACCCATTCTTTGCCTGCCAAGGCTTTTCCTTGAGGGCCATATGCCCAGTTGTAGGTCAGCACATCATCCAGCCATTGCTTCATCAATGGCGGAATGGAATACCAATAAAACGGATGTTGAAACACCAATCGGTCATGAGCCAATAATGCCGCCTGCTCCGCTGCCACATCAATTTTTCCATCAGGGTACAGCTCATAGATTTTTCGCACGGTAACGCCCGTTTCGCCCGTAAGGCGCTCTGCCCACAGCCGGTTTACGGCCGAGCTGTTCAGCTTGGGATGAAATACATTAACCAGAACTTTCATCTCGTTGTCTCCTTTGGTAGTTTTGGGCTTGCCCATGACAGGAGAAATCATCTTGCCCCTTATTTCACAGGGGGCAACAACGCTTTGCCGATGAATCCTGTGATACACAGTGTCGCGCAGTCGCCATCTGCAGGCAAATTCTTTACAATGGCCGTGCGGTCGCAGGCTGCATAGCGCATGTCTGCCTATTTATCCTGCCCATTCAACTGTTTTCGACGCTTTTTTCTGCTTTCTCTCTCTGCTTGCCTGACTGTTCCCCATGAAAATCCTGCTGTGCAATGACGACGGTTACCAGGCGCAAGGCATTGTTGCGCTGTATGAGGCGTTGCGCCACGTGGCCGATGTGGAAGTGATTGCGCCGGAATTCAACAACAGCGCCAAGTCCAACGCCCTGACGCTGCATTCGCCGCTGTACGTGCAGCGCGCCGCCAATGGGTTCCGTTACATCGACGGCACCCCTGCCGACTGCGTGCACATTGCCCTCACCGGCCTGTTGCCCGAGCCGCCCGATCTGGTGGTTTCCGGCATCAATAATGGCGCCAATATGGGCGACGACACCATCTATTCCGGCACCGTGGGCGCTGCCATGGAAGGCTATCTGTTCGGCGTACCGGCCATTGCTTTTTCGCAGGTTGCCAAAGGCTGGGCGCATATCGAGGCGGCGGCAGAAGCGGCCAAGAACCTGGTGCTGCAACTCCAGCCGCAAGTGCTTACTTACAAGCAGGAAGGCGCAGCGCCTGCCTGGCTGCTGAACGTCAATATTCCCAATCTGCCGCTGGATCAACTCAAGCCCGTGCGCCTGTGCCGCCTGGGCCGACGCCATGCGGCAGAAAACGTTATTACCCAGCAAAACCCGCACGGTGAAACCATGTACTGGATTGGCCGCGCAGGTGCTGCCAAAGACGATGCTGAAGGCACCGACTTCCACGCCACCGACAGCGGCCACATTGCCGTGACGCCCTTGCAGGTGGATTTGACCGATTACAAGGGTTTGAGCCAGTGGCAGCCCCTGTTTGCCGCCTCGCAGGCGGCGGGGGCCTGATTCGTGGTGCGTCCGACCTTTCCTGCACGGAACCAGTGGAGTGCCGATGCCCCTCCCGCACCAGCGACAGGTCGGCAGGCGGCTCGCTCGCCGGCGGTCGCATGGCCACTGCCCCATCTGCCCGCAGGCCAGCAGGCGGCGCAACCGCATATCGTGCCGGTACAAACGCGCACCACGGTAGGCAGTGTGGGCGCAGGCAATGCCGACGCCTTGCGCGCGCGCATGGTGCAGCAGTTGCAGCACGGTGGTATTCGCGACGGGCGCGTTCTGGCCGCCATGCAGGCCGTGCAGCGCCATTGCTTTGTCGATAGCGCCTTGCTCAGTCAGGCATATACCGATACCAGCCTGCCCATTGGTTTGCAGCAAACCATCTCCAAGCCCAGCGTGGTGGCGCGCATGGTCGAGCTGCTGCTGGCCAGCCCCTTCATGCAAACCCAGCCGCCCCAGGCGCGCTTGGGGCGCGTGCTGGAAATTGGCACCGGCTGCGGTTACCAGGCCAGTGTGCTGTCGCAGGTTGCCAGCGAGGTGTACAGCATTGAGCGTCTGAAGGGCTTGCACGAAAAAGCCCGCAGCAATCTGCGGCCTTTCCGCATTGCCAATGTGCACCTTTTGCTGGGGGATGGCATGCTGGGCTATGCGCCGGGTGCGCCTTATGCGGGCATCATCGCAGCAGCAGGGGGGCATGCGATTCCGCAAAACTGGATCGATCAACTGGCCGTGGGCGGCCGCATTGTGGCGCCGCTGGCATCGGGTCAGGGGCAGGTTTTGGTGGTGCTGGATAAAACGGCACAGGGCTTGCAACAATCGGTGCTTGAGCCGGTGTTGTTTGTCCCTTTAAAATCGGGCATGGCTTGAAAGAGCTGTTTTCAAAATTCGAGGGCTTGATGCCATCCACTTGAATTTTGAAAATCGTTTTTGACAGAGCCTGTTGCACGCAACGCGCCGTGGGTGCTTGTGCATGGCACAGCGCCCAGAGAGATGGAGACCATTCCACGGAACGGGCGGGCGCAACAGGCATGGTCAAGTATGTTGTCCGGGGGGGCGGGTTTGCAGTTGCAGCAGAAGACAAAACTGCGCACGGGGCATCAACGGCTTTCCGGTGTTTGGTAATGGGTGTCCGGGTGTGAGCGCGTGCATAACAGCGCTCCTTGCACCTCGGGTACAGAAGGCATGCGCCTTACGCATGTTTTGCAAGAGGAATTGACTCATGAGCCGTTGTGGAGCTTCCGTTTTCGCCCCGCGTGTCGTACGCGCCATTTTGACTGTTGCCGCCGCCAGCGCCTTGACGGCGTGTGGTTTCACGGGCGGCATGGCCCCGGTCGAGAACCGTTCGCTGGGCGGTGGGCGCCCGTCGGTGCCGCGCGTCAATCCGGCCACCTTGCCGGGCGCAGAATTTGCCGGCCGGCCGGGTTATTACACCGTGCAGCCGGGTGACACCATTCGCAGCATTTCGCGCTCTCTCAACATCGATTGGCGCGATTTGACGCAATGGAACAGCAACTGGATTCCCAACCCGGATGTGATCGAAGTGGGGCAGGTGCTGCGCGTGGTACCGCCAGCTGGAGCGGCCGCGCGGCCACGCCCCGCCACCCCAACGCCCGTGCCCACCACTACGCCAACTCCTCCGGAAAGCACGCCTACGCCAACGCCCACTCCTGTACCCACGGAAACAGCCGTTCCCAATATCGGGGTGACCTTGGCTTGGCCAACCAAAAATACGACGGTGGCCGTGCCGTTTGATGAAGTGCGCAACAAGGGCATCGGCATTGCCGGCAAAGAAGGCGATCCGATCTACGCCAGTGCCGATGGTCGTGTCATGTACGCGGGCTCTGGCCTGCGCGGCTACGGCAATCTGGTGCTGATCAAACACAACAACACGCTGCTGACGGTATATGCCCACAACAGCAAGCTGCTGGTGAAAGAAGGCCAGAACGTCAAAAAAGGCCAGCAAATCGCTGCCATGGGCAGAACCGATGCCGACCGCGTGAAGCTGCACTTCGAGGTGCGCCGCAACGGCAAAACGGTCAATCCGCTCAACTACCTGCCCGCGCGCTGACCGTGCAGTGAATGGGCAGACTGCCGCAAACATGAGCGCCGCTGGTCGGCGCTTTTTTTGATGCATCTGTGCCGCTTCCAACCTCAGTGCAGCAACGATGCACACGCCCCACAGCCAAGAAAAATACCCGACAACGCCATGATGAGCAGCACAAACGATAGCCAGGATCCAGCCACAACAACAGCCCTGCCCGCGCGGCCAGAGCCGCCACCCCATGCGCAGCCCGATTGGCTGTGGGTCGAGTCACTGGATCTGGACGCGCAAGGTGTGTCGCACCGGCCCGATGGCAAGGTGGTGTTTATCGAAGGCGCGTTGCCCGGTGAATGGGTCAGCGCCCAAGGCCGCCGCAGCAAAAACAACTGGGAAGCGGCCACGCTCACGCACATCCACAGCGAATCGTCGCAGCGGGTGGAACCGCGCTGCCCGCACTTTGGCTTGCATGCAGGCGCTTGCGGCGGCTGCAAAATGCAGCATCTGCATCCGGCCGCCCAAGTCGCCATCAAGCAGCGCGTGCTGGAGGACAACTTCTGGCATTTGGGCAAATGCCGCCCGCAAACCATGCTGCGCCCCATTCACGGCCCGGCATGGGGCTACCGTTGGCGCGCACGGCTATCGGTGCGCCATGTGGTGAAAAAAGGCGAGGTGCTGATTGGCTTTCACGAGCGCAAAAGCCGCTACATCGCCGATATGCGCAGCTGCGCCATTTTGCCGCCGCACGTCAGCGCCTTGCTTTTGCCCTTGCGGGCGCTAATTGCCAGCCTGGATGCTCGCGACACCTGCCCCCAAATCGAACTGGCCTGCGGCGATGCCGTCACAGCGCTGGTGTTGCGCCATCTGGAGCCGCTCAGCGCAGCCGATACCGACAAACTGCACGCCTTTGCCGCGCAGCACGCGGGCGTGCAATGGTGGCTGCAACCGGCCGGGCCAAGCAGCGTGCATTGCATCAGCCCGCATACGCCGCAGCTGGCCTACAGCCTGCCCGAATTCGGCATCACCATGCCGTTCAAGCCCACGGACTTTACCCAGGTCAACCCCCACATCAACCGCGTGCTGGTCGGTCGCGCCCTGCAATGGCTGGATGCGCAAAAGCACGAGCGCATCATCGACTGGTTTTGCGGGCTGGGCAACTTTACCCTGCCCATTGCCACGCAGGCGCGCGAAGTGCTGGGCATTGAAGGCAGCGATGCCCTGGTCGCCCGCGCGCGCAACAACTACCAGGCCAACACCCCCAATGCGCACGGCACGCCGCTTGCACCCACGCAATTCGTGGCGCGCAATCTGTTTGAGATGATGCCTGAAATGCTGGTGGCCGACGGCGTGGCCGACAAATGGCTGGTCGATCCGCCGCGTGAAGGCGCATTTGCCTTGGTCAAGGCGCTGGCCGATATTCACCAGCAGCGCCTGGGGCTGGCAGAAGAAGGCGGCTTTGTGGCGCCAGTCGATTGGCAGCCGCCCAAACGCATTGTGTATGTCAGCTGCAACCCGGCCACGCTGGCGCGCGATGCGGGGTTGCTGGTGCATCAGGCGGGCTACATGCTCAAGGCCGCAGGCGTGGTCAATATGTTCCCCCACACCGCGCATGTGGAAAGCATGGCCGTTTTCGAGCGCGCCTGAAGGTGTAACGGAATGCGCAACCGAAAGCGCGATGAAGGCCGCTGCAGCCGTGCTTTCAGTCCTGTAACGGCTTGAACACCTTGAGCCATTTGTGCGCAGGCAAGCCCGTGCGCTCGGCAAGGGTAGCGGCGCGTGCGGTCATCTCATCGCGCGACGGCCGCGTGGGCGTGCGCTGCGCCAACACAATCGTATTGCCTTCGCGCGTGGGCCTGAACGCCCACAGCGCCGCATCGCCAAACGCTTCGGCCATCTGCTGCACGCTGTGCGTGAAGCTGCTGTCACGGCCAAACAGATTCACCGTCATGCAGCCATCGGGCGTCAGCGCCGCGCGGCAGGCGCGGTAAAAATCGGCATCGTCCAACACCGGCGCGGCGGCTTCGTGGTCGTACAAATCCACCTGCAAGGCATCGATCGCGCCCTGCCATTCGGGCTTGCGAATTTCCACGGCCGCATCGCCCAACATCACATTCAGGCGTTCGTGGTTATCGGGCAGGCGAAACCACTGGCGGCAGGCGCGGTAAACCGCCGGGTTAATTTCCACGCAACTGGTCAACATGCCCAACTTCTTGCTGGTGAACTTGGTCAAGCTGGCCGCGCCCAAGCCCAGCTGCATGGCGTGGCGCTCGGGCAGCGTTTCGAAATCCACAAACAGCAGCCAAGCCATCATGCGCTGGATGTACTCCAGATCCAGTGCCAGCGGATCGCTCAGGCGCATGCTGCCTTGTATCCATGGGGAGTCCAGATGCAGAAAACGGCACACGCCATCTTCGGAAAAATGCACTTCGGGCAAATGATCGGCAGCGGTATGGGCGGGCATGGCAAACGGCAAATGCAATAGTCAAACCATGCATTGTGCCCTGCCCGCCAGCCGTTTGCATGCAGCTGCGCTGGCGGCACACCCTGTGTACGGCAGATGGGCGCAGAGCCGTTACAATGCTGCCTGCATAGCACAGCTGTTGCTTGAATCAAGTGCAGAAAACAATGCATTAAAAAAATCTGCACGAGCGCTTTTGAAACTGCTTAGTGCAGGCACTTGATGCAGTTAGGTGGGTTGGCAGAGCGGTTGAATGCACTGGTCTTGAAAACCAGCAAGGATTTACGTCCTTCCAGGGTTCGAATCCCTGACCCACCGCCAAAACGAGAGTCCCGAGCCGTAAGGTTTCGGGGCTTTTTCTTTGCCTCCTGACTCAATAAAATCGTGCGCAGCAGACCGGATGTGCGCATCAAGTTGATGTTTTGCGCATGAATTGATTGTTTTGTGCGCTGATGCGATGTATCATGTGCAGACATCATCACACGCGGAGAGCAACATGGCATTCAGAGCGGACGAAGCAGCACGGATCGGATATGAGCAGGTCGAGGCGTACCTTGTGCCACGGCCGCGAGATGCTGACGAGGCGGAACGGGCGCGGAGCAAAGAAGCGCTCCGAGATATCCTTGATGAGCTTGGCCCCGTGGTCGATGCCTATCCCACTTGGCACCCGCTGGTCTGCAACCATGACAGCCGCAACCCGACGACCACACCGAGCGGGCAATGTGGGTACAAAGGTCTCGACCACACGCGATTCTTCCGTAACGGGTTCATCACCTGTCCTTACACCGGGAGCGGAAAAGCCGAGAAGGTCATAGAATCCGTGAATGCACTGCCTTATCACCCTGCTGCCAGCATCACGGCGGAGAAGCTGGATGTGCAGCTATACAACCCCGAAGCGACGCCGGTACTGGTCAAGTGCGAGTGGCACAAGTCCCTTGATTCAGACGGAATGATCCCGCTGTCTATTGCCATGCCTCTGATCCTAGAGAAGGAGGTTCCGTGCTGGCACTGGGCAGAGGTTGCGGAGACGTGGGAGACGATGCGCCCCTACTTCCTTGGCCGACCCCACGGCAGCCGGTCGTCGCTGTTTGTGAGCCAAGAGACCGGGCAGGCGATCAAGAAGATTTGGAATGCGCTGATCTTCACGGGGATGTTCGGCCCCATCAAAGTCTAACAATACGGTTGGCGCGCTGCATATCAACGGCACTTCTGCGTCAGTCCAAGAAGTCGTTGCCGAGTCTCGGAGACCTGTCTTGCAATGTGCGCACGGCAACCCGCACAGGAGCAACGACAAGGAACAAGCCAAGACCTGACAAAGCGCGAGAACGCCCGCCGCGCTGGTGTTGCCGCAGGAATGCCCGCTGAACTCGCGCATCCGCCAAAAGACAACGGGTTCCGGCTGCCCCCCTTAAAGGCCAGGTCGCGCGGGATAGGAGCCACCCTGTTCCCAACTAACTCCGTTTCGTTAGGATTGATCTACCCCGCCCGCAGCAGCTGCCATGTCGCCATGCCCGCCAAGGTCATCAGCACAGAGCCCACGACGTGCAGGCCGATGGAGCCAGCGGCCCAGGCAAATTGCTGGCGTTGCAGCAGGTTGACGATTTCCATCGAGAAGGTCGAAAAGGTGGAAAGCCCACCACAAAAGCCCGTGATGATGAGCAGCTTCCATTCCGGCGAAAGGTTGGAAGTGGTTGCAAAGTACGCGGTCGCCAAGCCGATGACGTAAGCCGCCAGCAGGTTGGCGGCCACGGTGCCGAATGGAATCACCTCCAATACGGCGTTGAGTTTCAGGCCCAAGGCCCAGCGCAGCAAAGCGCCCAAGGCGGCGCCGATGGATATGGCAAGAACAGGTTTGATCATGATGCGGTGTTGCGTGTGTGTGGCGACGCTTACTTGGTTTTTTGTGCAGGTGGTTGCGTTGGTTCTGCTTCTTCCAGGTGCTCTTCGCGCGGGGTGAGCAAGTCTTCTTCCGGTTTT
>RRZU010169399.1_pt1 | contig 26200 bp, 29 predicted proteins | sample 2165561 | NCBI WGS metagenome assembly RRZU01 (sample SAMN10456909, study PRJNA506462) | wastewater metagenome | isolation source: wastewater sludge | place: USA: Moscow, Idaho | reverse complement strand
ATGAATGCAAAATTAATTCGCTATAGAAAACTGCGAATCGTAAAGGTTTTTATAAAACCCTTTTTCTAGATTGATTAATTCCTGATGGGTTCCTTGCTCTACAATTAAGCCTTTGTCCATAACCACAATTTTGTCAGCGTTTACAATCGTAGCCAAACGGTGTGCAATCACTATAGAAGTTCTGCCTTGTGTAATGGTTTCGGTGGCGCGCTGAATTAATTCTTCAGAATAGGTATCGATAGATGAAGTGGCTTCATCCAAAATCAAAATACTTGGGTTGGATACAAAAGCACGTAAAAAAGCAATCAATTGTCGCTGACCAGAAGAAAGCATAACCCCACGTTCTTTTACGTCAAAATTATAGTCATCGGGCAAACTCATAATAAAGTCATGCACTCCAATTTTTTTAGCAGCCGCTAGTACTTCTTCTCTCGTGATCTCTGGATTATTAAGGGTAATGTTGTTGTATATAGTATCGGCAAACAAAAACACATCCTGAAGGACCACAGCAATTTGCTTGCGTAGTGAACTTAAAGTATAATTTTCAATATTGTGATGGTCGATATCAATAGAACCGCTATTAATCTCGTAAAAACGATTCAATAAATTAATAATAGTCGATTTTCCAGCGCCAGTAGAACCCACAATGGCAATGGTTTGTCCAGCACTAACTTCTAAATCTATTCCTTTAATTACTTCTTCATCCGGAATATAACCAAAACGGACGTCTTTGAAAAGGATGTTTCCCTCAAAAATAGGCGCCTCTACGGTTCCGGTATCCTGAATTTGGTCTTCGGTATCCAAAATGTCAAACACACGATTGGCTGCAATCATTCCCAATTGCATTTCGTTGAATTTATCCGCGATTTGGCGCAAGGGATTGAATAGCATTCCGATAAACATAGTGTAAGAAAACAAATCTCCAAATGTGGTAAAGTTGTCACCGTTCAATATTTTGATTCCACCATACAAAACGATAAATCCTAAAGTCAATGACGAGATAATATCAGCAATAGGGAAGAAAATGGAGTTGTATAAAATTGTTTTTATCCACGCTTTTCTATGTTTATCATTAATGTTTTTGAATTTATCAAACTCAATATCTTCACGATTGAATAACTGAACGATTTTCATTCCTGTTACGCGTTCTTGAACGAATGTATTCATATTCGCAATTTGGGTACGTACTTCCTCAAAAGCCACTTGCATTTTCTTTTGGAAAATACGCGTGAAAAAGACCAAAACTGGCATGGCTACAATAACAATCCAAGTGAGTTTCCAGTTCATGTAAAACATAAAAATAAGCACCACTAGCATTTTCATCAAATCACTAATAATCATGAAAAGTCCTTGACTAAAAATACGCGCAATCGCTTCAATGTCCGATACACATCGGGTTACGACTTGTCCAACAGGAACCAAATCAAAGTATTTCATCCTAAAACTGAGCAAATGCGCAAACAATTTAATTCGGATATCTTTCACTATATCTTGTCCCAACCAATTGGCCCAAAACACAAAATAGAATTGCGAAAAAACTTCTAGAAGCAGTACAATTCCCATCAAAGAAACATACAACAGTAAACCTTGTTGGTCATGCGTTTTGATGTACCCATCGACCGTTTGCTTTAACAAATACGGGCGTAAGGCAGCAAAAATAGATAAGGAAATCGCAAACGCAATCACTCCATTAAATCGCAACTGATATGGCTTGGTGTATTTTAAAATTCTTTTGAATAATCGAGTATCGAATGCTTTTGCTTTCATGTTTAGGAGCTATTTCCCGCTATTCGTGCAAATGTAATTCACTGAACTCCTATGTAAATAAAAGTTGAGTGAAGTAATCTTTTTTGTTTTTAAAGGAAAAACAAAAAAGGATTTCCACTACTATCGGGGCTATTTTAGGTATTCATAATTAATTTCGGTTAAGTACAAACCATGTGCTGGCACCGAAAAACCTGCTTTTTCTCTGTTTTTGCTTTTTATGATGTTTTCAAAATCATCCAAAGTGATTTTATGTAATCCCACATTGACTAATGTTCCTACAATAGAACGCACCATATTTCGCAAAAAACGATTGGCGGAAATGGTAAAAATCAATCGATTGTTTTCCTTTCTCCAAACAGCGTCAAATATAGTGCAATCAAATGTATTTACGTCGGTATTCACTTTCGAAAAGCACTGAAAGTCGGTATGATTTAACAATAATTTAGCAGCTTCATTCATTAAGGCTACATCCAAATCTTGGTGGTAATACCAACTCAATCCTTCTAGAAAAGGGTTTTTTAGGGTATTGATATGGTATTCATACGTGCGTTTGGTAGCATCAAATCGGGAGTGTGCCTCATCGCTTACGGGAATAATGTCAAATATGGCGATGTCTTTTGGTAAATACGAATTGAGTTTGTGCACTAGCGATGTTGTTTCCAGTTTTTTTTCGCTATCAAAATGAGCATACATTTGGCTGGCATGCACGCCAGTATCAGTTCTGCCAGCACCCATAATATTGATTGTGGTGTTCAATAGCACCGAAAGGGCTTTGTTCAGCGTTTCTTGTACAGAGCTGGCATTGGGTTGGTATTGCCAACCGTGATAAGCAGTTCCGTTATAGGCTAGTTGTATAAAGTACCTCAAGATGTTTTGTGATTTTTGGATTGAAATCGTTTACTTGTTATACAATGATATGGCAACGATTACTTGTTTTTATTGGCTGCAAATTTACAATCTTTAGACTGATTTTTTTGATTTTATATCATTTTTGTAACTGCCAGAATAAATGCCGAATGTTTGATTCTAGCCCCGATGGGAGGGAATATCCTTTTTTCTAGACCTTGCAGGTTGCTAAACCGGAGAGGTGTAGAAAAAAGATAGGAAGGACAGCGGGAATCCCTGTTTATTTTTGCCTTTTGTTTGGCTCCAAAAAAAAAGAACTTCAAATTTTGGTTAGAATGGGAGAGAAGCGCTTATTTTTGCTGTTTTTTACTTTTAAATTCCATTGGTATGACCAAAATTCTTTTGCTCTCAGATACGCACAGCCACATCGATGAGGCGATTTTGAAACATGTAGCTTGGGCTGATGAAGTCTGGCATGCGGGGGATATTGGAGATTTGAGTGTAACTGATACGCTTAAAAAGCATAAGCCGTTGCGAGCCGTGTATGGTAATATCGATGGGAATGAGGCTAGGATTGAATTTCCCTTAAACAATCGGTTTATGTGTGAGCAAGTTTCGGTTTGGATTACGCATATTGGCGGTTATCCTGGGAAATACAATCCTGCCATTAGAGATGAAATGGCTACGAATCCGCCAAAATTATTTATATGTGGGCACTCTCATATTTTGAAAGTTCAATTTGATAAGAAGCATAATTTGTTGCACATGAATCCAGGAGCTGCTGGGAAAAGTGGTTTCCATCAAGTTCGTACACTGTTGCGATTTGTTATTGATGGCGATAAAATTAAAGACTTGGAAATTGTCGAAATGAAAAAATAATTACGTAACAGGAATAATAAGTTTGATGGTTGTTCCTTGATTTTTTTTGGATTTGATTACGAATTCTCCTTTCATATTATTGATTCGTGCTTTGATTCTGTTGATTCCGTAACCATCGATGCTGTTTTTTTTGAGGTCATCAAATCCTTTTCCGTTATCTTTTATTTTGATGGATAATTGATTGTTTTCAAGACTAGTTTCTAGTTTTGCCAAGTTGGCTTTACTGTGTTTTAAAATATTATTTAGTAGTTCTGAGATAATGAAATAGATTTTCATTTCTAAAGCTTCGTCAAATCGGGTTTGAGTATCGATGGTATTCAAAAATTCAAATTTAATTTTTGAATTCGAGTTTTTTTCACACAAATCATCCAAAGCGAATAGTAAACCGAAACGTACCAATAGCGAAGGCATCAATTCATGTGATAAGTCTCGAACTTTATGGTGGGCATCTTCAAGGATGTACTTAGTTTTTATGATTTCATCACATTGATTTTGATTCATTGAGCTAAAAACATTGAGGTGCATACCTGCAGAAGTCAATAAAGCACTAATGTTATCATGAAGAAATGCTGCAATTTTTTTACGCTCTGACTCTTGACCATCTATGGTGGCATTGATGATGTTCTGTTGTACATTGCTTTGTATTTCTTTTAATCGATTGTATTGTTTTAATTTTTCGTTTTGGGAAAAAGCATAAAAAATTAAGAAAACCAATAGCGAAAGGGTAATTACTAAAATTACAATTTTTTTGTTGCGCGATTGTTGTTCTAGCCAATATGTTTCTTTTGATTTGTAGGTGTTGGATATTTTATCTATCTCTCTTTTGTATTCGTCTAGTTCAAGATTTATACTGGCTACAGTAGCTTTTTTTACTTTTTCCTCAGAATTAATTTCCTCTGTTAATTTGTTGTATTGTTCTAGAAAGGCATAAGCTTTTTTATGTAATCCATTTTTATTCAAAAACTTTGAATATTCTAGATAGGCATAGGATAAATCTGATTTTTCTTCTTCTTCTATTCCGTATTTTATTGCATTCTCAAAAAAAGTGGTAGCTTTTTTAGTATCCTTTTTATAGCTTAAGTACATACCATTTAGCATACTCGAGATACACTTTAAAGAGGTGTCACCATGTTTTGAAAAATTGTCATTCACAAACTGTAAGTACGGATAACCTTCATCAAACTTTTGAATATCAAAGAAAGCCCAGGCCATGTTGATTTTAGTAAAGACCATATTACTAGTGTCTTTGATTTTTGAACAATATTCTAATGCTTTTTTGTAATGGTAAATACCTTTTTTGAAATCTTTTTTATCAAAAAAATAAATATTACCAAGATTGTTATTTATGGTGTACTTAGAAACATTGTTGTTTGTTTTTTCTGCAAAAATTAACCCTTTTTTATAATAGAACATTGCTTTCTCATGTTCGAGTAATCCATCAAAATTACCACCTATGATGTTGTAGATTTGAGCTATCAATTCAACATCTTTTGCTAAGATAGCGTAACGTAAGGCGCTTCGAGATTGAATTAATGACTTTTCATACAATTCATTATTCATATTGTTTACGGCTTCTTTAGCAAGCGCAATAAGTTCTTCTCTAGGAAGTTTTTTTTCTTGCGAAAAGCTTCGCGAAGGAGAGAAAAACAATAGTGAAACTACTACATAGAACAGATGAAAATGTAGGCTTGAAATGAATTTTGGAGTTTTTGTATAAAAAAGCATGTAGGTTATACCAATTAAGACTTTATCAATTTATGTTTTAAAGCATATTTTACAATGCTGATAGTGTTCTTGGCTTTTATTTTTTTCATTATATTTTTTCGATGTGTTTCTACAGTGTTGGTACTTATAAATAGCTTTTCACTAATTTCTTTTCCACTGAACTCTAATGAAATTAAAATGATAATTTCTATTTCTCTTTCTGTTAAGTTAGAGTGGATTTCAATTGGTACTGCTTTCGTTTTTGGATTGTTTTTGGTTGCGGTATCAAAAATTTTATTTTGGACCGTTTTACAAAAATATTCTTGCCCCATTACAATGACTTGTATAGCTTCAATGATGCTTTCACTTGCACATTGTTTAGTTAAATAGCCACTTGCTCCCAGCTTCATTACTTCTTTTACAATTTTAAGGTCGTCATAGCTGGATAAAATAATTACTTTACAAGGAAATCCTTTTTTAGAAAACTCTTTAAGTACTTGAATGCCGTCTTTTTCAGGCATACTGATGTCTAAAACAAGTACATCTGCTTTGTTTTGAACTACTTCCTCAAATATTGTGGTTCCATTGAGCGAGGTTCCAACTACTGAAAATCCTGGGATTGTACTTAAAAGGGTTTTAATTCCATCAATTAGTATTTGATGATCATCGGCTAAATGAATATTAATAGTCTGCATGTTGTGGTATTGATCTTTCCAAATGTATCATTTTTTGTTAAAATGAAGCAATTTTTTTACAATAAAAAAACCCGATTTTAAATCGGGTTTTCTTCGCACAAATAAACTAAGTTTATAGGTTTATCTCAATCTGTCCACAGATTTTACAAGATCTTCATCCTTCTTGATGGCTTTATTAGCTAAAACTAATAACACGATAGCCAAGACAGGCACAAACATCCCAATACCTTTCTCAGAAACCAAAGGGGTTTCTCCAGATAAATTTAGCGAACGATATACAAACAATCCTAATAAAATTAAATTTAATATCATATTCAATCTGCCCATTACAAATTGATTTTGTCTCTTTTTAAATGAAAAAATGCTAACTAATGACAGCGTAGTACTTAATCCAAAAAGTGCTACATAAACTGGATTTTGCATAAAATAGAAGTCTTTGGCATCAGCTGTAATCCATAAAGGAAATACATAAGGTACAACCAAAGTAACCAAAAAGGCCAAAAACAAATAGATAGTCTGAATTCTCTGTATCATTTTACTAATATTCTAACGCAAAAATATATTTTCTTTTTTATAAATACTATTGTATGATTGATTTTTATTCGTATTATTGCATTATAAATCCGTAAGCACTTCATACTGCGGTTGATTCAAGAAAAAAAATCCATTCTATTCTTCACACGATTTCCCAAAATAAATAATCTAATAGAACATTCATGTTTGATATTTCTGCATTAAAAGAATTGAAGCTTTCTGAGCTTCAAGAAATTGCTAAAACAGCAAAAACAATAAAGTTTAACGGTGTCAAAAAAGAAACTTTAATTGGTCTTATTTTAGAGCATCAAGCTGCAACGACTAAGGTTGTGGATACTGTTATTTCTAATGATATTGTTGATGCTGAAAAACCTAAAAGAGTTCGAATTGTTCCAAATAAAAAAGTAAAAGACGTAGATGATAAACCAACTCTTTTTCAAAATGAACAAACCATTGATAAAGTTGAATCGGCTAATTCTAAAACGTTAGAAACTAATAGTGCAACGCAATTAGTTGAAGCAAAAGATATTGAGAACAATGATGGTAGTAAGAAGGCTGATAAGGTAGTTAAGTTTAACAAATCAGCTTATGAAAAAAAACTTGCTTTAAAGAAAGAAAAAGGAAATGCAAAAACAGCAGAGGTAGTTACTGAAGAAGCTGTTACTTCAGAGGCTGTTGCCGTAGAGGGAGTTTTAGAAGAGAAAATTTCGGAGGAGAAAACCAAGGATGTTAACGAACCCTTAGCCCCTGCAAAAAAAATAAACCCAAATCAGTTAAAAAAACAAAACGGAAATCAGAATCCTAATCAGAATCAGAATGGGAATTCGAATGGGAACCCAAATTTTAAAAACAAAAAAAACAATTTCAAAGATGCCGATTTTGAATTTGACGGTATAATTGAAAGTGAAGGTGTGTTAGAAATGATGCCAGACGGTTATGGTTTCCTTCGTTCATCCGATTATAATTATTTGGCTTCACCGGACGATATTTATTTATCTACTTCACAAATTCGTTTATTTGGTCTAAAAACTGGTGATACAGTAAAAGGAGTTGTTCGTCCTCCAAAAGAAGGTGAGAAATATTTTCCATTAGTACGTGTTTTAAAAATTAACGGACACGACCCACAGGTAGTTAGAGATAGAGTATCATTTGAACATTTAACTCCAGTGTTTCCCTCAGAAAAGTTTAAGTTAGCCGAAAAACAAAGTACGATTTCTACTCGAATTATCGATTTATTTTCCCCCATTGGTAAAGGACAGCGTGGTATGATCGTTGCACAGCCAAAAACAGGTAAAACAATGTTATTAAAGGATATTGCTAATGCTATTGCTGCCAATCATCCCGAAGTTTATTTGATTGTTTTATTAATTGATGAACGTCCAGAAGAGGTCACAGATATGCAACGCAGTGTAAGAGGTGAAGTAATTGCTTCTACCTTTGATAGAGAACCACAAGAACATGTTAAAATTGCAAATATTGTATTAGAAAAGGCTAAGAGATTGGTTGAGTGTGGTCATGATGTGGTTGTGTTATTAGATTCAATTACTCGTTTAGCAAGAGCCTATAACACCGTTCAACCAGCGTCTGGTAAAGTGTTAAGTGGTGGTGTAGATGCGAATGCATTACAAAAACCAAAACGCTTTTTTGGAGCGGCAAGAAATGTTGAAAATGGAGGTTCATTAAGTATTATTGCAACGGCATTAACTGAAACCGGTTCTAAAATGGACGAAGTTATCTTTGAAGAATTCAAAGGAACTGGAAATATGGAGTTGCAATTGGATAGAAAAATTGCAAATAAACGTATTTTCCCAGCTATCGATTTGACCTCTTCAAGTACCAGACGTGATGACTTACTTTTAGACCAAAATACTTTACACAGGATGTGGATTATGAGAAAATACTTGTCCGATATGAATCCAATTGAAGCAATGGATTTTATCAATGATAGATTTAAGAAAACGCGTAATAATGAAGAGTTTTTGATTTCGATGAATGATTAAAGATACTGTATTAGCTATTTTCTTCTATATTTTAAAACAAAAAAATCCTCATAAGAGGATTTTTTTGTTTTAATGCTAATTGCGTTATTTTTTTAACTCAGTATTTTCTTTACGCTCTAATAAAGCCATATAAAAACCGTCAAATCCAGATTCTGAAGCTAATATTTTGTGGTCTTTTATGAATGTAAATTCTTTTCCAATGTCTGTTCCTAAAAAACGTTTCACTTGTTCTTGGTTTTCAGAAGGAAGTATCGAGCAGGTAGCATACACTAATTTGCCTCCAGGTTTTACAATTTTAGAATAACTCTCTAGAACTTCTGCTTGTACTTTACGAATGTTATCTATGAATTCTGGCTGTAATTTCCATTTTGAGTCAGGATTTCTTTTCAAAACACCTAAACCACTACAAGGAGCGTCTATAAGTACTCTATCAGCTTTCTGATGCAATTTTTTAATCACTTTTGTAGAATCGATAATTCTATATTCTATATTGAAAGCACTATCTCTTTTGGCTCTTAGTTTTAATTGTTTGAGTTTGCTTTCGTACAAATCCATTGCAATTAATTGTCCTTTATTTTCCATTAGCGCTGCAATATGCAATGTTTTTCCACCTGCACCAGCACAAGTGTCAACCACTCTCATTCCTGGTTTTACATCAAGGAAAGAAGCCACTAGTTGTGAATTTGCATCTTGAACTTCAAAAAGACCTTGTTTGAAAGCATCAGTTAAAAATACATTTGCTCGCTCTCTCAAAACTAATGCATCTGGTTGGTCTTTTAGAGTATCTGTCTCGATATTCAAATCCATCAAAATGGCTCTTAGCTTTTCTTTAGTTGTTTTTAGCGTATTGACTCTAAGTACAACTTTAGCTGGCTGATTTTGAGCGGCAATTTCTTTTGCCCAAACTGTTTCTCCTAGTTCTTTAACTCCAACTTCATCCATCCAATCTGGAATCGATTCTTTGAATGTTCGTATTTTTGATAACTCATCAAATCTTCCTTTGATTTTGCGTTCAGGTGTGCCTTCAAGTTGTCTCCAATCTGGGATTGGATATCCTCTCAAAACCGCCCATACTGCAAATATTCTCCAAAGATTATCTCTGTCGTATGGTTCTTTAACTTCTGCGATTTCTGCATATAGTCGTTTCCAACGAACGATTTCGTATATAGTTTCGGCAACAAATTTTCTGTCGGAACTTCCCCAACGTTTGTCTTTTTTTAATGAACGGGCTACTACTTTATCGGCATATTCTCCCTCGTTGAATATGGCGTTTAAGGCATCTATAGTAGTATAAACTAAATTTCTGTGTAATCTCATTTTTAATATTTGAACTGCAAAGGTACTATTTATTGATTGATTGTTAAATTTTTAGTCAGGATTGTTGTTTTTAAATTTTTTGTATAAAAAAAGCACTGTATACAACAGTGCTTTAAATTTGTTTATCGAATGATTATTTTACTCTGGTAAGACCAAGGTTTTCTGGTGCGTGTAGTACCATTGGGAATTTTTCGATTTTAACAGAACTACTATCCAATCCAAAAGCACTTTCCTCAGATAAGCTTAGTTTTTTGATTAAGAAATAGGAGTTCATTATGATTTTTTCATGCCATAATAAATCTGAATCATTAGATAAGAATTTTTCAGAAAGAACGAATTTAAAGTCTCCAACAATATTGTTTTTGTTTAATGATTCGTACCTACTTGTAACGTCTACTTCTCCTTTTTTAACCATATCTACAATTACCTCTCGGAACATTAGATTGATTTTTGTTGGTTCTCTAAAGCCAAGATTAAAATCGATTCTATAAATGTCGTCTTTAACAATTTCAGTTACCTTGTATTCTTTTTTGTAAGGTTCGTTGAGTACATTTACATGCACAAACCAATATATATCGGCTCTTTTTGGTCTTTTTTGTAAAATTGAATAGGTTACTTTTTCTTCAATTTCATCTACTCTTCCTGCATTAGTCATGTAAACTAAATGCGTTGCGTATTTTGGTATTGTTAAATCACGACTTAGCTCAACAAGTACTTTCTTAAAGTCTTCAATCTTAACAATTTTGGTATAATTTTTATTGATTTTTTTAGCAAGATACCAAATGGTCATTACGGATATCAATAGAATAGCAATGAATAAAGTTACATAGCCACCTTCAGCGAATTTAGTTATGTTTGCCGCAAGAAAACTAAATTCAATTATAAGATATATCGTAATCAATGGCATAAAGAAATACCATTTTACACGCTTCATAATTAAGTAATAATTAAGTAAAATGGTGGTCATTATCATACATAGGATAATGGCTAAACCATAAGCATGTTCCATATTACTAGATTCTTCAAAATGTAGAACAATTCCAATACAACCTGCTAATAAAAGCCAATTTATAGACGGGATGTAAAGTTGTCCTTTTAATTCGGTTGGATACTTAATTCTAACTTTTGGCCAGAAATTCAAGCGCATTGCCTCATTTATAAGTGTGAATGAACCACTTATTAAAGCTTGTGATGCAATGACTGCAGCTAATGTTGCAACGACAATTCCAAAAGGTTGGAACCAGTTGGGCATGATTAAATAAAAAGGATTTCCATTGTCTCCTCCTAAACTTTGTAGTGTTTGACCGCCGTGTTGGATAAGATAAGCAGCTTGTCCAAAATAGTTTAAGACTAAAGCTGTTTTAACAAAAATCCAACTGATTCTAATGTTCTTTCTTCCACAATGCCCCATATCTGAGTATAATGCCTCAGCACCAGTTGTACATAAAAATACAAATCCTAGTACGAAGAAGCCATCAGGATGAATTGACAGTAAATGATAAGCATAATAAGGATTTATCGCTTTGAAAACTTCTGGATGGTAACTAATTTGAATGGCACCTAAAATAGCTAACATTAAAAACCAAATGGTCATCATAGGCGCAAAAAATTTACCAACTAATTTTGTTCCAAATTGTTGAATGGTAAATAATATGACCAAAATGGCTATTACAATTGGCACTGTATTTATTTCAGGATTGAATGTTTTTATTCCTTCAACAGCAGATGAAACGGAGATTGGCGGTGTTATTATACCATCTGCCAAAAGCGCGCTACCTCCAATTATTGCCGGGACAATCAACCATTGTATTTTGGTTTTTTTTACTAATGCATAAAGTGCAAAAATTCCTCCTTCACCGTGATTGTCAGCGCTTAGAGTTATAAGAACATATTTTAAAGTAGTTTGTAGAGTCAGTGTCCAAAAAACACATGATACACCTCCTAATACCACATCTGGGTCGATGATGTGTTCGCCAAGTATGGCTTTCATAACGTATAAAGGTGATGTCCCAATATCACCATAAATAATTCCTAAAGAAATCAATAAACCACCTAAAGTTAATTTACTATGTAGGTCTTTGTGCGATGCGCTCATGGATAATTTTTAAAAAACTGCCTCAAATTTACATTTTTTAAATAAAATAAAGGATTTAATTACAATAAATAACAAAAAAAACACGACTAGTTAGTCGTGTCTTTTTTGTTTTGAAATTTGAGTTAGATACTTCTATTTATACCTCTGTTTCCTCTACTTTCATTTGATGAGTTTTCTCTTCTTGAGTTATTATTGTTGGACTCAGACCTTCTATTCTCATAAGAACTAGGTGTTTTTTGTTCTGTTCTTTGAGGTTTGTTCTCTCTAGTGTTTAAATTATTAGAATTATCATATTGCTTTTCTCTTGAAGTAGCATCATTATTTCTGTTGGTTCGATTATAGTTCGTATAATTTCTTGAAGATTCTACTCTAACTGATGGAGTTGCTCTTGAGTTATTATTGCTATAATCTATATCGCTTCGTTGATTACTATATTGTTGAGAAGTACTTCTATTTTCAGTATATCTTCTTGAAGGTTCAACTCTTGCCTCGCTATAATTTCTGTTTGCGTTGGATTCATAACGAGTCACATTGCGATTTGAAGTGTAATCCTCTCTGTTTCCTCTTTTTCTGTCTAATTCATAACGATTTGTAATTTCTGCATTTCTTCTTGAAAAAGAGTAGTTTGGATAATTTCTTTCATATGCATTATGACGTCTAGAAGCATAAATATGAGGAGCTCTATAACTGCTTCTATAAGTAACATATCTATAGGAATTATGAACGTTTATACAGTGATTAATGTTACTTCTGTATCTATACACCGGATATGGATTCCAAGCATAATAGTACGATGGGTAATAGTTCCAATTCCAGCTTGAATAATATGGTCGATAATTTCCTATCCAAAAGGAAGCGTAAATTGCAGGTGTTCTGTAATAAACGGGTTCGTAAATATAGTTTGGACCATACATAAACACATCTCCAACCACTTGAACGCTTACATTATTATAGCGATCTTTTTCAACATCAATAGTTGCTACATCTTGAAATAAATCTCTTCCAAGTACGGCTTGAATAACAATTACGTGTGTTCTGTTTTCAACAGATTCAATAACTCTTAAATAATCAACTTGGTTGTCATAATTAAGGTCTAAGTTTGAAAGTTGAAGTCTTGGGTTATTTAATCTTCTTTCAAAATCTTGTAAGTTCGAGGACTCACCAAAAACAGATGCTACCGCTTTTAAGTCTAAATTATCGCTAATTTCTCCGTTTTTGGCATAGATAGTTGTTCTTTCTTGTGCTGTTGAACATCCTGTTACAAGAGTTGTAACTATTGCAAATAAAAGTAATTTAGTTTTCATAGCATTTGGTTTTAAGGTTCTGTAACCAATTATCCAATTACTGTGCCAATAAATGTTTTTTTTAATTATCAATATTTAAATATAATTGTATTTTAGCCTGTATAAAACGTATTGTAATGATTAAAAATATAGTAATTCTTCTGTTTTTTAGTGTGTTAAGCTTCAACTATTGTAACGCTCAAAAAAGCAAAAATAAAAACAGTTTTTTTCAAAAAATTGAGATTGATACTTTGTTTGAAGATGAGATTAGTATCCGTTCATTAAATATTGAAGGCAACAAAGTATGGTTTGTAGCCAATAACAATAGATATGGTTTTTTCGATTTAAAGAAAAGAGAGAAGGTTATAAATAAAGTAGAGAAGGATAATTTAAAATTTGAATTTAGAAGCAGCGCAATTACTGCCAAATATTTTTTTGCTTTAACAATTGCGAGTCCAGCTTTGTTGTTCAAAGTGAACAAAGAAAACTTGAGTACTGAGTTGGTTTATGAGAATTCTAATGATAAGATATTTTTTGATAGTTTACAGTTCTGGAATTCAAAAGAAGGAATAGCTTTAGGCGACCCTATTGATAACTATTTTAGTATTATCGTCACTAGAGATGGAGGGCAAACATGGCAATCGTTACCAAATGCAGTTTTTTATAAGAATTTTGAAGATGAAGGTGCCTTTGCTGCAAGTAATACGAATATCGTCATTAAAGGAAACCATACTTGGGTAGTTTCTGGTGGGAAAAAAGCAAGAATTTTTTATTCGGCGGATAAAGGAAAATCTTGGAGTGTAAACGAAACGCCAATCATACAAGGCCAACAAATGACGGGTATTTTTACGGCTGCATTTTATAATGAATCGATTGGTTGTATAGCAGGAGGGAATTATGAATTGCCGAATCAGAATTTGGGTAATAAAGCAATCACAAGGGATGGAGGTAAAACTTGGCAATTATTAGCAGAAAATAGTGGTCCTGGCTATATTTCATGCATACAATTTGTTCCCAAAAGTAAAGGAAATGGGATAGTGACAGTTGGTGCTACGGGCATTCATTATTCAGGTGATGGGGGCACAACTTGGAAGCAAATGAGCACAGATTCTTCATTATTTACCCTACGTTTTATAGATGCTTCTACTGCAATAGCAGCGGGCAAGAACAAAATGATTCGAATTTCATTAAAAAAATAAAACCTCATAAATTCAAAAATGAAGTTATGAGGCTAAAACTAAATGAAACTATTTAATTAGTTTTTGTTGCGGTATTGTTGAAGTAGCTTTCTGTCAAAATCTACTTCTGATTTTCTTAGTTTTAGGATTTTTGTTGGAGGTAATATATTTCTTAAGGCAGAATTGAATTTTTTTCTAATTACATATTGCTCTTCATCTGTACTCTCAATCTGATTTAGAAAAGCCAAAGCCTCTCTGTCACTCATATTATCAAGTGAACCGTCATTAAGTTTTCTGGCATACGTTTTCATTTTTTGATGCCTTAATTCAAATTGCTTGTCATCATAGGCATTGTAAACTGGCCAAAATTTTTCAGCTTCATCTGATGTTAGATTAAGTTCACTTGTTAAAAAGGCCACTTTCATAGCTTTTATTTGGTCTCTCTTTTCTTTTAGTCTTTCATTTTGACCATAAGTGATTACAGAGAGTAATAAAAACAGATACGGGAAAAGTTTCTTAATTGTCATGAGTTTTATATTGTTTTGTTCAAAAGTTGCTATTATTCGAGAATAAGTTGTTCTAAATTTCCTTCTTTTAGTAAATGTTCTTCAATAATTGTATTATCTGTAGGCGAAGATTCGTTCAGTGTAAGCAAATCTTCATCCTCTAATTCGCTTATCAAATCATACTGCGTTATGTTAGGTTGGTAGGTCAAGTAATTTTCTATACTTGTGTTGTCAAGTTCATTATTTGAGCTAATCAAGGCATTATATATTGGAATACTTAGTGCCAAAATTAAAACTGCAGCAACTGCAAAAAGTACTTTCTTTTTCTTTTGATAAATAGAAATTACTTTAGGTTCATTTTTAGGTAATTCCTGGAGTAATTTTGATGAAAAATTTTCAAAATAATTTTCAGGCACACTAAAACCAGGGCTTATTTTTGGATTGTTATCTAATTTAAATTCTTTCATACTTGTTTATGACTTTAACTATGTCTAAAGGTTTAATTTTCGGTTACAAAAGCTTCAATTTTTTTTGTTGCATGATGGTAAGAAGCCTTTAGTCCTCCAACCGAAGTTCCTAATATTTCTGATATTTCTTCGTATTTTAATTCTTCAAAATATTTCATTTTGAATATTAATTGCTGCTTTTCTGGCAAAAGAGCTATAGCTTTGTGCAATTTTAATTGAATTTCATCACCTTCAAAATATACATCAGATTGAAGGTTTTGAATCGTTTTTTCTTGTAATTCTTGAGAAGATAGATTGTTTTTTTTTGCTTTTTGACTTAAAAAAGTCAAAGCCTCATTGGTGGCTATTCGATACATCCATGAAAAAAGTTTGCTATCTCCTTTAAAATCTTTTAAATAACGGAAAACTTTAATAAATGTATTTTGCAAAACATCATCCGTATCATCATGATTTAAAACGATGTTTCGGATATGATGATACAGTGGCTTTTGGTATTCCTTCAATAATTGCTCGAACGCTTTATTTTGCGTTTTCGGGTCTAATAATTGCTGGATAAATGCTTGTTCTTCTTGCAAGTTTTACACTTTTTTATATTTAGAATAGCATTCTTTAAAAAGGTTTAATCTAAATGATTTATTTTTTAAAATTCTGATGGAATTTCTTCTTCAGTAGGAGTTTCGATTACTTTTTTCTTTGGTTCTATTGTTTTAGCAACAGGAGTGGGGATTACTTTTGGTTGTAGAGGTGCATAAATATAGGTAACCCATTTTGATGGCTGGCTTGACTCATTTTTGCCAATCGAATAGACTTCAATATGTGAAAATTTAGTATCCCTAGGAATCGCTTTAGTATTAAAGTAAGCATTAGTTTGTTCTAGAGCCTTCGGTAAATGTGAATAATCACCTTTTAATGTTGTTTTTATTGCTGGGAAAGAGGATAATTTTCCCGGAACTATATTTTTATCTGAAGTTGAGATAATTTCGCTTTTTACAGGAATACAGAAGGTTAGTTTTGCAATTTCTTTAGTGGCATCGTAATTGTGATAAATTATGAATGGTTTACCGTAAACTTCAATTCCATTCTTATCGCAATATTCGTTTATTTTTGAAAAGACAATTCTACTATTTTTATTAATGTTACTTACTTTGCTGTGAAAGGATTGACTCAGATAAAAAGTAGCTGTTTTTCTCACTTCACCTATTACTTTTACATTGTAGGTATTTGTTTCGTAATCTAAAACTTTATCTAGATTTTTTAGACTTTGTTCGTATTCAGCTCCAATTTTTCGTTCAACACCACCTTGTAAAGTTGCGTACATTTTTAGTTCAAAGCTCAAATTTCCTTTGGTTTTCCATGTTACTTTAGTGCCTCCAACAGTATCTTTGAAATGCCAAAAAACGTCAGATTCAGTTCCGTTATTGTTTAATTTTTGAGTGATACTTTCGTTGTTTTTTGAAGTTGTTGTTTGAATGTCTCCAGTACCATCAGCGCCAGTCCAAGAACAAGAGGCTCCTTTTCCTGATGTAATTGCTGGAAAAATCATTTTTAAATTTTCATCATCAAGCATCCATGAATTAAAATTAGGCCAATTTTGATAGTCATTTACATAGTTAAATACTGCTGTTTTTGGCGCATTAATAATTTTACTTCGTTCTAATTGAAATTCTCCTTTTTGGGTGGCTACGAAAATAGTTGTAGCGACAAGACTTAACAATAGTAAAAGAAAAAGATATTTTAGGATTTGCATGAGATTTTGGATATATACTTTCGTAAAGTTAGAAAATTTATTCAAAAAGTAGGAGTACTTTTTAGAATTGATTCCTACTTCATAACAATAAGCTTGGTAATCTAGAAAGAATAGTGGTTTTAATGCTTAAGATAAATTTTTATAAGGAACAAAAGGCCAATAAAAAGAAGGAATCCCAATAGAATTTTATAATTTCCTTTATAAAACATTCGGTGTAAATTGGCATCTTTTCGATAAGCAATAATCATTGCAAATATAAAGGCGATGGCGAAACAAGCGCCAAAAATTAATTGTCCTTGACTAAACATAGTGGTAAATTTTTCTACAAATTTAAGTAATTGAATAGGAATTATTGCTAATTTGCTTCTTCAATTAACTTATCTAATTATGCAAAAACAAATAGAGGCGGTAAAGGAATTTCATACAGCTTTTGCCATTGGGCATAAAGAACAACCACATGCTGATTTGGGAGAATCAAAGAATTTACTTCGATTTAATTTAATGAAAGAGGAAAATGAAGAATATCTTGAAGCAGCAAATAACAATGATATTGTTGAAATTGCTGATGCTCTTGGAGATATGATGTATATTTTATGTGGAACCATTATTGAGCATGGTTTACAAAATCATATTGAAGCTGTTTTTGACGAAATTCAGCGAAGTAATATGAGTAAATTGGGTGAAGACGGAAAACCAATCTATAGAGAAGATGGAAAAGTTATGAAAGGACCAAATTATTTTAAACCTGATTTTTCTAAAATTCTAAAAATTGTAGAAGATTCTATGTAATAAAAAGGCGATTTTCAATTTGAAAATCGCCTTTTGCTATTTAAGTGCAGTAGTATTAAATTTTTACTGTCCAACCAAATGGGTCGGCCTCTAATTTATGCTGCATATTAGTAAGTTTACTTTTTAACTGTTCAGCATATGAATTTTCAATTTTAGGTAATTCATAATATTCTTCTTTGTAAGAATACCCAACAATTGGATTTACAACTGCGGCAGTACCAGCCCCAAATATTTCTTTTAAGGTTCCGTTTTTAGAAGCTTCTACTAACTCGCTAACCAAAACTGGTCGTACTTCTACATTTATCCCTTCTTTTTGTGCTAACTCAATTAGACTTTTTCTTGTGATTCCATCTAAAATTCTTTCACTTACAGGAGCAGTTAATAATGTGTCGTTTATTCTAAAAAACACATTCATTGTACCTGCTTCTTCTAATTTTGTATGTGTAGCATCATCAGTCCAGATTACTTGTTGGAATCCTTCTTTGTTTGCTAATGTTGTTGGGTAAAATTGTGCAGCATAATTTCCTGCAGCTTTAGCAGCTCCAATACCTCCGTTTGCAGCTCTACTGTAATGCTCAGCAATTAAAACTTTTACTTCTCCAGAATAGTAAGCTTTTGCAGGAGAAAGGATAATCATAAATTTATATTCACTTGATGGGTTCGCTACCACACCGTCACCAGTTGCAATCATAAAAGGACGAATGTACATTGTATTTCCTAATCCTTTTTTTACCCAAGCTTCGTCAATTTTCAAAAGTTCGTTAAGACCATTCATAAAAACTTCTTCAGGAACTTCTGGCATTGCCATTCTTACTGCCGATGCATTAAATCTTTTATAATTTTCATCTGGTCTAAAAAGCCATAAATCGTTGTTATCATCTTTATATGCTTTCATGCCTTCAAAAATGGCCTGTCCGTAATGAAAAACTTTTGCTGAAGGGTCTAGAAGAAAAGGTTGGTAAGGCTTAATGACTGGTTGTTGCCAAGCGCCATTTTTAAAATCACATTCAAATAAATGATCCGTAAAAACGGCTCCAAAACTTAAGTTATCAAAATCTACTTCGTTTATTTTTGAAGTAGCAGCTTTTGTTATGTTAATTGTAGTTGTTTGAGAAGTACTCATGATTATGTATTAATAGTTTTTAGTTTCAATAATTAAATCAAAAAAAAATAGATTTTTCTCTTTTGATTTTATTTTTTTACAAAATTAAGTAAAAAAGGCTAAAAACGATGCGAAAATTGTATGATGTATTTCGTTTAATTGCGATTTATGTATTTTTTAAAAATCAGAATTATTTACTGTGATTTTATATGAAATATATAATAAATACATGCGTTTTTGTCCGTTAAAGAACCTAACTATTGCTAAATTTTGTTTTAAAGTGAAATTACAAATTCACAAATAAACATCAATTTGTTTTGAAATCGTCATTCGTGCTATCTTTACGGTGTTCAATACCAAAAGAACAACCAAAAATCTATTCAAAATCAATTCTTAAAAGTATGAAAAGAAGAATTATTCAAACTTCAGATGGCTCAACCACTATTCAAATTGAAGATTGGGACGAATGTTATCATTCTAAACACGGAGCGATTCAAGAAGCTAAACACGTTTTTATTAAAAATGGTTTGGCTTTGTTTCCGTCTCAAAATATTTCCATTCTAGAAATAGGTTTTGGTACAGGGCTTAATGCTTTTATAACTTTTTTGGAAGCCAAAAAGCTGCATCAGAAGATACAGTATGTCGGAGTAGAAGCATATCCTGTATCTGTAACAGAACTTCAAGGAATGAATTATGTAGAAGAACTTGAGGCTTTGGAGTATGAATCCGTTTTTGAAAAAATGCATCGTGATGATTGGGAACAGTCCATTGTAATAGATGAAGATTTTTGTTTAACAAAAAGACAACAATTTTTTGAAGTTATTGATGATGTTGAACAGTATGATTTGATTTATTTTGATGCTTTTGGCTATAGAGTTCAACCTGATTTGTGGAGTACAGCAATTTTTCAAAAAATGTATACAGCCCTAAAAAACAATGGAATACTGGTGACTTATGCAGCTAGAGGAGTAGTAAAAAGGAGTATGATTGAGGTAGGTTTTAAAGTAGAAAAATTAGCTGGCCCACCTGGTAAGAGAGAAATGTTTCGTGCAACGAAGCTCGTCCCTTGAAAACACTACGAAAACGTTTTTGGCTATGAAAAATCAGTATAAAAAAAGGATAAATCTTAGTTAATTATGTAAAAGCTAAAAAGAAAAAGATTAAATTTACTGCAAGATAACCCCAAAAATCTTATTTAATTATGTCGAAAATAATGTTTGATTACACTAAATCAGTGTTAGAAAGAGTAAGTTTTGACCCCATCCTTTTTTGTAAAGAATTAGAAAAAGCCATACGAACTTTATTACCGTATGAGTTGGAACAACTAAAAGAATGGTTATTTGATTTTACTTATGAAAAGCCAGAATTAAAACAATGTCTTGTTATAGTAAATAGATAAAAAAAAAAGGAACCAATTGGTTCCTTTTTTTATGTTTATTTTTTCTGGGTTGGACTTATGATTTCTACATTCTGAAAAACTATTGCTCCTTTTATGACTCCAGCAATTGTGTTTCGTAGGGCATCTATTATCTGAATTTTCAGCTCATTTTTTGGATAAATTAAACTAATCTCTCTTGCTGGTTTTGGTTCAATAAAATGTCTCAGTTTTAGTTTATCACTTTCTTTTAAATCCAAGGTATGAAGGTAAGGGAGCAAAGTAGTTCCAAGACCTTCATCTGCCAGTTTAATTAAGGTTTCGAAACTACCACTCTCAATAGTAAAATGATTTACTTCGTTTGAATTGCTATTTTTGCACAAATTCAAAATCCCATCTCTAAAGCAATGTCCGTCTTGTAGCAGCAAGATTTCGTCCAAATTCAAATCGCTAACTTCTATTTCTTTTTTCGAAAAATGTTGATGCCCTTCTGGAATATAGGCAACGAAAGGTTCATAGTACAAAGGGATTTCTTTTATTTTTTCTTCCAAAAGAGGTGTAGCTGCAATCGCTGCGTCTAAATGACCATTGTTTAGTTTAGAAATGATATCTGCTGTGTTTAACTCTTCAATAATCAAACGAATTTTTGGGTACTTTTTGATGAAATTTTTTAAAAACATCGGTAATAAAGTAGGCATTATCGTTGGAATTATTCCCAAGCGGAATTCCCCACCAATGAATCCTTTTTGTTGTTCTACGATATCTTGAATTCGGTCGGCTTCGTTTACAATATTTTTGGCTTGTGTAACTATTTTCTGACCAATGTCGGTAAGTTGAATGGGTTTTTTGGTCCTGTCAAATATTTGGATGTTTAATTCTTCTTCTATTTTTTGAATTTGCATACTCAATGTAGGTTGAGTAACAAAGCATTTTTCAGCAGCAAGGGTGAAATTTTTATGTTCCGCAACGGCAAGAACATATTTGAGTTGAGTGATTGTCATTGATAGTAATATTTGATGTAAATATAAAAAAAATCGATTTAACTGATACCGCTTTCGCCTTAAAATATAGGTAATTTTGCAACATATTTAAAAATGAATTGTTATGAAACTAAATACTATTGGTTTACCAATACAAGAGACAGAAAAAATTGTAGTTGAGTTGAATGTTTTGTTGTCTAATTTTCAAGTGTATTACCAAAGTTTAAGAGGAATGCATTGGAATATTAGAGGAAAACGTTTTTTTGACTTGCATCTTAAATTTGAAGAATTGTACAATGATTCTCAACTGAAGATTGATTTAATTGCAGAGCGTGTACTTACACTAGGAGGAACTCCTTTGCATACTTTTGATGACTATATAAAGCACAACCAATTAGAAGTGGGTAAAGATATTTCTAATGATGAAAAGGCGATTCAACTAATTGTGGATTCTTTGGCAAGTTTGCTAACGATTGAAAGAAAAATTTTAGAAAATGCTTCAGCTATTAATGACGAAGGAACGAGTTCGATGATGAGTGACTTTATTGTAGAACAAGAAAAAACGATATGGATGATGCAGGCTTGGTTGGCGTAATCATTCTAAATTTAAGTTTAAAAAAAACAGAAGCACAAAAGCTTCTGTTTTTTTATGTCTAAATTATTAATCTTCTTCTAAATTTTCATTGAAGGAAGAAGGTAATAAAGTTGGGATAAACTTAATTAAAATTGGAAGCAATAAACTTCCTCCAGGTAATAAAAATATAGTAAGCGAAGGTATCGTCTTGCAGATATCCAAAATTTGCTTTCTGATTTTTTTCTTTTCTTTTTCATCAAGGTCACGGTGGGTTGAATGGGCTAAGAGTACCATTAATTCTTTGCTCTCCAAAATTTCTTTGACCAATCTGTTTTTATTTCGGGTTACCAAAGTTACCACACTTTCGGTAGTTTGGTCGTAAAAATGCTTAACAGGATTGGAATAATTGAAATAAGGGATTTCACTTTTGTATTTTGTGATGAAATCATTGGTGTGATGAATTGATGCCACGACAAATTCATCGGACTCGTTGAGAATAGTGCCTAAAGTATGTAAAAAATATGCCTCTTCTTTTTCTATTACGCCATCACTCCAAAGTGCCATACCCGTAATATCAATCAGGTATTTTTTTTCTAAATCAAGAGTAAAATAATCGAGTTCTAGCGATTCTAAAGATAGAGAAGCTTTTTTTGAAAATTTGGTATAACGAATCGAAGCTTCAAAAAGTTTGATTAATAAATCGTCATACTGTGTTTTGTTGCTTTTTATCTTTAATGCCAAAGCTACAATGTTGACAACGGTTTCTTCAATACGTTTTAAGTATTTTTCAGGGATTTCTCCGTGTTTCAGGAATTGGCAAAAAGCCAAAACATCTATGAATAAAAGAGCATTGGTTACTAAGTGAGAAAAGTTTTTATTGATGATGCCATCGTTGGTTTGCACTCTTTCGTCAATAAATTTTTCCAAAGTTAAAGACCTACTGTTCTTGGGTAATATTTTTTTGAGTAGACTAAAACCCTGTGGATTCATTTGGTTGTAGAATTCCAATGCTTTGGCTACAAATAATTCTGGTGCTTTGTCAGATTCTGATAAGCAATAAGCACCATAAAGTGTATTTAGTAAAGCAACTTTGGAAATTTCTTCTTTGAACCATCTTTTGGAATCAATTGGATTTATCGTGTTGAACGAAATTATGTGGCCATAAATAAATCCTGTATCCCTTGTTTTTAGATAAAAAGAAGCACTGTTTTCTAAAGAAAGTTCTTCAGAAAAAGGTTGTTCTGTGAAAAATTTGTCTATCCAACCAGGAGCAGATGGGTTAATCATTTTTATCTTTTGAAGTTGCAAAGCTATGTTTTTTTACAACGACATTGGTTAGTAAAAGTTAAACTTTAGTTTAAAAATTAATAGGAGTCTCTTGATTTGCAATTCTGTTCGCAAAGGCGAATGATTTCTCGAATTCGATTTTGTCTGGTTTCGACTCTTTTGGCTTGATTAAGCCAGTATAAATAGCTTTTTCGATAAGAAGGACTAAAAGCTTGATAATTGCTCCAAGCTTTTGGATTATCGTTAAATGCCAGTTGTAAATCTTCTGGTATAACATGGTTTTCTACTTCGTCAAGGGAGTTCCAAGAGCCATTTTGCTTTGCGATTTCGATTTTTCGTAAACCACTTTCATGCATTGCATTTTCTTGAATCAGCTTTTCGATATAGGTTTTGTTTAATTTACTCCAAACACTTTTGTCTTTTCTTGGAGTAAAGAGTTGTCTACGTTGGTGTTCGTCAATTTTCTTTACGGTCGAATCTATCCATCCATAGCATATAGCAACTTGAACGGCTTCTTCCCAGCGTATGCTTTCATAATCACTACTTACTTTATAAAATAAGAGATAAATGCCTTTTGACGAATGGTGATTTTTATGAAGCCATGTTCGCCATTCGTCAGCATTTTTAAAATATAAATGTTCCTTTTCTTCCAAATGTCAAAGGTTAAGAGATGAAAAGTGCTTCAGCAGCTTCCCAGTTTACAACGTTCCAAAAAGAAGCGATATAATCAGCTCTTCTGTTTTGATTTTTTAAGTAATAAGCATGTTCCCATACGTCTAGCGCCAAAACCGGTTTTCCTTTGGCGACAATCGTAGGTAAATTCATTAATGGATTATCTTGATTTGGGGTAGAAGTAATGGTTAACTTTCCGTTGCTAACAACTAACCATGCCCAACCTGAACCAAATCGTTTTGCTGCTGCATCGGCAAATTGTTTTTTGAAAGCATCAAATGAGCCAAATGTTGCGTTTATGGCTTCGCCGAGTTTTCCTTTTGGCTCACCGCCACTGTTGGGTTTCATTAAGTTCCAAAATAAACTATGGTTGTAATGACCTCCACCATTATTGCGAATAGCTTCAGGGAATAAACTCATGTTCTCGAAAATAGTTGACAGGTTTTTAGCCTTATCTGCAATAGTTTTATCTAATGTCTCAATCGCTTTATTAAGATTAGTAACGTAAGCTTGATGGTGTTTTGAATAATGGATTTCCATAGTCAGTTTGTCTATGTGTGGTTCCAAAGCATTGTAGGTGTAGGGTAATTTGGGTAATGTATAGGCCGCTTCTTGTGATTTTAGTATGTCATCATGAAAAATAGACGAGTCTGAATCACTTGTGTTTGCAGCTAAAGTCGAATTAATAATTGAGGTTCCCATGAAAATTCCTGTTGATAGAAGAGCTGATTTTTTGATAAAATCTCTTCTGCTGTTGTTGTTTTCCATTTTCTTTGAATTAGATGATTAAGTGGTGTTTTTGGGTTATTTTGATTTCTCTCCTACAAAATTATGATTTGGGGATTTGAAGAGAATATTGAATGTTGTAAGAGTTCCATATATCCTTGTGAGGTATTGTTGTAATTCAATTTTTTCAATTTCTTCTATTTTACTAGAATTGATTTTTTGTTCCATTACTCTTAACCGGTCTCTAACCATAATTATTTTGTGAAAGAATGTATCAATTGGGATTTCTTTAGAAGCTAAGCCCGCTTGTCCGGGTTCTAATATGATTTTGCCTCCTTTCCATTTATCTGCGATAGGAACAATTTCAGAAACATCAGACCATTTTTGCAATAAATTCTTAAGTGTGGTTTCTACTTCATAAAAACTAATTGTGTCAACCTCGTTTTCTGAAGCTTCAATTGTTTCAAACGAACTGTCTAAGGCTATTGTTTCTAATCCAGAATCAATGAATGTTACCCAATATTCTGTAGAGGTTACGTTGGTTACAACTCCTTTCCCAAATTGCTCGTGGTTTATTCGAGACCCAATTCCTAGTATTTTCATTTTCCTTATGATTTGTATTAAAATTGTATTAAATTTATTGTAAAAAACGAGTAAAATGCTTTCAATGGCACAGTTTTAGTAAATTTCTGAATAGCTAATTGATGTTTTTTAAGCATGAATGAATTTCGCATAACATCTTTTATATTTTTATCGAATTATAATAAACACTTAAATATATAATTATGAAAAAAAAAGTTTATTAATCGCGTTTTTAGTTTTGATAATGACAGCATGTAACACTACCAAAAATACAACAAATTCTCCAAACTCTTTACAAGGCGAATGGGTCTTAACATATATTAGCGGTCCACGAATTGCTTTTGATGGTTTGTATCCTGGACAAAAACCCGTTATAAATTTTGATATAGCTGGGCAAAAAGTATTTGGAAAGAATAGTTGTAACTCTTATTCAGGAAAATTAACTATCGAAGGAGATAAAATTAATTTTAAAGACAGTAAAATGGCTGTTACAATGATGGCTTGTCAAGGAAATGGTGATCGTGTATATATGGATATGTTAGAAAAAATTGACAGTTATAGTATTACTGAAGAAGGCAAAGTACTTACAATGATTGGAAATGGAGTGCCATTAATGCGATTTGAAAAAAAATAAATTACTTTAGATATGAGAAATACATTAAAAATTGCAATTGTACTGTTTGTGCTTGTTTTTTCAAATGGAATATCTGCGCAAGAAAAAACTAAAAAAGAACTCAAAGAGGCTCGTAAAATTGAACAGCAAAAAGTAACAGAATCACTTGTTGCTACTCAAAAGTTTGTTTTTGAGGGAAATAGAGCTTTTCCAACTGGGTATAGAAGTATTGATTTGACAACAAATCCAAACTTTGTAACTTTTGCAAAAGATTTTATAAAAAGTGATATGCCTTTTTTTGGTAGAGCTACTGGTAGCGTACCTTATGGAGGCGGTGATGGAGGTTTGAAATTTGAAGGTGTGCCTAGTGAATTTTCCATTCAAAAAACAAAGAAGAATTATCAGTTAAAAGCAAAGGTTAAGGATAAAAATGATACTTATACATTGAATTTGACTATTTTCTTTGATGGAGGTGCTTCATT
>RRZU010021312.1_pt1 | contig 26201 bp, 22 predicted proteins | sample 2165561 | NCBI WGS metagenome assembly RRZU01 (sample SAMN10456909, study PRJNA506462) | wastewater metagenome | isolation source: wastewater sludge | place: USA: Moscow, Idaho | reverse complement strand
CCTAAAAAGCAATCATTGAACCCTCAACGAGTGACCATACTGTGAGACTTCGCAGTTCAGAGAGTCGTTACGAACGTTTCAACCTTGCCTTGCAACCCCCATGTATGCAACTACAACACGACTCCGAGGCGTTGCGCAAGCATGAAACGCGGTATTGCGTGACGGCCACCACAAAACTGACGGAAGTATTGAACGAGCGTCCTGTACGGCGGGTCCAAACATTAGTTGGACGGGTGCCCAAGATAACGACGCAGGAAATGCGCAGCAGCACGCCACCTTCTCGAATGTCGTTGTGAGCCGGGCCACTCCGCATCCTGTGCTCTCGGCGCACTCCTTGCACCCCGCGCACACGCCACGGCGGCGACTCAGCCGTGACTCATCCCCTGGCCCGCCCGGCCGATGGGACGGGTGCACCTGGGCGTCCGCCCGTGACCCGGCGACGGCAGGAGATGGAGTGTTCGTCTTCGGCGTCCATATCGCCTCGCAGGAGACGTTCGACCGGCACTGCCTGCCCGCCATCGCCTCCTTCGGCGGCTCCGACGCCACCCTCATCACCTCGCGAGACACCCCGATCGCCCGCACCTACAACGAGATGCTCGCGGCAAGTCTGGAGATGGAGGACGTCGAGGCCGTCGTCCTGCTGCGCGAGGACGTCGAGATCGCCGATCCGCGCTTCCTCGCCAAGGTGCGCGACGCCTTCGCCCGCGATCCGCGGCTGGCCGTCATCGGCCCCGTCGGCGGCAGCGGCACCGGCCGGCGCTGGTGGCAGGCCCCGCAGGGAGGCCAGGGCGCCCGCACCGCGCCGGGCGATCGTCGTGCGCCGCACCCCGTGGACTGCGTCGACGGGCGGTGCATGATCCTGCGCCCCGACCTCGCGGCGCGCCTGCGCTTCGACGACGTGACCTTCACCGGCGCGAGCGGCTACGACATCGACTACTGCTTCCGCGTGCGCGACGAGGGCTTCGGCGTCGCCGTCGAGCCGATCGACGTCATCCCCCACGGCCGCTCCGGCGACGACGACGAGGCCTTCCGCAGCGCCGCCGCCGCGTGGCAGGGCCGGTGCGCGGTCGATCTGGGGGCTGCGACGCTGCGCCGCATCGCCGAGCGCGCTGCGGCCGGTGCGGATGGCCCGACGGGTCCCGTCGGAGCGGTGGGGGGCTCCCCCGCACCCGGCGCGGCCTACGACCTGAGCCACCCCCAGCTGCTCGAACACCTGCCCCACGGCGTGCGCCGGGTCCTCGACGTCGGCTGCGGCTCGGGCACCCTCGGCGCGGCCGTCAAGCTCGCGACCGGCGCCCACGTGACCGGGATCGAATACGGCCCCCAGGCCGCGGCGCTGGCCCGCGACCGGCTCGACGAGGTGCACGAGGTCGACCTCACCGCCCTCGCCGCCGGTGAGCAGGACCCGGAGAACGCCAGCGCGACGGGGCTGCCGTGGGATCCGCGGCCCTACGACGTCGTGATCCTCGCCGACGTGCTCCCCCGGCTCGCCGACCCCGAGGCCGTGCTCACCCTGCTCGCGCGCCACCTGGCCGACGACGGGGTCGTCATCGCGACGGTGCCCAACGTCAAGCACTGGTCGGTGCTGCTCCCCCTCCTCCTCGAGGATCGCTGGGAGCTGCAGGACTCCGGGCCGCTCCAGCGCGCCAACCTGCGCCATTTCACGATGACCGAGGTCGCCGGGCTCTTCCGCCGCGTCGGGCTCGGGGAGTTCGACGCGTGCGCCGCCGAGAAGCTGCCCCTGGCCGACCCGAGCCAGCTCGCGCCACTCCTGGGCGCGATCGAGAGCTACGGCGCCGACGTCCAGGAGGCCGAGACGCTCATCAACGCCTACCAGTACGTCATCGTCGCGCGCCGCACGCGCTGAGCGAACGCACTGAGCGAACGCTCGCGCTGATCACGCCTGCTGATCACACGCGCTCGTCACACACACCGATCCGGGACGGGCAAGAGCCCCCGACGGGCGTTGGGGGCGCGCCGTGGGGGCTCTTGCAGGGTGCCGGCAGGGGGAGCCGGCGTGCGCACCAGGTTGGGGGGCCTGGCCGCACCGCTTTTGAGTTGTGACGCTTCGCCGTCGCTCGATGACTCGCGATGACTCGTGCGATCGAGGCGATCAGACCGCCTCGTAGCGCGAACCGCCCTCCTCTGTAGCAGTCGGCAGGGTGAGGCGGTCTCGATAGGAAGAACGGGCAGCGATTTGCGCGTAGTAGGCGGCCTTGCGGCGCGCGACCGCTCCGCCGGCGTTGGCCGGCTCGGCGACGAGCTCGGGTGCGAGCTGCGAATTCATGCCGTCCCGAAGGAGCTTCAAGGCCTCGGCGCGCATCTGGGAGATCCGCGACTCGGTGACGCCCAGCTCGTCGGCCAGCTCGCGCATCGGGCGGTCCTCGAAGAAGCAGCCGCGCACGACGACCTGGAGCCGCTCGGGCAGCGCCTCGATCGCATCGCGCAGGTAGGCCTGACGCTCACGCGCGACGAGGGTCGCCTCCGGCGTCGCGGTCGTCGACGGGAGCACCGCGTCGGCGCCGACCGAGTCGGTGATGACGTCGAGGCGCAGGACGACCGAGGAGTGCAGGTCGGCGTCGAGACGCTCGAGCTCGGCGATCGAGACACCCATCTCCGCCGCCACCTCGGCCGCGGACGGGCGGCGCCCGAGGCCGGCCGCGAGCGCGTCGTGGACGGCGTCGCGGCGGCGCACCTTCGAGCGCAGCGAGCGAGTTGCCCAGTCGGCAGAACGCAATTCGTCCAGCAGCGCCCCGCGAATACGACGCACGGCATAACGGCCGAAGGGCACGCCGAGCGAGGCGTCGAAACTGCGCGCGGCCATCGCCAGCGCCGCCATGCCCGCAGACACCAGATCATCGGTGTACACATGAGCCGGCAGGCGCGAAGAGATCGCCCGCACCTCGAAATGGACCAGGGGCAGATGCACCCGGCACAACTCATCCACATCCGCCACGGCGGCAGGCATCGAAACAATCTCTGAAGCGGTCACGAAGCAAACGTAAGAAGCGGTTCATTGCACCCTCAACGAGTGGCCGGATGATCCGACTTTGCAGGTCACAGCGTCGCCACAGCCTGGAACCAGCCGATCCGGAGGCTCCGTTGGATACAACTGAGCACTTTTCTCGACGAGTCTGACGACATTCTTGGACGACCGTATCAATTGCCTTCGAGGGGCTATCCGAACCTCCCGGACAATCGTCCAACAATCCCCTTTCGGATTTCGGACGCTCGTATAAGAACATGCTTGTAATTATCGTCGACAAGCCGGGCGCTCTCCTCCTACTAAGACACGGATCGCTGCGTAGATCAAGACAATTGGTGAGAGGTCCTGAGTCGCAACCAAGTCCACCTCGCAGCCGATGCCGGGCCGAAAAGGGCGCCGCCGAGGCCGGCCACACCGGCGGATCGCACCGGGAGAATCGGGGCCGCTCAGACCCTTGAGGGGAGCCGATCGCGGCCGATGAGGAGGTGTCGTCGCCGCACGTGTCCTTCGTCACGTCGACGCTGCCCCGGGTCGCGCCCTCGCGCGTCGGCGTGGCCGGCGCCACCACGAGCGGTGCGCCGCGCCCCGAGAACTCTCATGTGCCCAGACCCTCGGACGATGGGGCATCCGTGAACGAAACGAGGCCTGTGTGAACAACCCCTCTGACGCCACCCTCATGGCCCTGTCGGGTCTGTCATCCGGCTTGTGGCGGATCCAGGAGCTCCTGGAGCTGCTCACCTACAAGCTGGAGGTTCAGCACGTCCTCATCGAGACGGGCCGTTCCCGATGGATGGGCCGCTCGACCCGCGAGATCGAGATCATCCTGCAGGAGATGCGGGAGGCCGAGCTCATGCGCTCCGTCGATGCGGGCCCGGTGTGCGACGCACTCGGGCTCGACCCGGACACCCCCCTCTCGGAAATCGCGGACGCCGCACCGGCGCCGTGGAACCAGGTGCTTGCGGAGCATCGCGCCGCCCTGACCCGGGCGACCGGCGAGCTCTCACTTCTCAGCAAGTCCAACAGCGACATGCTCGAGGCCAGCTACAAGGCGGTCCAGGAGACCCTCGACCGCTTCAACCACACGTCCGAAGGCGCGACGTACACCGCGAGCGGCACCCGCGAGAGCCGCCGCTCGCACCACCTGTTCGATCAGAAGACCTGAGTGGGGAGACCTAATTTCCATGACTGCCCCGACCGACACCACGGTGACGCACGTCGACCTGACCCTGCCGATGGGCCTCGTGGGCTTTCCCCTCGCCCAGCGCTTCCGGCTCACCGAGTCCACCGACGGCCTCTACGAGATGGACTGCCTCGACATCCCCGACATGGGTTTCGTCGTCGTCGCCCCGAGCCCGTACTTCCCGGAGTACTCCCCCGTCATCGACCCGGAGACGGCCCGACGCCTCGAGCTGTCCGACGCCGATGACGCCCTCGTGCTCCTGCTCGTCAACCTCGGCAGCGAGGAGGAGCCGCCCGGCGCGAACCTCCTGGCCCCCGTCGTCGTCAACAAGCACACGAAGAAGGCGATGCAGGTCGTCCTCGTCGACCAGGAGCTCCCGCTGCGGGCCACCTTCCCCACGGCGTGACGTCACGGCGACGTGACGTCTGACGTGACGCGGCTCCTAAGCCGAATCCCCTTGTCACGCTAATCTCGTGAACAGCGTGTAGGTCCACCCCCTCCCCTCGAAAGGACCCCTCGTGCTGGTACTCAGTCGCCGTCCGCAGCAGAGCCTGCTCATCGGCCATGACGTCGTCGTCACCGTGCTCGAAGTGAACGGCGACACCGTCAGGATCGGCATCAAGGCTCCCGCCGACGTCGACATCCATCGCGAGGAGATCTATCGCGACCTCCAGCAGGCGAACCAGGATTCCACCGCCAAGCCCGGCTCAGCCGCGGCCCTGGCCAAGCGGATCCACGGCGCCAAGCACGAGGCGCGCCGGTCCGCCGGCAAGGGTGCTCCGAGTTCCGAGTCGAAGCCCGACTCGAAGCCGGAGCCCGGCTCCGACGCGAGCTGAGGCCACGCCTGCCCGGCCGACCGGGTCACGACATGACGAAGCCCGCCCCCGGAAGTGGGGCGGGCTTCGTCGTGTCGGTGGGGGCCTAGAGGGCCCCGTCGCGGCGCAGGGCCGCCTCGGCGGTCAGACCGTCACCGCGCGCATCGGCCAGGAGCGCGTGCACCTCGTCGGCGCGATATCGCCGATGACCACCGAGGGTGCGCAGGGAGGTCAGCTTGCCGGCCACGGCCCATCGGGTCACCGTTTTGGGATCGACACGGAAGAGTGCCGCCACCTCCGCCGGTGTGAGGAGGGATTCTCCGGACAGGCTGCTGGGGGTGGCGCCTGCGGGAGGTGGTGACTCAGGTCGGTTCATTTCGGCCTCTCACGCATGGGTCTCTGCGTCAGTTCGATGGTTCTGGGTAAACACCCCATTGTCCGCCCAGACTACTCCCAGCGGGGGCTAACTCGCGGGGTAAATGTCGCGATCGTCTGCTCGATGTGACGACCCCGATACCGCCGCGCAGGCTGTTGCACACGAGAGCGGCGCTCGGGAGGCCGGGCGACTACCTGGGTCGTCGCAGACTCCTGTACCGTGGGCTCCACGAACATACGAGATTCCCGGAGCCGCTGCGTCTCGGCCTGACATCGGTCGCCGATGTCCGGCCGTTGATGATGCCGCCCGGCAGATGCGTGAGGGGGTCGACGCCATGGGGCGCGGCCGTGCAAAGGCCAAGCAGACCAAGGTCGCCAGGGAGTTGAAGTACTTCAGCCCCGACACCGACCTGCGAGCGCTTGAGCGAGAGCTACACGGCTCCCGAGGAGCCTTCCCACCAGCGGATCGCGGTGTCGACAAAGACACCGACGACGACGATTACGAGTACGAAGACCGCTGGGCGGCCGGCGGGCGCTGATCGCATCGAGACGGCCCGCGTCACCACGCGGGTCGTCTCCTGATGCGCCGATCGGCGCCGAGCGCGGTCATCGCCTCGCTCGTCCTCGACCGGACCCGGCACCGCCGGGGGTCTACCGCCGCGCGACGTCGCACACCTGCGGACACCCTCCACCACGTCTCGACGCGAGTCCTGACGCGGCTGGGGAGTGTCCGCAGACGTGCGACCGGCTCAGGCCGGGTGCTCTCCGCGTGTCGTCACCGCTCCACCGTCGACGCCCTTGGCGCCCCGCACGGTGTCCTCGTCGGTGTGCCGCGCGGATACCTGCGACTCATCGAGCACCTCACCGATGACCCACGCGGTCTGACCCAGCGCCCGCGCGGCCCGGACCGTCGCGTCGGCCCGATCTCCGGGCACGACGACGACGAAGCCGACCCCGAGGTTGAGGGTGCGCTCGAGATCCGCGCGCGGCACGTTGCCCAGGCGCGCGACGACGTCGAAGACCGCCGGCGGTGTCCACGTGCCGCGATCGATCGTCGCGGCGAGCCCGGCGGGCAGCACTCGCGCGAGGTTCGCCGCGAGCCCGCCGCCGGTCACGTGGCTCAGTGCGTGGATCTCCAGGGCGGGGTCGCGGATCAGCGCGAGCAGGTCGCGGGTGTAGATGCGCGTCGGCTCGAGCAGCTCCTCCCCCAGCGTGCGCCCGAACTCCGCGACCTCCCGCTCCAGGCTCCAGCCGGCGGAGGCGATGACCGCGCGCACGAGCGAGTAGCCGTTGGAGTGCAGCCCCGAGGAGCCGAGCGCGACGACCGCGTCACCGGCGCGCACCCGCGCCGGGCCGAGGACGTCGTCGTGCTCGACGACCCCGGTGGCGGCGCCGGCGACGTCGTACTCGTCGGGGTCGAGCAGGCCGGGGTGCTCGGCGGTCTCGCCGCCGACGAGGGCGACCCCGGCGGTCTCGCACGCCCGGGCGATGCCGGAGACGATCGCGGCGATGCGCTCGGGGACGACCCGGCCGCACGCGATGTAGTCGGTCATGAAGAGCGGCTCGGCGCCGCAGACGACGATGTCGTCGACGACCATGCCGACGAGGTCGGCGCCGATCGTGTCGTGCCGGTCGAGCGCCTGGGCGATCGCGACCTTCGTGCCGACGCCGTCGGTGCTCGTCGCGAGCACGGGTCGGCGCATGTCGCGCAGGGCCGAGGCGTCGAACATCCCGGCGAATCCGCCGAGCCCGCCAAGGACCTCCGGCCGGGTCGCCCGGGCGACCGACGCCTTCATGAGTTCGACGGCCTTGTCACCGGCCTCGACGTCGACGCCGGCCCCGGCGTAGGTGATCGGCTGCTCGGACATCGTGGTTCCTTCCCTCGCGCGGGCGCGCGTGTATGCAGGTGTTCCTCGGGCGGCAGGTCGGCGCCGGTCAGGCCCCGCTGGGTGCGGTGGCGCCGCTCGGCTCGAGGACGCCCTTGCCCAGGTGCTCGGACCCGGGCAGCTCGATCGGGTAGGTGCCGGTGAAGCACGCGGTGCACAGGCGGTCGCGATCCTGGCGGGTCGCGGCGATCATGCCGTCCTCGCTGATGTAGCCGAGGCTGTCGGCGCCGATCGAGCGGCACACCTCCTCGACGCTCAGGCCGGTGGCGATGAGCTCGGCGCGGGTCGCGAAGTCGATGCCGTAGAAGCATGGCCAGCGCACCGGCGGGGAGGAGATCCGCACGTGCACCTCGACGGCGCCGGCTTCGCGCAGCATGCGGACCAGTGCCCGCTGGGTGTTGCCGCGGACGATCGAGTCGTCGACGACGACGAGGCGCTTGCCGTTGATGACGTCCTTGAGCGGGTTGAGCTTGAGCCGGATGCCGAGCTGGCGGATCGTCTGGCTCGGGGAGATGAACGTGCGCCCGACGTAGGCGTTCTTCACCAGGCCCGAGCCGTAGGGGATGCCGGACTCGGCCGCGTAGCCGATCGCCGACGGCGTGCCCGACTCCGGGGTCGGCATCACCATGTCGGCCTCGACGGGATGCTCCCGGGCCAGGGCCCTCCCCATCTCGACGCGGGACTCGTAGACCCCGCGGCCGGCGATCGTCGTGTCGGGGCGGGCGAGGTAGACGTATTCGAAGACGCAGCCCTTGGGCTCCGGGCGGGCGAAGCGCTTGGAGCGCAGCCCGTCGGTGTCGACCGCGACGAGCTCGCCGGGCTGGATCTCGCGGACGAAGCTCGCGCCGACGATGTCGAGGGCCGCGGTCTCACTCGCGATGACCCAGCCGCGCTCGAGACGACCGAGGACGAGCGGGCGGATCCCCTGGGGGTCGCGCGCGGCATACAGGGTGTGCTCGTCCATGAAGACGAAGGTGAAGGCGCCCTTGAGCTCGGGCAGGATCCGCAGCGCGCGCTCCTCGAGCGTGCCCTCGCCCTCGGCGAGCAGGGCCGTCACGAGCGCGGTGTCGGTCGTGTTGCCGCGGCGCAGCTCGGGGTGGGCCGCCATGCCGCCCTCGCCGGCGACGACCCGCTCACGCAGCTGCGCCGAGTTGATGAGGTTGCCGTTGTGGGCCAGGGCGATCGTCGCGTCGGCCGCGGTGCCCAGGGTGGGCTGCGCGTTCTCCCACGTGCTGCCGCCGGTCGTGGAGTAGCGGCAGTGCCCGATCGCGAGGTGCCCGCTCAGCATGCCCAGGCTCGTCTCGTCGAAGACCTGGGAGACCAGCCCCATGTCCTTGTAGACCAGGAGCCGCTCGCCGTCGCTCGCCGCGATGCCCGCCGACTCCTGCCCGCGGTGCTGCAGGGCGTAGAGCCCGAAGTACGTCAGCTTGGCGACCTCTTCGCCGGGGGCGTAGACCCCGAAGACCCCGCAGGCGTCCTGAGGTCCTTGCTCCCCGGGGAGCAGGTCGTGATTGAGAAGTCCGTCACCGCGCGCCACAGGGCCAGTCTTCCACAGCGCGGGAGCGGCCCTCTCCGCCTCCGGAGAGCTCGGGAGAGGACGCCCTCAGCGGCGACGGTCGAGGGCGATCGCGACGACCGCCGCGACGAGCACGCCGAGGATCGTGCCGAGCGCCCCGAGGTAGGCGATGCCGGCGAAGGCCGAGTAGCCGCCGCCGCTCATCGCCGCGTCGGCCCCGTCGCTGCCCGGGCCGAAGCGGCCGTAGATCGAGCCGAGCACGAAGCCGATGAGCGCGCCGGTCGCGAGGAAGGGGACGTAGCGCACCGAGCGGCGGACCGGCAGGAGCTGCCGGCCCTGTGACTGCCCGGATGTCTGCCCGGATGTCTGCCCGGTCGTCTGCTCGGATGTCTGCTCAGGTGCCTGCCCATGGGTTTGCGCGGGCGCGGGGTCGGGCTGCGTCGACGCAGGGGTCGGGTTCGACTCGGTCGGCGGGATACTCACGCGCCCCACCCTACGCAGCGCCCCCGAGCCCGCTTCTCTGCCTCCAGGCCGGGGATTATTCGGACAACTAGGGCCTCTCGGGCAGCTCGGTGATCGAAAAGCGCCATGTCATTTGGGGATTCCCCTCCGCGGTCGATAGGCCGAGCGAGCCGGTCGGCGCAGTTGAGCCCTCCCCGCGATCCGCCCGCGCTCGCCCCCGTAGCTATCGACCGCAGACCTACCTCACCAGCACCGTCGCGGTCGGCGACACCAGGTGAAGAGCATGACCGATCGCACGACCGCTGGAGGCGCAGGGCTGCGCAGCCGGATGGCCAACCTGAGCATCCGCACGAAGATCCTGTCCATCGGGCTCATCGGCATCATCGGAGCCCTGATCCTCGGGGGCGTCAACATCTGGGCGTTGAACAACTCCAACGCCGCCGCCGAGGAGATCGTCGCCTCCAAGAACGTGTCGATCGCGGCGACCGAGCTGCTGTGGGACGTCGCGGAGGCGAACTCCTACCAGAACTCCTACGCCTTCGACGTCAACCGGCTCGGCGCCAAGGCCGTCGACCCGACGTCGGCGAACCGCGCGACCTTCCTCAAGCGTGTCGAGGAGACGAACAAGTCCCTCGAGAACTTCCCCCAGCTGCGCACCGACCGCCGCAAGGCGGACATGGCGAAGCTCAAGGAGAGCTGGGCCGCCTACCTCGCGACCGACGCCAAGGCTGTCGCCGAGTACAAGAAGGGCACCCCGGCCTCCGCGACGGCCGGTGACGCGCTCGTGACGACCGAGGCGTCCAAGGTCATCAGCGAGCTCGAGACGGCGGGCCTCGACCTGCGCGAGACCGCGGTCGGCCGCAGCCAGGCCGCCATCGCGGCCCAGGAGCAGAACGCGACGACGACCCTCATCGAGATCGTCATCACCCTGCTCATCGTCTTCGTCCTCGTCGGGCTCGTCTCCCTCGTCATCGCGCGGATGATCACGCGCTCGGTCGCCTCGGTGCGCACGAGCCTCGAGGCGATGGCCCAGGGCGACCTCACGGTGCCCACCGTCGTCGACAGCCACGACGAGGTCGGCGCGATGGCCGCCGCGTCGGAGCAGGCGCGCCAGTCGATGCAGGACATCATCTCCGAGGTCGCGCGCAACGCCTCCGACCAGCTCAACGTCGTCTCCGGCTCGGCCGATGACGTCTCCCGCAACGTGCAGACGGTCGCCGCCGGCACCGAGGAGATGACCGCCTCGATCCGCGAGATCGCCCAGTCGGCGAACAACGCCGCCGGCGTCGCGTCCTCGGCCGTGCAGGTCGCCGACCGCACGAACGTCACCGTCGCCTAGCTCGGCGAGAGCAGCATCGAGATCGGCAACGTCGTGAAGACGATCACGTCGATCGCCGAGCCGACCAACCTCCTCGCGCTCAACGCGACGATCGAGGCGGCCCGCGCGGGTGAGGCCGGCAAGGGCTTCGCCGTCGTGGCGAACGAGGTCAAGGAGCTCGCGCAGGAGACCTCGAAGGCGACCGAGGACATCGGTCACCGCGTCGAGGCGATCCAGCTCGACACCGAGGCCGCCGTCGCCGCGATCGGCGAGATTGCCTCGATCATCGCTCAGATCAACGACACCCAGTCGACGATCGCCTCCGCCGTCGAGGAGCAGACCGCGACGACGAACGAGATGAGCCGCAACGTCAGCGACGCCGCGCAGGGTGCGTCGACGATCGCGACGAACGTCGCCGACGCCTCGCGCGCCTCGAACGAGTCGACCGAGGCCGCCTCGGCGACCGCGCAGGCGGCCGGCGAGCTGGCCGAGCGGGCGAGCGCCCTCCAGTCGCTCGTGACGCGCTTCCGCTACTGAGCGGAGCGTCGCCTCTAGGGAATGACGTCGAGCGGCAGGTGCGCGGCAAGGTCCGCGCGCCTGCCGCTCGCGCGTACCCGGCCGCAGTCCTCCGCGTCGTCCCAGGTGAGACGGCCCGCGGCGAGCGCGAGCCACGTCTGCGCGTCGGTCTCGACGACGTTCGGCGGGGTGCCGCGCGTGTGGCGGGGGCCCTCGAAGCACTGGACCGCGCCGTAGGGCGGCACGCGCACCTCGACGCTGCGGCCCGGGGCGCGGATGCCGAGCTCCTCGAGGGTGTAGCGGACCGCCGTCGCGAGGTCTGCGCGCGGGAAGGGCTCGAGTTCGCTGCCCGACTCACCGCCGGACTTGGTCTCCCACTCCTGCCAGCGCTCGTAGGCCAGGCGCCCTTGGGCGGGGTCGATGCGACGGCGCGGGGGCACGTCAGGCCTCCTGCTGCAGGGGTCGGGCCTGGATCGCCGGGAGGGCCGCGGCGACCTCCTCGAGCACGGCGCGGTCGGCGGCGTAGGGATCCTGCGGGCGCGGCCAGTGCGTGACGACGTCGGTGAAGCCGAGGTCGCCGGCGCGGCCGACCATGTCCTCGAAGGTCGCCAGGCTCGCCAGCGAGCGATGCCCGCCGCAGTCGAGCGAGAGGTACCGGTCGAGGTCGTCGCGGGGGCGCCCCGCCTGCTCGAGCGTCTCGTCGAGGCGCCGGGAGAGGTCGGCGACGCCCTCCCACCACTGCTCCCCCTGGGTGTCGGGCCGCCCCGTCGTCACCCAGCCCTGGCCGAAGCGCGCGGCCAGGCGCATCGAGCGGGGGCCGTTGGCCGCGACGACGAAGGGGATGCGCGGCTGCTGGACCGGCCCCGGCGCGGTCCGCGCGTCCTTTGCACCGAACCACGTGCCCTCGAAGTCGACGTGGTCGCGGGTCAGCGTCGCATCGAGGAGCGTGACGAATTCGCCCAGCCGGTCGACCTTCTCGCGGGGCGACAGCGGCGGGTTGCCCAGGATCGTCGAGTCGATGCTGCCGCCCGCACCGACGCCCAACACGATCCGGCCGCCGCTGATGTCGTCGAGCGCGAGGAGGTCGCGCATGAGCGTCACGGGGTGGCGGTAGTTCGGCGACGTGACGAACGTGCCGAGGCGGATCCGCTCCGTCACCATCGCCGCCGCCGTCAGCGTCGGCGTCGTGCCGAACCACGGCGCGTCCTGCAGCCCGCTCCACACGAGGTGGTCGTAGGTCCACGCGTGATCGAACCCGAGCGCCTCCGCCTCGCGCCATCGCGGCGCAGCCTGGGACCAGCGGTGTTCGGGGAGGATGACGATGCCGACTCGCATGCCCGACAGGCTACGACGCGCCACCGACACGCCCGCCCGATGCGCGTCCGGCCGGCTGAGCAACCGCTCAGCGGACCCGCCAGCGGCCCGGGTCCGGCGCCTGCGGCGACGCCCCCGGCTCCCCGTCGAGCAGCTCGCGCGCCGTCCGCCGCATCCGCGCCACCTCCCCGTCCGAGCGCACCCCCGTCGGGAACGGTGACCGCGCGACCCGGCGGCGGATCGCCGCCTCCGGCAGCGGATCCGCCCCCGCGACGAGCACGACATTGCCGAACCGGCGCCCCTTGAGCACCTCGTGCGTCGCCACGAGCACCTGATGCCCCAGCCCCGCCGCCGCGGCCGAGGCGCACACCCGCGCCACGAACCGCAGCCCCGGCTCGTCGGGCAGATTCGCCAACCACACCCCACCCGGCGCAAGCACCCGCGCGACGTCGCGCAGCGCCGGCGTCGTCGTCAGCTCCGGCGGCACACTCCCCTCGGCCGCGAACGCATCGAGCACGACGACCTGTGCCGACCCGTCCTTGAGCCCCGCCACTCCCGCGCGCCCGTCCTGACCCCGCACCCGGATCCGATGCCCTCGCGGCAACGGCAGCTCCTGGCGCACCCGCCCCGTGAGCGCCCCGCCCGGCCCCAACACGATCTGCGGCGACCCCGGCCGCGTGAACTGCACGTACCGCGGCAGCGTCAACCCCGCCCCGCCCACGTGGCTCACCGCCAGCGGCCCCGGCTCCAGCACGTCGATGATCGCCCCGAGATGCTGCACGTATTCGAAGGCGAGCAGCCCCGGATCCGCCACGCTCACGTACGACTGCGGGTGCCCCGCGACGACGACCGACACCCCGCCCTGCTCATCCGCCACGAACTCATGCGTCACCGCTGCACTCTACGGATCGCCCCTCGATGCCACTCGATGTCTTTCGATGTCGCCCGAAGTCGCACGCTGCACCAATGCGGGACGAAGGGCACCCCACGCGGCGCCACGCGCTACTAACGTGTCGACCTGCCCGGCAACGATGCCGGCACATCGCTTGCACCCCTAGGAGATCCGCGATGCCCCTCACCCCGGCCACCTCGCCCGGCACCGGGGGCGACCCCGTCCAGTCCGAGCCGCACGGCTCCCTGCAAGACCGCTCCTTCCTCGGCCACCCCGGCGGCCTCGGCACCCTCTTCTTCGTCGAGCTGTGGGAGCGCTTCTCCTACTACGGGATGCGCGCCATCCTCGTCTACTTCCTCTATACCGAGATCGCCGAAGGCGGCCTCGGCATCGACCAGGGCACCGCCCAATCCGTCGTCGCCGTCTACGGCGCCAGCGTCTACCTGCTCTCCGTCATCGGCGGACTCGCCGCCGACCGGCTCATCGGCGCCCGCCTCTCGGTGCTCTACGGCGGTGTCATCATCATGGCCGGGCACGTCGCCCTCGCCCTGCCCGGCGCCGTCTTCAGCTGGACCGGCATCGGCCTCGTCGCCCTCGGCACCGGCCTGCTCAAGCCGAACATCTCCGCCATGGTCGGCACCCTCTACGACGAGGACGACCCCCGACGCGACGGCGGCTTCCAGATCTTCTACATGTCGATCAACATCGGCGCCTTCTTCTCGCCCTTCGTCGTCGCCTTCCTGCGCGAACGCTGGGGCTTTCACGCCGGATTCTCCGCCGCCGCCGTCGGCATGGCCTTCGCCCTCGTCCTCTTCGTCCTGGGCCGCAAGCGCCTCCGCGGCGCCGGCGACGACATCCCCAACCCCCTGCAGCCCCACGAGCGCGGCCGCCTCGCCCTCCGCACCGTCGGCGTCATCATCGGCTTCGTCGCGATCCTCTTCCTCTGCATGACGTGGAACTCCACCCCCGTCCGCGCCGCCGTCGACGCGATCTCCATCGCCTGCATCATCACGCCGATCGTCTACTTCACCGTGATGTTCCGCAGCCCCAAGGTCACCCCCGAGGAGCGCACCCACCTCATGGCCTACCTGCCCCTCTGGGTCGGCGCCGCCCTCTTCTTCATGATCTTCGAGCAGGCCGCCGGCAAGATGGCCTCCTTCGCGGAGCAGAACACCGACCTCCAAGGCTGGATCCAGCCCGAGTGGTACCAGTCGATCAACCCCATCTCGATCATCGTCCTCGCCCCCTTCTTCGCCTGGCTCTGGACCCGTCGCGCCGGCCGATTCCCCTCCACCCCCTTCAAGTTCGCCCTCGCCGTCTTCATCATCGGCCTCACCGCCCTCATGCTCTCCGCCGCCTTCGCCGCCTACCCCGTCTCCGGCGGCGCCAACCGCGCCCCCTTCTATCTGCTCGCCTCGATCTTCGTCATCCAGACCGTCGCCGAGCTCTGCCTCTCCCCCGTCGGGCTCTCCGCCACGACCCTCCTCGCGCCCCGCGCCTTCGCCCGCCAGGCCCTCGCCCTGTGGTTCCTCGCGTCGTCCGCCGGGCAGGCCGTCGGCGCGCAGTCGATCAAGGCGATGGAGGGGCTGCCCGACAGCCAGTACTACCTCGTCGTCGGCGGCATGACCCTCGTGATGTCGGCCGTGCTCTTCGCCCTCGTGCCCTGGACCCGCAGCAAGATGCAGGACGTCGAGGACCGCAAGCGTGAAGCTCAGGACGCGGCTCGCGCTGCTCGTTCTCGCTGATCTGCTCGTCGGCCGGCTCTTTCGTGACCTCTTGTCACGGAAGGGCCGGCCTTTGTTTGTGGCAGCTCTCCTCGGCTTGTCTGTGGCGGGCTCTCCCTCGGCCTCGGGTCGCGGGAGGGTCGGCAGGCCGTCTGCGGGGGCAACCATCCGGCCGTCCTCCGCTGCGCTCCGGACGGCCTCCCGCCAGGCCCATCCAGCCCCCTCCGACGGCCTGCCGACCCTCCCGCTTCGTAGGTGGAGACGTCGTCCCCCCGCCGCCGCTGTGCCGGCGGTTCCCGCTCAGGGGCTGGAGAGCGATGGGGGGTCGAAGGCGCGGACGGGTGGGACGGGGCCGGTCCAGCGGGTGATCTCGACGAGGACGTGTTGGCCCGTGCAGCCCTGGGCCAGGCTCGAGGTGCCGATGTCGGCGGTGAGGACGTTCGGGTTGCCGTGGACGCAGGCGCCTTCGGGCAGGCCTGCCTGCCCTGCTTCGGGGCCGTGTCTGATCGGGTCGTAGGGGTCGAACCAGGCGCCCGTCGCGAGCTGGACCACCTGGGGGCAGACGTCCTCGCTGAGGACGGCGCCGGCCAGGAGGGCGCCGCGGTCGTTGCTGACGAGGACGACGTCGCCGTCGGTGATGCCGCGCGCCGCCGCGTCGGCCGGGTGGAGGCGGATCGGTTCGCGGCCCGCGACCTTGCTCGCCTGGGAGCCTGCACCGTGGTCGAGTTGGCTGTGCAGTCGCGTTCGCGGCTGGTTCGCGATGAGGTGCAGCGGGTAGCGCTGCGCCCGTTCGCCGCCCAGCCACTCCTGGGGCTCGAGCCAGGTGGGGTGGCCCGGGCAGTCCGCGTAGCCGTAGCCCGCGATCTCCTCGCTGTAGAGCTCGATCCGGCCTGACGGCGTCGACAGCGGGCCGCGGGCCGGGGATGCCGCTGCACTGTCTTCGTCTCGGTCCGTTCGGAGGTCGGCGAGGAAGGTGAGGGGGCCGACCGTGGGGAGGTCGACGTGGCCGCGCTCCCAGAACTCCTCGAAGGGTGGGAGGTCCGGGGGCGGGGTGCCCGGCGGGAGGGTGCGGCCTGCCTGGGCGTCGTCGCGCCAGTCGTCGTAGAGGGTGCGGATCCACTCCTGCGCGTCGCGGCCTTGCGTGAACGCCGCACCTGCCCCGAGGCGGTCGGCCAAGGCGGCGAAGGTGTCGGCATCGTGGCGGGACTCCTCGTGGGGCGGCACGACCGCGCGCATCACCGTGAGCCGTGCGCCGGCGCGGGTGCCGGCGATGTCGTCGCGTTCGAGGGATGTCGTCGACGGCAGCACGATGTCGGCGTGGCGGGCCATCGCCGTCCAGTACGGGTCCGACACCACGACCGTGTCCGGGCGGGTCAACGCACCTCTCAGCCGCCCGAGGTCCTGGTGGTGGTGGAACGGGTTGCCGCCCGCCCAATGCACCAACCGGATGTCCGGATACGTCGATCTCTGCCCGTCGTAGTCGAACTCGGCGCCCGGGTGGAGCAGCATGTCCGACACCCGCGCGACCGGGATGAAGTCCGCGACCGGGTTCCCCCCCTGCGGCAGCGACGGGAGGCGCACGGTCGCCGGCGAGAGCCCCGACCTGTTCATCGAGCCGTAGCCGCTGCCGAAACCGCCGCCCGGGAGGCCGAGCTGGCCCAGGCACGCCGCGAGCGCGAGGCTCGCCCACAAGGCCTGCTCGCCGTGGCGCACCCGCTGGAGTGACCAGCCGACCGTGACGAGACTCCGGCTCCCGGCGAGCATCCGCGCAAGCGGGCGCACGAGCGCCGGGTCGATCTCGCAGATCGGCGCCGCCCACTCCGGCGTCTTCGGCACGCCGTCGCTGCCTCCGGTGAGGTAGTCGAGCAGCCGCTCCCCGCCGACGCAGTGACGGCCGAGGAACTCCCGGTCGAGCAGGTCCTCGTCCTCCAGGACCCACATGAGCGCCAGCAGGAGCGCGACGTCCGTGCCCGGGCGGATCGGCAGCCAGCCGAACGGATCGCGTGCCGGCTCACCGGTCGCGCCCGTCGCACCCCTCGCCCCCATGGCCCCGAGCCAGTGCTCGTCGACCGGGACGGCGTCGACGAGGTCGTCGCGCAGGGGGCTCACCGAGACGATCCGCAGCCCCCGCTCGCGGGCCGCGGCCAGGGCCGCCGGCACCGGGTGCTGGGCGGCGCCGCCGCTGTCGGTGCCCGTGTTCTTCAGCGGCACGCCGCCGAGGCACAGGAGCACGTCGGTGTGCTCGAGGATGACGCCCCACGTCGTCGCGAACTGGGTCAGCGTCGGCTCTGGCACGAGCACGTGCGGGAAGAAGACCTCGCTCGCGCCGGTCGAGTACGAGTTGACCGAGCGCGTGTAGCCGCCGAGGCAGTTGAGGAAGCGGTGCAGCTGCGACTGCGCGTGGTGGAAGCGGCCCGCGCTCGCCCACCCGTACGACCCGCCGTAGATCGCCTGGTTACCGTGGGTGTCGATGACCCGGCGGTACTCCGGCGCGAGCCGGTCGAGCACCTCGTCCCAGCCCGGCTCGACGAAGTCCTCCCGGCCCCGGCGCGCGTCCGGCCCCGGGCCGCGCTCGAGCCAGCCGCGCCGCACCGCCGGCCGCGCGACCCGACTGCGGTGCGTCACCGACCCGGGCACGTTCGCCAGCAGCGGCGACGGCGCGAGATCCTCCTGCCACGGCGTCACCACCGCGACCTCGTCACCGGCCTCCGTCGCCGTCGCCGTGAAGAGACCCCAGTGAGCAGCGTGCGGTCGACCGTGCTGCTCGTCCGCCGGGCTCGGCGGGGCTGGGTTCGTCTCCGTCGTCATGGCCTCACTGTGCCAGCCACGTCCGACAAGACTCCTCGACCGACGCTCGCCCCTGCTCTCTGGGCCGCGGATGCGGTTGCGCCTCAGGCGAAGCGGCGGCCCGTGAGCGCCTCGTAGGCCTCCACGTACGTCGCGCGGGTCGCCTCGACGACGTCGGCGGGCAGCGCGGGCGGCGCTTCGCCCGAGGCGCGGTCCCAGCCCGAGGCCGGGGAGGTGAGCCAGTCACGGACGAACTGCTTGTCGTAGGAGCGCGGCGTCGTGCCCGGCGACCACTCCGCCGCCGGCCAGAAGCGCGACGAATCCGGCGTGAGCACCTCGTCGGCGAGCACGAGCCCGCCATCGTCGTCGAGGCCGAACTCGACCTTCGTGTCGGCGATGAGGATGCCCCGATCGGCGGCGATCTCGTTGCCCCGCGCGAGGATCCGCGTCGTGAGGTCGCGGACCTGCGCGGCCGTGGACGCCCCGATCTCCTCCTCCACCTGCGCGAACGTGATCGGCTCGTCGTGCGCCCCGAGCTCCGCCTTCGTCGTCGGCGTGAAGATCGGCTCCTCCAGCCGCGAGGCCGCGACGAGTCCGTCGGGCAGCTCGACCCCGCACACCGAGCCGCGCTCGCGGTATTCAGCCAGGCCGCTGCCCGTGAGGTAGGCGCGGGCGATCGCCTCGACGGGCAGCATCCGCAGGCGCCGCACGAGCACGGCGCGCCCGGCGACGGCGCTCGGCACGTCGGTCGAGACGACGTGATGCGGCACGAGGTCGGCGAGCTGCTCGAACCACCACAGCGACAGCTGCGTGAGGATCGCGCCTTTGTCGGGGATCTCGCTGTCGAGCACGTAGTCGAACGCCGAGATCCGGTCCGAGGCGACGAGCAGGAGCTGCGACTCGTCGGCCGCGCCCGTCGCGGGGTCGATCGGGGCGTAGAGGTCGCGGACCTTGCCGGAGTAGAGGTGGGCGTAGCCGGGCAGTTCGAGCGGTGCGTCGGAGGTCACGTCTGCGGTCACGTCGGAGGTCGCGTCGGAGGTCACGGTGCCATCCTGCCCGGCGTCGCGATCTCCCCGGCGGCCGCGGCCTGCGCGATGTCGAGCCGGTACTGCGATCCACGCAGGCCGATGTGTGCCAGCGCCTCGTAGACCCGCTCGCGTGCCTGACCCAGATCCTCGCCCGGCGCGACGACGGACAGGACGCGCCCGCCGTGCGAGAGCAGGTCACCGCCCTCCCCGTCGGTCTCGGGGGCGTTGACCCGGCGGGTCCCGGCGTGGAGCACGTAGGCCGGCTCGGAGACGGCCTCGAGGCCGGTGATCGGGTCGCCGCGGCGGGGCCCCTCGGGGTAGCCGTTCGCGGCGAGGACGACGGTGACCGCGGCCCGGTCGTGCCAGGTCAGCTCGCCGATGTCGGCGAGCGAGCCCGTCGCCGCGGCGTGCAGGAGCGTGCCGAGCGGGGTGCGCAGCCGCTCGAGGACGACCTGGGTCTCGGGGTCGCCGAAGCGGGCGTTGAACTCGACGACGCGCGGGCCACGACCCGTCAGCGCGAGCCCGACGTAGAGGATGCCGACGAACGGCGTCCCCCGCAGCGCGAGCTCGCGCACCGTCGGCTCGGCGATCCGGCTCACGACCTCCTCCACGAGTCCCTCCGGCGCCCACGGCAGCGGCGAATACGCGCCCATCCCACCGGTGTTCGGGCCCGCGTCGCCGTCGCCGAGGCGCTTGAAGTCCTGCGCCGGGGCCATCGCGCGCACCGTCGTGCCGTCGGTGACGCAGAAGAGCGAGATCTCGGGCCCGTCGAGGAACTCCTCGATGACGATCTGCGGGGCGGGGGCGCCCGGCGGCACCTGGCGCTCGAGGCACTGGGCCGCGTGCGCGAGCGCCTGCGCCCGGTTGTCGGTGACGACGACGCCCTTGCCCGCGGCGAGCCCGTCGTCCTTGACGACATACGGGGCGCCGAACGCGTCGAGGGCGTCCATCACCTGCCCCAGATCGGTGCAGACGTGGGCCTGCGCCGTCGGCACGTCGGCCGCGGCCATGACCTCCTTGGCGAAGGCCTTGCTCCCCTCGAGGCGGGCCGCCGGCGCGGACGGGCCGAAGCACGCGATCCCCGCGGCGCGCACGTCGTCGGCGACCCCGGCGACCAGCGGCGCCTCCGGCCCGATGACGACGAGATCGACCTCGAGTCGGCGGGCGAGGGCGGCGACGGCCGGGCCGTCCTCGACTCCTTCGGGCACGTCGTGACACGTCGCGAGCTGCGCGATGCCCGGATTGCCCGGCGCGGCGTGCACCTGCTCCACCTGCGGGTCACGTCGCAGCGCGACGACGATGGCGTGCTCGCGGGCACCGGATCCGATGACGAGGATCTTCACGGCGCCCAGCGTAGGCGAGCGCCCGGTGTCGCACCGAGCGGCTCCAGCAGGATGGGCAGACCGGACGGACAGACGCATCCGCCCCCGAGAGACAGGGGGACCCTCCCGGGGGCGGACGCCTTCCGCTCGGGGGTCTCACAGGGGGACCGAAGACCCTCGGGCGGGATACCGCCTCGCGCGATGCGCTCGGCGATCCTCCCACTGTGGCAAATGTCGGCGCGCAGGTAAAGACACGCGCAGGGGAAGACACGCGCACGTAAAGACACCCAATGCAGCGCGGCGATGTTCGCTAGCGTGGCCAGCGGCCGACGCAGGACGTGAGCAAGTGGGTGACGATGCCGAACTCCCTCGACAGCGACGGTGGTCTGCGACCGCCCCGACCGCCGAGGCCGCCGCTGATCTCCAGGCCGTGGGACGACGAGATGCTCACCGACGTCTACCTCGAGGCGGTCCGCCAGCCCGGCATCACGGATGACTTCCTCGTGACACACGGCTACGCCGAGCCGACGGTCACCGGCATCACCCACGAGCTGCAGCGGATGGGGCTGCTGCGCCGCTCCGGCGAGAACAGTTGGGAGGCGATCCCGCCCGACATCGCGCTCCCGGCCCTGGCCAGCCAATACGAGCTGCGCGCCGCGATGACCCGGGCCCTGTCCGGCGAGCTGTCCCGGATCTATCGCGGGGCCCGCCAGCGCGCCCTGTCCGACGACGGGGTGCTCGTCCTCTCGAGCCTGCAGGAGGTGCAGGACGCGACCGAGCAGATCGAGGCGAGCGCCGAGCAGGAGCTCGTCGGCTTCCACAACGACTCCCCGCGCACGGCCTACCGCTTCTCGACCGACCCGGCGACCCGACCGACCCGCCGGATCAACGGGATCGGGCGCCCGCTGGCGGTCCGCACGACGTACGACACAGCCCTCCTGGAGCTGCCGCGCGCCGGCGAGGTGCTCCAGCGCCGCAGCGCCTCGGGCGAGGACTGCCGGTTCCTGCGCGGGCTGCCCTTCTCCGCGATCGTCGCCGACACGAGCGCGGCCCTCGTCGACATCACCGCCTTCGACAGCTCCGGCAAGGGCTGCCTGTGGGTGCGCGACCGGCGGCTCGTGCTCGCGATCGCCTCGCTCGCCGAGATGCTCTGGCGGATGGGCACCCCGATGGCCGAGGAGGGCCTCGAATCGGTCGACGAACAGTCCCGGGCGATCCTGTCCCTGCTGGCGGGCGGCGCGACCGACGCGATGATCGCCGGTCAGACCGGCATCTCGCAGCGGACCGTCGAGCGCAAGGTCCGCACGATGCTCGAGCAGCTCGGCGCCTCGACCCGCTTCCAGGCCGGGGTGCAGGCCGCCCGCCGCGGCTGGCTGTAGCGCGAGCGGCACGCCGGGAGGCGGCCCGCACGCCGTATGCTTGGTGATTCCGCGTTTTGCCCCTGCGCGCCTCGGCGAGGCGCTCGCGGCATGCGTCAGGCGGCGTCAGGCACGTGTCAGGCATGGGCGCGCGGAGCAGATGCAGGCGGTACGGCCCCGGGCCGTGCCGACATCACGGCGAGATCAGGCGGTTGGGTGACAGGCAGCGAGTCGACGCAAGGTCAGGCCGGATCGGCGCCGGAGGAGACCGCGGGCGAGGCCGCGCAGATCCTCGCGCGTGAGCTCGCGGGCGAGCAGGCGCACGTCGACCGGGTCTACACCGAGCTCGAGAAGGCGCGCGCCCGAGCGGCCCTCATCGAGGTCGAGGGGATGTCGCGCGGGCGCACCGACCGCACCGGCGACGTGCGCGACGAGGAGATCACCGGGCTCTTCGAGCGCGACGCCCTCGTCTTCACCGCCGGACGCCGACAGCACACCCTCGACCGTCAGCACGAGGGCCTCGTCTTCGGGCGGCTCGACCTCGACCACCCTGTCACCCCGCGCCGCGGCGACCGCTCGCAAGAGCACGAGCAGGCGCCGGCCCAGACCGAGCGCGAGGTCCGCTACGTCGGCCGACTCGGGGTGCGCGACGACGAATACGAACCGCTCGTCATCGACTGGCGCGCCCCGGCCGCCGCCCCCTTCTACCGCGCGACGCCGGTGCAGCCCCACGGCGTCGTGCGCCGCCGCGTCCTGCGCTGCCGCGGTGAGGAGGTCATCGGCGTCGAAGACGACCTGCTCGCCGCCGAGGCGCCCGAGGATCTCGTGATCCTCGGCGACGGCGCGCTGCTGGCCGCCCTGACCCGGAGCCGGACGGGGCGGATGCGCGACATCGTCGCGACGATCCAGGCCCACCAGGACGAGGCGATCCGCGCCCCCGCGCGCGGCGTCACCCAGATCACCGGCGGCCCCGGCACCGGCAAGACGGTCGTCGCCCTGCACCGTGCGGCCTACCTGCTCTACTCCGATCGGCGCCGCTTCGAGACCGGCGGGATCCTCGTCATCGGCCCCTCGGCCGCCTACACCGCCTACATCGAGCGCGTGCTCCCCTCTCTCGGGGAGGAGTCGGTCACCCTGCGCTCGCTCGGCGACGTGCTCGACGTGACGACCGCGACCCGGCTCGACAGCCCCGAGGTGGCCGCCATCAAGGGGTCGCTGCGGATCCGCCGGGTGCTCTCGCGGGCCGCGCGCGACGTCATCCCCGGCTCGCCGCGGGAGCTGCGTGCGATGGTCGGCGGCCGCGCCGTCCACCTGCGCACCTCCGAGCTCGACCGCGCCCGCGCCCAGGTGCTGCGCCGACACCCGCGCAACCACTCGACCCCGGCGATGGGCGCCACCCTCGCGCAGGCGGCGTGGCGGCAGATCCGCGCCCTGCCCGGCGTGACCTCGGCCGAGGCCGAGGAGTTCATCGCGACCTTCGAGGAGCACCGCGACGTCGAGGGCTTCCTCGAGCGCTGGTGGCGCCCCGTCGACCCGCGCGAGGTGCTCCTGTGGCTCGCCGACGGCGAACGCACACAGAAGTATGCGGTCGGCGTGCTCTCCGAGACCGAGGCCGACGCCCTGAGCGCCTCGATGCGCGTCGCTCTACAGACCGGCACGTGGTCGGTCGCCGACGTCGCGCTCATCGACGACCTGTCGCCGCGGCTCGGGCTCGTGCCCGAGGCCGAGCGCGAGCAGGGCTTCTTCCAGATCGAAGAGGTCGACGACGCCTACGACGCCGCCGTCGCCGCCGGTCAGTTGCGCGGCGAGGAGCCGTCGCGGCGGAGCGGCAGTCGTGGCAGTGGCGCTCGCGAGGTCGGGCGCTCTCGCTCCGGCAGTGCCCCGACCGACGCCCGCTCGGCGCGCGAGACCCTGCTGCGGGGGCGGATCGAGTCGCCCTCGGAGTATGCGCACGTGCTCGTCGACGAGGCCCAGGACCTCTCACCGATGCAGTGGCGGATGATCGGCCGGCGTGGCCGGTGGGCGTCCTGGACCGTCGTCGGCGACGCCGCGCAGGCGTCGTGGCCCGATGAGGCCGAGGCGGCGACGGCGCGCGAGGAGGCCTTCGGCTCGCACGGCCGGCGCCACTTCCACATGGACACGAACTACCGCAACGGCCGCGAGATCTTCGAGCACGCGGCCGCGGTGATCCGCGAGACGATGCCGGACGCCGACATCCCGAACGCGGTCCGCGACACCGGCGTCGACCCCGTCGACCGCTCCGTGCCCGCCGCCGACCTGGCGCGCGAACTCGCCACGACCGTGCGGCAGCTCGCCGACGAGGTCGACGGCGAGATCGCGATCGTGCCCCCGCCGCGGTGGGAGGCGATCGCGCACGAGGTGCAGCGGGAGATCGCCGCCCAGGACCGTGACCTCGGCCTGCGGCTCGTCGTCGTCGACCCGCTGTCGACCAAGGGCCTGGAGTACGACGCGACGATCGTCCTGGATCCCGACGAGATCACCGCGACGTCACCCGGTGGCGTCCGCGTCCTCTACGTCGTCCTCACCCGCGCGGCGCATCGGATGCACATCCTGCGCCCGAGCTGAGCGCAGACCCGTTTCGGGGTCGGGCCGGCTCGGCCCGACCCCGAGACGCGTCAGTGGCCGATGAGGGTGCGGGTACGCTCCGGGCCGACACACAGGAGCAGGGTCGGCACGCGCGGGCCCGTGTGCGAGCCGACGAGCAGCTCGTAGAGCAGGGCGAACAGCTCGCGCTGCGCCTTCTTCACCTCGGCCGGGAGCTTCTTCTCGCCGATGTCGAAGCCGGCACGCACCTTGGGGATCCCGTAGGTGAGCGTCGTCAGCCCGTCGAGCGACCAGTGCTCCTCGAGCCCGGCGGCGAGCATGTCGAGCGACTCGCGCTGGTCGGTGCTCAGCCCGGCGAGGAGCTCGGCGTCGGGCTCGGTCCGCACGCGCGTCCGCTCCTGCGGCGGCAGCATCGTGTGGACCCACGTGCTCGCGCAGTCCAGCCGGGGGCGCACATCGTCCAGGCTCTGCACCGGCCCGTCGACGTCGAAGCCCTCGAGGATCCGCAGCGTCTGCTCGGGGTGGCCGCCCGTGATGTCGACGATCGAGGTGAGCGCCCGATAGGGCACCGGCTTCGGGGTCGCGGTGAGCTCGCGCTCCGCCGTCCCGATGCTGCGCGCATAGGCGGCGCGGTCGGCGGGCTGGGCGGTGTCGCCGGCGATCTTGCGGCCCAGCGCGTCCCACTCGTCGTAGAGGCGCAGCAGGTCGGCGTCGAAGGAGACGGTGAACGACTGGTTCGGCTTGCGGCGGGCGTAGAGCCAGCGCAGCACCGGCGGCTCGAGCACGGCGAGCGCCTCGGCCGGGGTCGGCACGCCACCTCGGCTCGAACTCATCTTCGCCATCCCGGCGAAGCCGACGAAGGCGTACATCGGCCCGATCGGCTGTTTGCCACCGAAGATCTCCTCGACGAGGTGCCCGCCGACGACGAAGGAGGAGCCCGGCGATTGGTGGTCGACGCCGGAGGGCTCGAAGACGACGCCCTCGTAGGCCCAGCGCATCGGCCAGTCGACCTTCCACACGAGCTTGCCGTGGAAGTCGCGGTCCAGGTGCATCGTCTCGGTGACCTGCTCGCCGTTCGGCCCGGTCGCGACATACGTCAGCTCGGTGGTCGCCTCGTCATAGGCGGTGACGCGGGTGTCGTCCGTGCCGAAGGTCGTGCTGTAGGGCCGGAACGGGAAGTACTCCCCCGCGCCCTGCGAGCCGTCGTCCTCACCAGCCGCGCCGGAGCCCTCCTGCGCGAGCTCGGCCGCCCGGGCGTCCTCCTCGCTCTGGCCCGGCACAGGCTTCTGGGCGTCGGGGGCCTGCTTCGTGCGGAAGCGGTCGAGCACGGCGTCGATCTGCGCCCGCTCGCGCATCGCGTGGAGCACCTGCTCGCGGTAGGCGCCGCTCGTGTACTGCTGCGTCTGGCTGATGCCCCGGTAGCGGATGCCCATCATGTCGAGGGCGGCCTTCATCGGGGCCTTGAAGTGGTCGGCCCAGTTCGAGTAGCCCGATCCGCGCGGGGCGGGGACGCTCGTCAGGGGCTTGCCGATGTGGGCGTTCCACGACTCGTCGACGCCCTCGACCTGCGCGGGCACCTTGCGGAAGCGGTCGTAGTCGTCCCAGCTGATGAGGTGCTCGACGGCGATGCCGCGGCGCGCGATCTCGTCGGCGACGAAGTGCACCGAGACGAACTCGCGCAGGTTGCCCAGGTGGATCGGTCCCGAGGGTGAGATCCCGGAGGCGCAGGTGACCAGATTGCCCACGCCGGCATGAGCGATCGCTTCGTCGGCGGAGCGGGTCACCCAGTCCACGGGGTCTCCGGAGGGTCCGCGTCGTGCCATGGTCATGCTCCTGCTGTGGGGTCGAGGTGTGCGTCGGGGATGGAGATGCGACCTGCAACGCTAACAAGCGGCGGCGTGGCCCGGAGGCCGGTCCCGGGGGCCGGTCAGTCCGGCAGGACCATGGAGTAGGCGCCCGGCTCGAGGTGCCAGGAGCGTTGGCGTTCGGGTCCGGAGAGTTCTCCGTCGGCGGAGAGCCAGAACTGCTCACCGGAGACCGAGACCTCCCGCCCCCGGAGATAGAGGACATCGTCGCGCTCCTGGTGCCGCCCCACCAGCAGGCCGGCGGCGTACCCGAACCGCGCGAGCGGGCCCACGGACCGCGACACCATCACGT
>RRZU010936681.1_pt1 | contig 26215 bp, 24 predicted proteins | sample 2165561 | NCBI WGS metagenome assembly RRZU01 (sample SAMN10456909, study PRJNA506462) | wastewater metagenome | isolation source: wastewater sludge | place: USA: Moscow, Idaho | reverse complement strand
GCAAGAAAAATGATAAAAGCAGGAATAATAGGTGGGGCAGGTTATACTGCCGGAGAGCTGATAAGGATATTACTCAATCATCCGAAAGTGGAGTTGATATTCGTTAACAGCAGTAGCAACGCAGGCAACAAACTGTCTGATGTGCATAGCGGATTGCTCGGTGATACAGATATGAGTTTTACCGACCAATTGCCTTACGATAAGATAGACGTATTGTTCTTTTGTACGGCACACGGCGATACAAAGAAATTTATGGAAGTCAACGATGTGCCTGCACATTTGAAAATAGTAGACTTATCAACCGATTATCGTCATAAGGCAGAAGGCAATAAATTTGTCTACGGATTGCCCGAACTCAATAAGGAAGAGATCAGGAAGGCTTCTTATATAGCCAATCCGGGCTGTTTTGCAACGGCAATTCAGCTAGGTTTGCTTCCGCTGGCAAAAGCAGGTTTGTTGAATGACGAAGTTCATGTGAATGCTATAACCGGATCTACGGGGGCAGGCGTGAAACCGTCAGCCACATCGCATTTCAGTTGGCGTGAAGGCAATATCTCTGTATATAAAGCTTTCGAACATCAGCATCTGCAAGAAATAACAGAGTCGTTGGTGCAGTTACAAGGTAATTTCTCGCAGGATATAAACTTTATACCTGTGCGTGGAAATTTTACCCGAGGTATTTTTGCTTCCATTTATCTTAATTACTCCGGCACATTGGAAGATGCAGAAAGGCTTTTTCAGGAATTTTACAAGGACAGCCCCTTTGTAACGGTTACAGATAAGAATATCGACCTGAAACAGGTGGTCAATACGAATAAATGTGCCATTCATTTAGAGAAACATGGAAAGAAATTATTAATATTGTCATGCATAGATAATCTTGTCAAAGGTGCATCGGGACAAGCTGTTCACAATATGAACCTGATTTTTGGACTAGATGCGACCGAAGGCTTGAAACTGAAAGCAAGTGCTTTTTAAGTAATAAGTAGTAACCAGCCCCCTTAATTCCCCCGGAGGGGGATTTCCTCCCCTTTGGGGAGGCCGGGAGGGGTCTATATAACTCCATTATGAATATAACCTATATAACGAACTTTCCTTCCATAGATGTCAAGTACTGGTCGGGACTGATATATTACATGGCAAAAAGCCTTGAACAGGAGGCTGCCGTAGAATATATAACAGGTCTGGAAGAGAACTGGCCATTATCTTTGAAAATAAAAAACAAAATATATGGAGGAAATAAGATATATAAAGCCGACCGCTCGCCGGAGATCTGTAAAGGATATGCCCGGCAAATATTGAAGCAACTGAACCAATCGACGAATATAGTCTTCTCACCCAGTACGACGGTTTTATCGTATTTGAATACGAATAAGCCGAAAGTAATATACACCGATGCCACATTTGCGTCAATGATAGATTATTACAACTATTTTTCTAATCTTAGCACTTTATATACAAAAGAGGGGATGAAGACTGAACAACTGTCGCTGGACTCGTGCAAGCTGGCAATATTCAGTTCGCAATGGGCTGCCGACAGTGCTATTCGCGATTATAATACCGATCCGTCTAAGGTCAAGGTTGTACCGTTTGGAGCAAATCTACCGCCACAGCATCTGGCGTTGGAGGATATAAAAGAAATTGTAAAAAAGAGGGATAGTCATGTCTGTAAACTTCTGTTTCTGGGAGTTGAATGGCATCGCAAAGGCGGAGATATTGCCATCGAAGCCGTAAAATATCTGAACGAAAATCTGAACCTGCCTGCTGAATTGCATATTGTCGGCATCGATGATCTGTCTGTTGGAGATCTGCCGCCTTACATCATTAATCATGGGCGGATAAGCAAGGGTACTCCCGAAGGTGTGAAAAAGATAGAAGACCTGATAACTCAGAGTCATTTTCTGTTTATTCCTTCACGAGCCGATTGCACACCTGTTGTGTTTTCTGAGGCTATGTCTTACGGTGTGCCGTGCGTGTCGTCCGACACAGGGGGGATTCCGTCGATATTGAATGAGGGTAATGGAATAATGCTACCATTAGATATAGACCCCGCAGAATATGCCAAACGGATATATGAGGTTTTTACCGACAATGAGGGATACAGCGAGTTGGCTTTGTCTGCGTTTAATGACTATCAAACGCGCCTTAACTGGGATGTAGCCATGAGTAAGGTTATAAAATATATGAAAGAGTTATAATCACAATGAAGGATTTAACGAAAGCTGATATAGAATATATAAAAGGAGAAAAGAGGATCGGGTACGTTTTTTCTTTTATTGTTTTGTTTGCTGGCTGTCTATTTGATCTTCCCTACTATCTTATATATGGTATTGATTATATATTTTTGATTATTAATTGTCTTGTGTTGATTTTATCTTTTTTTACTCTTTATTCCATGAATAGAAAATTAAATCTGGATTTGAAAAATGGCACAAAAATTATAAAGGCAGGAAAAATTCAAAATAAAGAATATACAAAAAACTATGAGGCAGGAAGTGGTAATCTTTATATACCCATAATTGGATATCTTTTCCCTAAATCATGGGGCTCACATCCCAAATTGTCATATATCTGTTATTTGACTGTAGATAATATTCGATATCAGACAAATAAAGAAACTTATGACCGAGTGGAAAAAGAGGATGTTGTTGAAATGTACTATACCTCGCATAGTCAGATATTGATAGGATTCGGTGAGAAAATAACCGAAAAATAATTATAAGGTTAGATATGGAAAAATAATATTTGTAGTATCTAATACATAAAATAAACCTTATAATACTCGGAGCCATGAAATTTGAAGTAGATAAACAAACGCTAAAGGATTTGGAGATTTTTGGATTGAACAGGGTGGATAAGACCGTGTTCAACCTCTTTAATCACACTCAGTGCATCGGAGGGAGAAACCGCCTGTATGAAATATTGAGAAACCCCATGTCAGATTTCGATAAAATTAATGAACGGAAAGATGCGATCGTTTTTTTTCAGCGACATCTGCCGTCGGGGCTCGATGTAGACAAAGATGCCCTTGATTTCTCCGAGTACTATTTACGACATAGCGGCCGCATACAAAGGCCACCGACTCGATTTGTCGCAATAGAACGAAAGATCATCGGGAAGCTGACTGCGAGCAATGATTATTATCTGATAGAAAAGGGAGTGGAAAGTTTGGTCAACTTATTGAGAGATTTTTATAAGTTCTCACAACTGTTGGCTGAAAAATTAAAAATAGCTGATTGTCCGATTCTTTTAACCCGGAATAACAATGAGATACTGCGTTTGTTTGACATTCTGGAATTTGACAAGGTCAGAAAATCGAAAAAGCTGACGGCTTATAACACAGCTTTGTTCGATTATAAATTCAGGTATACTAACCGAAAAGACGTATTGTTTATCCTTGATATGGTATATGAATACGATGCTTTTCTTTCGATAGTAAAAACGGCAGAGCAATACGATATGATTTATCCTGAAATATTGCCAGAAACAAAGAACGTACTTGATATAGAAGACCTGAAGCACCCCTTTGTGAATAATGCTGTGGGGAATGATGTTCATTTCGATCAGTCGGCTAACCTCTTATTCGTATCTGGTCCTAATATGGCGGGTAAATCGACATTTCTCAAGGCATTGGGCGTAGCCGTATATCTGGCACATGCCGGATTGCCTGTTCCTGCGCGGAAGATGAGGTTCAGCTTATTGTCGGGGTTATGTACGACGATTAATATATCCGATAATCTTAGTTCAGGCTATAGCCACTTCTATGCCGAAGTGATGAGGATAAAGGATGTTGCTGCCCGGCTGAAAACAAATAAGAATATGCTTGTCCTCTTCGATGAACTATTCAGAGGGACAAATGTAAAAGATGCCTATGACGGCACTTTGGCTATTGTATCGTCTTTCGCTCAAATAAGAACTTCGTTTTTTGTTATTTCGTCTCACATAGTCGAAGTTACAAATGAGCTGCAAGGAAAGGACAATATTAAATTCAGTTATTTTGAGATTGACCAACAGGATGGTCATCCCCAATATACATACAAGTTGAAAGAAGGTGTTACGGATGTCCGGCTGGGCATGTATATCATCAAAAAAGAAGGTGTAATAGAATTAATAAACGAAATAAACAGATAAACAGGCAATGGAATTATTCGATGTGTTTCCACTATTCGATATCAATATCGTAAAAGGAGAAGGGTGTTATGTATATGACGATAAAGGTGATAAATATCTTGATTTGTACGGCGGACATGCTGTCATTTCGGTAGGGCATACCCATCCTTATTATGTGCAGAAAATTACAGAACAACTAAATAAGATAGGATTTTACTCCAATTCGGTAATCAATAAGCTGCAACAGGAAGTTGCACATAAGCTCGGAGAACAGTGCGGTTATCCCGACTATTTTCTGTTCCTGATTAATTCGGGTGCCGAAGCGAATGAAAATGCTATCAAGCTGGCATCTTTCCACAACGGACGCAAAAAAGTGCTTGCTTTCAGAAAAGCATTTCACGGACGCACATCGGCTACAGTTGCGGCCACCGATATACCGGCTTACTCTGCGCCTGTAAATGTAAATTCTAACTATGTGTTCGCTCCTTTCAACGACATAGAATTTGTAAAGAAAGAGCTGGCGACTAAAGAATACTGTTCGGTACTCATAGAAGGAATACAAGGTGTAGCCGGAATTCATGTGCCTGAGAGCAATTTCATAAAAGAATTGCGAGAGGTATGTACGGAAACCGGAACGATACTTATTCTTGACGAAATTCAGTCGGGATACGGACGTAGCGGTAAATTCTTTTCGCATCAGTACGATGGCATTCAGGCCGATATAATAACCGTAGCCAAGGGTATAGGCAACGGATTCCCGATGGCAGGTGTATTGATAAACCCTATGTTCAAGGCGGTATACGGTCAGTTGGGCACAACATTTGGTGGTAATCACTTGGCATGTGCCGCAGCTATTGCCGTACTTGATATACTGAAAGAAGAAAATCTGATAGAGAATACTTACAAGGTCGGTAACTTCCTGATGGAAGAGTTGCGTAAATTCCCGCAGATAAAAGAAGTTCGCGGACGCGGACTAATGATCGGAATGGAGTTTGATGAACCGATCAAAGAGAAACGTTCAAAACTGCTTTTCGAGGAAAAGGTCTTCACCGGATCTACCGGGACTCATGTCTTTCGTCTTCTCCCTCCATTATGCCTGACTATGGAGCAGGCAAAAGAATTTCTTGAAAGATTTAAGAAAATCTTGTAAATATTCTATCTTCGCAATTCGGTAATTGTTGTCAAATATTAGCGGATGAAGAAATATATTATAGCTCTTATTGCTGTGATGCTGTTAGGAATTATCGGCACAGGGGCTTACTATGCCTACAATAACGGATATATAAGGATGAATTATCCTTCATTTGCCGAATATCCGGTTCAGGGCATAGATGTATCGCACCATCAGCAAAAAATAGACTGGCCTGCACTGGACAAACAAGCTGTACAGTTTGTTTTTATCAAGGCAACTGAGGGTGGAAATCATAAAGACTCTTTGTTTCAGGAAAACTGGCGTCAGGCACGTGACAACGATATTCCGGCAGGAGCATACCATTTTTTCTCCTTCTGTAAAGCGGGAGAAGAGCAGGCTCGCAATTATATCCATTATGTACCCAGAGACAGTATAGACCTGCCCCCGATTGTTGATTTGGAATATGCCGGTAACTGTCAGATGGCGAATCGGAAAGATGATCTTATTCGTGAAATTTCGGCATATCTGGATATTATAGAAGATCATTATAAGAAAAAGGCGATTATATATACTACAAACGAATTCTATAAAAACCATATGGTTAATCAATTCCGTGATAATCCTATTTGGATACGGGATATATTATCCAAGCCGGACCTGCCTGATGGGCGCAGTTGGCTTTTCTGGCAATACACCAATCGTGGACGATTGGAGGGTATCAATACCGTAGTCGATCTTAATGCCTTTGTCGGAACTCGGGCTGAGTTTGATAAACTAATGGAAAAAGGCTGATCTTTATTCTCTAAAAACAGAGTATATAAAGCGCATAAAAATAAAATATGAAAAAAATATTTCTTTCACTGTTGTTGCTATCTTGTTGGCAGCTGGGTTTTGCTCAGTTCAAAAATGCTTCGTTTATGGTAAATGGATATACATTGCCATATCAGATAATGTTTCCTGAAAATTACGATGAATCGAAACAATATCCGTTAGTTGTTTTCCTGCATGGTGCAGGTGAACGGGGGAATGATAACCAGAAGCAACTTACTCATGGAAAGCAGTTTTTGATAGATAATTTTTATACACGAAATCAGGCTATTGTTATAGCTCCCCAATGCCCTGAAAGTAGCTACTGGGCAAATGTAAAACGTCATCAGATAGATGACAAAACAATGTTTACGTTCGGAGCTACAAATGAAGCCACGCTTCCGATGCAGACGCTGGTGTCCCTTGTCCGGGATTGGGTGTCCTCGGGTAAGGTCGATGCAGAAAGAGTTTATGCAGGCGGTTTGTCTATGGGTGGAATGGGTACACTTGAATTGCTTTGGCGTATGCCCGATACTTTCGCAGCCGCATTTCCTATATGTGGCGGAACGGATTTAAATAAACTCTCCCTCTATGCAAAAAACACGGCAGTATGGCTGTTTCATGGGGATGAAGATTCAGTTGTGCCTGTCGAAAATTCGCGTTCTGCTTACAAGAGGCTGAAAGAGTTGGAGTGTGATGCGGAATATACAGAATACAAGGGAGTTTATCACGATAGCTGGGTTAATGCTTTTCAGGAAAAAGATCTGGCATCATGGTTATTCAGACATAAGAAAGATATTCCCGATAAAGAACTGAAAGATCGCATATCCAAAATAATTGAGAATAAAAAAGCGACTGTCGGGGTTGGTCTGATTATCAATGGGAAAGATACTGTACTTATCAATAACGACCATCGTTACCCGACACTGAGCGTGTATAAATTCCATTTGTCTTTGGCTGTTCTGGATTATCTGGATAAGAACAACCTGTCTCTCGACCATCAGTTGTTCATCAAGAAGTCAGATTTATTACCGAATACAATCAGCCCGTTACGGGACGATTACCCGAAGGGGAATTTTAAAATGTCTGTTGGAGAGCTTATCAAATACACGGTAGCAAAGAGTGATAACAACGGATGCGATATTTTATTCCGTTTTCTGGGTGGGCCGGCTAAGGTAGATGCTTATATCAGAGGGCTAGGTCTGACTGATTTCTCAATTGTTGCCACCGAAGAAGAGATGCATACGACATGGGATGTGCAATATAAGAATTGGAGTACTCCGTACACGGCTGTTAAGCTGCTCGAAATATACAGGACAAAGCAGATATTGCCTGCAAAATTCCACAATTTTCTATGGGATGCCATGATCGGGCAGACTACAGGTCTAAATAAAATTAAGGCTTCGTTGCCCGCAGGAACCATTACCGCTCATAAATCGGGTCTTTCATTCAGAAATGATGACGGTGTGAGAGCCGCAGAAAACGATATTGCGATTGTTCAATTGCCTGACGGAAGATATTATTCGTTGGCTGTTTTTGTTTCTGATTCGAGAGAAGACGATGAAACGAATGTCGGTATAATAAATGGAATTTCGAAAGCCGTGTATGACTATCTGACGAAGTAATTCACTTCTCCAGTAATTCGTGATAAAGAGTTTTCATGCGTTCACGCAAATGCAACACTGCATAGCGTTTGCGGGAGATAAGAGTGTTGACGGTTATGCCTGTCGCTTCCGATATTTCTCTGAAGGAGAAATCCTCGAGTTCTGTTAGTTCAAATACTTCACGTTGCTCGTCGGGCAACTCTGACAGGGCTGTTTCCAGCTCTTTCCATACTAACGAACGAAGGTATTTTGTCTCAGGCGAATTGTTGTCGTCAGCCAGTAAATAGGGAATCTCTTCCAGAAAAGACTCATCATCTTCGTCTTTTATATGAGGCATTTCTACTTCTTTGTGCTTGCGGCTTCGATCTATTATCTGATTGTTTGCCACCGAATAAAGCCATGCCGAAATATGCTCGATCGGTTTTTCTACCGGATCGATTTTCGAAAGCTGGTAGAAGACATTCTGAAGAATGTCTTCCCCGTCTTCTTTCGAAAAAACGCGTTTAGATATATAATTCTTTAATTGTACCCGGTATTTATTAAATATATCCGAGACACTTTCAGCCTGTTTTACAGTCATTATTCTTTTGTTTCTGCTTTATCATCTCTCCCGAAAAAATCAGGACGCATCCGCTCACGGATATACTCACGACGCTCGTCACGGGACATGTCTTTCATTTTTTCCCTGAATGCGATCATCTCTTCTCGTTTCATTTTATGATGCCTGCGATGATGATGTCCGAATCTTCCGAATTTTCGGAAACCTCCGAATCCGCCAAGAAGAAGACGGCTGAGAAGCATCAGCCCGGCGGCTTGCCAGTAGTTAATACATGTCCATCCTATGATAGAGGGGATCAATGCGTTCCATAACAACATCACGATGGCTGCGGCAGCAGCAAACACTGCAAGGAAAATGAGGATGCCGAAGAATTTTTTCTTTTTGTTCATATCAATTATTTTATAATTATCGGTTTAAAAAAGTTTTTCTATTACGTAAATTATTGTGCTTGCGGTAAGCAGCAATGTTGTAATCAGTGTAACTACAGGTTCTACTATCGAATATTTTAATTTCTTTTCCATTTTGTTTAGCAAATATATTTCATTCATAACATTTTAATAAGAAAGCCTTCTATTATTTATGACGAATGACCGAAAAGGATATTTTAAAATTTTCGTGTTTTTTGTAATTTTGTTTGTAATAAATATATTATCAGATATTTACAGTATGGTGTAAAATTAGATATTGTCATATTTGAGATTATGCATACATTTGCTGTCTGAAAAACAGAAATGATGAAGAAAATATTTATAGGTATATCCTTGTTTGTATTTGCGGCAGGGCTATTTGCACAGAAAGGTGAAAATGAATCGGTGGCACAGCCTTACGATAGTACAACGAACTTCTTAGGTAAAAATGTTCAGCAATATATAGGTAAGGAACTGTATCTGAAAGGTTTGGAGAAATCATCCCAGTCGTATGGCTATTCGGGTTTTATATTGAAGTATCAGAAGGATGATGACCTGTTGAACAATGAAAAGAATATATACAAGCCGAATGGAGAAAATTATAGTTCCCGCTACGAAGATCTGGCAGGAAAATACTTTCAGGTGCTCGATGTTGTGAGGCATCCCAAAGCGAAGAAAGATGCAGACGGATATGGCGATGAATTTTATTTTAAGTTGCAGGAAAAATCGGGTGGAGATATTATCTACTATAAATATAATGCCAATTCGGAATTTACTTTTCCTTTTATTCTGACAGGCTTTTTTATCAAAGAAAAGCAGCGGTTGATTGGCAAGGAATATGTAATAACCGACGATATACTGAGGATGTCCCGTAACCTTGTATCGGGTAAGGCTCTTGCTTTTACTACCGGGCAAATGTGGAAGTGTATCGATTTTGATGTGGATAGCAATGACAATGAATTATCTCTTTTCCTTCAAAATAGCGGCGGGCTGAAGACAGCGATACCTTATTCTTTGATTGCCGACAGCGAGGGCGTGAAAAAGATATATACGGCTTCTGAAGCTTCGGCCATGAGAAAGAAGTATAACGATAATAATTATCGGCGCATCCTCCAGAACAAAGTAAGGGTAGGGATGACCAAAGAAATGACCCGGTTAGCCTGGGGCGAACCTGCCGAAGTAAAACAATCGGGAAAAAACGAAATATGGTCTTATCCGACCGGGAATCTTGTCTTCAACGGTGACAAGATTATAAGCACGAAATAATCTCTTATAGAGATAGAATATAAAATTAATTCGTATTCGCTTTCTCTTCGAAATAAGAATTAAGTTCCTGTCTGGCTTCAGGGGCGTTTACCATATTCTTTATGATCTCTCCTTTTTCGAGTAAGATAACACGGCTGCTGATGTCAGTCGTATAGCTCAGGTTGTGGCTCGAAATTAATATGGTCGTTCCGTTCTCTTTATTCATTTTAAGTATCATCTCCCTGATTTCTATCTGGGAAGAAGGATCAAGAAAATTGAATGGTTCATCCAATATCAAGACCTGAGGTTGTATCATCATTGCAGCAATGATCCCTATTTTTTGTTTGTTTCCGGCTGAGAAGTTGCGTATATATTTTTTCTTGCCTAATATTTCATCATTCATAAATCGGGAGAAAGTACCCAGGCGTTCGTCCACTATATTCTTCGTCATGTTATAGGTCTCCCCCACAAAATAGAAATATTCTTCAGGCATCAGAAAATCGATAAGAAACCTGTTGTCCAGAAACGAACCTGTGTAGGCTTTCCATTTTTCGTTTTTACTGACATCTGCATTATTACTGTATACATGTCCCGTATCTGGTTTTAGTAAATCGAGAATCAGACGGAAGAGAGTCGTTTTGCCTGCGCCGTTATTTCCGACTATACCTACCAAAGCACCTTGTTCTATATTAAGTTCCGGAATGTTTATAGCAACTTGCTTTCCAAAACGTTTTACCAGTTTTTCTATTTGTATATTCATTGTCTTTATTTTTTTGCGTTATCTGTTTTATTAAGCATTAGTGCGGTATCCTTCCATATTTTTATATTTTCTTTTCAGGAAATTTTCATATGTCCATTTTAACCAGTATTTGGATGTAAACGTAAATAAGAACCCTATAATCAGCATGAAATAGCACCCTACTGTCTGCGAAAAAATAGAACTTATTATTAATACGATGCTTACAGGAATGAACATTGCCAACATGTTGATAAGCATCGTATTTCCGGACGTTCCTTTCCAATTGAATGTTCCTCTGTCGAAAAGGTCGAGGTAGCTTTTGTTGTAAATGGCGGCTTGAAACATCAGGCAAAATAAAAAGCCTATGGTGTAGAAAAAAGCAGATACAATAAGTAAAAAACTTACTTTTCCGTGATAAACAGGAATCATCATCAGGCAGGCTACAAATAGACTGTATGTTGAGTATAAAATATATTTACCTTTTATCATATTTAGTAATGAATGGTTTCGGGTCATCAGTCCATCGAAGAATGCAGACTGAGCCGAATACAAGAACTGAGACAAGGTAAGTCCTACTAAACCGATAATATATATGGTGAAAAATACAAAAGAGAAAGGATTCTTGGAAAAGGCTTCCTCTGCCCCGTATATCATGAAAAAATAATATGCAATGAAGAGTATTCCGACGATTATTTGAGCTCTCAAACGTCTTGTACGTATCAGCATCTTCAATTCAAGATTGATAAATTCACCGATTTCTCCAAACCTATCCAGAAAAGAAATACTGGTGAATGAGATAATTTTCTCTGCCTTTTCACCCTCCATACCTCTGTAAAGTTCTCCCAGCATTGTTCTTTGATTGGCTATCCATAATGCAAAAAGTATTAAAGCCTGTACCAGCCAGATCAGAGGATTACCTTCCAAGATCCATTCGCCTATCTGCACTGTGCATTTGCCCCAATCTACAATGGAGAAATAACCTAGAGCAACGATAGCCGCTATACCTGCAAGAGGGAGGAAGAAATACCATCCGTTTTTGTTAAGCAGATTGTTTGATAGACTCACCAGTAGGCTGTTGCCGATACTCAGCAAATAAATGAAGATGATATACAGAGCCGCAATTCCTATGCCGTAGAATGGCATGATTGCTTTCAACGAAAAAGGAATAAGCAGGATAAGCAGGTATAAATTCCATACGTTTGTGAATTCCTTCACAAGCAGGAAATTAAACAAACGATTTCTCTTGATGGGCAAATTCAGATAGGATACTATTTGCATAGACTGGTTTTGCTTGAATATATATTTAATTATATAGTCAAACAGAAACAGGTAAAGAGCGATAGAATTGAATATATAGATAGCTAATTGATATCCTCCGACTTCCAACAAAATCCTGTCCATCATGAATCCAAAGGTAAATAGTTGAAGGCCAAGCAATCCAAATATAAGATACATAAATAGTCTGACTCCTAGATTTCGTTCAAACATCGGATGCCGTAGAAATGCTTTCCATTGGTGTTTTTGTAATTCTCGTTGCAGCATATATTCAAATATTTATCTCAATTAGTCGGGTTTTTTATCGGATAATCACAGTAGAGCAAAAAATATTACTGAGATCAAATAATACTTCATGGTGTTAAAATATAAAAAAAGTAATAGATTTGCAATAAATAATAATTATCTCTATGGTTAATTTAGAGTGGTACAGAACATTTAAGGCTATTTATCAATGCGGTACGCTGACAAGAGCCTCGCAGGAGCTGATGGTTTCCCAGCCCAATCTCAGTATTCAGCTTGCGTCTCTCGAAAGTTATATAGGGCAGCCTTTATTTGTGAGGCTTCCCCGTAAAATGATGCCTACCGAATATGGCAAACAATTGTATACGCAAGTAGTGGAATCGATAGATAATCTGGAAAGGGTGGAAGCGGAGTTTAAGCGTACGGTGCTTAGCAAAACCCCGAACATCCGTTTCGGTACACCTTCCGAGCTTTTTAAGAACTATTTGGCTGAACATATAGGGAGTCAGGACGATCTGCACCTGACTGTGGAATATGGGTTGGCGGATGATCTGACTAATAAACTTATAGGTAACGATCTGGATATCGCGATTATTACCCGGCAGAGTAAGACGGACGATAACCTGACCTATGAACTTCTTTTTACAGAGTTGTTCTTCATTGTATGTAATAGGAATACGGATGTGGATGATTTTGAAACGTCTCTGAATGCTGATAAATTGAATGATACCGAAAAATGGCTGAGATCGAAAAAGTGGTATGCATACGACAACAATCTGTCTTTGATCAGGCGGTTTTGGCGCGAGAATTTCAAAAAGCGTCCGTTGTTAAGGCTACAAGCCGTGATACCCGATAACGATGCTATATTGAAAGCCGTGGCAAATAGTGACGGCTTGGCTGTTTCTTCTAATCTTATAGCGGGCAAAGCTCTGGAACAGGGGCAGGTCAGGGTGCTCTGGCACGGGAATATTGCGGCAACAAACAGGATCTATCTGGCCTACAACAAGAATAAGATACAACCATTGCATGTAGAAAAAGTAAAAGAATTTATAGTGAAGAATGTAGTGTTTGAGTGAATGTTGACCTGATCTGTTTCTTCGTAAAAAATTAACTTTTTGATTTTTAGAACCCATTTTGTGAATTCGGGTTTTTACCTGTATATTTGTACATTACCTAGACTATCGTATATGGAAGATAATAAATTTTTGACCCTTATAAAAAATGGAATCTGCGAAAACTGGGATCGCCCGGCTTTAACTGATTACAATGGAGAAACATACCTGTACAAGGATTTTGCTCGTAAAATAGCCCAGCTTCATATTCTTTTCGAAGATATGAATGTTCAGAAAGGGGATAAAATCGCTATTTGCGGCCGCAATTCATCAAACTGGACTGTGGCTTTTTTTGCTTCCCTTACCTATGGTGCCGTTATTACGACTATCTTGCACGATTTTAGCGGAGAGAATATTCACAATCTGGTAAACCATTCGGAAGCAAAAGTTTTTTTCGCGGACGATTATGTATGGGCAAAGGTTGATCCGATGCAAATGCCGATGGTTGAAACCATTCTGATTATTGACGATTTTTCGGTGCAGAAATCCCGATCGGCTAAACTATTAGCTTCAAGTGCAGATTTAGAGCTTGCTCTATCTCAAAAATATCCAAAAGGCTTTACCGTGAATGATGTGAAGTTTCACGACGAATCACCCGAAGAGCTTGCTGTCCTCAATTATACATCGGGCACAACAAGCAATCCGAAAGGGGTGATGATTCCTTATCGGAGCCTTTGGTCTAATACGCGTTTTGCAATAGATAATATTCAGTTTGTAAAACCCGGCGACGGCATTGTTTGCATGCTGCCTATGGCACACATGTATGGGTTGGCATTCGAAGTGTTGCTTTCTATCGCTAAAGGATGCCATATACACTATCTGACTCGCGTGCCTTCGCCGCAAATCATTTTGGATGCTTTTTCCAAGGTCAATCCTACGCTGGTGCTGGCTGTACCTCTCATTATAGAGAAGATAGTGCAAACGCGGGTGTTCCCCGAGCTGAAAAAGCAGCCGGTGAAAACATTGCTGCTGTTGCCACCTTTCAAAAAAATGATACATAAAAGGATCGCCGAAAAATTAATACCTGTTTTTGGTAATAAACTCGTAGAGGTGGTTATCGGTGGTGCGGCATTGAATAAAGAAGTAGGCGATTTCCTATCGGCAATAAAGTTCCCTTACACAGTAGGGTATGGCATGACTGAATGCGGACCTCTTATTTCTTATGAGTATTGGGACACATATAAGGCAAGCTCCTGCGGACGGGCGGTCGATCGCATGTCGATCCGCATAGAGTCTGCAAATCCTCAGACCGAAACGGGAGAAATAATTGTGAAAGGAGAGAATGTAATGCTTGGCTATTTCAAAAACGAAGAGGCTACAAAACATGTGCTTGATGCAGACGGCTGGTTGCATACCGGAGACCTTGGTATTATGGACAGCGATGGCTTCCTGTTTATCAAAGGACGTAGTAAAACAATGATATTAGGTCCTTCCGGACAGAATATTTATCCTGAAGAAATAGAAGGATTTTATAACAACTCTCCGTATGTAAGCGAATCGTTAGTTATCGAGGAGAATGATAAATTGATAGTGCTTATATATCCCGATAAGGATTATATGAAGAAGCACGATGTAAAAGAAAGTGATTATTCTGCTATCTTTGTCGAAGAAATGAAACTGATCAATAAACGCTTGCCTAAATATAGTCAAATCGTTAATTTCAGATTACAGCATCAGGAGTTCGAAAAGACACCGAAACGCAGTATCAAACGTTTCCTGTACCAGAAGTAAAGAAGAATGACAAAGTATGTAGCTCTGCTTCGGGGAATCAATGTCGGAGGAAAGAATATGATTAAAATGCCTGAGTTGAAACAGGCATTTATCAGTATAGGGATGCAGGGTGTGTCTACCTATATTCAGAGTGGTAATGTATTATTTTCATCGGATAAGGGCGAAAAAGAGTTGAAACCCCAACTGGAAACTGTTATACAAAAATCGTTTGGATTGAATATTCCCGTTATTCTGAGGAGTGTAGCCGAACTAGAAAAGATAAAAAGGGATATGCCATTTTCTGAGGAGGATATTTCTGGAATGGAAAAATCGGCAGAAGGAGAGGTATTGTATCTGTTCATGTTCGCAAAAAATCCGTCACCGAAAGACATTGAACGCATATCGGTGCATAAAGATGGGTGCGATCGTTTTGAGATAAGGGAACGAGATATGTATGTCCTGTTTGACAAAACTATCCGTAACTCAAAATTGGCAGGGGTTTTACAGAAAACAGAAGTTCCTGTTACATCACGCAATATGAAAACAATAAACAAATTGATAGAATTAGGGAATTATTGAAAATGATAAGAAGTGCTATTATAACAACCAAAAAATCTTATAATTTATAACTCATAACTTATATAATTAGTTAACATGTCGGACGATAAGAAAATTATTTTTTCAATGATGGGTGTAGGGAAACAATACCCACCTCAAAAACAAGTATTAAAGAACATTTATCTCTCATTCTTCTATGGGGCTAAGATTGGTATTATCGGGCTTAACGGTTCCGGTAAATCCACATTACTGAAGATCATAGCCGGAATAGATAAAGAATATCAGGGAGAGATAGTATCAGATAAAGGATTCTCGGTAGGATACCTTGAGCAAGATCCGAAGCTGGATCCTGCTAAAACTGTCAAAGAAATAGTCCAGGAAGGGGTACAGCCGATCATGGATATCCTGAAAGAATATGAGGGTATCAACGATAAGTTCGGATTACCCGAATATTACGAAGATCCTGATAAGATGGATGCTCTTTTTGCACGTCAGGCAGAATTGCAGGACAAGATAGATGCCAGCGATGCATGGAATATAGATAATAAACTGGAGCGTGCGATGGATGCGTTGCGTTGTCCGCCCGAAGATCAGTTATGTGCCAACCTTTCGGGGGGAGAGGCTCGCCGTGTGGCTCTTTGTCGCTTACTCCTTCAGGAGCCCGATGTGTTATTGCTCGATGAGCCTACCAACCACTTGGATGCAGAATCGATCGACTGGTTGGAGCAACATTTGCAACAATATCAGGGAACGGTTATCTGTATCACGCACGACCGTTACTTCCTCGATCATGTAGCCGGATGGATTCTTGAACTAGACCGTGGTGAAGGTATTCCTTGGAAAGGAAACTACACTTCATGGCTGGAACAGAAGACTAAACGGATGGAGCAGGAAGAAAAACAAGCCAGCAAGCGCCGCAAGACTCTCGAACGAGAATTGGAATGGGTACGCATGGCGCCGAAGGCTCGTCACGCCAAAGGAAAGGCACGTTTGAACGATTACGAAAAAATGTTGAATGCCGACCAGAAAGAGCGTGAGGAAAAACTCGAGATATTTATACCTAACGGGCCTCGTTTGGGTAATAAGGTGATAGAAGCCCATGGTGTGAGCAAGGCATTTGGAGATAAGCTCCTGTTCGATAATCTTGAATTTATGTTGCCTCCATCGGGTATCGTCGGTATTATAGGACCTAACGGTGCAGGTAAGACGACCTTGTTCCGCTTGATTCAAGGCCTCGAAGCCGCAGATAAAGGCACATTCGAAGTAGGAGAAACTGTTAAGATAGGATATGTGGATCAGTCACATACCGAAATCGATCCGAATAAGACAGTCTATCAGGTTATATCGGGAGGTAACGAATTTGTTCGGGTGGGAGGCCGTGAAATCAATGCCCGTGCTTATCTTTCCCGATTCAACTTTTCGGGTGGCGATCAGGAGAAGCTGACAGGTGTATTGTCCGGAGGAGAGCGTAACCGCCTGCATTTAGCCCTGACCCTGAAATCGGAAGCGAATGTGCTGCTATTGGACGAACCTACCAATGATATAGACGTGAATACATTGCGTGCCCTTGAGGAAGGTTTGGAAAACTTTGCAGGCTGTGCTGTTGTCATATCTCACGACCGATGGTTCCTCGATCGTATTTGTACGCACATCCTTGCTTTTGAAGGCAACTCGGAAGTATTCTTCTTCCAAGGCAGCTATAGAGAATACGAAGAAAATAAGAAGATGCGCTTAGGAAATGTGGAGCCAAAACGGATTCGTTATCGCAAGTTGATAAATTAAAAAAGTATAATTTGTGCAGCTTTATTTAAATTTGCACAGTCATTGTATATGAAAATCGGAAGTAAAAAGCGATTTTTACTTCCGGTTTTCAATTGTTAAGACCTGAACTTAAAGGAACTTAAATGTGTGACCTGCCACGACTATTCTGTATACGATTGAAAAAAGGAGTACTTTTTTCTTTACTTTGCGTCCTATACAGTGTGTCTTATGCTCAAAATATTACAACAGTGCGAGGTGTTGTCAGAGACTCTGTTTCCCGCGAAAAAATACCATTCGTAACGGTTTCTTTTGATAATACAACCGTAGGGACATTTTCGGACGAAGAAGGAGAGTTTCGCTTGAGTACCAGGGGTAATATTACGTCTGTTACAGCTTCCATTTTGGGTTATAAACCTTATACATTTACCATAGTTTCCGGAAAAATGAATGTGAAGGACCTGCTACTCGTCCCCGTGGATGAGCAGTTGCAGGAGGTGATTGTGAAACCACAAAAAGAGAAGTATTCTAAAAAGGATAATCCGGCAGTGGAGCTGATAAAAAAGGTGATTGCGCATAAACATCAGAACAATATAACCGATCTGGACTATTACCAATATAAGGAATTTGAGCAGATACTTTTTGCGATAAATAAATTTAGACCTGACATGTCTTTTTTTAAGCGCTATGAATTTCTTCCTAATTATATGGACTCTTCCATTATAGAGAATAAGCCGATATTGCCATTCTCAGTCAGGGAGAAACTTACAGATGTGTTTTATAGGAAAAACCCGAAGGATTCTAAGCGAATTGTCAAAGGGTATCATATTGCAGGTATCGATCAGGTTATCGATACGGAAGGTCTGGATGCCATCATCAAAGAGGTCTTTAAAAATATATCTATTTTTGATAACTCGATCGAATTGTTTTTTCATCCGTTTGTTGGGCCATTGAGCGAATCGAGTTCCGTAAACTTTTATCGTTGGTATCTGTCCGATACCACACTTATCGATTCAGACAGGTATGTGAAGCTTGACTTTGCTCCGTTTAATTCCCGCGATGTCGGTTTTACGGGGAGCTTGTATATATCGCTGGATAGTGCTTATGCTGTGAAGAGAGCAGTAATAAGGACTCCTAAAAAAATGAATATCAATTTTATCGATCAGCTTGTCATACAGCACGATTTTGAAAAGGTGAATGGCAAATGGGTACCCGATCAGGAGCGGATGGCCATAGATGTATCCTTGCTGGGAGCTTTTGATTTTTATATAGACAAGATCCGTTCTTACGAGAATTTTGAAATAAATAAGCCGATGGATCCGGTGTTTGCTTTAGCGGCACCGGAAGTGTTCGAGAAAAATTACTTGAAAAGGCCTAAAGAATTTTGGGCACACAACCGGCCTGTAAAGCATCAGAAAGATTATAGGCTAGATGAGATGATAGAGGATATGAACAAGGAATTCCTCTTGAAACTGTTACTTGACGGAGGGAATATCATTTCAGCGGGATATATACCAACATCGAAAGACCCGGATGTGAATAAGCTGGATATAGGTACCCTGCCGACTCTCTATAGCTACAATTCCATAGAAGGAAACCGTTTCAGGCTGACAATGGCTACGACCAAGAATCTGCATCCCCATCTTTTTCTGTACGGATATGGAGCTTATGGAACCCGTGACAATAAGTTTAAATATTATGGCGAGGCTACATGGGCTTTCAATAAAATAAAGAACCATAAGGATGAATTTCCGAAACATAACGTAATTGTTGCTTACAAGTATGATATGAATACTTTAGGGCAACGGTATACACAGTCGGAGAGGGATAATATCTTTATGTCTTTACAGAGCAATAGCAATCAGAAGATGACATACAACAGACAGACTCAGGTTACATATCAGAAAGAGTTTTATGGAGGTTTCTCCTTCAAATTGTCGGGGCAGACTTATCATGAACGTCCTGCGGGAAACCTAGTCTTTGAGAAGATGGATGAATCGGGTAATATCTATAATGTGGAAGAACTCAATACCACTGAGACTATGTTGTCGCTGCGATATGCGCCGAATGAGAAATTCTACCAGCAACGAAGAAAAAGACACTCGATGCCGTCGAAAAAGACTGTATTTAGTCTTTCTCATACGATTGCCTTCGATGGTTTATTCGGCGGGCAGTATCATTATAATAAGACCTCTTTCTCAGCCCTGAAAGAATTGTGGCTGGCACCATTCGGAAAACTGACCATGTCGGCTCAAGCCGAGAAGATATGGGGCGAGGCTCCATTTCCGCAGTTGATTACGCCGAGTGCAAACAGTTCTTATACCATCCAAAGGGGGAGTTTTTATCTGGTCGAGCCATTAGAATTCATGCATGACCAACAGGTGTCGTGGGAAGTATATTATCATATGGGCGGGTGGCTGTTCAACCGTATTCCATTGCTTAAAGTTCTCAAGTGGCGCGAAATTGTAGGATTCAGAGGGCTTATGGGTAGCCTGAGTGACCGTAACAATCCAATGATCAATCACGATATGTTGTTATTCCCTCAAAGAACTTATACGACAGAGAAAGGCAAACCATATATGGAATATAATATAGGTATAGAAAATATCTTTAAGGTTTTGCGTATCGACTACGTCAGACGAATAAATTATCTGGGACATCCTGATGTAGATAAGGACGGATTCCGGGTATCTTTCGAACTGAATTTCTGATTACCCGAATACTGTAGCCAGTATTTCCAAAGGGTCCAGCGGGTTCTTTTTGGGAGGGTCTTTGGGAATCAATACTTTTAAACCTAGAGGAATTATCTCCACGTTTATTTCTTTTCCCATTTCTATAGGATCACCATCAATGTGAATCAAGCCTTCGCGCTCGCGTCTTATGGTTACTTTGTTGGTAATCAATTCTATCATCTTGCTGTTTTCATCTATCGTCTTGGTGAATAACTGCAAAGATGTTTGAGGAATATCGAGTACCGACAGGGGTTTTAATATGGCTATATTCATCATTCCGTCCTGTATGTCGGCGTGAGGGGCTATGTGGGCATTGTATCCGTATTGCGATGCGTTGGCGCATGTGACAACAAAAGCTTCGTCTTCTATGGTGCCTTCAGGGCAGGTTATTTCAAATCTCTCCGGTTTTTGTTGAAAGAAGGTTTCCAGCATATTTCGAAAATACATGAAAGAACCCCGGTTTTTCTTCCCTGATGATTTTGCTGCCACTTCGGCATCGAAGCCCATTCCGCAGGTGCAAAAGAATATTCTGTCGTTTACCTTTCCGTAATCGATGGAGATAACATTTTCTTCAATGATGACGTCCAGAGCTTTTCTGAAATCAATGGGTATGTTCAGGTCTCTACCCAGTCCATTGCCCGAACCCATCGGAATGATACCCAGTGCAACATCTGAATTAACCAAAGCTCGGGCTATCTCGTTCACTGTACCATCTCCACCCACGGCAATTACATATGTTGCTTTATCATCTATTGCCTGCTTTGCTATTTCGTAGCCATGACCGGCATATCCTGTGATGAAGATATGTACGTCAAACTCATGAGCATCAAATATTTCAGCTATTTTATGCGGAAGGTTCTGCTTCCTCGATGTTCCGGAAACAGGATTGATTATAGCATAGATTTTCTTTTTGCTGGCCATGTTACTTGGTGTACGATTTCATTAGACAAAAATAGTTTTTTTAATGGATCAATACAACTCTTTGTCTCTATTACTTTCGCTATTAATTGGGCGATAATCCCTCTTCGAATGTTTCGGTCACTGTAGCCTCTATTATTGCATCTTCTGCAACATTCAGGTGCTGTGCTATTTCTTTTCTCAAGTTAGAGAGTACAAAAATCTTATTATTCTCGCGGATAACAGTTCTTTCGCCACGGATATCGTCAAGCTGATAATAATTTTTATCCAGCATTTTAAACTTTCCTTTTAGCGGGTCTGTATTTTCACGATAGCAATAGTATGTCTTGTCGTTTTTGAATTCGTAACTGATTTGAGAGTTTTCCAGCAAGGTTGCAATATATTCTTCTGCCGATTTTTTTAAATCAGGAGTCGATGCAGAAACATTAATCTTTGCTTCCGCATATAACCAGTGGCCTTCAAGACTCTTTGCAGAGCTACTGTTGTCGTTCTCGCAAGAAGACATCAGTATACCAAAGGTAACGATTGATATGAAAATATATGTTAAATACCTAACTCTCATAACCCATAAATTAAGGTTAATTTACAAAAGTATATATAATAAACGTAATAAACTAAAATATGTTGCATATATTAGAGGAAATTCGGATAATTTTTTATCCGAATTCCTCTTCACTCTAAACGGTATTTATCATCATCTATCATCGAGGTCTTGCTATGCAAATATTTTGACGAGAAATTCAATCAAAATAATAATGACGGCGACTATTATAATCATATCTCCTAAAAGTTTTATTGTTTATTGAAAATCCCATATCTACCCTATAATTTTCATTCAGAGGTTTTTCAACTATCACCTTTTTATTCGATGGGGTGGTTATAGTTATCTCATAAGTTTGGAAACTCCATGGGTTGTCCATATCATACCATTCGGGGTCTATACTAATGGAAGAGCCTATTTGCTTATAATTGAGATGCATATTTTTTACCTTTTCCTCAGCTTTATATGTCTCGTCTGCATAAGCTTTTTTACGAATTTCTATCTTATAATTGCTTAAGGTAGAATCTTCTTTGACTTTTATTTCAGGAAGTATCTGTATCTGGCGATATTTCATTTTATCTCCCTTGTATAGCATTCCCTCGTTATTCGGTTGTGTATAAACAGAATTTGTATCACCTAAAAGTTTTATGCTTAGTGTATCCGATTTGATGCTGTCTACAGATATGGTTTCTGTAGCTAGTGCCATTTCTCTATGGTTCTTCGCAAATTTGAAGCCGTAGTTGCCCAAATAAAAGATTGCACCGAACCAGAATATTAGCCCTACACTGAAGCTAACCAGCGTTTGCATCGTAAAAGGTGTTCGTCTGATTATTTTCACCATGAGGCCTAATAAGCCAAATAGAGGGAGTAAACTGGCGAGTACTATTGCTATTTTGAAATTGACGGTATTGAATCCGAGTAATACAAGATAATTAGGGAATGAAATAAACTCGGTGTCGAAGTACAGCCAAATTAAAGAAATGATTGCAGATATTATAGTGATAATAGTAACAACTATAACAAAGATTGCAATGATATTGATAAATACCCCCAGACATCCGCTGGCTGCACTTTTGCGTTTCAGTGAGGCAGACTGGCTTCGGTCTTCTATATTCATTATAGAAGGGTCAGCTCCTGTCATGGCCAGCTTTTGCGAAAAAGATTTAGCCGCAGGCATAACCACCCACAAGATGATATATGCAAGTACTACAGTGCCGGCTCCCCTGACAAAAAGGAAATTAAGCAATAGCAATAGACCTACAGCACCAAAACGGAGGATCGTAGGATCGATATTGAAATAATGGCCTAATCCGCTAAAAACACCTCCTAAAATTTTATTGTCCTGATCGCGGAATAGCTTCTTCTTATAAGAATCTTGCGGTTCGTTTTTTTGAGAATATTCAAAGTTTCCTTTTGAACTTGTGTTCTCTTCCGCAAATGTATTCTGGTTATCATCAAAATCTTTAGGGTTGCCCATGATGTTTATTATCTCCTGAGCATCGGTTTCCGATACTACACTGTCATTACCCTTTATTCTCATTTGCAGCAATTCACTCAATCTGATTTCAATGTCACCAGTGATTTCGTCAGATTCGGGATTGCCCTGAAAATGTTTTTTGAGCGATGTCAGATAGTTGTCCAGTATCCTGTATGCTCCTTCCTCCAGATTGAATGCCAATCCGCCAATGCTTACTCTTACTGTCGGTTTCATTATATTTCGATTTTATTTGTTTCTTATATTATCTATTACCCGTACCAGATCGACCCATGCCAGATCGAGCTCCGTCAGCATGGCCTTGCCTTTATCTGTTATTGCATAATATTTTCGGGGTGGCCCCTGAGTCGATTCTTCCCACCGGTAGCTCAATACACCTTGATTTTTTTGCCTGGTGAGCAAAGGGTATAATGTGCCTTCCACGACAATCATCTCAGAGTCCTTCAGCTCGTTTATAATGTCCGAAACATATGCGTCTCCTTTCGACAGAATACTCAGGATGCAATATTCCAGTATTCCTTTGCGCATCTGTGCTTTTATGTTGTCTACATTTATTGTTTCCATACTATATATCTTTTATTGTTAGCCGTATTATACGGCCTGTTATTTGTATTGGGATGTATATTTTCTGATGTTTTCAGCAGTAGGTGCGTAGCCTTTCATTTCTAACTTTTGGCTCACGGTTAAAGCTTTCGGGGCAACAAACCATAAGATGATGTATATCAATATAGCTGTGCCGTATGCAAAAGCCAAAGCCGCAAATATGACCCGTATGATGGTAACGTCTATGTTGGTGTAGGCTGCAAGGCCGCTACATACTCCGGCCACCATCTTATTGTCCATATCGCGATGGAAACGTTTTTCACCCGGGGTGTATCTCTGATCGGTATATGAATTTTGGCTTCTTTCGCTGTTTTGAGCTTGGGTTCCATTACCATTGTTTTCAACTTCACCCAAATGATCTATTGCTGTTTGTACAAGTTTCATATCTACTACCTGATTTGTAAATTTCATTTCTTTCTGGAATATCTCTGCTACTCTGGCTTCCACATCTATCATGATCTCTTCGGCCTCTTTTTTATCCGGAATTGTTGATTCGAAGCGTTTCAAATATTCTTTCAATCTGATATATGCATCGTCTTCCATTGTGAAGTTTATACTTCCTATACTCACTTCTATTATCTTTTTCATATCGAATATTGTTAACTATATTATACCATGTTGTTTGTTATGCAAATATATAAATAAATATTGGTACTATGCAATACATAGTATTGTTATATTTTCATGTTTATTTTATAATTATTTGTTTTATAGCGTATTATGATTTAGTCAATCGTTCTGTGTTAACTTTATTTAACTTTTAGGCATGATTTTTTGAATCTGAAAAAGTTTTTTGTATGCCATACAGCTTTTTTATGCGTTTGTGCATCTATACATTGTAGAGACCTTAAAACTAATTATTGACATTATGCGAAAACATCTTTTATTTGTGCTCATCCCGCTTCTATTTGTTTCTTGCGCCACGATATTAAATGGAAAGTGGACTTACGTTTCTGTCTATACAGAGCGTCCAGCCAAGGCTATAGTGCAAGGAGATACATTGCATACAAAATCGGGCACAGGGCATAATATGTTGACTTTCTGTGTTCGCCGAAGCGAAGATCCGCTATTGTTCATTCTGAAGGCCGATTCGTTGCAAAAAACGGTAAATATCTCTTCTAAAAACTCACCTACATTTTATCTGAATGCTTTGTACTTTTGGCCGGGTTTTTTAGTAGATCTGTCTAATCCTAAAAGGTATACTTATAACAATAGGTTAATGTTTGACAAGAATCTAAATCTGTCAAATAAGTATTTAAAGATATATGATGAACGCTTTGCTACCCGAAAAGGCGATCTTAAATTCTATTTCTCACTTCCGTTTATCTATTTGAGCCTTAATACAATCAACCCGGAAGGTCATTCGAGGGTATCTCGAGGCTCGGTTTTTGGGTTGTCTTCAGGATTCGACTATTACTATAAGGATGACAAATTTATCAACCTGACAGGGAGTTTTTCTGCTTCGAATATAGCGGGAAACTGGGGGGAATACTATTGGAATGATGAATTGTTGAAAGAACCCCATGTTTATGATAGATTTAGTATGAGTAACCTGAGTGTGTCCCACAATCATAAACTAAATCGTTTTTCTTTTGGTTATGGGCTCTCATATAATTATACGTCTTATAGTGAAAAAACTTATAGTTTGATGCCTTATCAGATTATTTTACCCGAAGTTGATTTTAATAGCTACAGTCGCAACCCTTATATGTATAGTTATCAGACATATCAATATACTACTTTAGGATTAGTATTCAACGGCTATTGCTATGTATCGCGGGGTTTTAGTGTAGGGCTCATATATAAACCCAGCATCATCCGTTTGAAGTCAGTGTCGAAACCTTTCTGTTACGAGCATCAGATCACATTGGACTTTGCTTTCAGGTTTAACCTTTTAAGTGGTAAATGATTCTCCGATTTGTCTGAATAAAGAAAAATAAAATTGTAACTTGCGTCCGATTTGGCTTGCTGAACAACAAACTTGCAAAACGTACGTTAATTAAATAGAAATTTCTAACAGACAAAATTATGAGAAAAGCACTAACTATTGTTGGGGTTGTACTATTGGTCATCATCATAGCTATGATTGCCATACCTTTTTTATTCAAAGATAAGATTAAAACCGTGGTGCTGAATGCAGCTAACGAGCAGCTGAATGCAAAAGTCGACATTAAGGATTTCGGGCTAAATTTGTTTTCTAACTTTCCCGGAGCAACATTATCACTAGAGGATGCTACTGTAATAGGAGTGGGAGATTTTGAGAAAGATACATTGTTGCAGGCAAAGTCGGCAAGTGTTACTATCGATCTGATGAGCCTTTTCGGCAGCGAATACAAGATCTCGAAAATAAATCTTGACAAAGCATCGGTTTATGCAAGAATATTGCCGGATGGTCGTGCCAACTGGGATATAATGAAAGTAGACTCTACCGCTACAACTGGTGCGGCTACAGAAAGTTCGCCATTTAATTTGAATCTGAAAAAAATATCACTCAACGACTGTAACCTCACTTTCCAGAACGATTCTACAAACATGAAAATTGTGATGACTAAATGGAATGGCGAGGTGTCGGGCGATTTCTCGGCTAGCGAAACTACTTTAAAAACAACTTCGACAATAGATGAAGTATCGTTCTTTATGGATGGTATACCATATCTGAGCAAAGTG
>RRZU010192057.1_pt1 | contig 26226 bp, 24 predicted proteins | sample 2165561 | NCBI WGS metagenome assembly RRZU01 (sample SAMN10456909, study PRJNA506462) | wastewater metagenome | isolation source: wastewater sludge | place: USA: Moscow, Idaho | reverse complement strand
TGAGAAAAATGTATCGCCGTTCGACATGTCTTTAAAAACAACAACGCGATAGCTTTCTGGGTGAATTCCGCTTTTCATATCTTTATTATAAATTATTATTCTACTTTGTTTTTCGGCTTGCAAAAATACAAACTTTTATTCAAATAATCAAATAAATACGGGCTATTTTTGATATTTATTCGAAGTGTTTGTCTTATTTGATGTTAACAGCCAGTTTATTAGTGTTATATAGGACGGGTTTTGCTATTTTGTTCCTAAATACAGGAAAATCATTCCGATGATAACTCCAATTAAATCAACAATTTTCATCTTCAGGTTTTTATCGTGCAATACAAATGCACCATACATAAACGGCACTATAACACCTGCCCGGCGAATTGTGCTGACAATGGTTATCATCGAATCCTGATATGAAAGTGCGTAAAAATAGGCAAAATCGGCCGACATCAAAAACAGAGCTATCATGGCAATTGACCATCGAAACTGAAAAGGTGTCGTTTTTTTACGGGTTGGGTACCAGAGTGATAGTGTTATTATACCCATAATTATAGCCTGATAATAGGTATAATATACCAAAACAGAAACCGGTGGAATATCACGGAGTAAGTATTTGTCGTATAATCCGCTTACGGCGCCTGTAAGGGTAGCAAGCACAATGAAAATCATCCATTTGTTATCGGTTACGGTATAACCCTCTTTTTTTCCGGCAAACGAAAACAGGAAAAACGAAAATAAGGTGATACCAACACCGATACTTTGATATAAATTAAGACTTTCGCTAAAGATTAATACGCCGCCCAATACTACCCATACCGGCTGTGTAGCTTTAATAGGCGATGCAATGGTTATGGGTAAATGTTTAATGGCAAAATAGGCAAACAGCCACGATGTGAGTACTATTACGGCTTTAAGTATCAGTTTTAGGTGCATATGGAATTCAATTGTCGGAACAAAGAATATACTGCTTTCGAAACCCGGATAAAAGCGCGATAAAATTAAAAACGGTGTGAGTATCAGCGACGAAATAAGTATTGATGTTTGAAGTACCGGAATTACTGCATTTTGATGTAGTGATGTTTTTTTAGCTACATCGTAAATGCCAAGTAATAAAGCTGATATGAATGAAAAGAGTAACCACATGTTGGGTGAGTTTGAAGTTTGAAATTAGAACATGGAAATCACAACGGTTTGAATTATTCAAATACATCGTTTGGATAACGAATATCAACCAGATATAATCCGCAAGCGGGTACTGAAGCGCCAGCCTTGCAGCGGTCTTTAGCTTCGATAACGGCTTTAAATTCCTCAATGGATAACTTTCCGTGGCCCACGTCCAGCAAGGTACCTACTATTGCACGAACCATGTTACGTAAAAAGCGGTCGGCTTCGATGGTAAATACCCAAACATCATTCTGTTTTTCCCAATACGCCGTGTTTATTTTGCAATTATTGGTTTTTACGTCTGTATGTAGTTTGCTAAAACTGGTAAAGTCGGTGTAGCCGGGTAGAAGTGCAGCTGCTTCGTTCATCTTGTCAAAGTCAATCCGGTTGGCAAAACGCGCTGCAAGTCCATTTCTGAAAACTGATTTTTCAGTAACTAAATGATATTCGTATCGACGCGAAATAGCATCGAAGCGAGCGTGTGCATTTTCAGTAACTTTTACTACTTTGTAAACTGCAATGTCATTGGGCAAAATGCTGTTTAATTTATTGCTAAAAAGTAAGAGATCGGGTAGGGTGGAGGCATTAAAGTGTGCTACCATTAATCGGGCATGCACACCGCTGTCAGTACGTCCGGCTCCTACCACCTGTGTATCTGTTCGCAATACGGTACTTAATGCTTTTTCAAGCATTTCCTGAACCGAAATACCATTGGGCTGGTTTTGCCAGCCGTGGTAATGAGTTCCGTTGTACGAAAAGTATATGAAATAACGTTGCACGTAGTATTGTTATAAAAATACTGACAGAAATCCGGGGATTGTCTGTCAGTTATCTTTTAATTAATAAGCAGATTTAAACTGTTCGAGGAACCTGACATCGTTCTCGGAGAACAAACGTAAGTCTTTAACCTGGTATTTAAGGTTTGTTATGCGTTCCACACCCATTCCAAAAGCATATCCGGAGTATATTTTAGAGTCGATGCCGCAGTTTTCGAGCACATTTGGATCTACCATACCACATCCCAGAATTTCGACCCATCCGGTATGTTTGCAAAACGGACAGCCTTTTCCTCCGCAAATGTTACAGGAGATGTCCATTTCGGCACTGGGCTCGGTAAATGGGAAGTATGATGGGCGCAAGCGAATTTCAGTATGCTCGCCAAACATTTCTTTGGCAAAATACATCAGGGCCTGTTTCAGGTCGGCAAAAGATACGTTTTTGTCGATATACAAGCCTTCTACCTGATGGAAGAAACAGTGTGCGCGGTACGAAATTGCTTCGTTACGGTATACACGTCCGGGAAACAACATACGTATCGGCGGTTTTTGATTGGCCATTATACGCGACTGCACCGACGATGTATGAGTGCGCAGTAATACATCGGGGTTTTGTTCAATGAAAAAAGTGTCCTGCATATCGCGAGCGGGATGTTCGGGCGGAAAGTTTAATGCACCAAACACATGCCAGTCGTCTTCAATTTCGGGACCCTCAGCAATAGTAAAACCAATGCGGGAAAAAATAGATACGATTTCGTTTTTTGTCAGCGACAGTGGATGGCGTGTGCCAACCTTTATCGGATCGGCAGTACGGGTTAAGTCGTTTTTTTGATCGGTACTCTGATTGGCCGCAAAACTCTCCTTTATCTCGTTTATTTTGTCCTGAGCTTTATTTTTTAAATCGTTCAATAGCTGGCCTACTTCACGCTTCTCTTCGTTGGCAACGTTTCTGAAATCGTTGAAAAGTTCAGAAACCAATCCTTTTTTACTCAGATATTTCACGCGCATAGCTTCCAGCTCCTCGCTGTTTGCAATGGCCAAATTTTCAATTTCGTGTACAAGCTCTTTTATCTTGTTTTTCATCTGTTTATAAATTGTTTTTATTTGTCAGATGGAACTCGCACTCCCGTTAGCTATCGGGATTATCTGGCGTGCTCGTTTCATGTGCCTTTTTTGTTTTTTTTGATATTTGTTACCCGAAATGAGTAGTTAATAAAATGTTTTTGCGACTGATGGCTTAACTACCTTAGTCAGGTGTTTTGAAATGTTTTATCGTAAATTATATCAATTAATCCCTGATATGTTCAATTTTATAAAGTGAATTGTTGTATTGAACAATTGCTTTAAAGTGTTGTTAATGAATTGGAAAAGTATTTTGAAATTCTGATTAATTAACGACTTAAAGCGATTGCAAAAGTAGTAAAAATCAGTCAAATATTACAGTGGAATTACTAAAAAATACAATTTAAAGAGCATTTCAAATTATTAAAACATTATATTTGCATAGTTTAAATAACGACATAATGAAGGCGACAGAAATAATAAGGTTTTTACAGGAACTGACAAATAATAACAGTCGTGAATGGTTTACAGAAAATAAAGTCTGGTACGACCAGGTGCGTAAACAGTTTGAGCAGATAAGTAGCGATTTGATACAGCGTATAGCATTATTTGATGAAGATATTCGGGGTGTGGAAGCATCGGATTGTATATTCCGGATTTACAGAGATATTCGTTTTTCGCACGATAAAACGCCCTATAAAACACATTTTGGCGTATTTATTGCTTCGGCTGGAGGTCGTAAAAGCCAGCGTGGTGGTTATTATTTACACCTCGACCCTGCAGGATGTTTTCTGGGAGTTGGTGTTTGGTGCCCGCCTCCCGCTTTACTCAAAGCATTGCGAAAAAGTGTTTACGACAACATTGATGAACTTAACGAAATAAGGCATGCTGCCGATTTTAAAGAGACATACCCCGGCTTTTTCGAAGAGGATAAGCTGAAAAATGTGCCTCCGGGTTTCCCCCGTGATTTTCCGGATGCCGATTTGCTAAAACTGAAGCATTATCTGGTTGAAGGTAAGTTGGATATGGCAATAACCGACCGCGACGACTTTGTGGAGATTGTAGCTGAAAAGTGTCGGATAGCTTATCCTTTTAATCGTTTTTTGAATTATACTGCTGACGAAGTGCTATAATACAAAGATTTCCGGATTATTATACTTTAAAACATAAACAACAATGATTTTAGACAATTTAAGTAATTACGCACGTTACGAAAATGTGCATCCCCGTTTCAAAAAGGCATTTGAGTTTCTGACAAGCAACGATTTAGTGACATTGGCTACGGGAAAATACGAGCTGGAAGGTTCTGATTTGGTAGTAAATGTAGTTGAAATTGATGGAAAAACTCCTGAGCAGGCCCGCATGGAAACGCACAACAACTTTATTGACATTCAGGTACCGGTGAGTTGTGTTGAGAAAATGGGCTGGAAAGCAGGTGCTGATTTGAAAGAAGTAACTCAGGAGTACAGTGCAGAAAAAGATTTGACTTTTTTTGCTGATGAAGCCACCGTTATGCTTGATATTCATCCTTTGCAGTTTGCTGTCTTTTTTCCTGAGGACGGTCATCAGCCGGGTATTGCCGAAGGCAAAATTAAAAAGGTAATTGTAAAAGTACGTAACTAAACTTTATAATTCTGATAACGAAACCTCATGGAAACATGAGGTTTTTTTGTTTTGTAATAAAGTATAAATACTTAAACTCTACTCTAAAAACTTCTTATTGAACAATAAAACACCCAGATTTACACCAAAATTCCAGCGGTTGGGTCCGGCGCTGTAGTGATTGGCAAATATTGCTGCCGATGCAATTTTAAAATCGAACACCAACGATGCTTCGTTGATAAACCGTATCGTTTTAAATGGTTCGGAATAGTATCCCTGATTCTCTGTGCCTTTTTCAATAGTTTTGTAAGGTAAAAAACAGTAGTTTTCGCTTCGTAATTGCAATTGTTTTGTGAGCATAAAAATTGGTTTAATACCTATTGCTGCATACTGATTAGCTTTAAATGCCGGGTTTGCCAACGACTTACTATGCAATGTTGGGCTGTATGCAGGTGCCTGAATTACACTTATTGTATAATTGTTCAGCATTTTGCGCGTTGAATATACCATCTCGGCACTGATTCCCAGTCGTAAAGATTTTTCCAGAGGTACATACCTGTCGTACAAAGCTCTGAAGTGAACCCAGCTGCTGCCTTCGTAATCGGTATTTGATGCGGCATTGAGTGGCGAAGAGAACTTTTCGAGACTCAGTAGTAGTTGTGCCACAACACTATAATTATAGCCCGATACAGGATACATTTTATGTGTTAAATTGTTACCATCAATTCGTAAAAACAGACTCCCCATTTGAAAACTACTTTTATCGAGTTCAGATGTTAAGTTAATGCTGGCATTGTTCTGAGCATATCTATCATTCATTATGCCATAACCCAAACCTGTTTCAAATCGTCCGCGAGCGCTTACAGGTACACCAACACTAATTTTTGCGTAAGTTTCAAACTGGTTATAGCTCGAAAGTCGCATATCGTTGTAAAACACTTGATCATCTTCAAAATAATCAAATTTATGTACTACAAACCCGGTTTGCAGATACCAATCGTGTTGCGATGCCGGATCAATTCTGAATCCTCCACTTATTCCATTATAAATTCTACCAAATTGTGCATCGAAATGTGCCATTTGAGCATAATTGCTTAAGTTGTGGTACTGAATTCCGAAAAAAACCTGATTCGAGGTGGAGGATGAAACATTTCCACCCAATAAAAACAAAAGCTTATCCTGTGTTTTTACATTCAGAGTTAATTCAAAATTTTCCTCTTTCTGATTATATATTGCATGAGGTATTACTTCCAGAATTTTATCGTCCGAAATTAGCTTAAAATAAGCTTCTTTCATGTCCTTAATTGTAAAACTGGAGTTTGATTTATGAAACACTTTTTCAATGTATTTCTTTTTAAGCGTATCTACACCCTGTACATTTACTTTTTGAAAAACAAGGGCAGGGTATTTCTCTGTAAATGCCTTTCGGTTAACAGCTACTTCGCTGGCAGTTCGCCGGCTTTTGATCATTGCCTTTATTTCGTCCATATGTACCATTGCCGAATCGTATCCCATTTTTATCAGTTTATCTACCGGAGTAAAATCAAACATATCAACATCGTCCAGTTTAAAATTAAACAGGAAGCCTTCGTTTTTAGCAATTGAATAATTGGTTTTGTTCATTATCATAACCATTACCTGACTAAAAGGATCGGATTCGGTTGGTTTATCAGGGTTTTCGGAGACTACACTTCCGATAATGAAGCCGGGTTTAAAATCGTTTTGCATTACATCTACCGGAAAATTATTAAATATTCCCCCGTCAAATAATAGTCTTCCGTCTATTGTAAGTGGCTTATAAACAAATGGAAATGTCATTGATGCACGTACAGCATCGCCAAGCTGACCTTTACGGAAGATGACAGCTTCTTTCTTGTAAACGTCCGAAGCTACACAGCGGAACGGAACAAAAAGTTTGTCGAAATCTCCACCTGCAGCTGCGGTAGCCTGCGCATACAAGGGTACGAAAGCATAATTCATTTGATGCGGTGGTACCAGATTGGTGGGTAAAAATCGAGCTTTAATTTGTAATGAATCTATCCTTTTGCCATTCAAACTAAATGGCAACTCAACTATGGTTGGTTTGGGAGTGGCATTATGGTAATTATACCTGAGTTCAGGTGGTATTTCGCCGCTTGACCATTGCGAAAAATCTTCTGATTTTAGTAAATTGGCCATTTCTTCTACACTCATACCCATGGAATACAAACTGCCCACAATGGCTCCCATTGATGTACCAGTAATATAATCTATCGGTATGTTGTTTTCTTCCAGCGCTTTAATCAGACCTATATGTGTAATACCTTTAGCGCCACCTCCACTTAGTACCAAACCCACTTTTTGAGCAGAAGTGGATACGGTAGCCCCAATAAATAATGCTAATACAAACCTTCTCATAATTATTTTTTTTCAAATATAATCCTTTTTCATATAATTATCAATACCCGGTATTTGTTGTTCGTGTTTCGATACGTACTAGTCATTACTTTTTCATATCTTTGCTTTATGAGTTACAACGAAAAATTTATGCGCAAAGCTATAGCGCTATCAGTGAATAATGTTAAAAAAGGTGGAGGTCCTTTTGGAGCAGTTATTGTTAGGAATGGCGAAATTATTGCCTCTGGTGTCAATGGTGTTACACGCTACAATGATCCAACGGCACATGCCGAAGTAACAGCCATACGTAAAGCAACCCGAAAACTGGGTTCCTTCGACCTTTCCGGTTGCGAGATTTATACTTCCTGCGAACCCTGTCCGATGTGTTTGGGAGCCATTTACTGGGCCCGACTGAGTAAAATGTATTACGCAAATACCAAAACCGACGCACGGGATATTGGTTTTGACGATTCGTTTATTTACGATGAAATTGCATTGCCTTTATCGCAGCGCCGTTTAATCACTGAACAGAAACTACCTGACGAAGCCATTAAGGCCTTTAAAGCATGGGCTCAAAAAACAGATAAAATTGAATATTGAAAATAGCTTAATATTCAGTATTTCAGCCTGTAAATACTATTTGTAAATCTTACTGTTTACTCTTAATTTTTTAATTATTGTTAATTTTAGACCTATAATATATCGCGAGCGATATAAATTTGTATTTTTGTATCGCAAACGACGTAAATTAAATGAATAATAATAATTGAAAATATGGAACAGAAATTTTATGATTTTGAAGCCACTTCGTTACAAGGTAAAGAAGTGAAAATGGAAAACTTTGCTGGTAAAGTAGTAGTAGTTGTAAACACAGCCAGTAAATGTGGTTTAACTCCTCAATACGAAGGACTGGAGCAGATGTACCGTGAATACAAAGACAGTGGGCTGGTTATCCTCGGGTTTCCCTGCAATCAGTTTGCTAATCAGGAGCCCGGAGGCGAGAAAGAAATTTCAGAGGGCTGTTTGATAAACTATGGTGTGTCGTTTCCGATGTTTAAAAAAATTGATGTAAACGGTGATAATGCTCATCCTATGTACAAATATTTGAAAAATGAATTGAAAGGTACTTTTGGCAACCGTGTAAAATGGAATTTCACTAAATTTGTAATTGATAAGAACGGAAAACCGGTAAAGCGTTTTGCTCCTTATACCAAACCCGAACAAATGAAGGCTTTTATTGAAAGTTTGCTTTAACAAAATAACTATTTACCATTAATCTATTTATAATGGCTTACGAACAACTCAAACTTGAAAATCAGTTATGCTTCCCGTTTTATGCGGTTTCGCGACTAATTATCCGTGCCTATCAGGAGGATCTTGATAAGCTCGGGATAACTTATCCTCAATATCTGGCACTAATGATACTCTGGGAAAAAAGTCCGGTTACTGTAAACGAAGTAGCCGAAAAGCTGATTTTAAATACCAACACAGTTACTCCACTCCTAAAAAGGATGGAGGCGATGGGTTTAATTGAGCGCAGGCAATCAGAAACAGATCAGCGAAAAGTGATGATTTCGTTGACAGAAGCGGGTGCTAAAATGCAACATGAGGCAGCACAAATACCGCTCAGGCTGGTACAGAAACTTAATGTTGGAACAAATGAGGGAGATGTTGCCGAAATGCTGAAACTCAAGCAACAACTTTATGGTTTGATAGGGTTGTTGAAAAATATTGAATAAACACATTACACAGGCTATATTGCCGGTTTTTCACTCAAAGCATGCAAAGGACTTTTTTTAGTATCTTTGCATGCTTTTATTTTTTTAAAGCTGATTATTTGTATAAAATTTTAAGGTCTTAAGTGGAACTGTTTTTTTTTGATACTTTTGGCCATAATTATTTAACCGAAAAATAAGTAATGACTGTATTGTACGAAGATAACCACATAATTGCGGTAAACAAAAGTAGTTCGGAAATTGTGCAGGGCGATAAAACGGGCGACGAACCCTTATCGGAAACTATAAAAAAATACCTGAAAGATAAATACAATAAGCCCGGCGAAGTGTTCTTAGGTGTTACGCATCGGTTGGACAGGCCCGTAAGTGGAGTAGTGCTTTTTGCAAAAACCAGTAAAGCATTGACTCGCCTGAACGAAATGTTTAAAACGCAGCAGGTAAAAAAAACTTATTGGGCTATTGTGAAGGAGTGTCCTGAGCAAACTGAAGGACGACTGGAGCACTTTTTAGTGCGAAATGAGAAGCAAAATAAATCAGTAGCACATCTTAAAATGGTTCCAGGGGCAAAAAAGGCCTCGTTGACTTACAAAATGTTAGCTGCATCGGATAATTTTCATTTATTAGAAGTACATCTCGAAACAGGCCGTCATCACCAAATCAGATGTCAGTTAGCCAAAATGGGCTGTCCTATAAAAGGAGATTTGAAATACGGTTTTGCCCGTTCGAACCCCAACGGTGGAATTAGTCTGCATGCGCGTCATGTTTCATTTATACATCCAGTATCAAAAGAATTAATCGAAATTACAGCTCCTACACCTGTCGATGAGAAGTTGTGGGCTGTTTTTGGAATACAGTAAGTGGTTTGAATACGCACTAATGCTTGTATATTAGCACGAATTGCTCTTTAATATATGCCACAATTTTTATAACTTTGTGCGAACTTAAAAAAAATGACAATGGTAGAGAATACTTCTAAATCGGCTGTTCAGAACGGATTAATTATTGGTGCAATAATATCGTTAAACGTTCTTATTTCTGCGTTAAAGATTCCGGTTCTTTCATCTTTTTCAATTCTAATTTCAATTGGGATAGTTGTCTATCTTTATTTTATGACAAAAAAACACCGTGACCAGGAGGGAGACGGTTTTTTGACATTTGGCCAGGCATTTAAATACCTGTTTAAAGTCTATTTTTTGGGGGCAATCATTGGTTCGCTTGTATTATTGATTTTCACATTAATGCACAAAGAATTTATAGCCGATTTGATTAATCAGACTATGATGTTATACGATAAAATGAATATACCGGTTGATGATGCTACGTATAATTTGTTAATGGTATTCTTTAACCCGTTTTCGTTTGCTTTGATGAATTTATTTGGAGGCGCAATAAAAGGTGCATTTTGGGGACTGATATTGGCTGCGTTTCTTAAAAAAGAAAAGAGTATTTTTGAAGAATAAATCTAATTGATTGTTTATCAATTGTATAGTTGGCTTTGGTTGATATATCGAACTTAAGCCGGCCTCTAACAGAATTGCTTTTTTTTTGAAACTGCTTTTACTTATTACAAACTACACACAGATATGGATATTTCGATAGTTGTTCCACTATTTAATGAAGATGAATCGCTCGAAAAGCTTTACAGCTGGATTGAGGAAGTGATGTTGGCGCATAAATTTAGCTTTGAGGTGATTTTTATCAACGATGGCAGCACTGATAAGTCCTGGGAGATTATTGAATCGCTTCAAAAACGCTCTTCAAATGTGCGTGGTATAAAATTCAGGAACAATTACGGGAAATCGCCTGCGCTTTATTGTGGTTTTAAAATTGCAAAAGGTGATGTAGTGATTACAATGGACGCCGACCTGCAGGATAGTCCGGATGAAATACCCGAACTCTATCGCATGATAGTTGAAGAAAAATTCGATCTGGTATCGGGTTGGAAGAAAAAGCGATACGACTCTAAATTAGGTAAAAATATACCTTCGAAAATATACAATGCTACTGCACGTAAGGTGACAGGTTTAAAACTGCACGATATGAATTGCGGGCTTAAGGCTTACCGTAACGAGGTAATTAAAAACATAGAAGTATACGGCGAAATGCACCGATATATTCCGTTTTTAGCTAAGAATGCCGGATTTAAACGGATAGGCGAGAAGGTGGTAGTACATCGTAAACGCGAGTTCGGCGAATCGAAATTCGGATTAAACAGGTTTGTAAACGGATATCTCGACTTGATAAGTCTTTGGTTTTTATCGCGTTTTGGTAAAAAACCCATGCATTTTTTTGGCATGATAGGTAGCCTTATGTTTTTATTGGGTTTTTTATCGACCATAGTGGTAGGAGCTTATAAATTGTATTGTTTGTACAAAGGTGTTCCGGCGCCTCTGGTAACTGAGTCGCCTTACTTTTATTTGTCGTTGGTAGCCATGATTTTAGGTACACAGTTATTTCTTACCGGTTTTGTAGGCGAATTGGTAACCCGTAATTCATCCGAAAGAAATAATTATTTGATAGAGAAGGAAATATAGACTTAATGAAGCATATTCTTCTTTGCTAATTTCTATCTTCTAATTTCTAACTTCTATAAACAGATGTTTGATATATTAAAAATTGTGCTTCCCGCTATACTGGTGCTATTAACTGCATGGTTTGTGCTTGATAAGCAACAAAAAGAGCAGCAGCGCCAACGTGAACATGATCTTCGTATGGGAACGAAGGGAAATACACTTCCCACACGCTTAAGAGCTTATGAACGCTTAATGTTGGTGCTTGAACGTACTTTACCTACCAACTTACTGGTAGCAACCATTGAGCCGGGCATGAATTGTTTAGCCTTGCAATCGAAATTACTTACAAGCATTCGCGATGAGTTTGCGCACAATGCATCGCAGCAAATTTATATTAGTAACGAGCTTTGGACGGCAATAAGAGCTGCACAGGAAAGCAGTGTGAAGTTGGTAAATATGTGTGCCGCACAAGTGCAACAGGATGAGCCGGCACCCAAACTTGCTGAAATGATATTAAACCTTTATGCGCAGCTTGAGCAATCGCCCAATGAAATTGCAGCTGAGTTACTCAAAAAAGAAGTTCGAATATTATTAAACTGATTATATATTGTTGATAATGAGTAGAAAAAATACACTTCCTCTGGTTTTAATAGCCTTGTTGAGCATTTTATTTGCTTGCGATGGTGCTGATACCAAGTGCCGGGAGGATTTGAGTGTGCGCCTGAAAGCCGGTTTTTATACCATTAAAAGTGCAAAATCAACATCGCTTTCCATTGATAGTATTTCGATAAATGGCTTGGGAGTTGATTCGTTTATTTATGATAATTCCAAATCCAAATCATCGGTGTATTTGCCTCTGAATTCAGAGGCTTTACAATCTGACTTTGTATTTAATTGTAATGATATCATTGATACAGTTTCTGTTTATTACAGTACAAACAATGAGTACTTTATTTCATTGGGTTGTGGATGCATTTCAAAGCATAAAGTGGATAAAATTTCCTATACTACAAATTTTATAGACTCGGTACAGTTAATTTATACCGATGTTTTAAATGTTGATATTGAGCATGTTAAGATATATCATAATTAGTTTGCTATGTTTTGTCGGTTTGATGCATTCAAATGCTCAGAGTACCCGCCAGAATAATAAACAAGCAACGGATACAGTGGTAAAGGATGTATATCGGGGTGTCCGACTCGATTTGGATATTGCTCCGGTATTTACTCATTTGATTAATAAAGGCGAACGCAATACTTTTGAGGCGGGTGTAGCTGTTAATTTACTCGACAAGTATTATCCGGTAGTTGAGTTTGGATATGGCTCATCTGACGTTTTGTCTGAAACTAATATTGGTTTCAAATCAAACGGTTTTTTTACCCGTTTAGGATTTGATATCAACCTGATGAAACCTCAGGTGGATGCTATTCCATCAAAGAATGTTTTTTTTGCGGGTATTCGTATCGGTTTTTCGCCTGTATCATATAGTTATTCAAATGTAACTTCAGATAACGGATACTGGGGAAATGTAACCCTTTTGAATTACGACGACCGACATTCCTTCTCCAAATGGTACGAAATAGTGGGTGGCTTACGTGTGGAAGTATTTAAAGATGTATTTATGGGCTGGACAGTCCGTCTGAAAAACGTTTTAGGAGGGCCTAAGGCCGGTCAAATTTATCCCTGGTACATTCCGGGTTACGGTGTTAAAGGCGATACAGCTAATACTGGTTTTAATTATACAATAGGATATAAATTCTAACAACAACCAAATAACAACAATTTTATGAATTCTATTCAAATCTTGAATCGCGCAGCCGACAATATCCGCATCCTGGCGGCATCGGCTGTTGAAAAAGCAAAATCAGGGCACCCGGGTGGAGCTATGGGTGGAGCTGATTTTATAAACGTACTTTACTCTGAATTTTTGGAATACGATCCAAAAAATCCTAAATGGGAAGGTCGCGACCGTTTTTTCCTGGATCCGGGACATATGTCGCCCATGCTTTACTCAGTATTAGCATGTAGCGGTAAATATACAATGGATGAACTCGCTCAATTCCGTCAGTGGGATAGCCCAACTCCGGGTCACCCTGAAGTGGACATTATGCGTGGTGTTGAAAATACTTCCGGTCCTCTGGGACAAGGTCACGTTTACGGTGTAGGTGCTGCTATTGCTGCTAAATTTTTGAAAGCCCGTTTTGGCGAAGTGATGAGCCAAACTATTTATGCATACATTTCTGATGGAGGTATCCAGGAGGAAATATCGCAGGGAGCTGGTCGTTTGGCTGGTCACCTTGGTTTGGACAACCTGATTATGTTCTACGACTCAAACGACATTCAGCTTTCTACTGAAACTAAAGATGTTACAAGCGAAGACGTAGCCATGAAATATACTGCATGGGGCTGGAAAGTAATCGAAATCAATGGTAACGATGCTGAAGCTATCCGCGCTGCATTGAAAGAAGCAAAAGCCGAAACAGCTAAACCAACCCTGATTATAGGTAAAACCATCATGGGAAAAGGTGCTCGTAAAGCGGATGGATCAAGTTTCGAAAACCAATGTGCTACTCATGGTATGCCATTGAGCGAATGTGGTGCATCGTATGCTGAATCAATCAAAGTATTGGGTGGCGATCCTGAAAATCCATTCGTATTGTTCCCCGAAACCGTAGAATTGTATGCTAAACGTGCTGCTGAACTGGAACAAATCGTAGCTGCAAAATATGCTGCGAAAGCTGAATGGGCTGCTGCAAACCCTGAATTAGCTGCTAAAATGGACTTCTTTTTCTCCGGAAAAACAAATGTAAACTGGGATGCTATTGTTCAGAAACCGGGTCAGGCAACGCGTGCTGCTTCGGCAACAGTATTGGCAACTTTGGCAAAAGAAGTAGAAAATATGGTTGTTTCAAGCGCCGACTTGTCGAATTCTGATAAAACTGACGGCTTCCTGAAAAATACCAAAGCATTTACAAAAGACGATTTCTCAGGTGCTTTCCTTCAGGCCGGTGTAGCTGAGTTGACAATGGCTTGTGTATGCATCGGTATGAGTCTTCACGGAGGTGTAATACCTGCATGTGCTACTTTCTTTGTGTTTTCTGACTATATGAAACCTGCTGTTCGTATGGCAGCTTTGATGGAACAACCTGTGAAATTTATCTGGACACACGATGCATTCCGTGTAGGTGAAGATGGACCAACTCACGAACCGGTTGAACAGGAAGCTCAAATCCGCCTGATGGAAAAACTGAAAAACCATAAAGGACAAAACTCAATGTTGGTTCTTCGTCCGGCTGATGTGGAAGAATGTACTGTTAGCTGGAAAATGGCCATGGAAAATACTCATACGCCAACTGCCTTAATCCTTTCGCGTCAGAATATTGTTGACCTTCCGGCTACGGATCGTAAAGCGGAAGCTGCAAAGGCAGAAAAAGGAGGCTATATCGTGAGTTGCGATGGCAACCCTGATGTGATTTTGGTGGCTTCTGGTTCAGAAGTTTCGACTTTGAACGAAGGTGCAGCCTTGTTACGTGCTGATGGAATCAAAGTTCGATTGGTTTCAGTACCTTCTGAAGGATTGTTCCGTAGTCAATCGGCCGAATATCAGGAAGAAGTATTGCCTAAAAATGCAAAAATCTTTGGTCTTACAGCTGGCTTGCCAGTTAACTTACTTGGCTTAGTAGGTGCTAACGGTAAAGTGTGGGGATTGGAATCATTCGGTTTCTCAGCTCCTTTCAAAGTGTTGGACGAAAAACTTGGCTTTACAGGTAAAAATGTGTACGAACAAGTGAAGAAAATGCTTTAATAACCCCAAACCCCTATAGGGGCTAATAAATAAGAAACTCTCAACTACCTAAAGGATAATTTACTCCCCTTTAGGGGTTGGGGGTAATTTTTTATGGACATTCTTTCAATCATCATAATAGGCATTGGCTTGGCAATGGACTGTTTTGCTGTATCCATAAGCAAGGGTATGTGTCTTACCAGATTTAAAGCCAAGAAGGCTTTTCGAATGGCTTTCTTATTTGGACTTTTTCAAGGTGGAATGCCTCTCATTGGATTTTTCGGCGGTTTGGCATTTTCAAAACTTATTTCGTCTTTTGATCACTGGATTGCCTTTGTATTGCTGGGTTTTATAGGGGCTAAAATGCTGATTGAAGGCTTTAAGCCTATTGACCCGCATTGCGATATTACTCCAAAACCTTTCCGATGGAAAGTGTTGTTTACTTTAGCTATTGCAACGAGTATTGATGCATTGGCTACAGGCATTGTTTTTGTGCCATTCCCATCGTTTATTTGGATTGCTGTTGCCGCCATTGCTGCTATCAGTTTTCTTTTTTCTTTTATTGGTGTTTACATCGGGACTCATTTTGGTCGACGAATCAAATTTAATGTTGAAATTATCGGTGGAGTCATCCTCATCGGTATCGGAATCAAAATATTGGTGGAACACTTATTCTATTGCTGAGATTATTATTACAATTAAAATAAAATGAATCTGAAGAAAATTACCTTTTTACTTTTTTTAGTACCGTTTGTGGTTTTTGCTGGTGAGCCAGCCATTACATTTAAACTGTATGGTTATGTGGGAAACGAGTTTTTTTACAATTCGCGTCAAAACATCGAAATGGTGGATGGCTCTATTATGCTGTTTCCCAAACCTGTAATTATGAATGCTCTGGGTAAGGATGCCAATGCTGTGGCGCAGGCAGAATTATTAAGTGTAAACACACGTCTCGGAATTGATTTTACAGGAACAACGCCTGTTTTAGGGGCTAAACCATCTGCCAAAATTGAAGCAGATTTTGCTGGTTTTGGTACCTCTTTTTACGTTTTGCGTATTCGTCAGGCGTATACCAAACTTAACTGGGCAAATACCGAACTTCTTTTGGGACAAAGTTGGCATCCACTATTCGGTAATGTGGCTCCAAATACTCCATCGGCTAATGGCGGTGCTCCCTTTCAACCCTTTAACCGAAGTCCGCAATTACGCACAAAACAAAATCTAAGCAAATCGTTGTCGGTTACATTAGCAGCACTTTACGAAATGCAATATGCTTCGATGGGTGTAATGGGTACTTCAAATGTGTATATGAAAAACTCGTTATTGCCCGAATTTTTCTTAGGGCTCGAAAATAAAACTACACATTGGACTCTTGGAGCAGGAGGTGATGTTAAGACGCTTAAATTCAATACCGGCAAATTGACTTCTGTGAGTGCTTTGGCATACGGCCAGTATAGCAATAAACTGTTAACCGTTAAAGCAAAAGCTGTTTATGGACAGAATCTTTCAAATCAGTTGATGATTGGAGGCTACGGTGTGAGCGCAGTAAATACAATCACAACAGATACTACCTACACGAACTTTAATACAGGAACAGCCTGGTTAAATATAGTTTACGGTTCAAAATTTCAGGTAAGTTTGTTAGGGGGTGTTACCCGTAATCTGGGAACTGCTGATGATTTATTGTTAAATACAGTATCCGGAAAATATACAGCATTCGGATATGGATTTACAGCAAAATCGCAGACACTTGTCAATAGTGTTTACCGCATTGCTCCATCGGTGGTTTATAATTTATCGAATATTCGGTTGAGTCTGGAGTACGACTTTACACAGGCTGAATACGGTTCAATGAATTCAAAAGGGATGGTAGATAATCCGTATAAAGTACACAACAATCGAATTTTAGCAAGCGTAAGCTATATTTTTTAGCTTTTATCGATTTGTACAGGATAAAGGAGAGAGACATCAGAGTCTTTCTCCTTTTTTGTTTTACAAAACTTACAATTCATTGTTTCTTTTTTTTTGACAATCGGATACTATTGACTAATTTTGTGTATATATTGATAAACAATAAATAAATTATTTAAAACAAGTTACTTGTTAAAACTATGGAATCAATTGTAAGCATCACCAATTTGGTGAAAAAGTATGGCTCTAAGCAGGTATTGCATGGCATAAACCTTGATATAGAATCTGGTCAGATTATTGGATATATTGGCCCGAACGGAGCCGGAAAATCCACAACCGTAAAAATTTTATGTGGTTTAATTGACGATTTTGAAGGCGATGTGAAAGTTTTAGGCCACGACTTACGAAGCAGTCAGCTCGAAATTAAAAGTAAACTTGGATATATTCCCGAAAATGCAGCTTTGTACGAATCGCTGACACCTCTTGAATTTATGCAGTTTGTAGGTGGCATGCGCGGTATTGATATGGCAACTATACTACAAAAAGCTGAAACGCTGATGGATTTGTTTGAAATGAAAGCGAACCTGAATCAGCGTATAGCCACTTTTTCGAAAGGGATGCGTCAGAAAGTGATGATTTGTTCGTCGCTGCTTCATAATCCGGAGTTAATATTCATGGATGAACCGCTGTCCGGGCTCGATGCTAATTCGGTAATTATGGTGAAGGAAATGCTTATTCATCTTGCCAAAGAAGGGAAAACGGTATTTTATAGCTCACATTTAATGGATGTGGTCGAGAAAATTTCGGATCGTATTATTCTTATTGATCAGGGAAAAGTAATTGCCGATGGCAGTTTTGCCGATTTAAGTGCTCAGGCCAACGATGAAAACCTTGAGAAACTGTTTACCCGTTTAACGGGAAATAGTAATTACGAAGAGAAAGCAGGCGCATTTATCAACGCATTTGAGAAATAAACTATGATACGATTTTTATTGTCGCTTTTTAAACCATTCAGAGCATTGATTGAACGCGGAGGTGCCGACTATGAGCAGTTTATGCGCATCTTAGAACTGAAACTTACCATTGATAACCGTAAGCAGGGTCGTAATAAAGGTAGCTCAGAGCGTTCATTAATTCTGCAGTCGGTGGGCCAAATAGCCATGGGAGCTGCTTTTGCGCTCATATCGCTTAATATTAAGGAATCATTTACATTTTATTATGTAATGCACACCATTATCATGGTTATTCTGGCAATGACCATAATTTCGGAATTTACCACAATTTTGTTCGATACCTCCGAAAACATGATTATACAGCCACTTCCCATAAAAGGAAGTACCGTGAGTATGGCTCGAAATGCCCATGTGTTTCTGTATCTGGCATTGATTGCGGTCAATTATTCGTTGGTGGCAGTAGTTGTAAGTAGTATAAAATATGGAATTGTATCGGGGTTGATGTTTTTGAGCAGTGTGTTTTTAAATGTGTTGTTCACTTTGTTTCTGGCCAATGTGTTATATCTTGGTTTAATGCACATTGCCTCTGGCGAAAAACTGAAAACTATTCTGATGTATTTCCAGATTGGTATTGCAGTATTATTTATGGCGGGATATCAGTTTGGTTTACAGGCGGTAGATGCAAGTCAGGTATCAAATCTGCTGATGCACATCAGTTGGTATACTTACCTTATACCACCGGCCATTTTTGCAGGATTCACCGAGTCGGTTGCCACGGTTTCGTATGCGCCGGGAAATATATTGTTTATAGTTGAAGCATTGTTATTGCCTGTAATTACATTGTTGCTTACTTCGCGTTACCTTACACCTGTTTTTAATCGTAAATTGTTGCAACTCGAAAGCGGCGATAAAGCTACAAAAGTTTCGCGTAGTACCGGTAAAACCACTATTTATTACCGTGTTATGGAAACTCTTTTTACCCGTAACACTACTGAGCGCACGTCGTTTCAGTTGGCATGGCGCATGAGCGGATACGAACGTTTGTTTAAACAAAGCTTTTTTCCTTCGCTGGCGTACGTGTTGATAATGATAGTGGCACCATTTTTTAAAAGAGAAAGTAGCGTACAGGAAATTTTAAACTCCGATAAATACCTGATATTCCTGTATGCTTTTATGCTGATAAGTTTTACGCTCACAAATTCATTATCGCTGGGCAACAACCGTAATGTTGGCTGGATTTTTAAGTTTTTGCCAGTTGCAAAACCGGCCGATTTATTCAAAGGTTTTATTAAAGCAGTGTTTGCACGTTTTTTCAATCCGTTTTATCTGGTAGTATCAGTTGGTGTGGTTGCATTTTGGGGACCGGCAGTAATCCCCGATGTAATTATTGCCTGGATGGCTATTTATTTAACAACTACACTGATGTATTATATTCAGGGCATTGATTTACCCTTTTCGCAACAAAAAGCAGCATCGCAGGGAGGGAAAAACATGTTAAGAGTTTTTGGTCTGATGATTGTGGCCGGTATTATGGGTTGGGGGCATTATTTTATTGTTCAGATTCCATATCTTGGGCATATTATACTGACTGTGTTATATGCCTCCGGCATTTGGATTAGCAATAAATATGCTGCCGATAGCCTTGTAAAATGGGAAAAAGTCGATTTTAGTAGTTCAGCTGATTAAATATTCTGGTACAAAATAAAAGAGGGAAATAGCTTATCATCAGCTTTTTCCCTCTTTTTTATTTCTCACTTTTTCTTTATCCGTTTGTTCTGGTATCTTTCACAACCACATCGTGAGCGCCACCTTCGATAATGGAGGTCGACGAAACGAGGGTAATTTTGCCATTTTGTTGCAGGTCAGGTATGTTCATAACGCCACAACTGCTCATGGTAGATTTTATTTTGGCTACCGTTACATCTAAGTTGTCTTTCAGTTTTCCGGCATAGGGTACAAAACTGTCCACACCTTCTTCAAATTTCAATCCTTCGCTGCCTCCCGAGTCGTAACGTTGCCAGTTGCGGGCACGGTTTGAGCCTTCGCCCCAGTATTCTTTCATATAGTTACCATTTACGAGCAATTTGCGGGTAGGGCTCTCGTCGAAGCGGGCAAAATAGCGCCCCATCATCATAAAGTCGGCACCCATAGCCAATGCTAATACCATATGGTAGTCCTGCACAATACCTCCATCAGAACAAATTGGCACGTAAATACCTGTTTTCTCGTAATATTCATCGCGCGCTGCTGCCACTTCGATTATTGATGTGGCTTGTCCGCGGCCAATACCCTTTTGTTCGCGGGTAATACATATGGAACCACCACCTACACCTACTTTCACAAAGTCGGCACCGGCTTCGGCTAAATACATAAAACCATCGCGGTCTACCACATTTCCGGCACCTACGCGTACATGCTCGCCAAAGTTAGCTTTGATATATTCCAGTGTTTCTTTTTGGTATTCTGAGAAACCATCCGAAGAGTCGATACACATTACATCCACACCAGCTTCAAGAAGTGCAGGGACACGTTCTTTATAGTCGCGACTGTTTATGCCGGCACCTACTAACAACGACATGTTTTCGTCCGATAATTCGTTCGGATTGGCTTTGTGGTTTTCGTAATCCTTACGGAAAACAAAGTATTTCAGGTGTTGGTTATCGTCAATAATTGGTAAACAGTTTAGTTTGTTGTCCCAAATAATATCATTTGCTTCGCTGATACCAATACCCAATTTTCCGGTTATCAGTTTTTCAAACGGAGTCATAAATTCTTTGATTTTCCGATCCGGGTTGTCGCGGGTAACACGGTAATCGCGTCCGGTTACTATTCCCAGCAATTTTCCTTCTGATGTACCATCGTGTGTAATGCCAATTGTGCCGTGTCCTGAGCGTTCTTTCAGAAGTAATACATCTCGCAGAGTGTGTTCGGGGGTAAGGTTGGCATTGCTTACCACAAAGCCGGCTTTAAAGCTTTTTACTTTGTAAACCATTTCGGCCTGCGATTCAATGCTTTGCGAGCCAAAAATAAACGACAAACCACCATTACGGGCCAAAGCAATGCCTAATTTGTGGTCCGATACTGATTGCATAATGGCTGAAACAAATGGTACATTCAGCGATATGGCTGATGTTTCACCTTTACGGAATTTTACGAGCGGTGTTTTCAGAGAGATGTTTGCCGGAGTGCATTCCTTGGTTGTTAGTCCGGGGATAAGAAGGTACTCACTGAAAGTTCTTGAGATGTCGTTTAAGTACTGTGCCATAAAGTAGTTTTTTGTTTTTAAAAAATTGCACAAAGGTAGTCAAAATCCCTTATTTGGGCAAAAAACAAAAATGAAAAATGAATATTGAAAATGAAGTGAATTGAACAGGAGTGATGAAAAAAGGATGCTCCAATAAAAATTAAATTATATTTGTATTATAATTGTAAAAAGAAAGATGGAGCAGGTAGAGAAAAGCCATGAAATAATAAGCATAAACGAAATGGCTGCATTCTTATTGGATGCTGGTGTGTTTTTAATGTCCTCGGGAGCGCATTCGGGCAGGGTGTGGCGTAATTGCAAACGTATGGCCGCTCATTGGGGTTTTGAAATAAGTATAAATCCAACTTATACAGGTATGTTGCTAACTGTATGGGATGAAAATAATCCTGATAATGCGGTTACGCGTTATAAATCATCGCCACCATCGAGCATTCACATGGCTGTATTGTCCGAAATAAGTCGTCTGACATGGCAAATAAAGGACGGTGATGTTACTTTTGCTGCTGCCCGTCAGGCCTTGGAGGAAATACGGGTCAGAAGCCATTATCCTTTCGGGATTGTGGCATTAGCAGTAGGTTTTTCGTGTGGTTTACTGGCTATGCTGGCCGGAGGCAATATTTACGATGCACTTATTGCGTTAGCGGCTGCTTCTACGGGTTCTTTAGTACGGTATTTTATTTTGCTGAACAAGTTCAATAATTTTCTTTCAGTAATAATTGCCGCTTTTGTTTCGTCGTTTATTGCCGGACTCGATACTATTTTTCGAATAGGCAGCATGCCCGAAATTGCTTTAGCCACATCGGTTTTGTACCTTATTCCCGGAGTGCCATTGTTGAATAGCGTTATTGATTTGCTCGAAGGGTATTTTTCGGCTTCGCTGGCCCGTTCTTTGTTTTCAGCATCGGTATTATTGTGTATAGCCATAGGAATGACAATTACAATTATGCTCCTGGGCATCTCCAACTTCTAACTTCTAACTTCTAACTTCAAAACATGGAATACTTAAGTTCATTATTCGTAGATTTTACACTGGCTTTTTTTGTAGCTTGTTGTTGGGGTATTTTGTTCGGTTCGCCTTTTAAATCGCTCTGGATGATAGGTTTGTTGGGAGGTATGGGGCATGCTTTGCGTTTTGTATTGCTCAATATGGAATTCGGGCTTATTGCATCCACACTTGCTGCATCCATTCTGGTGGGTTTAGCCGGGATTGCCGGCGCGCACAAAGTACATACACCCCCTGTGGTTATTACTATGCCGGCCTGTATAACCATGATTCCTGGTTTGTATGCATACCGTACTATGTTGGCTCTGATAAAACTTAGCGATAAGGATATTGTTGCTAAGCAGCCCGATATTTTACCTACAATTGCTCATAATACAGTACTCACTTTTTCATTGCTTTTCGCTCTTGCTATAGGTATTTCGGTTAGCGCGTTGTTTTTTCGAAACAAAAGTGCTAAAGAAATAAGATGGGGCAGAAGGTGATATTAAAATGATATTTTTAAAAATATAAGTTTGTGAACAATTTTCACAATGTATTGTTAATTTAATGTTTTTGAGTGCCTCAAATAAACAATTGAGATTTTTTTTGTTATATTTGAGGGTGAAATAATTCCAAATTGAATAAAATTACAAAAAGCTATGATTTTCGACAAAGCAATGATTGAGCAGGTATACGCAGCTCTTCCGGGAAAAATTGAGGCGGTTAAAGCCAAACTTAACCGTCCGTTGACATTGGCAGAGAAAGTGCTTTATGCACACCTTACTGCTGGTGAAGAAATTAATAATTTCGAACGTGGTGTTGATTATGTCAATTTTTCGCCCGACCGTGTAGCCATGCAGGACGCAACGGCTCAAATGGCCCTATTGCAATTGATGAATTCCGGTCGTAAAAAAGTAGCTGTTCCTTCAACCGTTCATTGTGATCATTTAATTCAGGCTCATGTATCGGCTAATGTTGATTTAGCGACAGCCAATGATACTAATCGTGAGGTATACGATTTTTTGAGTGCAGTTTCCAATAAATTCGGAATCGGCTTCTGGAAACCGGGAGCGGGAATTATTCATCAGGTAGTACTTGAAAATTATGCATTTCCGGGTGGAATGATGGTAGGTACCGACTCGCACACTGTGAATGCAGGTGGTTTGGGTATGATTGCCATTGGAGTAGGTGGTGCCGATGCTGTGGATGTAATGGCCGGTTTGCCATGGGAACTTAAAATGCCAAAACTGATTGGCGTTAAGCTTACCGGAAAACTTTCGGGTTGGGCATCGCCAAAAGATGTAATTCTGAAACTGGCCGGAATCCTTACTGTTAAAGGTGGAACAAATGCAATTATTGAATATTTTGGCGAAGGTACCGAGTCATTATCGGCTACCGGAAAAGGTACAATTTGTAATATGGGTGCCGAAGTGGGCGCTACAACTTCCATTTTTCCTTTCGATGCCAAATCGGCAGCTTACCTCGAGGCAACAGGCCGTGCAGCTATTGCCGAATTAGCTCAGGTAAACAAAGCGCATTTACAGGCCGACCCGGAAGTGTTGGCAAATCCCGAAAAGTATTTCGATCGTTTAATAGAAATTAATCTAAGTGAGTTAGAGCCTTATGTAAACGGCCCGTTTACGCCCGATGCTGCCTATCCATTATCTGAATTTGCTCAAATTGTAAAAGAAAAAGGATATCCTCAGAAAATGGAAGTTGGACTGATAGGTTCATGTACTAATTCATCGTACGAGGATTTAACCCGTTCGGCTTCTATTGTGAAAGCAGCTAAAGAAGCAGGATTAAAAGTAGAAGCTCAGTTTATTATCAATCCGGGTTCAGAGCAGGTACGATATACTGCTGAGCGCGATGGCGTAATCGCTGAGTTCGAATCGGTAGGTGGTGTGGTTATGGCGAATGCCTGCGGACCATGCATCGGTCAATGGAAACGAGAAATTGATGTTCCAGAACGTCCGAATTCAATTATAACCTCGTTTAACCGTAATTTTGCCAAGCGTGCCGATGGTAACCCCAATACACATATATTTATTGGTTCACCTGAAATGGTTACAGCGCTTACTATAGCAGGCGATCTTACTTTTAACCCGATAAAAGATACGCTTACCAACGATAAAGGCGAGCAGTTGAAATTAGCTGAACCGGTAGGATTTGAGCTCCCGGTAAAAGGATATGCGGTAGAAGATGCCGGATACATTGCTCCTGTAGAAGATGGAAGTAAAGTTGAGGTTAATATTAGTCCTGAATCGAAGCGTTTGCAAAAACTTGAAGCGTTTAAAGCATGGGATGGTAAGGATTTAATTGAGCAACCCCTACTAATTAAAGCGAAAGGAAAATGTACAACCGACCATATTTCGATGGCAGGACCATGGCTTCGCTTCCGTGGACATCTTGATAATATTTCTGATAATATGTTGATTGGTGCAGTGAATGCATTTAACGATAACACTAATTCGGTTCTCGATCCATCAACAGGCGAATATGTTGCCGTACCGGCGCTGGCGCGTAAATACAAAGCTGCCGGCATTGGATCGGTGGTAGTGGCCGAAGAGAATTATGGCGAAGGATCAAGTCGCGAACATGCAGCTATGGAGCCACGTCATTTGAATGTGAAAGCTATTCTGGTAAAATCGTTTGCCCGTATCCACGAAACAAACCTGAAAAAACAAGGTATGTTGGCGCTCACATTTGCCGATAAAAATGATTACGACAAAGTGCGTGAAGATGATAAAATCAGCATTAAGGGATTAACCTCTTTTGCTCCGGGAAAAAACCTTACCATTGTACTAACACATTCTGACGGAAGTAATGAACAATTTGAAGCTGTTCACACTTATAATAATGCACAGATTGAATGGTTTAAGGCCGGTAGTGCGTTGAATGGGTTGAATTAATTTATATCAACCACATAAGCGGAAATCAAATAATAAATAATTAATAAAATAATAAAATCACATGGCAAACGAAAAAGAATTTCTGATTTATAAGTTATCGGAAACGATTAAATCTACTAGTCGTATCGATAAGGAGTTGTTCACCCAGTTTAATGTAAAACGCGGCTTGCGTAATGAGGATCATTCAGGTGTAGTGGCTGGATTAACAAAAGTAGGTGACGTAGTTGGATACGAACGTTTGCCTGAAGGTGGATTGAAAGCCATACCCGGAAAATTATTGTATCGTGGAATCGATGTAGAAGATTTGGTGCATGGTTTACAAAATGAAGACCGTCTCGGATTTGAAGAAACTGCCTTTTTGTTACTTTCAGGTTATTTGCCCGATGCCGAAGAATTGCGTGTTTTTTCGACCATACTCAACGATAATATGCCATTAGAGCAAAAAATGCGCATGAATATTATCGACCTTGAAGGGCAGGATATTATGAATATTCTGGCTCGTTCGGTTTTGGAGATGTATACTTTCGATAACAATGCTGATGATATTTCGCGTGATAACCTGATTCGTCAGTCTATCGATTTGATATCGAAATTCCCAACAATCATTGCATATGCGTATAATATTCTTCGTCATAGCCAGCATGGACGTTCACTGCACATTCGTCATCCAAAGGAAGGTGCTTCGATAGCCGAAAACTTCCTGTATATGATGAAAGGTCCGGGAAGCTATTCTGAACTGGATGTAAAATTGCTTGACCTTTGTTTGATTTTGCATGCTGAGCATGGTGGTGGTAACAATTCTACTTTCTCGGTACGTGTAGTAAGTTCAACATTAACAGATACTTATTCGGCAATTGCTGCTGGTATTGGTTCGTTGAAAGGACCATTGCATGGTGGTGCAAATATCAAAGTAAACGAAATGTTTGCCCACCTGAAAAAAGCTATTAAGCATTGGGATGATGTTAAGGAAATTGATTCTTACCTCAAAAAAATGCTCAACAAAGAAGCATACAACAAAACTGGTCTTATTTATGGTATAGGACATGCTGTGTATACCATTTCTGATCCACGTTCGTTGTTACTTAAAGAAATGGCCCGTAAACTGGCCGAAGAAAAAGGTTTGCAGAAGGAGTTTGATTTCCTTGAACTGCTTGACGAACGTGCTGTTAATGCCTTTATGACATTTAAAGGT
>RRZU010893736.1_pt1 | contig 26235 bp, 26 predicted proteins | sample 2165561 | NCBI WGS metagenome assembly RRZU01 (sample SAMN10456909, study PRJNA506462) | wastewater metagenome | isolation source: wastewater sludge | place: USA: Moscow, Idaho | reverse complement strand
CTCGTCGACCAGCTCGCTCGCTATATCCGCCGCCAGGATGCGCGACTCGTCGAGGCGCTCTACGTCGCCGTCGACAAGCGGGTCCTGCGCCGGGTGCTCGCCATGAGCCGGCTCTACGGCGACGGGTCCGCCGGGACGGTGGTGCCGTTGACCCAGGACGTCTTCGCCAGCATGGCCGGCACGACGCGCCCGACGGCGAACCAAGTACTCCGCGCGGCCGAGCGCGACGGCCTCGTCACGATGAGCCGCGGCCACGTGCGCATCGAGGACCCGCGCGGTCTGGCTCGTCGCGCCCGGTGACCGCTGCCCCCGTGCGGCCGCGCTGTCTGTCAGCACCCTGACGCTGCCGCCATCTCCGTGACGATGTCGGGCCGACCCGCTCCGCGCGCACCGTAGGAGCACACCCGGACGCCCCGGGTCAGCACGTCCGACAGGGGGACATCCCATGAACGCCAGCACGACCGCACGCGGCTCGACCCGAGGCTCCACCCGAGCCAGGACGGCCACGGCCATCACCCTTTCGACCCTCGTGGTCGGCGCAGCCCTCACCACCGCTTCCACGGCGGAGGCGGCACAGTCGGCAGCGAGCAGCTCCGCAGCGACAGCGGCCACTGCGGCAGCCCAGGTCAGCACGCGTCCCATCGCCGACCCCACGCCGCCGCCGTCGACGCGCATCCTGCAGCGGGTACGCCTCGCGGCCACCCCGGTGCAGATCGTCAACACCTACAGCAACCTCGCCGCCGACGTCATCGGCGGGAACACCGCGGCAGGCACCGGCACGTGGCTGTGGCCGCGGACCGGCTCGCAGGCGCAGCTCGTCGACCTCTTGCCCACCGACAGCGGCTACTTCCGCATCCGCGTCCGCCACTCCGGCCAGTGCCTCATGCTCGACTGGCGCACGGGCGCCTACACGGACGGCACGAAGATCGTCCAGCACCCCTACTGCAACACCGGCTACAACCCCTCGCAGTGGCGCGCCGAATACGTCAGGACGAACTCGACCGTCAACGGCGTGACCACCCCCGGCCTCACATACATGCGCCTGGTCAATCGCAGCACCGGCCGCTGCCTCGACGCGGACAACCCCCGCGGCTTCACGCCCCCTGAGCAGGCCCGCCTCCAGCAGTGGCGCTGTCTGCCGACGACCGGCCGCTTCGGCGGCAATCAGTCGTGGGACATCCTGCGCCACGGCCAGAACCGCGCCGACTGAGCCCGCCTGATCGCTCTCTGCGCGCCATCGCTCTCCCGCTCGACGCTCACGGGCCGCGGGATGCGTGCTGCCTCCCACGCCGCGCATCCCGCCTGGCGCCGCACCTGAGCAGCAGGACCCGCATCTCGCACCAGCCTTCGCGTCGCCGGTGATTCCGCCGGCGACGCCTTCCCACAGCCCAGAAAGGACGACGAATGTCCACCACCCGAACCGGCCTCGAGCGCCCCCGCGGCATCCTCTTCGCGACGAGCGCGCTGGCCCTGGCGGCGAGCCTGGCCGCGACAGCGTCGCCGGCCGCGATGGCTGCTCCCGCGGGCGCCTCGCAGACCGCGAGCTCAGCCCAGACTGCGACCGTCCGTAACGGCCCGATCCGCCCCATTACACCCCGAGATCTGATCAGGCGGATCCGCCTGCCGAAGCTTCACCGCTACGAGCTCGTCAACACGGCGAGCACGCTGCGCGCCGACGTCATGTGGGCCTCGACGGCTCCCACCGCGGGAGTCTTCCTCTGGCCGGACAACTCCAGTGGCTCACAGGAGTTCCGGATGCTCTCGAGCCGCGACGGCTTCGTCCGGCTGCAGGCGGTCCACTCGGGCCAGTGCCTCATGCTCGACTGGCGCGGCGGCAGGTACGTCAACGGGACACCCATCGTCCAGCACCCCGACTGCAGCCTGGGGTACGCGCCGGGGGAGTGGAAGCTCAGCACCGTCCCACAGGCGCCGTGCACGCAGGGCCCGCCCTACTACTGCGGCTTCCGCGACACCAAGACGGTGCTCGTCAACCGGGCGACCGGGCGCTGCCTCGACGCGGCGAACTCCGCCGGCGGTCGACCCCCGGCGCGAGCCGTCCTCCAGCAGTGGGACTGCGTGCGCCGTGACGACGCGTGGAACATCGGCAACCAGGCCTGGACCTTCGTCGACCTCGACGCGCCCCCACCCCCACCGATCCGCTGAGGCGGCCCCACGCCCGAGCGGACGTCGCCGGCCGATGTCTCCGGCAGATGTCGTAGGCCGATGTCGTAGGCCGATGTCACAGGCCGATGTCACAGGCCGGCGGGCCGGCCGGTCCCGGGGCCGTCGCCGGACCGAGCAGGTCCACCACATCCACCGTGCCCGAGATGGGTCGCCTGGGGGCGGCCCATCTCGTCACGCTGCGTGCAGACCCGTGCTGTCGGCGCCCCAGAGTGCCGCGACGTGACGCGCGTCGGTCCCGCAGCATCCACCGACGATGCGCAGACCCGGCAGCAGACCGCCCAGACTCGCGTGGGCTCGAGCGAGCGCGACGGGATCGCCCTCGTCGAGCTCCTGCGCCGCGTCGAGATCGGCATGCGAGAGCCGGGAGGCGTTGTAGCGGATCCCCGCGATGCGCGATCTCCAACCGCCCGCCTCGACACCACTCTTCTCGAGACCGGCCACTGGGAGACCGGTCGCTGTGAGACCGGCCGCGATGTGATCCGGATGGGCGCAGTTGACGAGGAAATAGTCAGGAGGAGCAGCAGCCTCCACGATCGCGAGCGCCTCGGCGAGGCCGGTCCCGTCCGGGAGCAGGCCGTCGACCTCGACCGTGAAGGAGACGGCGACCGCGACCCGGGCCCCCCGAGCCGCCTCGACGATGCCGATCGCCTCGGTCACGCCCGTCAGCGTGTAGGCCGTGACGACGTCGACGCCGCTCGCCGCGAAGCTGTCGATCTGGGGGCGGTGATACTCCGCCGCCTCGTCGCTCGACATCACCCGCCCGACGACGTATCCGTCGCCGCGCGGGCCCACCATCCCGCAGACGAGCACGTCGGGCACGTCCTGCGCATAGCCGGCGGCGAGTCCGTGGAGGAAGCGGACCGCCTCGCGGTCGATGGCCGCCAATCGCGTCGGCCCGTAGCCGAGCCGGGCTCCCCAGTCGGGATTGGCGCGCCAGGTCGGCGACTCGAGGACGAGGCCCGCGCCCACCCGTGCGGCCACCTGCGCGTAGTCGTCGTAATAGGCCGCGAGCAGCGCCCGGCCGGTCTCCTCCTCCAGGAGCGGGAAGGCCGCGAACTCGGGCAGGTCGATGCCGCGATGGAAGATCAGATCGGTCTCCATCCCGCCGTCCGTGACGTAGCCGCGGTCGTTCGACAGATCGGACATGTCGCTCACACCTTCACCTCTCGCCCGACTCGCCGTTGAATCAGACTGATCAGTCTGGTTTAGCAGACCGTTCGGTCTGATACAAGAGGGAGATGCCACGAGATGGATCCCCCACCCGCGAGCGCATCCTCGAGGCCGCCGAGCGACTCGTCATCGACAACGGCTTCACGGCCACGTCGCTCGACCAGGTGATCGCCGCGTCGCAGTCCTCCAAGGGCGCGTTCTTCCATCACTTCACCTCGAAGCTCGATCTCGCCGAGCAGCTCGTCGAGCGCTACGCGGCCGCGGACATCGCCCACCTGGAGACGGCGCTGGACCGGACGCGGAGCATCGGCGATCCCGCCGCACGCCTCCTGGGCTTCCTCCACGTCTTCGAGGACACGGCCGACGAGCTCATGGCGGCGCAGTCGAGTTGCCTCTACGTCGCGATCCTCACGGAGCGTCAGCTCGTCGACGCGGGCACGACCGGCCACATCCGCCGGGCGGTCATCGCGTGGCGGCAGGAGGTGGCCGCCTTGTTCGCCGCCGCGCTGGAGGAGCGACGACCCGGGGAGTCCTTCGACTGCGAGGCGCTGGCCGATCAGGTGTTCGTCACCTTCGAGGGCGCCTTCATCCTCTGCCGGACGATGGAGGATCCGGCTCACATGGGGCGCCAGCTGCGCGCGCTGCGCCGACTCGTCGAGGGCCTGCTGCGCGAGTCCGCCCCCGCGACCGCCGAGCGGCTCCCGCACGCAGGAGCGGACGCCAGTTAGGACCGCGAAGCCCTCGAGCCCGCAGGCGGCTCAGAGCCGCCCGGTGACCAGGAGCGCGATGAGCGCGACGTCCATCACGGTGATGAGCGCCGTGGCCGTGACGGCGGCCGCCCGCACGGCCGGCCCCGGCCGCAGGGCCCCCATGACCTGCGACGACATCGTCAACCCGAGGAGCGGCGCGAGCGTGACGGGCAGGGCCAGGGCGAGCACGGCCTGGCTCACGACGAGGGCCGTCGTCGCGTCGACACCGAGCGCCAGCAGGACCAGCGGCGGGGCGATCGCGACGATCCGGCGCAGCCACAGCGAGACTGGACGTCGGATGTAGCCGGCCATGACGACCTGACCGGTGAAGACCCCGACGACGGTCGAGGCGAGCCCCGACGCGAGAAGCGCGACACCGAAGAGCGCCGCGATGGCCTGGCCGATCGTCTCCGCCAGCGCCGTGTGCGCCGATTCGATGCCGCTCGTGCCGGCGGGCAGGTTCGCCCCGAGCACGAGGAGCGCACTGTTGACGCACCCCGCGACCCCCATCGCCGCGACGACCGACCAGCCGAGTCGCCGACGTGGATCGGGCAGCCGCGGGCGCCCCCGCACCGAGACGTCGACGGCACTCGCGCGCACGACCGACGCACGTGCGTCGGAGGCGTGACCGGCGTCGGCGCTCACCGCGGAATGGAAGTACAGGGCGTGGGGCATGACGGTCGCCCCGACGATCGCGGTGACGAGCACGAGGCCGCCGGAGTCGAGCGGCCCGGGCACGAGACCGGACAGCGCGCCGGGGCGTGCCCCGACCCGCACGGCCACCGCGGCGACGGTGACGCCGACCACCGCGAGCAGCGCCAGCGTCACCGGTGCGGAGATCGTCGACGCCCGTCGCCCGACGAGCAGGATGAGGATACTGACGAGACCGACGACGAGCGCGCCGAGGGGGAGCGGCACCGCGAAGAGCAGATACAGCCCGAGCGCCCCGCCGATGAGCTCGGCGAGGTCGGTCATGACGACGACCACCTCGGCCTGCGCCCAGGCGAGCAGGCGGACCGGCCGCGACATGCGCTCCGAGCTGAGCGACGCGAGGGTGCCGCCGGTCGCCAGCCCGAGCAGGGCCGCGAGGTACTGGATGACGGCCGCCGCGATCGAGGCCGCGACGACGACCCACATCAGGGCGTACCCGTGCGTCGACCCCGCCTCGATGTTCGAACCGAAGTTGCCCGGGTCGACGTAGGCCACCGTCGTGAGCAACGCGGGCACGAGGAGCGTTCGCCATCGCACCGGTCGCTGCTGATACACGCCTACCTCCGCACGTCCGAGCGCTGAGTCACGCGAAGAGGGGCGCTCCCGTCTCCGGTGGATCAACGGTAAAGCCGACCCACGCCCGCGAAGGTCTCACGATGCGACACCACGCACCGCGACACAGCGAAGGGTGGGGCCGCATCACGACCCCACCCTCCACTGCGGCTTCGTCAGTCACGAACGTTCGCGGCGACTTCGCCGACTCCGCTACGGGCGGGGGCTGCTACGCGACGCCCCCACCCTCCACTGCGGCTTCGTCAGTCGCCGAGCTCCTTGCGGCGACGGGCGACGTACTCCTCGAGCTCCGCCCGGATCGCGTCGTCCAGGGGCGGCTGCTCGTAGGACTCGAGCTTCTCCTTGTAGAGCTGGCCGGCGCGGGCGTTGGCGTCGAGGGCGCCGCCGCGCATCCAGCGGTCGTAGTTGTCCGAGCTCGACAGGAACGGCCGGTAGAAGCAGTCGCGGAAGCGCTCCATCGTGTGCATCGAGCCGAGGAAGTGACCGCCGTGGCCGACCTCCTCGTGGGCCTCGAAGCCGAGGGAGCCGGGGTCGATCTGCATCGGCGTGAACTCGTACTGCAGCATCTCCAGCAGCTGCACGTCCATGACGAACTTCTCGAAGGAGGCGACGAGCCCGCCGTCGAGCCACCCGGCGGAGTGCATGACCCAGTTCGTGCCGGCGAGGAAGGTCGGCATGAGCGTCATGAGCGCCTCGTAGCCGGCCTGCGCGTCGACGATCTGCGAGGAGGTCATGCCGCCACCGGAGCGGAAGGGAAGCCCGAAGTGGCGCGCGATCTGCCCGGTGCACAGCAGGCCGATGCCCGACTCGGGCGTGCCGAAGGTCGGCGAACCGGTCTTCATGTCGATGTTGGACAGGAACGACCCGAAGATCACCGGGCAGCCGGGCCGGATGAGCTGCGCGAGCGCGATGCCCGAGAGCGCCTCGGCGATCTGCTGGGCCAGTGCCGCGGGGATCGTCACCGGCGACATCGCGCCCATGAGGATGAACGGCGTGAGCACGACGGGCTGAGCCGCCTCGCAGTACTCGAAGAGCGCGTCGAGCATGCGGTCGTCCCAGCGCAGGGGCGAGTTGCAGTTGATGAGGGAGATCGAGACGGGCGTCTTCTCGATGACGTCGCGGCCGCCGAAGAGGATCTCGCCCATGCGGATCGTGTCCGCGGCGTTGACGCCCGAGACGACGTTGCCCATGTACATCTTGTCGGTCAGCGTCATGAGCGCGAGGTTCATGTCGAGGTGCCGGGAGTCCAGGGGCGTGTCGTTCGGCTCGCAGACGACGCCGCCGGCGGAGTCGAGCACGTCGTAGGACTGCGAGAGCCGCAGGAAGTTGCGGTAGTCCTCGAACGAGCCGTCGCGGCGCACCTCGCCCTCGCGGACGAAGGGAGGACCGTAGACCGCGCCGAAGGCCATCGCGTCGCCGCCGATGTGGATGTTGTTCTTGGGGTTGCGCGCCTGCACGTCGAACTCGCGCGGTGCCTTGGCGACCTGCTCGAGCACGAACTCGGGGTCGAGGAAGACGGTGTTGTCCTCGACCCGCTGCCCCGCCTGCCGGAAGAGCTCCAGCGCGCGATCGCTCATGAATTCGATGCCGATCTCGGAGACGAGGCGGCGCCAGGCGCCGTCGAGCTGCTCCATCGCCTCCGGCGCGAGGATCTCGTAGCGGGGCATCCGGTTGATGAACATCTGAGCGTGGCTCCTTCGCAGGCGGTGACGACCGGTCGAGACCGATGCCGCCCCCGACCGCTCCTCGCGCCGGCCTGCGGCGGGATCATCATCGATCCCCGCGTGGTGCCGAGCGCTGACAAGCATTGACGTCGTGGGACGCAGCTTCTAGCCTCGTGATGTGGAACTACAGTCCCACATCATGAGGGCAACCCTCCCACCCGGAGGGCCTGGCCGTAAAGAGCGAGAGGGGGTCGGATGTCTACGCACGGCACACAGGCCATCGATCGAGCCGCCGACCTGCTGGCTCGGGTGCTGACGGCCGGCGAGCCGGTCACCTTCACCCAGCTCTGCGAGGACGCCGGCTATCCGAAGTCGACGACGTCACGGATCCTCGCCGCCTTGGAGCGGCAGGACCTGTTGCGCCGCGACGACGGGGGCGGCTGGGTCCCGGGTGCGGTCCTCGAGCAGTACGCCTCGGGTCCCTCCCGGCACGAACGACTCGTCCGCGAGGCCATGCCGAGCATGGAGCGGCTCGGGGAGATCACCGGCGAGACGATCAATCTCGGGGTCGCCATGGGCCACAGCGTGGTCCAGGTCGCCCAGGTCGACTCGGCCTTCTTCCTCGGCAGTCGGGACTGGGTCGGGGTCGAGCTCCCCGCGCACACCTCGGCGCTCGGCAAGGTGCTCTACGCCTTCGGGGCCATCGAGACCCCGACGGGCCGACTCGAGCAGCTCACCCCCCGCACCCTCGCGAGCAGCCGCTCGCTCGTCAGCAGCTTCGCCTCGATCCGCCGCCGTGGCTTCGCCGTCACGGTCGACGAGCTCGAGGTCGGCCTCACCGGCATCGCCGCACCGGTCACCGCCGGCGGTACCGTCATCGCCGCCCTCGGCCTGTCGGGACCGACGTCCCGCCTCGCCGACACCCCTGAAACGACCGAACGAATGGCCGCGGACGTCGTCGCGCAGGCCTCCGCCATCTCCGCCCGCCTCGGGCGCCCACGCACGGAAGGTGCCGCATGACCCCCGAAGAGATCCTCCAGGAGATGTACGACCAGACCCTGGTCGGCAACGGCCCGCGCGTCCTCGAACTCACCCACCAGGCGCTCGAGCTGAAGATGGAGCCGCAGTCCCTGCTCTTCGACTCGCTCATCCCGGCGCTGGAGGAGGTCGGGGCCCGCTTCGAGCGCGGTGACTTCTTCGTGCCCGAGATGCTCATCGCCGGTCGCGCGATGGCCGGCGCGATGGAGGTGCTGCGCCCGCTGCTCGCCGAGACCGGCGTGGAGACCGTCGGCAAGTACGTTATGGGCACGGTCCAGGGCGACGTCCACGACATCGGCAAGAACCTCGTCTGCATCATGCTCGAGGGCGCCGGCTTCGAGGTCATCGACCTCGGCGTGCAGGTCAAGCCCGAGAAGTTCGTCCAGGCCGTGCAGGAGCACCAGCCCGACATCGTCGGCTTCTCCGCCTTCCTCACGACGACGATGCCGATGTTCAAGGCCAACCTCAACGCTCTGACCAAGGCCGGCCTGCGCGACCAGGTCCTCGTCATGGTCGGCGGCGCCCCGGTGACCCAGGAATACGCGGACGCGGTCGGCGCCGACGGCTACGCCGCAGACGCCTCGGCGACCGTGAAGCGTGCCAAGGCGATGCTCAAGGAGCGTCGCGCCAAGGTCGACGCCTGAGCCGCGCGGCTCCTCCCCCCTCCCACCTGCGTCATCCCCTGAGCAATCCCCTGAAGGAGTCGGCCTTGTCCGTCGCACCCAAGCACACCGTCCTGCGCTCGGCCACGAAGGAGGTCGTGCTCGGCTCCGACAAGCCCTTCTGTGTCATCGGCGAGCGCATCAACCCCACCGGCCGCCGCATCTTCCAGGAGCAGCTGCGCGCCGGCGACCTGTCGGCGATCGAGCGTGACGTCGCCGCGCAGGTCGCCGGTGGCGCCAACGTGCTCGACGTCAACATGGGCGTGCCGCTGACCGACGAGGCCGAGCTGCTCGTCAAGGCGATCCAGCTCGTGCAGAGCCTCACCGACCTGCCGATCTGCATCGACTCCTCGGTCGTCGAGGCCCTCGAGGCCGGGCTGTCGGTCTACCAGGGGCGCGCGCTGGTCAACTCGATCACCGCCGAGGACGAGCGGATGGCCGCGGTGCTGCCGCTGGTCAAGAAGTACGACGCGGCCGTCATCGCCCTGCCGAACGACGCGGACGAGATCCCGATGGAGGCCGACAAGCGCGTCGAGCTCACGGAGAAGATCATCCGCGTCGCGACCCAGGAGTACGGCATCGCGATCGAGGACATCGTCATCGACCCGCTCGCGATGCCGATCGGCGCCGACCCCGGCGTCGGCCGCTCCGCCCTGGAGACGACGCGACGCATCCACGAGCGCTGGGGCCTCAACATGACGTGCGGCGCCTCGAACGTCTCCTTCGGCATGCCGGGTCGCCACGCGATCAACTCCACGTGGCTGCCGATGGCGATGACGGTCGGCATGACGAGCGCGATCATGGACGCCCGCACCCCGCAGATCGTCGAGGCCGTTCGCGCCGCCGATCTGCTGCTGGGCAACGACGAGTGGGGCATGTCGTGGATCTCCGCGCACCGCGCCAAGCAGAAGGCTCAGGCAGAGGCCGAGGCGGCCGCCGCCGGGGCCGCCTCGTGACCCCGGATCCCTCGGCCACCTCCGGCACCACGGACAGCCCCACCACCGATCCGGCGCTCACGGCGGGGGCCGGTGAGGCCTCCGACCTGCCGGAGCAGCCGCCGGCCGTCCTCGAAGGCCTGGGCCGGGAGGGTCTCGTGGAGCAGCTGCCGCCGAACCCGGGCTCGACCCCCGGCGACGGCTCGGGTCGCGTCGCGCTCACCTTCAACCCCTCGGGGCGCAGCGTGCGCGTGCCCCCGGGGGTGTCGGTCTTCGACGCGGCGAGCTGGAACGGCATCGCGATCGACTCCACCTGCGGCGGTCACGGCACGTGCCGCAAGTGCAAGGTGCGCCTCGAGACCGGCAGCGCGCCGATCACGCGGCACGACGTGCGCACGTTCAGCGAGGCCGAGCTCAAGGACGGGTGGCGCCTCGCGTGCCTCGTCAAGACGGAGATGGACCTCGACGTCCTCGTGCCGCCGCTGGTGACGCGGCCGAAGGCGTCGACCGTCGGGGTCGGCCGGCAGGTCATCCTGCGGCCCTCGGTGCAGAAGCGCTATCTCGAGCTCGACGACCCGAGCCTGGCCGACCAGCGCACCGACGTGCGCCGGATCCTCGACGCGATCGACGACCTCGAGCTGACCGCCGACATCCACGCGATCCGCCGGGCGGCCACGGTGCTGCGCGAGGCGGACTTCAAGGTGACGGCCGTGATCCTCGACGAGCGGCTCATCGACGTCGAGCCCGGCGACACGACGGAGCGGCGCTTCGGCATCGCCTACGACCTCGGCACGACGACGGTCGTCGCGACGCTGCTCGACCTGTCGACGGGCACGCCGGCGGCGGTCGCGTCGATGCTCAACGGGCAGCAGCCCTTCGGCGGCGACGTCATCACGCGGATCAGCGCGACGATGATGGATCCCGACGCGGCCGGGCGCCTCCGCGAGCTCGCGCAGGGCACGCTGAACCAGCTCGCCCAGGAGGTGATGGAGGAGGCGCAGGTCGAGCCGACCGAGGTCTACGAGGTCGCCCTCGCCGGCAACGCGACGATGGTCGCGCTGCTGCTCGGCGTCGATCCGGAGCCGCTCGGGGTCGCGCCGTTCATCATGGCGAGCGCCGATCTGCCCGACGTGCCGGTCGCCGAGATCGGCCTCAGCCTGCACCCGGGTGCACGCGCGGTCCTCTTCCCGGCGCTGGGCGCCTATGTGGGCGGCGACATCGTCGCGGGCATGCTCGCCGCGGGCATGGACCGCGACAAGCGGGCCCGGCTCTTCATCGACGTCGGCACGAACTGCGAGATCGTGCTGTCCGACGGCGAGCGCATCGTCTCGACCGCGGCGCCGGCCGGTCCGGCCTTCGAGGGCGGGTCGATCCGCTGCGGGATGCGGGCCGCCGACGGCGCGATCGAGGTCATCAAGCTCACGCCGGAGGCGGGTGCCGAGGAGCCGGTCAAGCTCGGCGTCATCGGTGACAGCGAGGCGCGCGGCATCTGCGGGTCGGGTCTCGTCGACGCGGTCGCCGAGCTCGCGCGGGTCGGGATCCTCGACACGACGGGGCGTTTCGTCACCGACGAGGAGGCGGCGAAGATCGCGCCCGCACTGGCCGACCGCCTCGAGGTGATCGACAAGGAGCGCGTCTTCGTCCTCTACCGGCCGACGCCCGACTCGACCGCACAGGAGAGTGTGTATCTCTCGCAGCGGGACGTGCGTGAGTTGCAGTTCGCCAAGGCGGCGATCTCGACCGGGTGGTCGCTCCTGCTCGACGAGCTCGACCTCGAGCCGCGCGACGTCCAGCAGGTGCTCCTCGCGGGCTCCTTCGGCAGCTACCTGTCGCCGGCGTCAGCCGTGCGGGTCGGCCTCGTGCCGAAGCTGCCGGTGCTGCGCATCGTGTCAGCGGGTAACGTCGCAGGTGAGGGAGCCAAGATGCTGCTGCTCTCGGCGCGCGAGCGGGCCGGTGCCGATGCATTGCTCGAGGAGGTGACGTATGTCGAGCTCTCGGACCGCACCGACTTCAACGACCGCTTCGTCGACCAGCTCTCCTTCCCCGTCTGAGCCCGACGCGTCGGGGCGTCATGCAGAAGGCGCGGCATATCGCGCGTCCTGCATGACGCCCTCGCGCGGTGCGGCCCCCGTAGGGCTCATCGCGTGTGGGGCTCTCGCGCAGCCGGCGGCCCAGATCGCACAGCGGCGCGGGTGGGCGCTCGACGTCCACCCACTGCCGCCCCTCCTGCACAACCACCCGCAGCAGATCGCCGGGGAGGTCGAGCGGCTCATCGACGAGCTGAGCCCCCGCTACGAGCGGCTCGTCGTCGGCTATGCCGACTGCGGCACGTACGGCGCGCTCGACGAGGTGTGCGATCGCCGCGGCGTCGACCGGCTCCCGGGGCTGCACTGCTACGACCTCCTCGCCGGGCCGGAGGCGGTCGCGAAGACCTTCGAGGACGAGCCCGGCACCTACGTCTTCACCGACTTCCTCGTCGCCTCCTTCGAGCGGTCGGTCTGGCGCGAGCTGGGCCTCGACCGCTACCCCGAACTCCACGATGCGTACTTCGCGCACTACACGCGGGCCGTCTGGCTCGCCCAGGAGCCGACCCCCGACCTGCGGCACCGCGCCCAGGACGCCGCCGCGCGGCTCGGCCTCCCGCTCACCGTCGTCCCGACCGGTGTCGGCGGCCTCGAGCGCGCCCTGGCGGATCTCGTCGCCTGATCGCCGCGACGGCTACGCGCGGACGAAGCGGAAGGCCCGGGTGACGTAGGGCAGCTCGACGATGCGGTCGTCGTCGTCTCCGAAGGTGGCGTGCACGGTCGCGCGGACGCGGTCGGCCAGTTCGGCGCGGCCGGTCTCGTCCATCGCGAGGTAGTAGCTGCGGGTCATCACGGGTCCGGCCAGGTCGCCGACGGTCATCTCGACGCCGAAGGGGATGGCGGTCCGGGCGTCGAGCACGAGGGGCGGCTCGACCTCGTCGGCGGTGTACCAGCGATCGGCCACCGGGCCCGACGCCGCCGAGTGAATCGCGTCGTTGAGCGCCGCGACCCACGGGACGTCGACGTCCATGACGTTCCAGATCAGCCCGAGGACGCCGCCGGAGGGAAGGACCCGCGCCGCCTCCGCGCTCCCGGCGACCGGGTCGACCCAGTGCCACGCCTGGGCGTAGACCATCGCGTCGACGGGAGCGAACGCCGACGACCCCTCCTCGCCGGGCAGGACCCGTGCGGCGCTGTCGGTGTGAGGTCGGACCTTGCGCGAGGCGGCTCACCCGCCGGACGCGGGGCGCCGGGCAGCCCTGTCCGCTCACCGGTTCCGAGCAGGGTGGGCACGCCGGGGAGCGTGCCTCGCAGCTGAGCGAGCATGTCGGCCGAGGGGTCGACGGCGACGACGTCGTGGCCCGCGTCGATCAGGGCTCGCGTGAGCTTGCCGGTGCCGGCACCGACGTCGGCGACGCGCCGCGGGGTATCGCCGAGCAACCACGGCACGACGGCCTGGGGGAAGCCGGGGCGCAGTCGTTCGTAGCGCGCACCGCCCTGCGCGAAGGCCGCGCCGAGGGACCGCCGCACGGGCGACGGCTCCTCGGCGTGCAGATTCTCGCTCACTGGGCCACCCGTCGCGCCCGGTACGCCCCGTGCCGCCCGCGTCAGGCGAGCACGGCGGAGCGGATCGCGGCAATGTGCTCCGGCGACGAACCGCAGCAGGCCCCGACGATGTCGACGCCGCCGTCACGCAGCGAGCGCGCGTGCGCCCCGAGCTCGGTGGGGCCGACGGTGTAGACGAAGTCGGCGCCCTCGAGCTGCGGCAGACCGGCGTTCGACTGAGTGAGCACGAGGACGCCCTCGGGCCGGGCGCCGAGCAGCTGCTCGGCGATGACCGTCATCTCGTCGGGGCCGCGCCCGCAGTTCGCGCCGACGACGTCGGCACCCGCCTCGGCGAGAGCGACCGCCGCCGCGGCGGGGGTGACGCCCATCATCGTGCGCAGGTTCGTGTCGAAGGACATCGTCGCGACGATCGGCAGCTCGGGCGCGACGCGCTTCGCCGCGTCGATCGCCGCGGTCGCCTCGGCGAGGTCACTCATCGTCTCGACGAGCACGAAGTCGATGCCGCCCTCGACGAGCCCGCGCAGCTGCGCGGAGAACAGCTCGACGGCGTCCTCGTGCGTCAGCGTGCCCATCGGCTCGAAGAGCTCGCCCGTCGGCCCGAGGTCACCGGCGACGAGGATGCCGTGCCGGTCCGCGACCTCGCGGGCGATCGCGGCGGCCGCGCGGTTGACCTCGTGGACCTTCTCGCCCAGTCCGTTCATGTCGAGCCGCGGGACCGTGCCGCCGAAGGTGTTCGTCGTGAGGGCGCTCGCTCCGGCCTGCGCGTACTCCTCGTGCAGGGCGCCGATCGCCTCGGGGTTCTCCAGGTTCCACAGCTCGGCGGCGTCGCCGGCGGGCAGGCCGCGCTCCTGCAGGAGCCATCCGTAGCCTCCGTCGAAGACGGGGGAGCGGTCGGCGAGCAGGGCGGCGAATCGATTCGTGGTCACCGGGTCAGCGTACTCAGCGCCGCGCTCACCGGGCCGCGGATTCGGCCTCGGCGAGCATCCGCTGCCGCCACGCCTCGACGACCTCGACCTGGTTGAAGGTGTAGAGGTGCAGGCCCTCGATCTTCAGCCGGTCGTTGGCGGCGAGCGCCGCGACGCGCGCGACGAAGCGGTCGGTGCTGAAGCCGGGCGCCGCGATCCGCGCGAAGACCTTGCGCTGCTTCTTGAGGAAGCGCACGGACTCGCCGACGCCGATCTTGGTCGCCATGCCGAGGAGCTTCGTGCGCTCGACGGGGCCGGGCACGCCGATGACGACGGGCAGCTGCATGCCGCGGCGACGCATCCGCTCGACCCACGTCGAGATCGACTCGGCGTCGAACGTCATGTTCGAGATGATGTGCGTCGCGTGCTGGCGCTTGTCCCACATCGACTGGATCGTCACGTCGTCGTCGATGCTCGGGTGCGACTCGGGGTAGCCGGTGATCCCGACGTGCTCGAAGGGGCGGCCCAGCGCCGTGAGGTCGCTCAACAGGTCGAGCGCGCCCTGGTAGTCACCGGCCGCCTCGGCGGCGTCGCCGGCGGGCACGAAGACCTTGCGGATCCCGACCCCGCGCAGGCGATCGACGATCTCCTCGAGCTCGCTGCGGCCCGAGATCATCCGCGCCGCGAGGTGCGGCACGATGTCGTAGCCGTCCGCCGCGAGGGAGGTCGAGAGCTCCAGGGTGGGGTCGAGCCCCTTGGTCGGCGAGGCGGTCACCGTGACCGTGATGTCGGTCGGCACGTGCTCGCGCACGAGGTCGCCCATCTTCGCCGTGGGCATCACCTCGTATCGGGCCGTCCGCAGCAGATGACCCATCGTCACTGAAGGGAGGGTGTTGCTCATTGTGCAACTCGTTTCGTCATACGCACCAGGTAGGACCAGGGTAGGGCCGTCCGCCCCCTACGCCAAGGGGTCCGCGCAAGGAATCTGGCGGCGACTCCGCGGGCCGGCGGCCGCACCGTCTCGTGGGGCCGGGCAACGCACGCGACATCGGGTGTCGCCGCAGGTCACCGTGGGAGCGGTCGGCCGGTGTCAGTCGAGGGAGCTGAGGTCGTCCGGCACGTCGGCGGCGTAGCGCGAGAGCACGTCGAGCGGCACGATCTGCAGCGCCCGCTCGTGGGTGGCGGCGAGGACGACGGGAGCGGCGTGTCCGGCCTCGTAGGCCTGGGCCCAGCGGGCGGCGACGACGCACCAGCGATCGCCGGGGGTGAGCCCGGGGAAGCGGTACTCGGGGCGCGGGGTCGACAGGTCGTTGCCGACGGAGCGCTGGTGCTCGAGGAACTCGGCGGTGACGACGACGCAGATCGTGTGGCTCCCGACGTCCTCCGGGCCCGACGTGCAGCAGCCGTCGCGATAGAAGCCGGTCACCGGATCGGTGCCGCACTCCTCGAGGGGTCCGCCGAGCACATTCCGATCCCCGATTCCCATGTCCGACAACGTAGCGCGCACCGCCGTCCGCGGTAGGCACCTCCGTCCGCCCCCGTCGAGCGCGAGGTGGTCGCGCCCGTTACGGCACGACGTAGTCGAGGTCGCGGCGGTCGGTGATGAGCATGTGCCCGGGGGCGTGGCAGATCGCGAGCTCGGGGCGCGCGGCCATGACCATGGCCTGCGGGGTGACGCCGCAGGCCCAGAAGACCGGCAGGTCACCCTCGTGGAGCACCGGCGGATCGCCGAAGTCGGGCCGGGCGAGATCCTCGATGCCGAGCGCGCCCGGGTCGCCGATGTGGACCGGGGCGCCGTGGACGCCGGGGTAGCGCGACGTGATCCGGACCGCGTCGGCGACGCGATCCGCGGGGATCGCCCGCATCGAGACGACGAGCGGCCCGGCGAGCCGGCCCGTGGGGCGACAGGGCCGGTTCGTCGCGTACATCGGCACGTTGCGCCCGGCGTCGATGTGCCGCACCGGGATCCCCGCCTCCTGCAGCGGATGCTCGAAGGTGAAGCTGCAGCCGAGGAGGAAGGTCACGAGATCGTCGCGCCAGTGCTCGCGCACGTCGGTCGGCTCGGCGACGAGGCGCCCGTGCTCGTAGACCCGGTAGGCGGGCACGTCGGTGCGGATGTCGCCGTCGAGCAGGTCGCCGCCGACCTCGCCGGGCTCGAAGACGTCGAGCACCGGGCACGGCTTGGGGTTGCGCTGGGCGAAGAGGAGGAAGTCGAAGGCGAGCTCGCGGGGGAGGGCGATGACGTTGACCTGAGTCCACCCGGCGCACCAGCCGGACGTCGGCGTCACGAGCCCCTCCCGGAAGCGCAGGCGCGCCTGCGCCGGGCTGAGGGCGGCCACCTCGGTCGGCGTCCGCGGCGCCGATCCCGGCTCGGTCGCCGGCTCGATCGCTGTCGCGGAGCCGGTCGCGGGGGCAGCTCCCGCCTCGGGCGCAGACCCCGTCCCGACCGCAGGCCCGGTCACGACCGCAGATCCGGGCTCGACCGCAGACCCGGCCCCGCGTGCAGATCCATCCCCGGGTGCAGCGCCGGTCGTGTGCATTGACCCTGTCTCGGGCGCGCTGTCGGTGTCGGTCACGAGCGCGCCTTCGTGCCGCTGCTCCCGCGTCGGCCCACGAGGCGCAGGCGGACCCGTTGACCGGGGCGCGCCTGGGCCGCGCGGTCGCACGCGGCCTGGGTCAGCACCCCGACGCTGGGGTAACCGCCGGTCACCGGGTGGTCGGCGAGGAAGATCACGGGTTCGCCGCCGGCCGGCACCTGGATCGTGCCGCGGACGACCCCTTCGCTCGGCAGTTCGGCCTTCTCGAACTCCGGGGCGCGCGCCACCGGCTGCCCGGCGAGGCGCAGCCCGACCCGATTGCTGCGATCGGAGACCTCCCACGGCGTGCGGGTCAGCGCCTCGAGGTCGGCGAGCCAGTCGGTACGCGGGCCGGGCAGGACGTCGAGCTCGACGACCTCGGTCGGCAGGCTGGGCACCGGGGCGTGGTCGACCGCCGGGTGCGCCTGCCCACCGGGCACGCCGACGGCGACGAACGCGCCGGGGGTCAGGACCGGGCCGAGCTCGGCGAGCGTGTCGCGCGAGCGCGAGCCGAGCACCGGCTCGACGTCGAGCCCGCCGCGGAACGAGACGTAGCAGCGCAGCCCGCGCTCGGCGACCCCGAGGCGCAGCACCTGGCGATCCCGCAGCCGGATCGGGGCGTGCGCGCCGACCGCGCGACCATCGACCGTCGCGGGGACGACCGCCCCTGTGAGGGCGACGGTGATCTCGCCGTGGACGCGGAACTCCAGCCCGCCGAGCAGCACCTCGAGCGCCGCCGGGCCGGGGTCGCGGCGGCCCTGGACCGTCCGATCCGCGGTGAAGTCGTGCCCGAGCAGCCGGGCGCCGAGGGCGTAGGCGCCGACGTCGACAGCGCCGGAGCGACTCACCCCGATCGCGGCCAGGCCGGGTCGGCCCAAGTCCTGGATGAGCGTCTGCGAACCGGTGCGCAGCACCTCGATGCCGCTCACGATGCCTCCTGCTCGTCGGCCTGGGACTCGACGGCCTCGAACCGGACCGACCAGCCGGGGCGTAGGAGCGCGGGCGGGTCGCGCTGCTCGTCCCAGAGCGTCTCGTCGGTGCTGCCGATGAGCTGCCAGCCGCCAGGGGAGGCGCGCGGATAGATCCCGCTGAAGGCGCCGGCGAGACCGACGGCGCCGACCGGCACCTTGGTGCGCGGCTCGGATCGCCGCGGGACGTCGAGGCGCGGATCACCGCCCGCGAGGTAGGCGAAGCGGGGCGCGAACCCGCCGAAGGCGACCCGCCACGTCGTGCCGGTGTGCGCGGCGACGACCTCCTGCGGGCTCAGCCCGGTGAGCGAGGCGACTTCCTGCAGGTCAGGGCCGTCGTAGCGCACGGGGATCGTCACAATCTGCGCCTCGTCGCCCGCGCCCTCTCCGGTCGGGTCGGTCACGTCGACCTCCGCTGCGAGGGCGGCGACGGCGCGACGCAACTCCTCGAGCTCCCCGTCGGAGGAACTCGCCGGGGCGGCGTCGGCCGACAGTGAGCGGGCCGCGACCCCGTCGAGACCGACGAGGAGCGTCCGCGCGGCGGGCACGACGTCGAGCACCCGGCCCCACACCGGCGCCGCGGCCGAGTCGGCCGCCGCGAGCTCGACCCGCGCGGTGACGGCCGCCTGGAGCGCGAGCACCTCGTCGAGGTCCGCGACCTGCACGAGCACGGCCCGCTCTCCGCACGGGAGGAGCTCGGCCTTCATGACGTGCCCCGCGATCCGTCCCCAGCACCTGTCGCCGAGGACTCGCCCGCGGCGGTCGAGGCGAACGGGCGGATCGTCACGCCCGCCTCCTCCAGCGCCGCGCGGACCGCGCGGGCCATCGCGACGGCGTCCGGGCTGTCGCCGTGCGTGCAGATCGACTGCGCCTGCACCGCGACGTCGCGGCCGTCGACCGCGGTGACGACGCCCTCGGTCACCATCCGCACCATCCGGGCGGCGACCTCGTCGGGGTCGTGCAGGAGCGCGCCGGGCTCCCGGCGCGACACGAGCGTCGCCTCCGGCGTGTACCCCCGATCGGCGAACGCCTCGGTGACGCAGCGCAATCCGGCCTCGGCGGCGACCTCGAGGAGCCGCGACCCCGGCAGCCCGAGGATCGGCAGCGCGGGGTCGTAGGCCTGCACGGCCGCGACGACGGCGCGCGCATGCCCGTCGTGATGCACCGCGGTGTTGTAGAGCGCCCCGTGCGGCTTGACGTAGGCGACGCGGGTGCCCGCGACCCGACACAGGGCCTCGAGCGCCCCGATCTGGTAGAGCACGTCGGCGGTCAGCTCCTGCGGCGTCGCGTCGAGGAAGCGGCGCCCGAAGCCGGCGAGATCCCGATAGGCGACCTGTGCGCCGATCGTCACGCCCCGCTCCGCAGCCTGCGCCACGGTCCGTTGCAGCGTGAGGGGGTCGCCGGCGTGGAAGCCGCACGCGACGTTCGCGCTCGTCACGATGTCGAGCATCGCCGCGTCGTCCCCGAGCACCCACTGCCCGAACGACTCGCCGAGGTCGGCGTTGAGGTCCACGCTCCCTGTCACGTCCGTCTCCGTCTCGACCTGTGCCTGAGTGCTCGTCATGTCCGGTCGCCTCCTACGCCCACAGCTTGCCGAGACCGCTGAGGGACTGGATCCCGAGGAAGAGGGTGAGCAGCCACGCGAGCAGACCCGCGACGAGGAGCCATCCGGGGTACTTGTAGCCGTGGAGCAGGTCGCGTCGGCGCCAGGCGACCCACATGATGACGGCGAAGCCGAGCGGCAGGATCACGCCGTTGAAGGCGCCGGCGAAGATGAGCAGCGTCACCGGGGCCTGCCCGAGCAGCATGTAGAGGATCGTGCCGATGACGATGAAGCCGACGGTCAGCAGGTTGCGGGTGCGCTCGGGCGTCGAGCTGCGGGTCAGGAACGACACCGAGGTGTAGGAGGCACCGATGACCGACGTGATCGCCGCCGCCCACAGGATGACGCCGAAGGCCCGCAGGCCGAACTCGCCCGCTGCGGCCTGGAAGGCGCTGGCCGCCGGGTTGACCTTGTCGAGCATGACCCCGCCCGCGACCACGCCGAGGATCGCGAGGAAGAGGACGACACGCATGATGCCGGTGACGATGATGCCGATGACGGAGCTGCGGGCGATGTCCGGGGCGTTCTCGGCGCCGGTCATGCCCGAGTCGAGGAGGCGGTGTGCGCCGGCGTAGGTGATGTAGCCGCCGACCGTGCCGCCGATGAGGGTCGTGATGACGAGCAGGTCGATCCGCTCGGGCAGGACGACGTTCTTCATCGCTTCGCCGACCGGCGGGCGGGAGGTGATCGCGACGAACGTCGTCAGGGCGATCATGAGGACGCCGAGCACGACGACGATCCGATCCAGGAGCGCCCCGGCCTGCTTGACGAGGAAGATCGCGATCGCGATGCCCGCGGAGATCACGCCGCCGATCTTCGGGTTGAGCCCGAGCATCGCGTCGGTGCCGAGTCCGGTGCCGGCGATGTTGCCGATGTTGAAGACGAGGCCGCCGAGCACGACGAGCGCCGCGAGCGCGTAGCCGAGGCCGGGGACGACCTGATGGGCCAGCTCATGGGCCCGGATGCCCGCGACGCCGATGACGCGCCACACGTTGAGCTGCACGGCGATGTCGACGAGGATCGAGGCGACGATGGCGAAGGCGAAGGCCGCGCCGAGCTGCACGGTGAAGGCCGTCGTCTGGGTGATGAAGCCCGGACCGATCGCGCTCGTCGCCATGAGGAACATCGCGCCGAGCACGGCGCTGCGCGTGGATCGGGACATGCCCGCCTGCGCCTTAGGATCCATCGGTGCATCCATGCCGCAGACAGTAGTGCATGCCTCCGACAAGGTTCCCGGCCGGGATCACACACATCTGTGTGCAGCGGCTGGTGCCGCGGGTCGACCTTCGTCGGCCATCTACGTGGCCTCGAAGCGCGCATGCAGGGTCGCGGTGGTGACGATGTCCTCGGGCTCGAGCGCGACGCCGGCGCCACCCTTGGCCATGAGTCCGTCGCGCCCGAACGCCACGGCCTGCATCTCGTGCGGCGGGCGCGACTCACCGAGCAGACCCGGGTCGGCGATCTCCAGGAATTGCACGTCGAGAGCCCCGGCCGCGTGCGCGATCGTCGTGGCCCGGACGCGCGCCCGCCCCCCCGCCTCGGCGAGGACCGCGGCCTCGGTGCGCTCCCGGGTCGCCTCGGTGAGCGACCAGGCGACGTCGACGACGCTCACCCCGGGCAGTCCGCCGACCTCGTCGACGAATCCGGCGAGCGCGCCGACGTCCGAGAAGGTGACGAGCACCCGCGCCGTCGCCGAGTGCCGCTCGGGCTTCGCCTCACCGGCGTCGCTGTACGGGCGCCAGCTCTGCGTCTGGATCGGCAGGACCGCGTGCGTCGTCGTCGGGCTCGGGTCGAGGGCCGCGAGCTCGTGCAGGCGAGCCGACAACTCACCGAGCAGCTGCGTCGTCCGCGCGAGCGCCTCGGCCTTGTCCGCGCTCTCGAAGCCCGCGGTCAGCGTGAGCGCGGCGAGCTCGGGCGGCTGGGCGAAGCGGGCGCTGCCGGTGACGGTGATCTGCACAGGTCCTCCTAGCGGGGCGTTCCTGCGTGCAGCGTCTCAGACGTCGCCCTCCGGCAGCCGCGTCGCCTCGTTGCCGCCCTCGTAGGGCGTGCCGGTCGCGGCCGTCTTGACGAAGGAGATGAGCGAGGCGACCCGGCCTCCCGGGCTGTCCCAGTACTCCGCCGAATCCGAGCGCACGAGAAGCAGACCCACGTCGGGGTCCTCCTTGCCGCCGGGGAACCACGCGTCGACGAAGGGGCTCCACAGGTCGTCGATCCTGGCCTGGTCGCGCACGATCTCACCGTCGCCGGAGACCGACACCCACGAGCTGTCGCCGGACACCGCGACGTTGACGCGCGGCTCGGCCCCGATCGCCCTCGCCTGGTCGTGCGAACGGCTGATGAGGAACCACAGGTCGCCGTCGTCCTCGACGCGCTGGATCGTCATCGGCCGGGACTGCAGCGCCCCGCTCGCGCCGATCGAGGTCACCATGCTGAAGCGGGCGTCCCGCAGGAGGTCGACGACCTTCGCCACGCTCTCCGCAGAGGTCTCGCCGGTGGCCGCGGCTGAGGTCGCGGACGTCTGATCGGAGGGCGAATCGTTCATGAGGTCACCTGTTCTGGGTTCGTCGAGCGGGGGGCGCGGGGTCGGGGTCAGCCTTGCACCGACCCCGCGACCCCGCCTCCCGACCCGACGAACCGGACCCCTGACGACCCGGGCCCGACGACCCGGACCCCGAGAAGAGGTGACCGACCTAGATGAGGCCCTGGGCGACCATCGCGTCGGCGACCCTGAGGTAGCCGGCCAGGTTGGCGCCCATGACGTAGTTGCCGGGCGCGCCGTACTCCTCCGCCGTCTGCGCACAGCGCGTGTGGATCGCGCGCATGATCTCGGCGAGGCGCGCCTCGGTGTCCTCGAAGGTCCAGGAGTCGCGGCTCGCGTTCTGCTGCATCTCCAGCGCGCTCGTCGCGACGCCGCCGGCGTTGCTCGCCTTGCCCGGCGCGTAGAGCACGCCGGCCTCGGAGAAGATCTCGACGGCGTCGGGCGTGCACGGCATGTTGGCGCCCTCGGCGATGACCTGCACGCCGTTCTCGACTAGCGTCTTGGCGTCGGCCTCGTGCAGCTCGTTCTGCGTCGCGCTCGGCAGCGCGATGTCGCACGGCACCTGCCAGATCGAGCCGCCGGTCACGTGCTTGACCGAGCTGCCACGCTCGGAGGCGTAGTCGGCGAGGCGGCCGCGGCGCTCCTCCTTGATGTCCTTGAGCAGCGCGAGGTCGAGCCCGGCCTCGTCGACGACGTAGCCGTTGCTGTCGGAGCAGGCGATGACGGTCGCGCCGAGCTGCTGGGCCTTCTCGATCGCGTAGATCGCGACATTGCCCGAGCCGGAGACGACGACGCGACGGCCCTGGAGGTCCTCGCCGCGGGTGCGCAGCATCTCCTCGACGAAGAAGACGGTGCCGTAGCCGGTCGCCTCGGTCCGCACGCGCGAGCCGCCCCACGAGAGGCCCTTGCCGGTGAGGACGCCGGACTCGTAGCGGTTGGTGATCTTCTTGTACTGCCCGAAGAGGAAGCCGAGCTCGCGGGTGCCGACGCCGATGTCACCGGCCGGCACGTCGGTGTATTCGCCGAGGTGGCGGTAGAGCTCGGTCATGAACGACTGGCAGAAGCGCATGACCTCGGCCTTGGAGCGGCCCTTGGGGTCGAAGTCGGAGCCGCCCTTACCGCCGCCGATCGGCATGCCGGTGAGCGAGTTCTTGTAGATCTGCTCGAAGCCGAGGAACTTGATGATCGAGAGGTTGACGCTGGGGTGGAAGCGCAGGCCGCCCTTGTAGGGGCCGAGGGCGGAGTTGAACTCGACGCGGAAGCCGCGGTTGATGCGGACCGTGCCCTCGTCGTCCATCCACGGCACGCGGAAGATGATCTGCCGCTCCGGCTCGCACATGCGCCGCAGGATCGACCACTGGGCGTACTCGGGCTTCTTGCCGGCGATCGGGGTGAGGCTGAGCAGCACCTCGTAGACGGCCTGGTGGAACTCCTGCTCCCCGGGGTTGCGGGCGAGACACTCGTCGAAGACGGGCTGGAGGCGGGGGTGCATTTCGGCGGGCATGGGAGCAAATATGCCAAAGCGCGTAGAGGGCGTGCCGTGGGTGTCCGTCGGGATGAGATGGCAGCTGGTTCGGCGGCGGCGAGGCGCAGGGCCGTGTGCGGGTGCGCTGCGGGCGGCCGCGCTGCGTAGGGTCGACCCCGTGTTTCGCGTCGCCACCGTCAATGTCAACGGGATCCGGGCTGCCCAGCGCCGCGGGTTCGAGGCCTGGTCAGCGGGCCGCCGCTGCGACGTCGTCGCCCTCCAGGAGGTGCGCTGCCCGGTGCCGATGCTGCCGCCGGGGGTCTTCGGCGACTACCACCTCACCTACGACGCCGGGACGCTCGCGGGGCGCAACGGGGTCGCCGTGCTCACCCGCGAGGCGCCGGGCGCGGTGCGGACCTGGGGCGCGCCGGTCCTGCGGCGCAGTCCGGGTCAGGAGCACGAGACGCTCGAGGCGATCGAGCCGGGGCGCCTCGCCCGCGAGCTCAAGCCGTTCGTCGCCCAGGGGCGCTATGTCGAGGTCGATCTCGCGGATCGGCCGGTGACGATCGCCTCGCTCTACCTGCCCAAGGGCGGGCTCCCCGCCGAGCTCCAGAAGCCCGGGCGGATGCGCGAGGCCCCCGACGGCGGAGCGCGATTCGAGCGCAAGATGCGCTTCATGGCCGGCTTCGCCCGGCACATCACCGCCGCTCGCCGCGCGGCCCTGGCGCAGGGGCGGGAGTTCCTCCTGCTCGGCGACCTCAACATCGCGCACACCCCGCAGGACGTGTCGAACTGGCGGCGCAACGTGCGCTCCGAGGGCTTCCTGCCTCAGGAGCGGGAGTGGTTCGGTGAGCTCGTCGGGCCGCGGCGACTCGTCGACGTCGTCCGGTCGCTCCACCCGGAGGCCGACGGGCCGTACTCGTGGTGGAGCTGGCTCGGCGACTCCTTCGTCAACGACACCGGGTGGCGCATCGACTACCACCTCGCGACCCCGAGGCTGGCGCGGACGGCCGTCGCGGCGGTCACCGATCGCGAGGAGTCACCGGCCGCGCGGCTCGCCGACCACGCGCCGGTCGTCGTCGACTACGACCTGGCCTGAGGCCTGCCCCGAGGCCTGCCCTGAGGAATCGTCGCCCGCGGGTGGCGGGTGCCGGCTGACCGAGACGTGCTGCTGCGCGAGGCGTCGGAGCGCGACGAGCACGGGGTCCACGAGCACCGTGCCGAGGACGACCTGACGCAGCGCCGCGGTCGGATCCGAGGGCACCGAATCGACGTCGGCGGCCGCCACCTGCTCCATCGCCGCCGCATAGCGGTCCATCCGCGCCTCGTCGAGGCCGATGCCGGCGACGTCGCACGCCGCCCAGGCGCGATCCAGCTCGTCGATGACCGGGTCGCGCCGGTCGAGCATCCAGCCCCGCGCCTCGAGCCAGTCCCGGGCCCGTGAGCTGGGGTGATCCTCCTCGCAGTCGGGTGGGATCTGCACGAAGTCCGCCCCGAGCAGCGAGCGCTGGGCCGCACCGAGCACGCCGAGGCGGTCGAGCTCCGGGGCCTCGATCGCCTCGAGGATCCTCCGGATCGTCGCGAGGTCGAGGCCTCCCGGATCGCTGAGGGCGCGGACGAGCCGGACCCGCTCGACGTGGCTCTCGTCGTAGTCGGCCTGGGTGCGCGAGCGCGCGACGCCGGCATGCAGGAGCTTCTCGCGCAGATAGAACTTCAGCGTCGCGACCGGCACCCCGGTCGCCTCGGCCAATCCCGAGATCTTCATCGACTCACCCCTTGACACCGGATAGTACAACTACCCGATACTGGATAGCGAACGTATCCAACTGCTTGGGAGGACTCCGATGAAGGCACTGACGCACGCGCACGAGGGCGATCTCGTCGTATTCAATATCGGCATGACGATCCGTCGGCCCCACCGACTCGACCTGTGGGTGCCCGTCTTCGCCGCGATGCCGCCGATGCTCGCCGAGCTCTACCGCAACAAGGCGGCCGCCGCGGCCGGCACCGCGCCCGACCTCGGCTTCCTCGGCGCGACGACCCTGCTCGGCGCGAAGGGGCCGTGGGTCACGCAGTACTGGCGCAGCGTCGAGCACCTCTACGCCTACGCCCACGATGCCGAGCACGCCCACGTGCCGGCCTGGCGGGCCTTCAACCGCGCCGCCCGCAAGCACCCCGAGGGCGTCGGCATCTGGCACGAGACCTACGTCGTGCCCGCCGGCGGCGTCGAGACGATGTACGCCAACGGCGCCGTCACCGGGCTCGGTGCCGCCACCGGCGTCATCGAGGCGAGCCGCGGACAGGGCGCCCGCGAGCGGCTCGGCTCGACCGCCGCCTGACGCGGGCGCGGCTCGGCCCCGCGACTCGCTCGACGGACGGCGGGAGGTCGACCTACGGTGCAGCGGTGGGAACCCTCGACGGAACCAGCGATCCCCGCCCCTCGACCCCTTCACGCTCCTCGACACCTGCGATGCCTACGACCCCGTCTCGATCGGCGACGGGCGGCACGGCGGAGGTCTTCTGCGAGACCCCGCGCCTCACCATCCGCATCATGCGCAGCGCCGACGCGCCGGCGTTCGCCGCCTATCGCAACGATCCCGCGGTCGCCAAGCACCAGCTGTGGGAGCTGCCCTACACCCACGCCGACGCCCTGGAGGTCCTCGCGGATCAGGACGAGCTCACCGATCTGCGCGTCGGCGGGTGGACCCAGCTCGCCGTCGAGCGTCGGGACACTCCCGGCGTCATCGGCGACGTCTGCTGCCACCTCGACGACACCGGCGCCGTCGCCGAGATCGGCTACACGCTCGCGACGGCGCATCAGGGTCACGGCTACGCCCGCGAAGCCGCCGGCGCCCTGCTCGCCGCCCTCTTCGAGCGACCCGAGCTCGTCCGCGCGACCGCCG
>RRZU013429038.1_pt1 | contig 26243 bp, 23 predicted proteins | sample 2165561 | NCBI WGS metagenome assembly RRZU01 (sample SAMN10456909, study PRJNA506462) | wastewater metagenome | isolation source: wastewater sludge | place: USA: Moscow, Idaho | reverse complement strand
CGCCAGATGCAGGAGCAACTCCTTGTTATATCTGATGCCTATCCAGCAATTCCTAAGATTGATGCAGATGGAATCTTCGGTCCTGCCACTGAAGCTGCTGTACGAAAATTTCAGTTAATCTTCGGTCTTCCAGTGACTGGAATTGTTGATTATAAAACATGGTATAAAATCTCAGAAATATATGTTGGAGTATCTAGAATTGCAGAATTAAATTAGCTAAGATGGTTAAATACATCACCAAAGAATAAAATATATTGAGATGACTTAGGATTGCGGAGATGCGCAGGAGAAGTATGTCATGCAATTGCATGGCGCGTATCTCGCAGCAAGAATGCCGAGGCATTCTTGAATATCTAAATTTTTGTGTGATACAGGTATGTTTTCCTGTATCACATAAAACCCTCAAACTGACAGAATAATTACATTTTTTCATGTTTCTTTTTTCCACGTTCATCGTAGTCATCAAGGAAATTGTAAATATCATCATCTTTGTGATATCCAATGATTGTTCTTAAATTTACATTATGAACACTTCGGAAAATATTCTTTTCAATCAGATTGCTTTCTTCTCTGAACTGCGCGATTAGTTCTTTCATTTCATCACGTTTGGAACCACGTCCTCCGCCACAGGTTGCACAATTTTCTGTAAACCTGCATGCACACTGGATAAAATTTAATTGATTATAATCTCGCCATCCAATAATATCCGCCTCTTTAATCAGATACATTGGTCGGATCAACTCCATACCTTCAAAGTTCGTACTATGAAGTTTAGGCATCATTGTCTCAATCTTTCCACTGTATAGCATTCCCATCAGAATCGTCTCAATCACATCATCATAATGGTGTCCTAATGCAATCTTATTACATCCAAGCTCCTTCGCATGTGAATAAAGATAACCTCTGCGCATTCTTGCACAGAGATAACACGGATTTTTGTCAATGTCTGCTACAGTATCAAAAATATTGCTTTCAAATACTGTTAACGGAATTCCAAGGACCTTTGCATTATCCTGAATAATCTTCCAGTTATCTGCATTATATCCTGGATTCATTACAAGAAAGACTAGCTCAAAATTTGCTTTTCCATGCTTTCTAAGCTCTTGAAAAAGTTTCGCCATAAGCATAGAATCTTTTCCACCAGAAATACAGACAGCAATCTTATCTCCGTCTTTTACAAGTTCATACTCCCGAATTGCCTTCGTAAATTTGCACCAGACAGATTTACGGAACTTTTTAATAATACTTTTTTCAATATCCTTCTGTTTTTCAGCCATGACTGTCTCATTTTCCACAAAACGTCCAAGCATCATACGTAGAAAAGAACGATATCCACCTTCAATATTGTACGCTTCATATCCTGCTTCTTCCAGCATATTTACTGTATAAGCACTCCACTCCCCGGTGTGGCAAAGTACATATACTGGTTTATCTCTCGGAATCTCATCTCTTCGATTGTCCACTTCCTGCATCGGAATATTGATTGCACCTTCAACGGTTCCTCTACAGTAAGCATCCTCCGGACGGATATCCAAAATTGTGACCTGATTTATATCTTTCTTCTCTACATCTTCTATCGTAATCGTCTTCATTTTCCCTTATGTCCTCTTATCTACGCAATATTTTCTCCATCACAGGATACACAAGCACTGCCCCATTTCTCACAGTCCACTTTTCATGGCGAATTGTACGGTACCCTCTCTTTTCAAACATAATTACTGCAGGCAACGTAGCCTCCAGACGTACCGACTCATATTCTCTGGCAATCACATCTTCCAACCGCTGCATGATCAGACTGCCAACGCCATGTCTCTGATAATCTTTCCTCACAAAGACCCGAGTAATATGGTTGCCCTCAAAACTGCCGGCACCAATCACACACTCCCCATCCTGAAGGATATAAATGCGTTCCTCTTCAAGATCACGTTCCAAATTCTCCCAGCAATGCTGCTGGCTAAAGAACCTTACCACTTCCTCCGGATAGTACTTTGGATAAACTTCTTGAATCGTATTTTGAACAAGATCATAGAATTCTTCCATATCATCAATTGTCGCTTTTGTATACTCCAATTCAACACCTCATACACAATTTCAATTTGGGACAAGTTACTTTTCAGTTGGGGACGGGGGTTTTTCAAAAAAACCCCGTCCCCAACTACAATTAAAAGAAAATTCTGGCAATATCGTTATACATCACTACTACCATCAAAATCATTAGAAGTGCCATGCCTGCCAGATGCACGTAGCCTTCTTTCTCCGGTGGAATCCGTTTTCTACGGATTGCCTCTATGAGTAAAAATACAAGTCGTCCTCCGTCCAATGCCGGTAATGGTAATAAATTCATGACCCCTAAGTTTGCCGATAGCAGAATTCCAATATTAAGGAATTGTGCAATTACAATAAATACACCATATGACTTGCTTTCATTATAAGTTGTATCTACCATATTTACGATTCCCACTGGACCGGATAATTGTTTGACGCCTACGTTTCCTGTCACCAGTTGTTTTAGACTTTCAAATGTAGTACATACCCAGAATTTAACTTCGTACGCACCATATTGAACAGATGTCCATGCATTTGCTTTTGTATTTCCACCTCCACTGATTCCGATACGATAATATCCAAGTTCGTCATCCATCTTCGGTACTAATGTCGCTGTATGTTTTTCTCCGTCATGGAGATACGTTACTTTCACAGTCTCTCCTTGATGGAATTGATTATAATAAGTAATCTCACGGAAAATATTAATCTTCTTTCCACCCATCCGAACAATGGTGTCTCCCTCTTGTATGCCGGCCTCTGCCGCAGAATATCCTTCTTCTACACTCGAGATAACTGGTTTATCATATCCGACCATTGCTGTCAAAATTACAGCGAGAACAAATGCCATAATAAAGTTAAAAATCGGTCCCGCTGCAATGACTGAAATTCTTGCCCATACAGATTTTTTATTGAAGTTTCCAGGTGACTCTGTCTCTTCATCGTCTTCGCCCATTGCACAAAATCCACCGATTGGCAACAAATGTACAGCGTAAACTGTCCCTTTGTATTCTTTTGAAAATAATGTCGGACCCATGCCAATAGCAAATTCCTGTACATCAATGCCGTTTAACTTTGCAAGTGTAAAATGTCCAAGTTCATGAAAGAACACAATAAAACTAAAAATTAAGATTGCAAATATAATACCCAAATCTAACGATTACCTCCTGCTTTTGATTCGTGCGTAAGTTTCAGCTTCTGTCTCCAGAATCTGGTCAAGTGTCGGGTTCTCAATATTCTTATGTGCTCTCATACAATCCTCTATAATCTCTATAATCTCCAGATATTTAATCTCCCTGTTCAAAAATTGTCCGACTGCCATTTCATTTGCCGCATTGAATACAGTTGGAAGCGATCCACCTGTTCTTCCCGCTTCATAAGCCAGTGCCAGTCCGTAAAATGTATCCATATCCGGCTTTTCAAAATCCAGTTTTCCCATGCGCCAGAAATCCAGCCTGTCTCCCGGCAAATACCTGCGCTTAGGATAATAAAGTGCATATTGAATTGGAAGTTTCATATCTGGTGTACCAAGTTGTGCAATAATTGCGCCATCTTCATATTCCACCATAGAATGAATGACACTCTGCGGTTGTACAACGACTTGTACTTTATCCACCTCCACTCCAAAAAGCCATTTTGCTTCAATGACTTCCAGACCTTTATTGACCATAGTTGAAGAATCAATCGTAATTTTCCGTCCCATCGCCCAATTCGGATGCTTTAGCGCATCTTCTACCTGAATATTCAAAAGGTCTTCCTGTTTTTTCCCGCGGAACGGTCCACCCGAAGCTGTCAATAAAATCTTATGGATTGAATTCATCTTATTGCCTTGAAGTGACTGGAAAATGGCACTGTGCTCACTATCCACCGGAAGAATGGAAACCCCCATTTCTTTTGCCAGGGGCATAATGATATGTCCCGCAGTTACCAATGTCTCTTTATTTGCGAGAGCGATATCTTTTCCTGCTTTAATTGCCTCAACCGTCGGGCGGATTCCAATCATACCAACAACAGCTGTCAACAGTATCTCCACTTCTTCCATAACTGATACTTCAATCAGTCCGTCCATACCAGTTACGATTTTTACATCCAGATCCTGTACTTTTATTTTTAATTCTGCCGCTTTTTTCTCATCCCAGACAGCTACAAGTTTTGGCTGAAATTCCCTTATCTGCTCTTCCAGAAGCGAAATATTACTTCCTGCTGCCAGACCAAGTACCTCGATATCTCCATTTTCTCTTACGACTTCCAGTGTCTGTGTTCCAATGGAACCTGTAGAACCCAGAATTGCTATTTTCTTCATATTACCACCTTTTAATATATCATATGATTTCTCGTTACAAATTCCCCGCCAGCGCCATGGTCAGATAATAAATAATCGGAGCTGTAAATATTACACTGTCGAACCGGTCCAGAATTCCACCATGTCCCGGGATCAATTTCCCGTAATCCTTAATCTCATGATTTCTTTTGATTGCAGAAGCAGCCAGATCTCCAACCTGTGAAATCATTCCACCGACTCCGCAAATGATTGCGTATTCCAGAACTCCTGCCTGTGCTCCTGCCCACTGATTCACAGCTAATGCAAATAACACTCCTAGAAGCGCAGCCCCCAGTACGCCACCAATACCACCTTCTACAGATTTCTTTGGGCTGAGTTTTGGTGCCATCTTGTGCTTTCCAAGAAGCATACCGGCACAATATGCACAAGTGTCACAGCCCCAGGAACTTAAGAAAATCAACCATACAACTATGCCCCCATCTTCCAGCATGCGTGTCTGATAAATGTAGGACAACATTACTGCTACATAAAACACTCCAAAAAATACAGTCATCACCTGTTCAGATCTGTAATTTGGAAATGTAAATACATATACCGCCATAACTAATACTAAAAACACAATCGTAAAAAGTGTCATATACTGAAGATTCCCAGTATAGAGCAGTACATAATAGGCCACTGTTGCCAGATATCCTGCAAATCCTAAAAGTTTATTCTGAACTTCTATCACTTTATATAATTCTGTCAATCCAATCAGGCTGACAACCGCAAGCAGACCAAAAAGAACATTTCCTCCAGTTCCGACTGTCGCAATCAGCACAATCACCAGTATAATTCCACTTATGAGCCTTGTCTTAAACATCTTATTCCTCCTTCACGCCGCCATAGCGTCTGTCCCTGCGATTATACTGTTCAATTGCCTTCTCCAATTCCTGCTTGGAAAAATCCGGCCATGGAACATCGGTAAAATAAAACTCTGTATAAGCAAGCTGCCACAAAAGATAATTGGACAATCTCTGCTCTCCACTTGTGCGAATCAGAAGGTCAGGATCTGGAATATCGTGTGTATCCAGATACCTTTCTATACATGCCTCATTCACTTCTTCCGGCATAAGTTTTCCTTCTTTTACATCTTCAGCCAACGTGCGTACCGCTCTTGTGATTTCATCACGGCTTCCATAATTGATTGCAATCTGAAAATTCAATCCGCCATTATTTTTCGTTGCCTCTTCAAGCTCCAGAATTCTCTTCTGAATATCTTCATCCAATTTTGTAATATCTCCGATTACACGGACTTTCATATCATTTTTCGCTGCTGTCTTAAGACAGGTTTTCATGTAATTGCGAAGCAGCTTCATCAGAGCATTTACTTCTTCTTTTGGACGATTCCAGTTCTCAGTAGAAAAAGCATATACGGTCAGATATTTTATTCCCATGCACCATGCTTCTTCACAAATCTTCTCTACATTCTTACTTCCCTGTGCATGCCCATAATTACGCGGCATTCCTTTTGCCTTTGCCCAGCGTCCGTTACCATCTAGAATAATCGCAACATGCTGTGGTATATTCATAATATTATCCTCCTGCTGACTAAAATTATCTCACACATTTCAAATCTGACACAAATATATTTCAACATTCAAGAATGCCTCGGCATTCTTCTGTGAAAATTTTTTCTTATCAACATTAAATCTTATCAACATTAAATGAGGACAGCCCCCTCCTGCATATCTGCCGGGGCTGCCCTCTTCTTTTCATTCCAGACTATACAGTCATAACTTCTTTTGATTTTACTTCAACAGCACTGTCAATCTCTTTAACATACTTATCCGTCATCTTCTGAAGTTCATCTTCCAGATTCTTGATCTCGTCTTCAGAAACATCAGAACCTTTCAGCTTCTTAAATGCATCATTTCCATCACGACGGATGTTACGAATTGCAACTTTCGCCGCCTCGCCTTTTTTCTTAACATCTTTTACAAGCTCTTTACGTCGTTCTTCTGTAAGTTCCGGAAAGAGCAGTCTTACAGCAGTTCCGTCATTTGTCGGATTGATACCCAGATCAGAAACCATGATTGCTTTCTCGATAACTTTGAGCATGTTCTTCTCCCATGGCTGAATCTGAATCATTCTCGGTTCCGGAACAGATACGTTCGCTACCTGTTGGATTGGTGTTGGTGTTCCATAATAATCTACCATAATTCTGTTCAGCACATTCGGATTGGCACGTCCTGCACGAATCGTTCCCATCTCACTGTCCAGACTATCCATTGTCTTCTGCATCTTTGTATCATATACTTTTAATTTCTCATTCATATTGCTATATCCTCCTTATTATACCGTCACTTTTGTTCCTGTAAATGTTCCACTCATTGTCTCTACAATGCTGTTCGGCTCATTCAGTCCGAATACAAGCATCGGCATCTTATTCTCAAGGCACATAATAGAAGCCGTCAGATCTACCGCCATCAGCTTTTTGTCGATGATCTCCTGAATACTAATTTCGTTATATTTCTTTGCCTGTGGATTTACCTTTGGATCACTGTCATAGATTCCATCGATTGCCTTTGCCAGAAGCATTGCATCTGCTTCAATCTCAATAGCACGAAGTACAGCACCTGTATCTGTAGAAAAATACGGGTGTCCGGTTCCTCCTGCAAAGAAAACAACCTTTCCCTGATTCAATGCTTCCACAGCTTTATCTTTTGAAAATAATGTAGTAAATGCACCGCATACGAACGGGGTAAATACTTCTGTCTCCATTCCTGCAAAACGGAAAATATCAGATACGTAAATACAGTTCATAACTGTTGCAAGCATTCCAATCTGATCTGCCTTTACACGGTCAATTGTCTCGCTGGTTCTTCCTCTCCAGAAATTACCTCCACCTGTTACAATTGCTACCTGAACACCGTCATCAACAAGCTGTTTTACCTGCTTTGCAACTCCAATACATGTTGCCTCGTCAAATCCTGTCTTTTTCTCCCCGGCGAGAGCTTCCCCGCTGAGCTTTAACAATACTCTTTTCATAGTTCATTACTCCTTGCGCTACATTTCATACAGTTCATTTTTTTAATATCTGTATGATCTGTTTCGATCATTTCTGTCATCTGGCACTTTACTCACAGGCAGACAACATCTTTGTATATTATATCATAAGCATCTGTAAAAAGGAATATCCTAGTGATTATTGATTGAGAAATTGATTTTCTACCATATCCCAGATTTCATCTCTTCCTTGCTTTGTCTGAGAAGAAAATGGAATAATCGTTGTCCCTGGAATCAGTTTCAGTCCTTCTCTTAACACTTTCATCTGCTTCTGTACCTGACTTCTTTTAATCTTGTCAAGTTTCGTTGCTATAATGATTGGATGAAATCCCTGTTCAACAATCCACTGATACATTATTCTGTCATTTTCAGATGGTGCATGCCTGATATCAATCAACAGGAATACTGCTTTCAATTGTGCGGAACTATGAAGATAACGTTCAATCAACTGTCCCCATTTAATTTTTTCCTGTTCAGACACTTTTGCGTATCCATAACCCGGAAGGTCAACAAGATACATTTCATCATTAATACTATAATAATTAATCGTCTGTGTCTTACCCGGAGTCGCTGAAATTCTTGCATAAGATTTCCGGTTCATCAACGCATTAATCAGCGATGATTTTCCTACATTTGATTTTCCCGCAAATGCGATCTCCGGTTTTGTATTCTTTGGCAGAACACTTGTAATTCCACATACTGTTTCAAGATTTACATTTTTAATGACCATCTTATCCCTCCTGTTCTTTAGAAAGTGCATAATCAAGCACTTCATCCATATGAGATACACTGACTATCTTAAGACCCTTTGTGATCTCTGAAGACATTTCTTCAATATCCCTCTCATTTTCTTTAGGAATCAGAATCATCCGGATCCCGGCATTTTTTGCTGCCAAAAGTTTTTCTTTTAATCCACCGATTGGAAGCACCCTTCCTCTTAGTGTAATCTCACCGGTCATAGCCACATCTGCACGTACCTTTCTTCCTGTCGCAGCTGAGAATATCGCCGTTGCCATTGTAATACCTGCAGACGGTCCATCTTTTGGTACTGCTCCTTCCGGAATATGGATATGTATATCATGTTCTTTAAAAAATTTCTCATCAATACCATGTTCTTTGCTGACAGAACGTATATAACTGATCCCGGCTCTTGCAGATTCTTTCATTACATCGCCAAGCTGACCAGTCAGAAGGATCTCACCCTCCCCCGGCATCACATTAACCTCAATCTGAAGTGTATCCCCTCCGACACTGGTCCATGCAAGTCCTCGGACAATTCCGACTTCATCCTGTTCATTTGCCTTCTGGAACTGGTAAATCTCTTTGCCTAGATAATGCTCCAGATTACGTTCTGTAACTTTAATACATTTCTTATTATCTTCCAAAATCTCTCTGGCTGACTTTCTGCAGATGCCTCCAATTTTCCTTTCCAATTGACGAACTCCCGCTTCCCTTGTATACACGGTCGCAATTTTTTGAAGTGCTTTCTTACTGATTGAAAGTTGTTCCTCTGAAAGTCCATGACTTTTTAACTGCTTTGGAATCAGATGTCTCTGGGCAATATGAATTTTCTCATTTTCTGTATAACTGTTGATCTCGATTACTTCCATACGGTCAAGAAGTGGTCTTGGAATTGTTTGTAATGTATTAGCTGTCGTAACAAACAGTACTTCCGACAAATCGATTGGAACTTCCAGATAATGATCACGGAACTTGTCATTCTGTTCACTGTCCAGTACTTCCAGAAGTGCAGAAAATGTATCTCCTTTATAGTCATTACTAACTTTATCAATTTCGTCTAAAAGCATCAGTGGATTCTTTACTTTTGCATTTCGAAGTGCTGTCGCAATTCTTCCAGGCATTGCGCCTACGTAAGTCTTGCGATGTCCCCGGATCTCAGCCTCATCACGCACACCACCAAGAGAAATGCGGACATAAGGTCTTCCAAGCGCTTCTGCAAGTGATCTTGCAATAGAGGTCTTACCGGTTCCCGGAGGGCCAGCAAGGCAAAGAATCGGAGTCTGTCCTTTACTTGTGAGGATTCTAACTGCCAGAAATTCCAGTATACGATCTTTTACCTTTTCCAGACCATAATGTTCTTCATCAAGCTTTTCTTTCGCAGCTTTGATATCAAGATTCTCCTCACATCTCTTATTCCACGGCATCTCAAGCATCGTTTCAATATAAGTTCTTACAACACCAGACTCTGCCGGGCTTGCCATCTGGCTTTTAAATCTTTTGATTTCTTTTGCTAATTTTTCTTTCACTTCACAAGATGCATCTAAATCTTTCACTGCCTGTTCGAATTCCTCCGCATCTGTCTGAAGTGTATCTTCCCCTAGTTCCTCACGAATCAGTTTCATCTCTTCTCTTAAGATATATTCTCTCTGATTCTTATCTACACGCTCTTTTACCTTTTTCTGAAGATCCTCTTTCACACTGAGTACGCGCATCTCATTGACCACACGAAGAGAAATGTCTTCATATCTCTGAAGAATATCCTGCTCTTCCAGAACTTTTTGGGTATCTTCATAATCCATTGGAAGATTGGCAGCAATTGTATCGACCATGACGCGCAGCGATTTTATCTCTTCGATCATCATAGCGAGTTCTTTTGCAAGCTTTGGATTTTTTGACATATAATCCCTGAACAGTTCACGAAGTCCACGTACCATTCCTTCTTCATTGATTGGATTTTCCAACAGTTCCCGGTCTTCCGGTTTGCAGAAATCCGGCAATATTTTTACCGCGACCTGAAAATAAGGTTCTTCAGATTCAATCCAGGAAAGACCTGCACGCTGCTCTCCCGATACTAGAACACGTTTCATATTTCCCGGAAGCTTTACAATCTGTTTTACAGTTGCAATACAGCCAATTCTGTAAAGATCTGACTCCTTTGGCTCTTCCACTTCAACTTCCTTCTGCATTACAAGAAATACTTTCTGATCTTTTTTCATGGCCTGTGTGATTGCCTGCACAGATTTTTCACGGCTCACATCAAAATGTGTCACCTGCTCTGGCAGCACTGCAAGTCCACGAAGTGCCACCATCGGCAGACTCATCAACTCATTTTCCATACTGTTTACTCCTATAATTCAAAAATGAGACGGGAACAATTTTACTCGTACCCGCCTCTTTCATTATGCGCTTTGTGTATTCACAGAAGTGTGTTCACACTCTGGTTTTGCTTTTCCTGTCACCACGTCACCGGTGATCCGGCACGTTTTCAGTGTCTCATCGGACGGTGCGCGATACATAATATCCATCATTGTATTTTCCATGATTGCCCGAAGTCCTCTGGCTCCGGTCTTTCTTTTCAATGATATATCTGCAATCTCGTTTAATGCAGAATCGTCAAATACTAATTTCACTCCATCTAGTTCCAAAAGTTTTTGATACTGCTTTACGATTGCATTCTTTGGCTCTGTCAAGATACGGATCAAAGCATCATGATCCAGCATCTCAAGAGATACTGTAACTGGTACACGCCCTACCAGTTCCGGAATCAATCCAAATTTCACAAGATCCTGTGGCAGCACCTGAGCTAACAATTTATCTACATCATCTTCATGCTTCTCTGCAATTTCTGCATTAAATCCGATAGATTTCTGATCAATACGTTTCTCAATAATCTTATCAATTCCTTCAAATGCACCGCCACAGATAAATAAAATATTCGTTGTATCTATCTGTATCAATTCCTGATGTGGATGCTTTCTTCCACCCTGTGGAGGAACATTTGCAACCGTGCCTTCTACAATTTTAAGAAGTGCCTGCTGAACACCTTCTCCAGATACATCTCTTGTAATTGACGGGTTCTCAGATTTTCTTGTAATCTTATCGATCTCATCAAGATAGATAATACCATACTCTGCACGTTCAATATCATAATCTGCAGCCTGAATCAGTTTTAGAAGAATATTTTCCACATCTTCTCCTACATATCCTGCCTCAGTAAGAGCTGTTGCATCAGCTATTGCAAATGGAACATTCAGAATTTTTGCAAGTGACTGGGCAAGAAGTGTCTTACCACACCCTGTCGGACCCAGCATCAGTATATTACTCTTATTCAATTCGACGCCGAGATCTCTCTGTGCCATAATACGCTTGTAGTGATTATATACAGCAACAGAAAGAACCTTTTTTGCCTCATCCTGTCCAATCACATAATCATCAAGAAATTCCTTGATCTCTTCCGGTTTCAAAAGATTGATATCTGAAAACGGAGTCCAGGAATCATTCTCATCATATGCCATCTCTTCTTCTATAATCTCAGAGCATACTTCCACACATTCATCACAGATATAAGTATCATTCGGTCCTGCAATCAGTTTTTTCACCTGAGCCTGTGACTTATTACAAAATGAACACCTTATCTGATCATCATTTCTTCCCAATATTCTACACCTCATTAAAGAATAGGGAACATATCTGTTCCCTATCGTCTTGTAATTACTTCATCGATTAATCCAAATGCTTTGGCTTCCTCAGCGGACATAAAATTATCTCTGTCAGTCTCTCTGCTAATGACCTCCAGCGGCTGTCCTGTATTCTCTGCAAGAATCCGGTTCAATCTCTCACGAGTCTTCAGGATATGCTCTGCTGCAATCTGAATTTCAGTTGCCTGACCCTGAGCTCCTCCAGATGGCTGATGAATCATAATCTCGGAATTTGGAAGGGCAAGTCTCTTTCCTTTTGTACCTCCGGCCAGAAGGAATGATCCCATGCTTGCTGCCATACCGATACAGATTGTCTCAATATCACATTTGATATACTGCATAGTATCATAAATTGCCAGACCTGCAGATACAGATCCGCCCGGACTGTTAATGTACAGATGAATATCATTTTCCGGATCCTCTGCTTCCAGGAAAAGAAGCTGCGCGATTGCTACACTCGCTGATGCATCTGTAACTTCTTCTCCAAAAAATATAATTCTGTCCTTTAATAATCTTGAATAGATATCATAGGAACGCTCTCCTCTGCTTGTCTGTTCAATGACATAAGGTACTAAACTCATACATATGCCTCCCTGTTATATTTCAGTGACTTATTATTTCTCTACAGCGTTCTCAACAAGGAAATCAATTGCTTCCTGAACAGCCATATCGTCTTTCATCTGCTGTTTCTCAGCCTCTCCTACAAGCTCTTTAAGTTTTTCAACTTCCATATCGTAAGACTTAGCCATCTCAGCTAACTTCTCATCAATCTTCTCGTCAGAAATCTCAATATTCTCAGCTTTTGCAATTGCCTCGAGAACAAGACGTGTCTTAATGTTCTTCTCTGCTGATGGAAGCATCTGCTCCATCATCTTGTCTGCTGTCATTCCTGTGAACTGTGCATACTGCTCCATTGTCAGTCCCTGTGACATCAGATTCTGAGCAAAATTATCCATCTGCTGGCGCGCCTGTGTCTTGATCATAAGTTCAGGAATCTCCATTGTTGCATTCTCGATAGCTTTTGCGATTACCTGATCTTCTTTTTTTGCTTTTCCTTCTTTAGCTTTTTCTTCTTTAATCTTAGCTTTTACATCAGCCTTGTACTCATCTAATGTATCAAACTCAGATACTTCTGCTGCGAATTCATCATCAATCTCTGGAAGCTCTTTCTCTTTGATCTCATGTACTGTACATTTGAATACAGCATCTTTTCCCTGAAGGTTCACTGCGTGATACTCCTCCGGGAATGTAACTTTAACTTCTACTTCTTTCTCTGCCTCTACTCCGATAAGCTGATCCTCGAATCCTGGAATAAATGTTCCGGAACCAATTGTAAGAGAATAGTTCTCTCCTTTTCCGCCCTCGAATGCTTCTCCGTCAACAAATCCTTCAAAATCAAGAACAACTTCATCTCCGTCTTTAACCGGACGTCCTTCTACTGTAACTGTTCTTGCGTTCTTTCCTGCCTCTTCCTGGATCTTAGCGTCAACTTCTTTCTGTGTTACGCGTGTAGATACTTTATCTACCTCAAGTCCTTTGTACTCTCCAAGAGTAACCTCCGGTCTTGTAGCAACAAGTGCTGTGAAGATGAACGGTTTTCCTTTCTCGATCTGTGTAATATCAATCTCCGGCTGAGATACGATCTGAAGATCACACTCATCATAAGCCTCTGAGTAAGCCTGTGGAATCAGAGCATTCGCTGCATCTTCATAGAATACATCTGCTCCATACATCTTCTCAACCATCTGACGCGGAACTTTTCCTTTACGGAATCCTGGCATACTGATTTTATTTTTCTGTTTCTTGTATGCGTTCTGAAGTGCTTTTTCTAATTCATCAGCAGAAACTTCGATTGTGAGTTTCGCCATATTTTTTTCTAATTTTTCTACCTGTAAACTCATTTACCCTTTTCCTCCTATTTCTATCCCCCTTGCATGGGCAATCCGCAAAAGGGCATATTACATTGCATTCACTCAAGAAGTATATCACAAACATTTCCAAATATCCAGTTCGATTTTACGGATATTGCGTTTTTTTATAAGGTTTTCATAAATTATCTCTGATATACAATAGAATCTGCAATTTCTACTGCTTTTTCCTCGCTGATAAGCACTTCGATCAGTTTCAGTGCAAAATCAATTGCAGTTCCAACTCCCTGACTTGTAATGATATTTTCGTCAGTTGCTACTGGTGCTCCGGTCAGATATGCATCTTCAATCTCACTTTCCATGTCTGGATAGCAAGTCGCTCTCTTTCCTTTTAAAAGTCCCATATCTGCGAGAATTGTCGGTGCCGCACAAATTGCTGCCACATATCTTCCGTCGTCATATGCTTCTTGAACTGCCTTTCTGACATTCTCATCTTCTTTCAGATTCGTTGTTCCCGGCATTCCACCCGGAAGCACGATCATATCGGATTCTTTAAAATCAATCTCTGTGATCAGATCCTCTGTCTGCACAGGTATTCCATGTGCTCCGCGCACTGTATAATCATCTGTAATTGATACTGTATCCACATACACTTTTGCTCTTCGAAGCAGATCTACTACCGTCAGAGCCTCAATCTCTTCAAATCCATCTGCTAATAATACAGTTACTTTTTTCATACTAAATTTCATAACGGATCTCTCCTTTTCTTATTTTTCTTGACTCATTTTCTTAATAGTAACACTGTTTACTTTTTGTGTAAACTGAATTATGATTATGCCATGGAGGTATTATAATATGGAAATAGAACGCAAATATCTTATTGATACTCTTCCGGAAGATTATCAGGATTATCCCTGTCGTCACATCGAACAGGCTTATCTGAACACGGATCCGGTTATTCGTATCCGGAAGGACAATAATAAACATGAACTCACTTATAAATCAAAAGGTCTCATGGCAAGAGAAGAATATAATCTGCCACTTGATGAAGCTTCATATCAGCATCTGCTCACAAAGATTGACGGACGTCTCATCAGAAAAAAACGTTATATGATTCCACTCAATGATTCTCTAACTATTGAATTAGATGTCTTTGAAGACGATCTGGCTCCACTGCTTCTGGCTGAAGTAGAATTTCCAGATGAAGCTTCGGCACTCTCTTTCACACCACCAGAATGGTTTGGAACAGATGTTACATTCTCCAGCGAATATCACAACAGTACTCTTAGTTTAAAATAGTCTGATTATATTGTTAATTTTATTTAAAAGCAACATATTGTTGCTTTTTCTTATTTTGCCACATTTCGGCGCATATTCTTTTATTTATTGAACAAATTGTTATGATGTAAACATATTTTTGATTCAATGGAGGAAACATCAATGGCCAATATCCAATTGACCGAGAATCTTCGTATTCTGCGTGAGCGAAGTAATCTTAAGCAGGATGAATTTAGCAGATATCTGAATATTTCTCGTCAGACATATTCCAATTACGAGCGTGGCACACGCACCCCTGATCTGGAATTACTCAAATCAATTGCTGACTTTTATCATATTACCATTGATGAACTTTTATTCTGTAACGGCTACAAGATTCCTCTGTATTCCATGCAGCCCGATAGAATTTCCGAGGGCGAAATTCCGTATATTAAATGCAAAAAATCCGATAATATCATCTATCTCACCGATGAAGAGCTAAAGCTTTTACTTCTTTTTCGTGCTGCTTCTGACGAAGTGAGACAGATTATTACCGGCTTTCTTGCAAATTCAAATAATCAGGAAGAATAACAGATTGGGAAGAAATCCCATCTGTTATTCTTCCATGACAAATTCATCATGTACTGCATTCATAGCTTTATCAATATCTTTCTCAGCTACGAGTACTGTAATACGAATTTCTGATGTTGATATCATGTTGATATTGACTCTGGAATTGTACAGCGCCTCGAACATTCTGGATGCAACTCCCGGATTGCTCATCATTCCTGCTCCTACAACAGATAATTTTGCCACATCTTTGTTGTATGTAATATCCTTAATCGTAAGTCTTTCTTTATTCTTATCCAGAACTTCTAACGCATGTTCAAGATCATCCGAAGCAACAGTAAAGGAAATATCTTTTGTCCCCTCGCGTCCTACAGACTGTAAAATAATATCTACATTAATGTTATTGGCTGCCAATGTATCAAATACACTAAAAGCTGTCCCTGGTTTGTCTTCTACTCCGATTACAGAGATTCTTGCTGTATTTTTATCTGCTGCAACTCCTGTTACTAACAGTTTTTCCATTCCTGTTCCCTCCCCTACTACGGTTCCTTCTGTCTGATTGAGACTAGATCTGACTACCAGCTCTACATTGTATTTTTTTGCCATCTCGACTGAACGGTTGTGAAGTACTTTCGCTCCAAGGCTCGCCAGCTCCAGCATCTCATCATAAGTAATAAAATCTAATTTTTTTGCATTCTTTACAATTCTCGGATCAGCTGTAAAGACTCCATCAACATCTGTATAAATCTCACATTTGTCTGCATGAAGTACCGCAGCAAGCGCAACTGCAGTTGTGTCTGAACCACCTCGTCCAAGTGTTGTAATATCGTCATACTTATTCACACCCTGGAATCCTGTTACGATCACAATCTTTCTGGAATCCAGTTCATGTCTGATACGCTTAGTATCTACACGTTTAAATCTTGCATTTCCATAACGTGATGTTGCATGCATCGCAACCTGGAATGCATTTAGAGATACCGCTGGCACATCCAGTGCCTGCATAGCCATAGCCATCAATGATACTGACACTTGTTCTCCTGTTGTCAAAAGCATATCCAACTCACGCTTCTTTGCATCTGGGTTGATGGAATTTGCAAGTTCAATCAGCTCATCTGTTGTATCTCCCATCGCAGAAAGCACGACTACCACATCATGCCCTGCTTTATAGTCTTCAATGCAGCGTCTTGCCACATTAAATATTCGTTCTTTATTGGCAACAGAAGTCCCGCCAAATTTTTTAACGATCAGCATAGTTTCTCCCTTTCCCTAATCTTCAATACGGATCATATGAAGAATCTGGTCTTCATAACTCTTCGCTCTTGTATCATAATCACCTTCCATCATGATCGGAGTCACAAATCCAAACTCTCCGTCCAGACCGTCAACCTTCACGATTTCAACATCCCCAAAGGAATAACGGATATCTTCAATCTTCTCCTCCACGTTCCCTTTCATACGGATAAAGAATCGTCTCTTCATGGAAGATTTATCTTCCAGACGGAGTTTCTCTTCTTTCCACATAGTCATCACATTGCGGTTCAGGTTCTTGGCCGCTTCCACAACATCGGATACAACAGCACTTGCTGTTGGAAGTTTTCCTGCCCCGCTTCCATAGAACATCGCATCTCCCAAGACATTTCCATGAACGAAAATTGCATTGAAAACACCATTTACATTGTAAAGCGGGTGATCCGGATAAAGCATGCAAGGTGCGACCATCGCGCCAAGTCTTCCGGCATGTGTCTTGCTGGAAGCCAAAAGTTTGATTGTAGTTCCCATAGCCTTTGCATATCTCATATCTTCTACTGTAATCTTTGTAATTCCTTCACAGTAAATATCTTCAAAATCTACCTGCTGACCGGAAATCAGAGATGACAAAATTGCAATCTTTCTGCAGGCATCGTATCCTTCTACATCTGCCTCCGGATTTCGCTCTGCATATCCGTTATCCTGTGCTTCCTTTAATACAGAAGCATAATCTGCTCCTTCATAGAACATCTTCGTCAACATATAATTCGTCGTGCCATTGAGGATTCCGGTAATTTCTTCAATCTCATCTGCTGTCAGTGAAGAATTAAGCGGACGGATAATCGGAATACCACCTCCTACACTCGCCTCAAACAGAAAATTTATGTTCTTTTCTTTTGCAATAGAAAGCAATTCTGCACCGTGCTTTGCCACAAGTGCCTTATTGGAAGTTACGACACATTTTCCGGCAAGAAGGCTTCTTTTCACAAAGGTATACGCTGGCTCGATTCCTCCCATGACTTCCACAACGATCTGGATCTCATCATCAGAGATAATTGTCTCAAAATCATGAATTATTTTTTCCTGTATCGGGTCTTCTGGAAAATCTCTGATGTCCAACACATATTTTACATTCAGTGCATCCCCGATTCTCTGGGCAATGCGCTCACCATTGGTATCAATAACTTCCACGACACCTGAACCAACTGTACCATACCCCATCACTGCTATATTTATCATACCGTTCCTCCCTTTTCACCGCCTGATACATATTTTAAATAGGCGTTTATAAACATATCAAGATCTCCGTCAAGAACCGCCGTAACATTGCCATTTTCCACATTCGTTCTGTGGTCTTTTACTAACGTGTATGGCTGCATAACATAGGACCTTATCTGATTACCGAATCCGATGTCTTTTACTTCTCCCCGGATATCTGATACTTTTTCTGCCTGTTCCTGCTCCTGCAGCAGCTTTAATTTTGCCTTCAACATCTGCATAGCTTTTTCTTTATTATGATGCTGTGATCTTTCATTCTGGCATTGAACTACAATTCCTGTCGGCAAATGCGTGATTCGGATTGCAGAAGATGTCTTATTGACATGTTGTCCACCAGCCCCGCTTGCACGATAGGTATCAATTTTCAGATCATCATCTAAAATATCAATATCAATGTCTTCTTCAATATCCGGCACCACATCGCAGGAAGCAAAAGAAGTCTGTCTCTTTCCCGCTGAATTAAATGGCGAAATTCTTACAAGCCGATGTACACCTTTTTCTGATTTCAGATAGCCATAGGCATTGTCTCCAACTACTTCAAATGTAATATTTTTTATTCCGGTAATATCTCCATCCAGATAGTCCAGTACCTGAACCGAAAATCCTTTTGTCTGAAACCACCTGGTATACATACGGTACAGCATGTTCACCCAGTCACATGCCTCCGTTCCGCCTGTTCCGGCATGTAATGTCATAATCGCATTGCAGGAATCATATTCTCCAGATAACAATGTCTCAATTCTGAGTTTTTCAAAATCTTCCTCAAAATGAGCAATATCCTTTTCTATTTCCTTCACCATCGAGCGGTCTTCCTCTTCATCAACCATCTCGATCAGTGTGCAGATATCATCATATTCTGAATATAATGCATGGATCACTTTCAAATGTTCCTGAAGATCTTTTAATTCTTTCATGATTTTCTGTGATTCTTCCGGCGCATCCCAGAATCCCGGTTCTTCTATCTTACGTTCCAGTTCTTCAACCCTGTTCTCTTTGCCGGAAATGTCAAAGTGAATCCCTCATTTCGGCAAGAGGTTCTTCATAGGAGTTCATAATTCCCTTATACTGTTCTAATTCAATCACACTGCCTCACCTCTTTCTTTTTTATATTTTTAACTTACTGCATAACGACATCTCTCCCGTCGCTTTTCGCAACGGGAGATTCATCCCTTTTTAGATTTGTCTGTTATTTATTTCTTCCACAGCACTGTTTATACTTCTTACCACTTCCACATGGGCAAGGGTCATTTGGATAGACCTTCTTGTTTTCCCGCTTCTTCGGCTCACGAAGAGCTGTGTCATCTTTATTGGTTCCAGTTACTTTTGCGACCTGCTCACGCTCAGCTTTCTGCTCGATTCTTACATGCATCAAAGTTCTGACTGTTGTCTCTGTAATTGCCTGAGTCATCTCGCCGAACATATCATATCCAAGCATCTTATACTCAATCTTCGGGTCACGGTTACCGTAAGCCTGAAGACCGATTCCCTGACGGAGCTGATCCATATCGTCAATATGATCCATCCATTTTGCATCAATAACTTTTAAAAGCACGACACGTTCCAGCTCACGGATATGCTCCGGCTCCGGAAACTCTGCTTCTTTTGCTTCATATGCTTTTGCTGCGCGCTCTTTTAACAGATGCTTCAGCTCTTTCTGTCCCATGCCTTTGACATCATCCGGTGTCACCGGTGCCATCGGAATGACCGCTCCTATTACACGGTTCAATTCAATCAGATCCCAGTCCTCATAGTCCTGATCTACTGAAACTTCAGCATCTACAGTATTCTCAATGTAATCGTTAATCATATGGAAGATGGAATCACGCATATTCTCGCCATCCAGCACACGTCTTCTCTCTTCGTAGATGATTTCTCTCTGCTCATTCATAACCTGGTCGTACTCCAACAGATTCTTACGAATTGCAAAGTTATTGCTCTCAATCTTCTGCTGAGCTTTCTCAATCGCACTGGAAAGCATCTTATGCTCGATCTGCTCGCCTTCTTCTACTCCAAGCGTCTCAAACACCTGCATCAGTCTCTCAGAACCGAACAATCTCATAAGGTCATCTTCCAGAGAAATGTAGAATCTAGATTCTCCCGGATCTCCCTGACGTCCGGAACGACCACGTAACTGGTTATCAATACGTCTGGATTCGTGACGCTCAGTACCGATGATCTTTAATCCACCGGCTTCTCTTGACTCATCATCCAGCTTGATATCTGTACCACGGCCGGCCATATTCGTTGCAATCGTAACCGCATCGTGAATACCTGCCTGCGCCACGATCTCAGCCTCCAGCTCATGATACTTAGCATTCAATACATTATGCTTAATTCCTCTTCGTTTGAGCATACTGCTTAAAAGTTCAGAAGTCTCAATTGTAATTGTACCAACAAGCACTGGCTGATGATTTGAATGTGCTTTCTCAATTTCATCACATACTGCTTTGAATTTTTCCTTCTTTGTCTTGTATACGGCATCTTCCAAGTCTTTTCTCGCAACCGGACGATTGGTTGGAATCTCAATTACATCCATTCCATAAATCTCACGGAACTCCTTCTCCTCAGTAAGAGCCGTACCTGTCATACCGGCTTTCTTCTCAAATTTGTTAAACAAGTTCTGGAAAGTAATGGTTGCCAGTGTCTTACTTTCTCTCTTAACCTTCACATGCTCTTTTGCTTCGATTGCCTGATGAAGTCCGTCTGAATAACGGCGTCCCGGCATAATACGTCCGGTAAACTCGTCAACGATGAGTACTTCATCGTCTTTTACAACATAATCCTGGTCACGGAACATCAGATTATGTGCACGCAGCGCAAGGATAATATTATGCTGGATTTCCAGGTTTTCCGGATCAGCCAGGTTCTCAATATGAAAGAACTTTTCAACTTTCTTTACACCATCTTCTGTCAGGTTGATATTCTTCTCTTTTTCATTGACGATAAAATCACCAGTCTCTTCAATATCCTCGCCCATAATGGCATTCATCTTACTGAATTCACCACTCGCCTCGCCTTTTTCCAACTGACGCGCAAGAATATCGCATGCTTCATATAGCTTGGTAGATTTATCACTCTGACCGGAAATGATCAGTGGTGTTCTCGCCTCATCAATCAATACGGAATCGACCTCATCGATGATAGCATATTTCAGTCCACGCTGAACGAGCTGCTCTTTATAAATAACCATGTTATCTCTCAGATAATCAAATCCGAGTTCGTTGTTCGTTACATAAGTAATATCGCAATTGTATGCAGCACGTCTCTCATCATTATCCATGCTATTCAATACAACTCCGACAGTCAGTCCCAGGAACTCATGAACCTGTCCCATCCACTCAGCATCACGCTTTGCCAGATAGTCGTTGACTGTTACAATATGCACCCCCTCACCGGTCAATGCATTCAAATAAGCCGGAAGTGTAGAAACCAGTGTCTTACCTTCACCAGTCTTCATCTCAGAAATACGTCCCTGATGAAGAATAATTCCTCCGATCAACTGTACTCTGTAATGCTTCATGCCAAGTGTACGTCCTGCCGCCTCACGCACAACTGCAAACGCCTCCGGCAGAATATCATCCAGTGTCTCTGTGTCTTTCAGACGGCTCTTAAATTCCTGTGTCTTATTCTTAAGCTCCTCGTCGGAAAGCTGCTCCATCTGCGGCCCCAACGCTTCAATCTCATCTACAATGGGATAGATACGCTTTAACTCATTTTCACTATGTGTTCCAAAAATTTTTTGCAATAAGCCCATATCTATACATTACTCCTTGTCCGTAAATTTACTCAGTATCCATTCTATCACTATCAAGAATGCAATTCAACCAATTTACAAAGTGTTTTCAAACTGTTCACACTTGAAATATTTTCTCATCATTCAAGAATTCTCTCGCATTCTTGTTGCGAACTAAGCTGCATAAATTCTATACTAATATTTTTTAATCTGCTCATATGGAAGATGTCCTCCAAAAAGATCCAGCGCACTTCCTATTGTAAAATCCACTTTTCCACCCGTCTTTTTTCTAAAATGTTCAATGTCCTCAAGACTTGCGATTCCTCCTGCATAAGTCACTGGTATCATATCGAACTCTCCAAGAATTTTTGCCAGCTCTTCATCAATTCCTGCTGATTTTCCTTCTACATCTACACCATGCACCAGATATTCATCGCAATATCCGGCAATTTCCCTTAAAACTTCCTGTGTCAGTTTTACATCCGTAAACTTCTGCCAGCGGTCTGTCACTATATAATAACCGTCTTCTTTTTTCCTGCAGCTCAAATCAATGACAACATTTTCTTTCCCCACTGCATGTTTAAGTTTTTCCATATTTTCCCAATTTATCTTCCCGTCGCGGAACACATAAGATGTTACGATCACATGGCTTGCCCCCGCCTCCAGAAACTCTTCTGCATTTTCGGCATGGATTCCACCGCCCACCTGAAGTCCTTTTGGATATGCGCCAAGTGCCAGTATTGCCTGTGCTTTCGTTTCTCTATAATATTCTGAAGATACCGGATTTAAAAGTATCACATGTCCCCCTATAAGTCCGTCTTTCTGATACATTTTTGCATAATAATCCGCATTTTCAGAGGCCGTGAAATTTTCCTTTGCCTGATTGCCCTGATCAGTAAGACTTGCGCCTACAATTTGTTTGACTTTTCCATTATGTATGTCTATACAAGGTCTGAAATGCATGAAAAAACTCCTTTCCTTATCTAAAAGAAAAGCCACACTCTCACAGGGACAAATCCATTTATCCCCGAAAAAATGTGACCTTGTCTTCTTATCTTACATTCTTTTCTTATCTGTCGTTTACATTGTCATTACCAGTCGTCGCATCATTCACTGTGTTATTGTTTGTGTTTTTCCGGTTATCCGACCGTCCATCACCATCCAGATCATCGACTACATCGCCTACGCCTTTTCCGACATCGTCAATTCCATCTTCCAGGCCGTCACCGATTTTGTCCATGGCACTATCACCAGTCTGTGTGTCATTCTCGCCATTGTCATTCACCACATCATTCTGCCCTGCTCCATTATCATTTGAATTTCCTGCACAGGCAGTAACTGAAACCAGAATACCAACACACATCATAATCAACAATAACTTTTTTAACCGTTTCATAATTTTCGTCTCCTTTTCCGTATAGAATGCTACATGCAAATACTTCACTTGCTGATAGTAATATCTGCATTTTACAGTTTTCTATACCTTTTTAGAGATTGACATTATTTTACAGTCGTTCTGCAATGCGGCCGCTTCTGTATGCCTCCAGGAGAAATTCCAGATCATGGATCTGTTCTACCAGCTCTTTTCCCACATCCGTGTCTAAAACAGACTGGCGCTTTGATACAATTTCTGTCACAATGGTATCAGAATGAATATCTGTTTCATTTTCAATTGCTGATTCTTTCGATTCAAACGGCTCATGGGCACTTAAAATCATACCATAAGAATTATAGATCAGCGTATAACCTGCAATTCCGGTCTGTTTCTGATATGCTCTTGAAAATCCTCCATCGATAACAAATACTTTGCCTCCACATTTCATCGGATTTTCTCCGTTTTTGGATTTTACCGGCATATGACCATTGATGATATGACTAAAGGAATGCTCTAGTCCGAATTCTTTCAAAATACGGTCGACCACCTTATCATTTTCCAAAAAATCATAATAAGGATTCTTTTTCTCCTTATGTGTCTCTTTTTCTGCTAGGAAATATCGCTCAAACGTTGCCATCTTGTCCTTACCGAACAGCGGTGAATTCTCACTGAGCCAGATATACCACATCATATCCTTCCCACGCTTTCGTTCTTTCTCGTCAATGGCATAAAATCCCTTTCTCACATAGCTTTCCAGCACCTCATAAAGTGCCTTTCCTTTGTAAGAACGCCCGTATATTTTTACTGACTTAAAACTTCCATCTTCATTCAGCGGAATACACCCGTGATACAACAAGTTGTTATTGTATACTTTGTATAATCCACCTTTACTTAAAAGGAAATGCATATGGCTCTGTAATTTTTCGCAGTTGACAAATGCCTGTGTCAGACGATCCAGCACCTCTTCTTCGGCTTCTGTCAATACATATGGCCGTTTTGGATCGATCGTCGGGAAGTTTTTATCCAGAAGTTCATATGTTTTTCCATCCAACTCGATCAAACCATTTTCATAATCAATCAGATGCAAAAGATTTCGGTGTTCCAGCTTAAATCCAGGATTTTTTTTGATAATCTGCCCTTCTATCTTAAACTGGATAATAGAAATCGCCTTATGCATCTTCATGTTCAGCATTGTTTCGCTGGGATCATAGTCCGGATCATCCTTCAGTTCAAAGCAGCTGCATGGATCATCCCGATATGTGTTCAGTGCAAATGTAGCAAGCGGCAGGAGGTTAATTCCATAGCCATCCTCCAAAATCTCCAGATTTGCATATCTTGCACAGATGCGGACAACATTTGCAACACAGCCCTGTTGTCCTGCTGCCGCCCCCATCCAGAGCACGTCATGATTTCCCCATTGGATATCCATAGAATGATAACCCATCAGCTTGTCCATAATAATATGTGGTCCCGGCCCACGATCATAAATATCTCCTACAATATGCAGATGATCTACAGTAAGTCTCTGGATCAATTCACTCAAAGCCACAATAAACTCTTCGGAACGTTTGATCCGGATGATCGTATCTACAATAGAATTATAATAGGACTCCTTATCCATAACATCTGCTTTCTCTGTAATCAATTCCTCAATGACATAAGCAAATTCCGGAGGCAGAGCTTTTCTGACTTTAGATCTGGAATACTTACTTGAAGTCCGCTTGCAGATTTCAATCAGACGATACAACGTAATCTTATACCAGTCCTCCATATTTTCTTCTTTTTTCTTAATGAGCTCCATCTTCTCTCTTGGATAATAAATAAGAGTAGCAAGGGTCTTCTTATCCTTACTACTCATAGTATTTCCGAAGACTTCGTCAATTTTTCTACGAACTGCTCCCGATCCATTCTTAAGAACATGGGAAAATGCTTCATATTCCCCATGGATATCCGTAAGAAAATGTTCCGTCCCTTTTGGCAAATTTAAAATTGCCTGTAAGTTAATAATCTCTGTTGATGCCTTAGCAATGGTCGGATACAGTTGAGAAAGTCTCTCCAAATAACGTGCTTCTAAATCTTTCATAACCTCTCCTTTATATAATATGGTTGTTTTTTCCAACTATAATATTTACGGATTGCTTTGTGCTTTGCATTCCTGCAATCTGCCCCAAGATTCCTCGTAATATTATTTTAATACTACGTCTGACATATCGTATTTTCCTGCCTCTTTTCCGGCAAGGAATTTTGCAGCCTCTACAGCACCTTTTCCAAATACAGTTCTGGAGTATGCTGTATGTTTGAACTCAATCACTTCATCTATTCCTGCAAAGAGTACTTCGTGTTCCCCAACAATTGTACCTCCGCGCACGGCTGATATTCCAAGTTCTTTTTTATCACGTTTCTTTCTGACCTGACTTCTGTCATAGACATACTCGTACTGTCCATCTGCCGCCTCATTGATAGAATCTGCAAGAGCGATTGCAGTTCCACTTGGGGCATCCAATTTCTGGTTGTGATGCTTCTCAACAATTTCAATATCATAACCTGCCGGAGACAGTACTTTTGTCGCCTCTTTCAAAAGCTGCATCAAAAGATTGATTCCAAGTGACATATTGGCAGAACGAAGAACCGCTGTCTGTTTGCTGGCTTCTTCAAGATGTGCGAGCTGTTCTTCCGAAAGACCTGTTGTACATTCTACTAAAGGAATCTTCTTTGCTGCTGCGTAATCAAGAACACCATCTACGGCTACTGCTGCAGAAAAATCAATGATAACATCTACATCTACATCACACGCATCTAAGGATGTAAATACAGGAAAATCCTTCTGGTCACCTGGACATGGGTCAATTCCCGCTGCCACAGTGACATTTTCCATATCTTTTATTAAATTACAGATAACATGACCCATATAGCCATTACATCCGTACATCATTACTTTAACCATCTTATGTTCATTCCTCCGAATATGTCCTTATTTTAAAATTCCAGTGTCGATCATAGCCTTTTTCAGACGTTCTGTGTGGGCAGGCTCTAACTGTGTTAAAGGAAGTCTCACGTTACCGCCATAGAATCCCATTAATTCTAATGCTTTCTTTACAGG
>RRZU010023155.1_pt1 | contig 26251 bp, 25 predicted proteins | sample 2165561 | NCBI WGS metagenome assembly RRZU01 (sample SAMN10456909, study PRJNA506462) | wastewater metagenome | isolation source: wastewater sludge | place: USA: Moscow, Idaho | reverse complement strand
TGACAGAGAAGAAAGGGGTAGAGGTAGCTATTGACTGTTCTGGAAGCAGTGTCGGAAGACATAAATGTCTGGAAGCAGCAAGGATGTGGGGAAATGTTGTATATCTGGGAGAACAGGGAAGTGTTACATTTGAGCCAAGTCCACTTTTGTTGCATAAGAATCTGACACTGCATGGATCATGGGTCACATCTGTCGAAAATATGGAGAAGCTGGTAGAGCTTCTTGATCGTAAAAAGATACATCCTGGTCAGATCGTCACACATCGGTATCCTCTTTCTAAAACAAAAGAAGCCTTTGAAATTTTTGCAACAGGAAAGACTGGAAAAGTGTGTATTCATCACGAAATGAGTGAGAGTTAAGGTCTCTTGTATAAAACAAGTAAAGAAACTTGAGAAGACAGATTAGTTACAACTGACCAAGTTGTACATACCAATCTCGTGTATTTCATTAACAAATTGAAACAAAGATGTTGACAAACTGTGAACACGAGTGTATATTATAACTAAATCAACCGAAATAAATTAAATTTTATGTACAGGTTGCACAATAAATACTCGTTTGAAAAAGAGTTTGAAATAACAAATTTGCTCAATTGAGTAAAAAAGGGAGGGGGCTGCCTTGTGCAGCCCCATAAAAATATGAATAAAAAAGAACCAAAATACATGACAATAGTTGACTGGATACAGGAGAGAATTGAGCGTGGCGAATTTGAGCCCGGCAGCAGGCTGTATTCAGAAAATGAATTAAGTGAAAAATTTAATCTGAGCAGACAGACGGTCCGGCATGCAATAGATGTTCTGGAACAAAGAAGGCTTGTGACCCGGATCCAGGGAAGTGGAACTTTTGTAAGCGGTCTGAAAGAAAATCGTGAAACAAGAGAAAAAACAATGAATATTGCTGTGATCAGTACTTATGTTGACAGTTATATTTTTCCTAATATCATCAAAGGAATTGAGAAAATTTTATCACTCAAAGGCTATATGGTTCAGATTGCCTTCACGAACAACAGAATAGACAGAGAACGTATGATCATCCAAAATATTCTTGATAAGAATAATATTGATGGTCTCATTGTTGAGGCAACCAAAAGCGCACTCCCAAATCCTAACATTCCATTTTATCAGGAAGTACTGAACAGAAATATTCCGATTCTTTTTTTCAACAGCTACTATCCTGCACTGAAAGCTCCGCATATTTCACTGAATGATAAAAAAATGGCTGCAAAAGCGACTGATTACCTGATCAGATGTGGACATAAAAAAATCGCTGCCATTTTCAAAGCCGATGATGGACAGGGACATTTAAGATATGCTGGTTATAGTGAAGCAATGCTAAGAGCTGGGCTGATGATCAATGATACGAATATCTTCTGGATGGACACAGAGGACGTTAAAAATTTCCGACTGGAAGGCAACAGAGTTCTTTCCAGAATTGGTGACTGTTCTGCGGTATTCTGTTATAATGATGAAATAGCATTTCATCTGATGGAAATCTGTGAACAGGAAAAAATTGCAGTTCCGGAAAAATTGTCAATTATCAGTATTGATAATTCTAACCTTGCGATCTTAAGTGACGTTTTGATCACATCTATTCCACATCCGATGGAAGGGCTTGGAAAGAAGGTTGCTGAAAATCTGCTTGCAATGATCGATGATCCGGATTTCGATGGTAATTATGAGTTCGAGACCGAAATAATTATACGTGATTCAGTCAGACAAATTGGCGGAGAAATGCAGTATTGACAAAAAGGAGAAGAAAAATTTGATGGAAGAAAAAGGAAAAAAACCAAATCTCACAAAGGGAACGCTGATTTTAAGAACTGTAGTTGCATTGTATTTACTTTACACAGTATACCAGCTCATGCCTTCGTTAAAGACAGCGACAGGGAAAGATCTGATTTTTGTAGTAGCTGCAATGGTGATTTTTACAGCAATTGCAATACCGCTTGCGGCATTTTCGGTCAAAGCACTGGTCAAAGGAGAATTTGTTGACCCTGCTGCAGGAACAGCAAATGAAACACAGGAAGATCCACAAGAATCCTTGGATACAGCAGATGACAATCATGATGAAGCAGATCAAGAAAGTGCTTCTGATCATAATGACGAGCAGGATACAGCAGAATAATCTATTTTGCTGTATTTGTATTATTATAGAAAAAGTTTGGAGGATTCCATGACAAAGAAAAATGGACGAGCCAAATATTATGTTCTAATGGAAAGTCTGAAACAGGATATTACGAATGGAAAAATAAAGCCAGGCGATAGGATTCCTTCGGAAAACAGACTTTCCGAAATATTCCAGGTGAGCAGACATACTGTTAGAAAAGCATTGTCGATTTTAGAGAATGAAGGTCTGCTGGAGGCAAGTCATGGCCTTGGAACCTTTTGTACTGACCGGGCAAGAAATCATAGCAGTTCTCACAATATTGCTGTTATTACGACTTATATTTCGGATTATATTTTTCCGAGGCTCATACAGGGAATGGATAAGATCCTGACTGAAAAAGGGTATAGCATAATCCTGAAAAATACCGGAAACAGTCAGAAAAATGAAGCACGTGCTTTAGATGATATTTTAACAAAAAATATTGATGGTCTCATTATAGAACCAAGCAAGAGCGAGATTTTCTGCAGACATATGCATTTATATGAGGCAATGGACAGATTACGGATCCCATATGTGTTTATTCAGGGAACTTATCCGCAGATGAAGGAAAAACCGCATATTATTATGGATGATGTTCAGGGAAGTTATCTGGTCACAAAATATTTGATTGAACTGGGGCATAATAAAATTATTGGTATTTTTAAGATTGATGATACACAGGGAGCTGCAAGGCATAAGGGGTATATCAGAGCATTGACAGAAGCGGATATCCCATATGATCCTGATGCAGTGATCACATTTCATACAGAAGACAGAGATACAAAACCTTCTGCCATGATCGCTGATTTTATTACAAGAGGAGTTGCTATGGATGCGATCGTCTGCTATAACGATCAGGTCGCAATGGATGTGATCAAAATATTGAATTTAAAGGGAATCCGTGTGCCGGAAGATGTTTCGGTTACTGGATATGATAACTCGCTGATTGCACAGAATGGCCCGATCAGGCTGACTACGGTATCACATCCGAAAGAATATCTTGGTGAAATGGCAGCAGAACTTCTCCTTGAAAAAATACAGGGAATTGAAGATGCGGACAGCCGTGTTCCAAGAGTCGTGGCACCTGAGCTGATCATTGGAGAATCCTGCAAAAAACGGTAAAAAAACAACTTGTAGATATGTGCATACAAGTTCTATAATTTCAAGTAACGATAACCGTATTATTTTGATTTAAATCAGGAGGATTGGAAATGAAAACAGGAAAGAATTACAAATTTTGGTTTGCGACCGGCTCACAGGATCTTTATGGTGATACCTGTCTTGCAAATGTGGCTCAACACTCACAGATAATCGTGGAACATTTAAATAAATCAGGAATACTTCCATTTGAAGTCATCTGGAAACCAACATTGATCACAAATGAACTGATCAGAAAAACTTTTAATGAAGCAAATGCTGATGAAGAATGCGCTGGTATTATTACATGGATGCATACGTTTTCACCTGCAAAATCATGGATTATTGGACTTCAGGAGTACAGAAAGCCTTTATTACATTTACACACACAGTTCAATGAAGAGATTCCTTATGACACGATCGATATGGATTTCATGAATGAAAACCAGTCAGCACATGGTGACAGAGAGTATGGCCACATTGTCAGCCGTATGGGAATTGAAAGAAAAGTTGTTGTTGGATACTGGAATGATAAGAATGTTCAGGAAAAAATCGCTAGCTGGATGAGAACTGCAATCGGTGTTATGGAATCCTCTCATATCAGAGTCTGCCGTGTAGCGGATAACATGAGAAACGTTGCGGTTACAGAAGGTGATAAAGTTGAAGCACAAATCAAATTCGGCTGGGAAATTGATGCATATCCTGTGAATGAGATCACAGATTATGTAAAGGATGTTACAGCGGGAGAAGTCAGTGCTCTGTTAGATGAATATTATGCAAAGTACAACATGATCCTGGATGGTCTTGATGCTGCTGAATTTAAAAAACATGTAGCAGTACAGGCAGGAATCGAAATAGGATTTGAGAAGTTTTTGGAAGCAAAAAATTATCAGGCGATCGTAACGCATTTTGGAGATCTTGGTGAATTACAGCAACTTCCTGGTCTCGCGATTCAGCGATTGATGGAAAAAGGATACGGATTCGGTGGAGAAGGTGACTGGAAAACAGCTGCGATGGTCCGCTTGATGAAGATCATGGCTTCCGGCGTAAAAGACGCAAAAGGAACTTCCTTTATGGAAGATTACACCTATAATTTTGTACCGGGAAAAGAAGGAATATTACAGGCACATATGCTTGAGGTCTGCCCAACGATCGCTGACGGAAAAGTATCTGTTCGTGTAAATCCGCTTTCCATGGGAGATCGCGAAGCACCTGCAAGACTTGTATTTACATCCAAAACAGGATCTGGTGTTGCAACATCTCTGATAGACCTTGGAAACAGATTCCGTCTGATCATTAATGCTGTTGACTGTAAACAAGTTGAAAAACCTATGCCAAAACTTCCTGTTGCAACTGCATTCTGGACACCACAGCCAAACCTTCAGGTCGGAGCGGAAGCATGGATCCTTGCGGGTGGAGCACATCATACAGCATTCTCTTATGACCTTACCGTAGAACAGATGGAAGACTGGGCAGCAGCAATGAATATCGAGAGCGTGATCATTGATAATAATACAAATATCAGAACATTAAAGAATGAACTCAGATGGAATAGCATCGCATTCAGATAAAGAATAGTTGAATCACGAAAGGAGATAAATTATGGAAAAGAAATATTCAATCGGCCTTGACTATGGAACACAGTCGGGACGTGCAGTCTTAGTTGACGTATCAAGTGGTGAAGTAATCGCGCAGGCTACAAAAATGTATACACACGGAGTAATGGATGAATTCCTTCCGGATGGAACGAAATTAGAACCTGACTGGGCAATTGAGCATCCGGCAGACTACATTGAAGTTCTGGAAGTTACAGTTCCGGCTGTATTAAAAGAATCTGGAGTGGATCCTGCAGATGTAATTGGTATGGCAATTGATTTTACGGCCTGCACCATGCTTCCTGTTGACAAAGATGGGATGCCTTTATGCTTTAAAGAAGAATTAAAGAGCGTGCCACATGCATGGTTAAAACTTTGGAAACATCATGCAGCACAGTATGAAGCAAATAAACTGAACCAGATCGCAGAAGAAAGAGGAGAAGACTTTCTTGCAAGATATGGTGGTAAAATTTCTTCTGAATGGATGTTCCCTAAGATCATGCAGATTCTGGATGAAGCACCTGAGATCTATGATATGGCTGACAGATTTATGGAAGCGACCGACTGGGTCACCATGCAGATGACAGGAGCGGAAGCAAGGAACAGCTGTACTGCAGGATATAAAGCAATGTGGCATAAGAAAAAAGGATATCCATCCAAAGATTTCTTTAAAGCACTTGATCCGAGACTTGAAAATGTTGTAGAAGACAAACTTAGCACAAATATTTTCCCACAGGGAGCAAAAGCAGGAGAACTGACAGAAGAAATGGCAGCAAAAACAGGTCTTCTTCCGGGAACAGCTGTAGCTGTAGCCAATGTTGATGCACATGTTGCAGTACCTGCTGTTGGAATCACTGGACCAAATAAAATGCTGATGATCATTGGAACTTCTACCTGTGATATCATGTGCTCCGAAGTTGAAAAAGAAGTACCTGGTATGTGTGGTGTCGTTGAAGATGGCGTCCTCCCAGGATTTTACGGATATGAAGCAGGACAGTCCTGTGTTGGAGATCATTTTGAATGGTTCGTTAAGAACTGTGTTCCAGCTTCCTATTATGATGAAGCAAAAGAAAAAGGAATGTCTGTTTACAAGTTGCTCGGTCAGAAGGCAGACAACTTAAAGATCGGTGAGAGCGGACTGGTCGCACTTGACTGGTGGAATGGTAATCGTTCTGTTTTAGTTGACGTAGATCTTACAGGTATGATGCTTGGTATGACATTGACCACCAAAGCAGAAGAAATGTACCGTGCACTGATCGAAGCAACTGCATATGGCAAGAAAATGATCATCGATACATTTGAAGAAGCAGGAGTTCCGGTAGACGAATTATATGCATGTGGTGGAATTGCAAAAAAAGATCCTATGATGATGCAGATCTACGCTGACGTTACCAATAAAGAAATCTTCATTGGTGAATCAGATCAGGCACCAGCACTTGGATCCGCTATGTTTGGCGCGGTTGCGGCAGGGGCAGCAAAAGGTGGATATGACTCTATCTTCGATGCAGCAAAAGTCATGGGTAAAGTTGAAGAAAGAACCTATAAACCAATTCCTGAAAATGTGGAAGCATACAGCAAGCTTTATGCGGAGTTCAAGATCCTTCATGATTATTTTGGAAAAGGAACCAACGATGTAATGAAACGTCTTAAAAAGATTAAGGCTGAAGCCAGAAAATAATCAATTGAAAACGGTTCTGCTTCCGGATATTTGGAAGAAGAACCGGTTTTCATGTACCTAGATGAGCCTATCGTACAGAAATGGAGAAAACAATGCTGGAAGAATTAAAAAAAATCGTTTATGAAGCAAATATGGACCTTCCCAAATATGGTCTGGTCACTTTTACATGGGGAAATGTAAGCGCTATTGACAAAGAAACAGGTTATTTTGTGATTAAACCAAGTGGTGTGGATTATGAAAAACTGACACCGGAAGACATGGTCGTTATGGATCTTCAGGGAAATAAGATCGAAGGAAACTATAATCCTTCTTCTGATACAGATACACACATCGAATTATATAAAGCGTGTCCGGAAATTGGTGGGATCGTTCATACACATTCATCCTGGGCAACAAGCTGGGCACAGGCAGGAAGAAGCATTCCATGTTATGGAACAACACATGCAGATTATATTTATGGAGAAGTACCATGCCTGCGCTGTCTGACAAAAGAAGAGATCGATGGTGCGTATGAGAAAAATACTGGATTATTGATTGCTGATTATTTTAAAGACAAAGATTTTATGGCGGTACCAGCAGTTCTTTGTAAAAATCATGGACCTTTCACATGGGGAAAGAATGCGCATGATGCAGTTCACAATGCAGTAGTGCTGGAAGAAGTTGCCAAGATGGCAGCCAGATGTGAAATGATCAACAAAGATGTATTACCGGCACCAGGCGAGCTTCAGGACAAGCACTATTTCAGAAAACATGGTGCAAACGCATATTATGGACAGAAAAGTGAATAAGAATGAATTAAAAAGGCAAGAAAGTGCTATTAATTAAGCAAAAAACGGACAGTTAACACACTTGTAACTTTTTGTCATGTATAGTATTCTATCTAGAGAACACAAGAGATACCAGAACCATATGTTATGGAGGAGAAAAAATGAACAATCTTGAACTTTCAAAAAAAGCCAATGAAGTTCGAAAGAGCATCGTAACCGCTGTCCACAGCGCAAAAGCAGGACATCCGGGTGGATCACTTTCAGCGGCTGATCTCTTTACTTATTTATATTTTGAAGAAATGAACGTCGATCCTCAGGATCCTAAAAAGGAAAACAGGGATAGATTTGTACTTTCAAAAGGACATGTAGCTCCGGGACTTTATTCCGTACTTGCTCACAGAGGATATTTTCCTGTTGAAGATCTTAAGACACTTCGTCACCTCGGATCATATCTTCAGGGACATCCTGATATGAAACACATTCCTGGCGTTGATATGTCCAGCGGATCACTTGGACAGGGACTTTCAGCAGCAGTTGGAATGGCACTCTCAGCAAAAATGGATGGAAAAGATTACAGAACTTATGCATTATGCGGAGATGGTGAAATCCAGGAAGGACAGATCTGGGAAGCAGCAATGTTTGCAGGTCATAGAAAACTTGATAATCTTGTTGTGATCGTTGATAATAACGGTCTGCAGATCGATGGTAAAATTGATGACGTATGTTCTCCATACCCAATCGATAAAAAATTCGAAGCGTTCAATTTCCATGTGATCAACATCAGTGCACATGATTTTGATGAAATGAGAGCAGCATTTAAAGAAGCAAAAGAAACAAAAGGAATGCCAACGGCAATCGTAATGCATAGTGTAAAAGGTAAGGGAGTTTCCTTTATGGAAAATCAGGCAGCTTGGCATGGAACAGCGCCAAATGATGAGCAGTATGCGGTTGCGATGGAAGATTTAGAGAAAGTAGGTGCAGCAATATGTCAGAAGTAAAGAAAATTGCAACAAGAGAAAGTTATGGAAATGCACTGGTAGAGATGGGTGCAGAATATCCTAATCTGGTCGTACTTGATGCTGATCTTGCAGCAGCTACCAAAACAGGAGTTTTTAAAAAAGTATATCCTGACAGACATATCGACTGTGGGATCGCAGAATGTAATATGACAGGAATTGGTGCAGGACTTGCAACAACTGGCAAGATCCCATTTATCAGTACCTTTGCAATGTTCGCAGCAGGTCGTGCATTTGAACAGGTGAGAAATTCAATCGGATATCCTCATTTAAATGTAAAGATCGGTGCAACACATGCCGGAATTACTGTTGGTGAAGATGGTGCATCTCACCAGTGTAACGAAGATATCGCATTAATGAGAACAATTCCAGGAATGGTAGTTATTTCCCCAAGTGATGATATTGAAGCAAAAGCTGCAGTCAGAGCTGCAATGGAATATGACGGACCAATGTACTTACGTTTTGGTAGAGCAGCAGTACCAGTAATCAATGACAATCCGGAATACAAATTTGAAATTGGAAAGGGTGTACTTCTGCGTGAAGGAAGTGACCTTACCATCATTGCAAACGGAATCTGCGTCAGCGAATCACTTGCAGCGGCAGAAAAACTTGCAGAAGAAAACATCAGTGTTCGTGTGATCAACATTCATACGATCAAACCACTGGATGAAGAAATCGTTATAAAAGCAGCAAAAGAGACTGGAAAGATCGTAACAGTAGAAGAACATTCTGTAATCGGCGGACTTGGAAGCGCTGTCTGTGATGTTGTTTGTGCAAAAGCACCGGTACCAGTATATAAAATTGGTATGCAGGATGTATTTGGAGAATCAGGATCAGCAGGGGCTCTTGTTAAAAAATATGAACTTGATGCTGAAGGAATCTACAGACAGATCAAATCTTTTTTAGCATAGTATGATGTTGTCCGAATGGATGAAACATTAATTAAATCATAAAGTCTGGGCAGAATGACAGGTTTCATTCTACCCAGACTTTTTTTGTATGATCTTTCTTTTTGTATAAAAATGACACAATCGTCAGTTTGACAAGCCTGAAATTCTGTGCTATTGTTAAAAAGTATAAGCAGTTATAATAATGATAGATAAGTGCTGACGATTGATTATGACAAGTCATATAGAGTGAAAAGCAATGATGAAGAAAGTACATTTGCTGTTACATCTACAGAGAACCCTTATGAGAATGATGATTCTTACTGCTGAGAGAGGGAATGTAAGACAAGTGGAAAATGGCTTCTGAGCAGCGCACCGAACCAAATCTGGTAAGATTGCGACAGGGTTTCGCCCGTTACAGCGGATGGGTATCTGAAATATTGTTCATATAAGATCATGGTAGTATTTCACGTACTTTCAGAGATCTCTTCTGTGAAGAAGAGATGAAAAGAAGTGGTAACACGGTGCACAGTCGTCTTCTCAAAGTTCATACTTGGAGAGGGCTTTTTTTATTTTAAAACATGGATGGAGGAATATTATGGAAAAACAAAAGTATTATATTACAACAGCGATCGCATATACTTCCGGGAAACCACATATCGGAAACAGCTATGAGATCGTTCTTGCAGACAGTATCGCAAGATTTAAAAGAAAACAGGGCTTTGATGTATTTTTTCAGACAGGAACAGATGAACATGGTCAAAAGATCGAAATGAAAGCTGCCGATGCAGGCATCACACCAAAAGAATTTGTAGATGGTGTTGCTGATACGATCAAAGAACTATGGGACCTGATGGACACATCGTATGATAATTTTATCAGAACAACTGATACCTATCATGAAAAACAGGTGCAGAAAATATTTAAGAAGCTATATGAGCAGGGAGATATTTATAAAGGTTCTTATGAAGGATTATACTGTACTCCGTGCGAATCTTTCTGGACAGAATCACAGCTTGTAGATGGAAAATGCCCTGACTGTGGCAGAGAAGTCAAACCAGCCAAAGAAGAGGCGTACTTCTTTAAAATGAGTAAATATGCTGACAGGCTGATCAACCATATTAACGAGCATCCAGAGTTCATCCAGCCGGTTTCGAGAAAGAACGAGATGATGAATAACTTTCTCCTTCCGGGATTGCAGGATCTGTGTGTATCCAGAACATCCTTCAAATGGGGAATCCCTGTTGATTTTGATGACAGACATGTAGTTTATGTATGGCTAGATGCGCTTACCAATTATATTACAGGAATCGGCTATGACTGCAATGGAGAATCGACGCAGCAGTATCAGAACCTCTGGCCGGCAGATCTTCATCTGATCGGGAAAGATATTGTCAGATTCCATACAATTTACTGGCCCATTTTCTTAATGGCTCTTGGCGAACCACTTCCAAAGCAGGTATTTGGTCATCCATGGCTTTTACAGGGAGATGGAAAAATGAGTAAATCCAAAGGAAACGTATTATATGCTGATGATCTTGTTTCCTTTTTTGGAGTGGACGCTGTCAGATATTTTGTACTTCATGAAATGCCATTTGAAAATGATGGTGTGATTTCATGGGAACTCATGGTCGAAAGAATGAATGCTGACCTGGCAAACACGCTTGGAAATCTGGTCAACAGAACGATTTCCATGAGCAATAAGTACTTTGATGGTGTTGTTGAGAATAAAGGGGTGGAGGATTCATTTGACGCAGACCTGAAGCTTGTCGTAACACAGACTAAAGCCAAAGTGGAAAAGAAAATGGAAACACTGCGTGTTGCGGATGCACTGACTGAGATCCTTGCGTTATTCAAAAGATGTAATAAGTATATTGATGAAACTGAGCCATGGGTACTTGCAAAAGACGAAGACAAGAAAGAAAGACTGGCGACAGTTCTTTATAATCTATCAGACTGTATCATGACAGGAGCTTCCTTAATAGAACCATTTATGCCAAAAACTGCAGAAAAAATTGCAGCACAGATGAATTGTTCTTTGCGTGAATTTGATGAGCTGGAAGAACTTGGAAAGTTCCCGAATGGAACAAAAGTCACACAGACCCCAGAGATTTTATTTGCAAGATTAGATGTAAAAGAAGTGCTGGAACGTGCAGAAGAAATGTTCACAAAAAGAGAAGAGCAGTCTGACAGTCAAAAAGAAAATGAAGACGGACAGGAATCAGAACAAAATTTTATTGAGATGGAAGCAAAACCAGAAATCACTTATGAAGATTTTGCAAAGCTACAATTCCAGGTCGGAGAAATTATTTCCTGCGAAGAAGTAAAAAAATCAAAGAAGCTTCTTTGCTCCCAGGTCCGGATCGGTAAAGAGATCAAACAGATCGTATCAGGCATTAAGAAAGATTACACACCGGAACAAATGGTAGGGAAAAAAGTAATGGTCCTTGTAAATTTAAAACCTGCAACACTTGCAGGCATGTTGTCAGAGGGTATGCTTCTGTGTGCAGAAGATGCCGATGGAAATCTGTCACTTATGGTACCTGAGAAAATGATGCCGCCGGGAGCGGAAATCTGCTGATATTGTGTATGAGCCAATAGAATGGAGAAATTATGGTCAGAAGAGAAGAATTGTTTTATGACTCCAGAGACGGCGAAAGCCGCATTCATGCAATTAAATGGGTTCCTGAAACGGAACCGGTCGGAATTTTACTTATCGTTCACGGAATGGCAGAGCATATAAAAAGATATGACAGATTTGCACGTTTTCTGGCTGAGAAAGGGATTCTGGTAGCTGGAAATGATCATCTCGGGCATGGAGAATCGGCAAATGGAAGATATGGGTATTTTTGTAAAAATGATGCTTCCTTAGTTGTTGTCAAAGATGTCCACAGGTTAAAGAAGCTTATGCAGGAAGAACATCCTGGAATCCCGATCATGATTCTTGGACATAGTATGGGTTCTTTTATTACCAGAAATTATCTGCTTCGCTATGCAAAAGGAATTGATGGTGTCATTTTGTCCGGAACCGGAACAAAAGATTCAGCTACGCTTCTTATGACGATTGGACTGATTCGGATACTGTCTTTATTCCAGGGATGGAAGCATAGAAGTAATCTGGTAAACACGCTTGCTTTTGGCAGCTTTAATAAAAAAATCAGACCTCGCAATTCGGTCTTTGACTGGCTTTCTACTGACCGGAAGACGGTTGAAGATTATATGAATGATCCTGAATGTGGATTTACTTTTACCTTAAATGGATTTGATACACTGAGCAGACTGATCTATCAGCTGAAAAACACAAATGAACTGAAGAAAATACCACCGTTACTACCCATGCTTCTTATAGCCGGTGAAGAAGATCCGACTGGAAACTATGGAGCAGGCGTGAAAAAGGTATATCAGGAATATCTGGACGCAGGTCTGACGAATGTTAAAATGACATTATTTGAAGGCATGAGACATGAAGTGTTAAATGAACAGGATTATCAAAAAGTATATGATTCTATTTATCAGTGGATTCAGACTAAGGTTCTGTGACGGATATTATGAATGCTTGTTGGTAGTATGGAAAGGAAATGGTTATGAATAGAATTAAAAAAAGTCTGTTGCTGTTCCTGCTGGTATTTTTATTCGGCGGAATACATGTCAATGCAGCCCAGGATGAAATGGCAGCGGATACAAGGATCTCTACTTTGAATGAGGGTGAGACATTTATTGCTTTTGGTGCCGATCTGACAGAGGAACAAAAAGCAGAAGTGGTTCAAATTTTTGGATTATCTGATGAAGAACTCTCAAAAGCAGTGGTGGTAACAGTGACAAATGAAGAAGAGCACCAGTATCTCGGTGATTATCTTGAATCTTCAGTGATTGGAACAAAATCCCTGTCCAGTGTACTGGTGCGAAAAGCAGAAGCAGGACACGGAGTCGTTGTAACGACTAAGAATATCACATATTGTACAACAGGTATGTATCGAAATGCATTACTGACTGCAGGGGTGGAAGATGCTGATATTATTGTTGCAGCCCCCACTCCCATTTCCGGAACGGCAGGTCTGATCGGAGCGATCAGAGCATATGAAAAGATGTCCGGAGAAACAGTATCGGAAGAAAGCCTTGACACAGCATTAAATGAGCTGGTAGCTACCGGTGAAATAGCAACGGTCACGAAATCTGCAGATGATGCAAAAGTAGAAGAACTGATAGCATACATTAAAGCTAAGCTGGCAGCAGGTGAACTGGAAACAGAAGAAGACATCCGTAATGCAGTGATTGAAGGCGAAGAAAAATTTGGTGTAGATCTTTCTGACGAGGATGTTGATAAAATTGTCAGTCTCATGAAAAAAATTGAGACACTTGGAATTGATCCCGAGCTGCTTTTGAGCCAGGCAAAGGATTTATACGATAAGTTTGGAGATGGTCTTTTAGAAGATCCAGAAAGTGCGATCAAGGACGCAGCAGGAAATATGGTGAAGAGTGCATTTACTGAAATGGTAGAGAACATCAAGACTTCAATCACCGATTTCTTTAAAAACCTGTTTCGTTAAAAATCTATTTCATCAGACTGGGGTTTAGTTCATGAATGAGAAGCTTTTACAGTATCCGATCAGATTTGCTTACAAAGACGAATGGAATGATATCATCCAGATGGTCTGGAAAACTTTTTTAAAGTTCGAGGCACCTGATTATCCCGAAGAGGGAATTAAGAATTTTAATGAGTTCATAACAGATCATACATTGTTTCGTATGTTTGAAAAAGGATACTACAGGGTCATGGTCGCACTGGATGGGAAGAAAATAGCTGGTGTGATTTCGGTAAGAGATTCCTCCCATATCTCTTTGTTATTTGTTGAAGAGTCCTATCATAACAGAGGAATCGGTAAAAGCCTGATCGAAGAAATGCAGGAATATCTTACACTCGAGGAAGGCATTACAAAAATTACTGTTAATTCATCACCCTATGCTGTCGGCTTCTACCACAATATAGGGTTTACTGACACAGGTCTGGAACAGATGTCAGGTGGAATTCGTTTTACACCTATGGAAAAGATTTTATAGGAGGTTACAAATGGAATACATCAGCAGTAAAAATATTGTTCTTCTGATCTGTGATACTTTAAAATTACTTGACCGTACCCTGATCGAGCATGGCGAGCGAACAGCATATATTGTATATAAAATGCTGGAGGCTGAAGGAAGCTATGAATTATTTGAGATAGCAGATTATGCATTTTTAGCTATGATTCATGATATGGGAGCATATAAAACGGAAAAAATGGAGGATCTGATCCTATTTGAAACAAAGAATTATATGCCGCACTCCATCTATGGTTATTTATTTTTAAAATATCTTTCTCCGCTTGAGAAAGAGCCAAAGATACTCCTGTACCACCATATAAATTGTTAAGACTATCATGAAATAGATTATCCACTTCTTCAGATCGCATCCTATATCTATCTGGCAGACAGACTGGATATCTATCATCAGTCTCTGGGAGATTCTTTCAGCATAGAAATGTTAAAAAAATATGAGGGTACTCGTTACACCCATGAGGCAATCACATTGCTTGAAAAAGCAATGGAATCGAACCAGATCATCAGTAAACTGAATGACAGGTCGCATCTGGGCGAACTAGATGAGCTGTTTGATTACATCATGTTCAATAATGATGATAAGAAAAAATATCTTGATATGCTGATGCAGTGCAAAGGTTTGCAAAATGAGAAAGCAGTTATGGAGACCATGATCTGCAGCTGTATTGCAGAAGAGATGGGCAAGAAAATGTATTTGACTGCAGAAGAGATGGGTAACCTTTATTATGGTGTATTGACACATGATATTGGAATGCTTGCGGTTCCTGAAGAAATTCTTCATCTTCCAAGAAAATTAACGGAAGAAGAAATGAAAATAGTAAGGAATCACATTACGATGGAAGAAAAGATTCTCCGTGTCAGATTAAGAGAATCTGTGGCAGATATTGCAGTGGTACATCATGAACGTGCAGATGGAAGTGGTTATCCAAAAGGACTGCATGATAAAGATATGAATGACTCTCAGAGAATTTTGCAGCTTGCAGACAGTGTGACAGCCATGATCAGTAACAGAAAATACAGAAAAGCTCTAAAAAAAGAAGAGGTTCTGAAAAATATTGAAGCTGAAGTAATCAAAGGGCATTATAATAGAAGAACAGCATTTGTTTTCACGGAGAATTACGATGTCATCATGGAAAAAGTCATGGGGAAGACAGAACATCTGCTGGAGATGAATAAGAAGCTTGATGCACAGTTTCAAAGTGCAATTGCCAGGCAAAAGCATCTGGAAGAGCAGTAAGAAATAAAGCAGCCAATACTGGCTGCATACAGAATGGAGAAAAACATGAATAAGTTATTTGATAATGAAGGACCATTGATGTCTTTTTTAAGCAAACTGGCAGATCTGGTATGGCTGAATATATTGACCATTATTTTCTGTATTCCGATCATCACCGCAGGGGCATCATTAACAGCAATGTATACTGTAACCATAAAAATGGTCAACAAAGAAGAAGGATACATTGCAAGGAATTTTTTTAATGCCTTTAAGAAAAACCTTAAACAGGCTACAATCATCTGGATTGGCGTGTTGTTTGCATCCATTTTGTTCTATGGCGATTACAGAATTGTAACTTACTCTGGAATTGCTTTCCCAAAGGCACTTCCTATTGCACTGACTGCAGTTCTGTTATTAATGTATTGTACTTATCTTTATGTATTTCCAGTGCTTTCAAGGTACGACAATACAATTAAAAATACAATAAAAAATTCATTCTTATTAAGTATCAGCAATTTGCCAAAGACACTCCTGATCATCGCAATTCATCTGATACTTCCGGTAGCGGTATATTTTTCACAGGCGTTGCTGCCGATCATGTTCTTAATGGGACTTACTTTGCCTGCATATGCATCATCAATGCTGTTCGCTGGAATCTTTAAGAAACTCGAAGAAAAAATGGAAGAAGACAAGGAAGGCCAAACTTCAGAGCATGAATCAGACAAGTAGGCAATCTGCATAGAAATGTTTCGAAATGTTGTTAAATCTGCATATGCCAAAAAAATGAAAATTGTAAAATAAGCATTTTTTACAATCAGAACTAAAATATTTGTGGAATAGTGGCATAGTAATTTAAAAACCTTTTCGCTATACTTATCACAGTAACAGTTACTTATCGCTGTAATTTTATTTTTCAGGAGGCAAACAAAAATGGCAAGTTTATCACTCAAAAACATTTGCAAAGCTTATCCTAACGGATTTGAAGCCGTTAAAGATTTTAACCTTGATATTAATGACAAAGAGTTCATCATTTTCGTTGGACCATCAGGTTGTGGTAAATCTACTACACTTCGTATGATCGCAGGACTTGAAGATATTACTTCAGGTGAATTAAGAATTGGGGACAGAATCGTTAATGATGTTGAACCAAAAGACAGAGATATCGCAATGGTATTCCAGAACTATGCGTTATATCCTCATATGACTGTATATGATAACATGGCTTTTGGTCTTAAATTAAGAAAAGTTCCAAAAGATGAAATCGATAAAATGGTAAGAGAAGCAGCTCAGATCCTTGACTTAACACCACTTCTTGATCGTAAACCTAAAGCTTTATCAGGTGGACAGAGACAGCGTGTTGCTATGGGACGTGCGATTGTTCGTAATCCAAAAGTATTCCTTATGGATGAACCTTTATCAAACCTTGATGCAAAATTAAGAGTTCAGATGCGTATCGAGATCGCAAAGCTTCACCAGAGACTTGGTACTACCATCATTTATGTTACACATGACCAGACAGAAGCTATGACACTGGGAACCAGAATCGTTGTTATGAAAGATGGTCTGATCCAGCAGGTAGATACACCACAGAATTTATACGAAAAACCACAAAACCTTTTCGTAGCAGGTTTCATGGGATCACCACAGATGAACTTCCTTGATGCAGTTGTTGAAGCAAAAGGTGATACAGTAGTATTAAAAACAGCCGGAAATGCTATTGCACTTCCACCTGCAAAATCAAAGAAACTGATCGAAGGCGGATATGTTGGAAAAACTGTAGTATTCGGTATTCGTCCTGAAGATGTTTACGATTCAGAAATGTTCATCGAAACATCACCACAGAGCGTATTTGAAGCAGCTATTAAAGTATACGAATTACTTGGTGCAGAAGTATATCTGTATTTTGATCTTGAAAACTTCCCTATGACAGCAAGAGTAGATCCTCGTACAACAGCAAGACCAGGGGATGTTGTTAAATTTGCAATAGATGTAGAAAAAATACATGTATTTGACAAAGAAACAGAACAGGTTATCACAAATTAATCAGACAAAGGAGATGCAACAGCATCTCCTTTATTTTTTCAGATTGCACTTTGAAAAAAAATGATTTATCATAAAGAGCAGGAAGAATAAAAGAAGGATGTGTATAACATGATATCAAATCAGATTATTCAGAATAGTGTAGAAGAATTAAAGGCAATAACAAGAGTTGATTTTTGTGTCATTGATCTGGAAGGAATGATCGTGGCGTCAACTTTTGATAAGATGGAACTGGACGTTGCACTGATGCTTAATTTTGCGGAATCTCCTGCAGACAGTCAGATCATTGCAGGGAATCATCTTCTTAAAGTCATGGATGATGGTGATGTGGCATATATCCTGATCGCAAGAGGCAGTCATGAGGATGCCTATATCATTGGAAAGGTCGCTGTTGCACAGATTCAGAACCTGATGATCGCATATAAAGAAAAATTTGATAAGAACAGCTTTTTCCAAAATCTGATTCTTGACAATCTGTTACTGGTAGATATTTATAACAGAGCAAAGAAGCTTCATATTCAGGATGAGGTAAAGCGGGCTGTCTTTTTAATAGAAACCAAGTCTGACAAAGACAGTGACACAATGGAGACTTTAAAGAGTCTGTATTCTTCACATGCAGGTGATTATGTAACAGCTGTTGATGAAAGAAATATCATTCTGATCAAGTCACTTCATGCAACTGTAGAGTATGATGAGCTGGATGGAATTGCTAATACGATTGTTGATATGATGAGTACCGAAGCCATGATGGCTGTAAAAGTATCCTATGGTACGATCGTTGATGAATTGAGAGAAGTATCAAAATCTTATAAAGAAGCTAAAATGGCGTTGGATGTTGGTAAGATCTTCTATATGGAGAAGAATGTCATTGCCTATAAAACACTTGGGATTGGAAGACTGATCTATCAGCTTCCTATTAATCTTTGCAGAATATTCATTCAGGAAATCTTTGGTGAAAATGTGCCAACGGATATTGATGAAGAGACGATTACGACGATCAACAAGTTCTTTGAAAACAATCTGAATGTATCTGAGACATCCAGACAGTTGTTCGTGCATAGAAATACACTTGTGTATCGAATTGAAAAACTACAGAAAAGAACCGGTCTTGATATCAGGACTTTTGATGATGCACTTACGTTAAAAATCGCACTGATGGTAGTAAACTATATGAATTACCTGGACAGTCTTGAATAATATGCTGATCTAATTTATTTGTTATTATTATAAAACTAGTCAGCCAGCAGAGATCATTTGACGGGGATCATTCAATACCACGAAGGCTTACTGTCGGAATATAGGGTCTGATTATTTCCAGGTAATGTTCAAGGGTTTTTCTGTCAGGTGCACTGAGACCTTTTTGAATTACATGATCGCTATGTTTATATGGTTGCAGATAATATGCATCTGCTCCTTGCAGCCAGAGACCGATCTGCTCCATATCAGTAGCCGTATGCAGGCCAGATACCAATGTTGTGCGGAATTCATAGGGAAGAACACCTGATTTAAGAAATGATACAGAGTCTCTGATCTTTTCCAAAGAAACCGATGTAATACCGGCAGTTTTTTGGTAGGAAGATTCACAGGATTTGATATCCATAGCGACATAATCCAATAACCCTTTTTTAAAAAGGGTTATTATCATGTCCGGATTGGTGCCATTGGTATCTAATTTGACCAAATATCCAAGAGATTTAAGTTCCATGATAAAAGTCTCAAGATCATTTTGTAAAGTTGGTTCTCCGCCTGTGATACAAACACCACTCAATAGATGCTTTCTTTTTTTGAGAATGGAAAGCACTTCGTTTGTATCAATGAGAGGAACGGAAGAGGGATCCAGTACAAGTGAAGCATTATGGCAAAAAGGACATCTGAAATTACAGCCACCGGTAAATATGGTTGCAGCAACATGTCCGGGATAGTCGAGCAAAGTTGTTTTCATAAAACCGTGTATTTGCATATGAGTCATCTCCTGTGCATGAATATAGCATTAGTATAGCAGAGGTTATCACAGAAGGGTAGCGTATGAAAGAAGAAATGGACCGAGATCAAAAATTTATGAAGGAAGCCATAAAACTTGCCAGGAAAGCGTATCAGCTTGGAGAGGTTCCGATTGGCTGCGTCATAGTATATGAAAATAAAATTATTGGAAGAGGCTATAATAGAAGAAATACCGACAAAAATACACTTGCACATGCTGAGATCAGTGCCATCAACAAAGCCTCTAAAAAAATGGGAGACTGGAGACTGGAAGGATGTACTTTATATGTGACATTGGAACCATGTCAGATGTGTTCAGGCGCGATCATTCAGTCCAGAATCACGGAAGTCGTGATGGGAAGTATGAATCCAAAAGCAGGGTGCGGCGGATCTGTCCTGAATATTCTTCAGATGGAAGAATTCAATCACCAGGCAATCGTGCGTCGTAGTGTATTAGAAGAAGAATGCAGCCAACTCTTAAAAGAGTTCTTTAAAGATCTCAGGAAAAGAAATAAAGAAGAAAAAGTAGTGGTGAAACAGTCTTAAGGATGGAAGCCTTTCATATCCGGCAGCTGTGCAGGGCAGGTTCTCCGGTTGTGCTACTCTGGTTGACAAACAGGGCAAAAAAAGGTATACTTTAAAAACCGTGCAGCCGGGGAAGCAGCGGATCCTCGTACCTACAATCCGCTATAGTAGGGGTGATGTACTGCAGAGGGTTTGGGCCAGTTTGGCAGTCCTTTGTAAGTGGTGTTGAAGTTTGGGTCTTACGCAATGGATGTCTGTGAATCGAGTCAGGGCAGGAATGCAGCAGCTATAAACAGAAAGTTCTGTGTGCCGTGAGGGTGCCTGGCGGAGCTAACTGCAAAGAGTACGCGGACGGGATTTGATTCGAAGCAGTACGCACGGTATTATAAAAAGAGTTGAAAATTGAGTATTTTATTAAAACCAATGCATAAATATGCATGAAATAGTTGACACAGACCATATTGAATGATAAATTTTAAAGGAAAAGAAGCTAATGATGGCATGCTTTTCTTTTTTTTTAACCCTGTCGTCAGAGACGAAACAAGTTAATAAGACTGAATAGTAAGCATGCAAAGTAAGAGGAGGAAATTATGAAAAAAATACTTGCACTCACATTAATGTCAGTCATGGTACTTTCCATGACAGCATGTGGCAGTAAAGAAGAAGCAGCACCTGCAGAAGAAGTAACAACCGAAGAAGCAGCACCAGCAGAGGAAGCAGCAACAGAAGAAGCTGCAGCAGAAGCACCAGCAGAGGAAGCAGCAGGCGGACAGTTAATTATGGCAACAAATGCAGAATTCCCACCATACGAATATCGCGAAGGTGACCAGATCGTTGGTATTGATGCAGATATCGCAGCAGCAATTGCTGAAGAACTTGGAATGGAACTTGTAATTGAAGATATGCAGTTCGATTCAATTATCGCAGCAGTACAGTCTGGAAAAGCAGATATCGGTGTTGCCGGAATGACTGTAACAGAAGATCGTCTTGCAACAGTTAATTTCTCTACACCTTATACACAGGCAGCGCAGGTCATTATAGTAAAATCAGACAGTGAAATCACAACTCCTGATGCACTTGCAGGCAAGACAATCGGTGTTCAGCTGGGTACAACAGGTGATATTTATGCAGAAGATATTGAAGATGCAACAATTGACCGTTACAACAAAGGTTTTGAAGCTGTACAGGCTCTTCTTCAGGGAAAAGTTGATGCAGTCATCATTGACCGTGAGCCAGCAAATGTTTTTGTAGAACAGAACGAAGGTCTGAAAGTAGTTGATGAAGAGTTTACAGTGGAAGATTATGCAATCTGTATTGCAAAAGATAACACAGAGCTTCTTGAAAAGATCAATACAGCACTTGCTACCCTTCAGGAATCCGGTAAGCTTGATGAAATCAAAGCGAAGTACATTAATGCAGAATAATTGTTAAATTATTTCGCAGGATAGGAGAAATCATGTTTGGTAAACTGACTGATTCTTTTCTTCTGAATTTTGTAAAAGAAGAAAGATGGAAATACATAACGGATGGTCTGATTATTACATTAGAGGTCACGTTTTTTGCGGTGATCGTAGGAATCTTCTTGGGGTTTTTGGTTGCCATGGTACGCTCGACCTATGATAAGACAGGCAAGCTCAAAGTTTTAAATGCTTTATGCAATTTATACCTGACAGTGATCAGGGGAACTCCGGTAGTAGTACAGCTTCTGATTACCTATTTTGTAATTTTTGGAAGTGTTAATATTGATAAAGTACTGGTCGCGGTGATTGCATTTGGTATCAACTCAGGCGCTTATGTAGCAGAAATTATCCGAAGTGGTATCATGTCAGTAGATAACGGACAGTTTGAGGCAGGACGTAGTCTGGGTTTTAGCTATTTTAAAACCATGCTCTATATCATTCTTCCTCAGGCTTTAAAAAATGTTCTTCCTGCACTTGCGAACGAATTCATTGTATTATTAAAAGAAACATCTGTTGCAGGCTATATAGCGCTTCAGGATTTGACAAAAGCAGGAGATATCATCAGAAGCAGGACTTATGATGCATTTATGCCGCTGATTGCAGTTGCACTGATCTATCTGCTTATGGTCATGCTGTTTAATTACTTTGTAAAACAGCTGGAGAGGAGGCTGCGTAACAGTGAGCATTGATATGGAAAGAAAACCTCTGATCGAGGTCGTAGATCTTACAAAAAAGTTTCATAAACTGACAGCACTTGATTCGATATCTATAAACATTTATGAAGGTGATGTTGTATTTGTAGTTGGACCTTCCGGTTCAGGGAAAAGCACATTTTTAAGATGTCTGAACAGACTCGAGGAGTCGACCGGAGGAAATATCTTATTTGAGGGTATTAATATTACAGATGAGAAATGTGATATTGATAAGCATCGTCAGAAAATGGGAATGGTCTTTCAGCAGTTTAATTTATTCCCGCATATGACCATCATGAAAAATCTGACCATCGGACCAATAAAACTTCAGAATAAATCAAAAGAAGAAGCAGAAGCGGAAGCAATGCGCCTTCTTGAAAGGGTAGGGCTTGCAGACAGAGCGCAGGCATATCCAAGCCAGCTTTCGGGCGGTCAAAAACAGAGGATCGCTATTGTACGAGCACTATGTATGAAACCGGATGTCATGTTGTTCGATGAGCCGACTTCGGCGCTGGATCCGGAAATGGTAGGAGAAGTACTGGCGGTTATGAGAGATCTGGCCGAAGATAAGATGACAATGGTCGTGGTCACTCATGAAATGGGCTTTGCAAAAGAAGTTGCGAACAGAGTCATATTTATGGCAGATGGAAAAATTGTTGAAGAAAATGAACCAAAAGCATTTTTCGATCATCCCCAGACAGAAAGACTTCAGAGCTTTTTAAGTAAAGTATTATAAATGTGAAACTATAATAAAAGGGTGTGCATCCTGTGTGATGCACACCCTTATTTTCTCGTAAATCAGAATAGATGATTTGAAAAAGTAGTTTTTATGTTATACCAGTTGCTTATTTTTATGATAGATGGATTCAATTTCTTTTTGTACCAGCGCTGCAATTTCTTTTTTATCCTCTTTACTCAATGCATTCATATAGATGGGCGTACCATATTCCAGAATGACATGTGCTTTTTTGATTTTTGGAAAATGGTCTTCAAATATACCTGCGGCATTGTTCAGACACATTGGAACAATTGCGCATCCTGCTTTTTCAGCTATTTTAAAACTACCCTGATGAAATGGTAAAAAGGTATCATTTTCTTTATTTCTGGTTCCTTCAGGAAAAATACAGATCGAAATGCCAGATTTTATCTCTTCAATGCAGGTCAAAATCGTTTTCATGCCCTCTTTTAAATTTTCCCGATCCAAAAACTGACAATGAAGATTTTTCATCCAATGTGATAAGAGTGGATAGCGCAGCATTTCTTTTTTTGCAACATACCCTGTAGGTCTTGGAACCCGTACATAAGTAAGTAAAATGTCAAAATAACTTCTATGATTGCCAACATATAAAACGGCTTCATTTTTAGGAACACGATCTTCGCCAAGAACCGTCACCTTCACACCTGAGAAAAACAGACATACGCGAAAAGCCCAGTTTACTATAGCAAGAGATGTTCGGTTCTTCATTTCCATATTAAATTTGCCAAGGATCCATTCAATGACAAGCAGTGGAATACTAAAAATCAGAAATAAAACAACAAAACCGGCTGTGAGTATAAATCTTAACATAGGTTACCTTCCTAACTTTGATGTGTAATTATAAAATTCAGAATCTAAAATCAATTAGAATTTATTTCCCTTATTATACCCAAGGTGCCTCTTAAAATCAATCACATTAAGACACTCTGATATTGCGATTCCTGCTGACTTATTATTGCAAAAATAAGAATCGTATAAAAATTGCAGTCATAAAAATGGTAGTCATAAGAAAAAATGTATAGTACAATGAGTAAAATATATGCGGATTATAGAAAGGTGTGGCCATGTTACTGATAAGGAATGGATTTGTAATAGACCCTAAGAGCCAGACAGCAGAGAAGCTGGATGTGCTCATACATAATGGAAGGATACTAAAAATTGGAAAAAGACTTTGGGAGAGAATGAAACGTAAGCCCGAAAAAACAATTCATGCAGATGGATTGATCGTTGCGCCGGGACTTGTAGATATTCATGTTCATTTCAGGGATCCAGGTCTTACATATAAGGAAGATATTGAAAGCGGTGCCTCAGCGGCTGCAGCAGGAGGATTTACTTCTGTCGTAATGATGGCAAATACAAAACCGCCTGTTGATTCGAATGAGACATTGCAGTACGTTCTGGAGCAGGGAAAGAAATGTGGTATTCATGTTTATTCCTGTGCATGTGTTACAAAAGAAATGAAAGGTCTTGAATTGACAGATCTGGAATCGCTTTCTGAACATGGTGCGGCAGGATTTACTGACGATGGTGTCCCTGTCATGGATGAAGCGCTGCTTAAATCCTGTTTTGAAATTGCATCAAAGCTCGGAAAACCGGTCAGTCTTCATGAAGAAAATCCTGAATGGATCAAAGAAAACGGAATCAATGCAGGTGATGCTTCGAAAAAAATGGGACTTTTCGGCTCACAGAGAGAAGCTGAAATTTCCATGGTTGCCAGAGATATAAAAATAGCAGCCGAGACCTCAGTAAAACTGAATCTTCAGCATATCAGCACGAAAGAAGCAGTTGAGCTGATAAGAGAAGCAAAAAAAAGCAATTCGAATCTTCATGCAGAAGCAGCGCCACATCATTTTTCACTTACAGAAGAAGCAGTTACTGCTTTTGGAACGCTTGCTAAGATGAATCCTCCACTTAGAACGGAAGAGGACAGAAAAGCTGTCATAGAAGGGATCAAGGATGGTACGATCGATATCATCGCAACGGATCATGCACCTCATTCAAAAGAAGAAAAAGACAGATCTTTTGCAGATGCACCAAGCGGCATAACAGGGCTTGAAACAGCACTTCCTCTTGGACTCACAAAACTGGTACAGGAAGAGCAGATGCCACTAATAGATCTCCTTGCAAGAATGACATGCAGCCCAGCAGAGTTATATGATCTGAATGCTGGATATCTTGCTGAAGGTGGTCCGGCGGATCTTGTCATATTTTCAGAGAAGGAAGCATTTGAGCTTAAAACATCTTATTCAAAATCAAAAAATTCACCCTTTTTTGGGGTGCCAATGCATGGGCAGGTCTGCTATACGATCTGTGCGGGAGAAATTGTATTTGATAGCAGGAGGATGAAACGATCATGAGTGAGTTCGGACAGAATACAGCAAAGAGCAAGCAGGAAGTTTTCGTAATAGAGCAAAAAGAAATCGCACCAGATATTTTTGATCTCTGGATCGAAACAACGATGGCGCAGCATGCAAAAGCGGGCCAGTTCATCAGTATTTATCCAAAAGATAAATCAATGCTCCTGCCCAGACCGATCAGTATCTGTGAAGTAAATAGAGAAAACGACAGGATGCGTCTCGTGTATCGTGTTCAGGGAGCTGGGACAAAAGAGTTTTCTTCTTATCAAAAAGGCGATAAGATCTCCATACTTGGAAATCTTGGAAATGGATTCCCGATTGAAAAAACAAAAGAAATAAAAGTTATGATGATAGCAGGAGGAATAGGGATTCCACCTATGTTGCAAGCTGCAAAAGATGCCTTGGGAGAGGTGATCTTTGTCGTGGGATATAGAGATTCCAATCTCTTTTTAAAAGAAGACATGGAACGATATGGTCAGGTCGTGATCGCGACCGAAGATGGAAGTTACGGAACGAAGGGAAATGTAATAGATGCGATCAGGGAGCAAAAGATCAGTGCAGATGTTATTTTCTCCTGTGGTCCAATGCCTATGCTGAAAGCAGTCAAACAGTATGCACAGGAGCAGAGAATTCCGGCATATATTTCACTGGAAGAGAGAATGGCCTGTGGAGTGGGTGCCTGCCTGGGCTGTGTCTGTAAGACAAAAGAAGTAGACCATCATTCACACGTTCATAATACCAGAATCTGTGCAGACGGACCGGTATTTGATGCGAAGGAGGTTGAGATCTGATGAATACAACAATTAAAATTGCAGGAATCGAAATGAAAAATCCTGTCATGACGGCATCAGGAACTTTTGGATCGGGTATGGAATATAGTGAATTTGTAGACCTGAACAGACTGG
>RRZU012504630.1_pt1 | contig 26275 bp, 29 predicted proteins | sample 2165561 | NCBI WGS metagenome assembly RRZU01 (sample SAMN10456909, study PRJNA506462) | wastewater metagenome | isolation source: wastewater sludge | place: USA: Moscow, Idaho | reverse complement strand
GGTGGTGTTCCGCACAGCGCGAATCTCATAGCCATTGTCAGCCGTAGCTGAGGTGGCAAGGATCACCCCGGCCTTTTGCGCTCCGGCATCGTTAAACGTTCCCAGCACGATGCAGGCATATGGATTTGTACTCAACACACTGGATTGAATTTCAGCATTGCTGGCAAACGCCGTCATGTTTGTCGGGCGCAGCATTCCGCTTACCTTTGTCAGCGGCCAGGTTGACCCGCCCCAGCGGGTCGGCGTCCAGGATGTGCCCACATCGCTGTCTGTTCCGTCGAACGTATCGGCAACCACTTGGCTTGTGGTGAGGTTCGTAAAGTCTCCGCGCACCAAATCCTGCAACCCGCAGAACGAGGCGTTGCAGTTGTCGCCACCGGAGATGCCCACGCGATAGATCGCCGTCGAGCCGTCCAGCGTGAGCCAGCGCGGATTCGAGGACAGCGCCCGTAACGCGGCACTTGAGGAGCCACCACCAGGGGCCGCAGGCGTCACTGAGTTGCAGCGATAATTGATGGGATCTTCAGCAGCCACGGCATCACGCGCAAACGCGCAGGCCCAGGACGTGCCGAGCGGCCAGTTAAAGGACAGCAGGCCAGCAGGCACTTGCGCGAGCGTGCGAATGATCTGCGAATTGAAGAACGTCCCGTCTCCATTCGTGCCGCCGAAGGCAATGCGGAAGTCGGTGGGCGTGCCTGTGTAGGTAATCGTTCCGCCGGTCGCCGTGGTCGCAAAGTTGGTCACGGTGGGCAGCGTCGTCGCGGCGTTCGTGGTCACATCGACGATGGACGAAAAGCTGCCGACGTTTGCCGGGCTCGCATTGTCTTGTGCGGCCACGCGCAGCCGATAGAGCGTATTGGCAGACAGGCCGGTCCATGTGAAATTGCTCTGCCCGGCTGGTCTCGTGCCGACCGTCCCGAAGTTTGTACAGGCGGCTCCTGTGCACCCCTGAATCGTGTACTGCTGCAAGTCTGATTCGGTGTTGGCCGTCCAGGTATAGGAGATGGAGCCCGCCGTCTTGGATGGCGAGGAGAGCCCTGTCACTTGCGCGGGAGGCGTCGTATCAGAGGGAGGCGGCGTGCCGGAGCAGCCTACGCGGGTCGTGGTGTACTGGATATTATCGTAGTACATGGACCCGAAGCCGTTTTGCCGGAATATCTTATGCTCATACCAACGGGCGTCAGAGGGCATCCGGCCACTCGTGGAGCTATCAAGAAATTCTCGGTTTTGGTGCCGTGAAGTGAGGATGGCCGAGCCGCCCGCCGTGATATTCGTCGCGTACTGTTCGTACAGCCCATCGGCCACGCCAGGGGTATTCAGGCGAATATGCACCTCGTAGCACACCCACTGATCCAGCGGTTGTTCATAGGCCTGGATGTTGTGCCGAATCCACTCACTATCATACGGCACTAAGTTCCCGCTATTATCGTGGGCGTCCTTAATCCCTTGTGCCCCCATGACGAGCTGCCGCCCGCCGTAGAGATACGACATCGACCAGCCGTTCCGTTGCCCCGTGGCCGAGGAGTAGAGAAACGTATAGAGCCCCTTCGTGCCGACGCTCTGCTGCCCGTCATTGAAATACGTTGGATGCCCGCCCGTCACAAACCCTGAAGCCATGCGGTTATAGAAGGTGAGCCAGATTTCTGCTGAGGTCGCGCCTCCCCAATTAAAGTCTGCAAACCCGCCAGCCAGCCCTTGCTGTTCTGTCCCGAGATAGTTCAGGCGAAGGGATTGCGACCCGGCAAACACCGGGCTGGTGACAATGGACATTGCCCCGCCTGTGCATGGGAAGCCGCTATAGCTTTGCGCGTAGGACGTAGCCAGGATCGTTCCGCAAGATCCTTCAAACGTGGAACTAAAGAGCGTCGCTGCCTTGGCCGGGCCAGCGAACACCCCGATCATCAGCACGGCACAGAGTAGTCTCAACAGCATTAGTTCCTCACAGCGCGAGTGGCGGCAGGATCGCCGCTCGTGGATTGATAGGCTCCGATGTTGGGACGGTCAGGAGGGCAGACACGGCCACGGGCATCAGCGCACGGCCCTGCGACAACCCCGGCGCGTCTTAATGGAGACACGCTCGTTGGATGGTACTCATTCGTTAGTAGTGGGTCTGTGCCAAGGACGGCATTCGTCGCCCCTGTGGCTGAGACAAACGCCGTCCAATCACCGGCGGTATCGTAGTAGTAGGCTGTGTTCGCTACCCCCAACGTGGCAAAGAGTTTGTGTTCGTTCGGGGCTGAATAGAATGAGATGTTGCGAAATACCTCATCTCCGATGAGGTCATTCGTGAGCGTCTTAATATCCCCGTAATTGCCAGAGGTGGCCCCAGGATTATCGACAAAGGCAAGGTTGGCCAGCGTGATATTGTTGTGCGCGTGCGGGATGAAGGAGAGCCGCCCAGGACTCGCATTGTTGGCGAAGGTGCCGTTCGCGACGAGGACCGTGCGGGCTGACGCCGGAACAGCAAAGCGCATCGCTATGGCCCCGCTCGTACCGAGCGACCCTTCACAGAGAAATCCGCTGACGATCACCACGCCCACGGCCCGCGCCGTCGTATCGCCTTCGCTGAAACACCGCCGCCCATTCCGTTGCATGATGGCACCCAGGAGCGAAAAGTTCGTTACCGTCATCGCTTCTGACGTGCCTAAGTAGATCCCCGCATTCACGTTGTCGTTCGCGGTAACAGCATGGAGCAGCAGGTTCGTAATGTTCCCGCCGCTCTGCCCAATCCCGATGCCATCGCCGTCCCCTGCGGTAAACCCCGTGCCGTTATACGACGTGCCGGACGCTCCAGAGTAGGTGCCGCTCACCGTCAGATTGGTAATGCCTTGTGCCCCGCCCTGAATGTACGCCCCGGTCCACTCAATCCCTGTAATACTCACATCGCGGAGTTCAATGTCATGCGCGGCGACCGTATCGGCGCTAATCCAAACCCCAAGCGTGCTGCGGGTGACAAGGACCTCATCAAGAAGCACGTTCGACGCATCTAGAATCCCTATGGCGCGGCCACGATGCCCACGTACTTCGAGATTGCGGAGCGTGGTGTTATCTACGTCTATGCGAAGATCCCGTGAGGCTGTGGGGTTATCGCTTGTCGTCACATCATCACAGCGGATGGTGTTAACCGTGGGAGAGCCGGTAGACGAGGAGGCCCTGTAATAGATCGCATAGGTTCCGGCTCCCGTGTCCTTCATGCCCCATTGCCCAGCCGTGAGCCCCGTTTCGCCGCCCTGGTCAATGTTGACTGGCTGCAACCAGATGTCATCTTCCCAGAGCATCTGGGCCCGCACGTCGATGCGTTTATGGTAGAGCCCGTTTCCATCAGAGACCCACGCATAGGTGGGCGTCGTGACTTCTGCTCGGCTGGAGTTGAATGACCGATTCCCAGACAGCCCTTGTGCGCTCCATAGAATCGCGGGGGTGTCCCCGCACCCCGCATACGTCACGCCAGCCGTCGCGGTATTCAATCGGTCAAAGAACGGTTCGTCGCTCCCTGGCAAGCACACCGTATCACCTGAGCTGAGGCCGCTCATATCCGCAAACCCATCAAAGGCATTGGCGCTGCTTGTTCCGTCCTCATCCCCGTAGTTGAGGTCTGTTCCGTTGCCGTCCGTGGCCGGTCGCACGTACCACACCGCCGACTCGGCTATCTGAGCAAGCATCACTACCAATGCGAATGCGCCAATCAGCGTCCTCATTTGCGCGTGACCGTGGCGTTGTACCCGTAGAGCACCATCCAATCGGTTGCCGCTGGTTTCGTCAGTGCAATATCCAGCGTCAGCGCCGTCGCGCTGTCGTTTGTCCCATAAGCCGCTGATCCAAACGCTGCGCCGGTCGTGCCGTAGACGCAGCCTGCCACTTGACCAGTGGTAAGGTTATTCCCTTGAATATATGTTTTGAACGATCCAGCCGTGGCCGCTCCGGCGACTGTCGTACACAAGGTCGTAGCTCCGATTTTCGTAATGACACTCTTCGTCCCGCCGCTGTTGATATTCGCCCAACTTCCGGCCACTTCAACGACATTGTTGATCCCAATGGTATTCGCAGGAACAGTCACGGTAATGGATGTGGCTGCTCCGGTCCCTGCCGTAAAGGCTCCTGGTCCGGTCGTCGCAAATGCGGTTGCTGTTCCCGCCACAGGCTCACCGCCCGCATAAGTGCTGTTATAGACCGTTCCCGCTGTGGTAGACGACATGACCACCCAATACCACGTAGCAGAGGCCGGGACTCCAGCAGCAACCGCCCCGGCGGGCAAAAAGATGTAGGCTCCGTTGGAAAACGTATAAGGTAAGGCCGTAATGCCCGACAAGGCCCCATTGTTCCCCATTGTCCCGCTTGATGGGTAAATGAACACGATACCGGACGCCGTGATGGTTGAGACGAGAACTGGAGGATTAGCCGCTGGCGTCAGCACACCTTCCGCCATCACCGCCCCTGGCATCAACAGAGACAGAATCAACAATAGAGTTTTCATCATGCCTCCTTAGTACATCGCCGTGACGGTGAGGCTCGGTGAGGTTCCGGCTACGCCCGTCGTTTCAATCCACATGTAGAGGTACGGGGCTGTGATGACGGGGCAGGCCGACGACGTGACCGCCGCCCCAGTCGGGATAGTGGCCGCGCAGAGTTCCACCTTCGTCCCAGTCGCTTGCGTATTGAGGGCACTGCCGTACACCGTGAACGTGATGCCGCAGTTCGTGGACCCCCCGGCGTTACAGGTGAGAATCCCTTGGATGGACTTCGGCCCCGTGGGAGGTTGCGTGACCGCGCTCGTCGTATTCGTCGAGACCGCTGAGGCCATCGTTTTGCTGCGTACCGCCCCGCCGCTGGTCATGCACAGGTTGTTCGTTTGGTCTTCGCAAGAGAGGAGCGTGCCGAGGGTCGTGCGGAGATTCCCAGAAAGGTCACAACTCTCCGCCCCCATCATCTGATTTTCGTTCTGCGTGACGGACGCCGCCGTGGGGTTGCAGATGGCGGTCGCCTCATTCGGATTCCCCCAGATTGCCAGTAGCATTATAATGAACACCACGTACATCATGACTCCTCCTTATCAAATAAAGTCCTTAAACCATTGCGGCACGGCGGGGTTGGCAAGGAGCGCGAGGCGTCGATCCACCTGGACCGGATTCGCCTGCCGCCATTCGGCATACACGGCGGCGTAGTCGCTTTCTACGTCTTTGACCATCGTCGCCTGGTCGTACCCTGGATCATACATGCCATTATCCGGTCCCATGGCCACCACCGCGCCAGTGCCTTTGTCTCGGACGACTATCGCCTTCATAGGCAAATCTCCTTGATCGTCAAGGTGGAGGTTAGGGTGCCGCCGTAATAGGCCGCGCCATCTTCGCCGTTAAAGGTGACAGTTCCGCCGGAACTGGACCCTTCGCGGATCTTGAATGTCGTGGCGCTTGTGGTGCCCGCCGACATGGTGTACTGCAACATGGCCGGTTCCGCATCAATGACCCGCGCAGTTGAAATTGCCGCCGTCGCCAGCGCGTTTGCCGTGGTGTCTTGAAACAAGGCCAACGCCTCTCGCCCGACGGAACCGGTGGAGTAGAATCCAAGATGTGAAATTTCCAGCAAGTTGAGAGCGCTCCGTGGCGTAATCGTCGCCGACATAAACTGTGTGCCTTCGGTGTTCTGGGGGATCGTATTATCGTTGGGAATGGCGGTGATGCCGGTCGCCATCGTGGAGTCTCTCGCCCAAATCGTTTGGATCTGATCGCCAGTGCGAGGTACTCCAGGCCCCATGAGTTGAAGCTTCGTCGCGGAACTGGCCCAGGTGCCCGCTGTCGCTTGCGTTGACTCAAAATATCCCAACACTCGCACATAGACGTTGGCGCGGGTAGTTGTGGAATACAGAACTCTGGCGGTATCCGCGGCCCCCGCTCCGCCTTCAGCAGTAGTAGAGACCAATTCTGTTTCGAGGACCGTGAGTAGTCCCGAGGTATTCAATGGATTCCAGACGCAGAGTTCAACGGTTCCCGCATTATCGAGCGCACCGATATAGATACGCGATGCTGTGTTATTGAGGGTGCCCAGTGTAGACCCAGACGAAATGACGACTGAGAGTGCAGCGGTCACGGAACGTGTGACATGGGTCCCGTTAGTGGCAGTGCCATGCCGGAATGTAATGGAGACCGGATCGCTCGCTGAAGGGTCGCTGCCCGCCAAGGTCTTGAGTGCAACTGTGACGGCATTTGCCGCCATCGTCACCGTCAACGTGCCATTCAGGATGGACCCCATGAAACTTACCGCCGTCGCAGGGTCGGCCCATTTCAGGCCGTTCGTCTGCGCGGAATCCGCGATCAGCACTTGCCCATTCGTCCCAATCGCCTGTCGCGCTACAGTATTGTCTGCTGTTGCAACAATGAGATCGCCCTTTGCGTCAACCAAAGCCTTACTGAGACTATTAGTTTGGAGCGTGGCAATATCAGACTGTACTGTTGAAAGGCTCCCGATGATCGACTGCCCTAACCCGAGGAGTTGGAAGTTCGTGCCGTCGTACTCTACGCCGATCATTGCCCCAGAGAGGAGATCGTTCGCCGCCAGGACAGTCGTGCCGTTCTTTCTCACGGCTTTCGCGCTCAGTCCTGATACCGCAATCGTGGTGGCTCCGGTATTGGCTCCGCTGGCGAGGAACCAGAATTGTTGCCCTGCCGCATAGGCCGCAATGGCCGGTGACGGAGAGAGTGTAATCGCATCAGCGGTTCCGCCAACCGTCGCCACATAGACCCCTGTGCCGTCCTGTACGTTAGCGAGCGTGGCGGAATCGGTGCGGGCGCTGGCGGCGGCCATGCCGGTCAGCTTGTGGTTGTTCATGGGCAGATCGGCGGTAATCGTCTGTTGCCCGTCCTTCATCACGCAGGTCGAGAGCATCGTCGCCACGTCAGCGGCAAAGGCATTGAACACCGTCGAAGAGATCGTGGTGTTGCCGACAACCGGCTGGCCGGGGCTATTGATCTGCGCTTGACCTGATCCGTTCAGTGACATAGCAACTCCTTATTCCCGACCGGCATAGGATCCTGCGATACCAGGAGCAGACTGCGATAGCGCATTCATGATTGGGTGATATTTCGACGATGACGGGTAAGAACTCAGAAACTCTCCAAGCCTTTTCGGGTTCAGCAACAGTTCTGTATTCAGCGCATCGACTTTCGGCTCAATGCTGGATTTCCCAAGATGCTTTAAGAGCGCATTGGCAATGACGACGGGACGAGAGAGCAAGCTAAGATGCGGCATGTTGCCAGACGTAATATCTTCCATCCCCTGGAGCGATGTCGGCTGCACGGGATGCAGGGACGATAATTTGCGTTCAGCATCCTCCGCGACTAGTCTCGCCATTTTTGCTTCGCGTGGCCGCAACACATCTTCAATCGTTTCGTAGCGTGGATTACCTGTGGCCTTCTTGAGCATCTGCGCGGATTGGTCCACGGCCTTCACGAACGTCCCAGGCGTTTCGTTCCCCGTGGAACTCCTGAGTTTATCCGCTAAAGCATCACGCACCTGGGCACGATTCACCGGCTTAGACAGCAATTCAAATACCTTTCTGGCGGCGGTATAGTCAGGGGCGTGCTTCCCCGTCCACTCCAGCAATTTATTTTTCAATTCTAACACTGCCGCTTCCTCGCTCTTGCCAATCCCAAATCGTTCAGGATTTTTCACCATGTCGTCGAGGGCCTTCTTGACATAGTGCAGACTTTGAACGGGATATTTCGCCACTTGCTCAGGCACGGTCGAGGTATAGTGAGTGCCTGACTTTGACAGAATCGGGCTAGCGACCGTTTGCGCGGGAACATTCTTCCCGATCTGGAAGACGTCCCCTTTATCTTTTGCCAAATCGGCAGCGCGAGCGAGTGCCTTACTCATGGACGGGCGCCGCAGCAACTCTTCTAAGGCTGAGTCAGAGGTGACAATTTTTTGGAGGGCCGGTGGGTACATGGATTGCGCCGCTGATTCTCTGACTGCTTCCAGCTCTGACTGCGACCGCCCCCCAGCGATTGCGTTAATGATCCGCTCCCGTGCCGACTGGTTCTGCATCTCCCGATGCCCGAAGGCCACGGACGGTCCGCCTGCGGTTTGCGCGGTGAGCTTTTGCAAGGCTTGGATGGAGGTCCCTGCGGGATTGCCTGCGACCGCTTCGGCGGCAGTCGGTTGGCTCCCTGGGATAATCTGTTTGGCCCCTTGCAATGCCTTTGCTACGACCGGCATGCCCTTCTCGCCGATGATGCGTTCGTACCCACGACGAGCAATGTTCTCGATGCCCGATTGCCCCGTGAACATATCGGTGATTGGCTGTACGGCGTCTTTGAGTTTCTTGGCGCCCTCAATGCCTCCTGAAACGATGCCACCCATTGCGGCCCCGAGTCCGACTTGCCCAGCCTTGTTTGGGAAATACTCCTCTGCCGTCACGCCACCAGACGGCGTCGCCGCAGCGGCAGCAGCGCCCTGTGCAGCGCCAATCCCCATCTTCCCAAGGAGCCCCGTCGCGGCTGGCAATGCCTTGGCAACGCCTGACGCAATGCCCGTTGCAGGGAGCGCCTGCCCGAGCATCCCATACCAATCTGTGCCCTCTTTACCTTCTGCGGCCATCCCGCGCTGTTTCATCTGTTGTAATTCGGCGAGTTTGGCGCGGACGCCTTCTCCACCAAACGCCTGTGCGCCTGCGATCAAGGGCGAGGCGGCGCCTAGCCACATGCGACCACCCCAGCCACCAACCATCTTGTCGGCAAGACTCGCCTGCGGTGCAGGAGATGGCTGAGACGCCATCGCGGCCTCCTGTTCAGCGCGAAGGCGAAACTCAAATTCTTGTTCTTGCGTCAGTGGCATTAGCGAGACTTCTTCCACTCCTGATAGGCGCGTTCTTTCTCTGGATCGCTATACGGCCCAACGCCTCCACGCGAAGCTGGAGCTTGCCCCATTTCTGCTCCAGAGGGCTGCAAGGCATCCGTCGGCACCACATAACCTTGTCCCTCAAAGAAATCGGTCATTTCCTGTTGAATGGCTCGGTAAGTATTGACAAACCCTTTGAGCTTTTTCTGCACCGTGTCGTTGTCGTCTGTCTCTTTTGGGATAAATGGCTTGAGGCGAGGGAACTCAGAGGCCGTCACCGCCGCGCCTGACCGATCATGAATAATCAAACTCCCTAAGTTCGCAATGGCCGCACGAGTATCGACGCCCTTTGGATCGACACGCTGTAAAATAGCTTCAGGCAGCATCCCCTTCATGCCCGTTGCAGACTTATCGCCTTTGGCAATCACTTCGCCTGATGGATCTTTGACGGTCCCGCCACTCGCAAGCGCGAGCGCCTGTTCAGCCATCCGAAGGTTCTGGTGATTCTCTAGCAATCCCTTCGCCGAGGAAGCGGGGAGCGGCTTGGCCGCAGCGGTTTTCGCGTCAAGCTTCTTCTCTGCGACCCGTTCACGAGAGGCGTTATCCATTTCGTGCAACGTCTTTTGCAGTTCTGCATTTTGTGAAGCCAGTTGCTTTTTCAGCTCCGCAGAATCCTGCCCGGCTCGATCGCGGCCATCAATCAACATTTGGGTCGTGAGGATATTCCCTTCAATTTGAGCGGCGCGGGAACGGGCATTCTCCTGGATGCCTTCTCGACGCACGGCCAGCTCACGGTCTTTCTGCTCTTTATTGAAGGCTTGTTGCTGACCCATTTCCACTTGCTTTTCGGCCATCTGCGCGAACGGCATCAGCGTTTTCTGTGACGAGGGGTTCATGCCGAGCAGCGCCATTTGCACTTTCCGCAGCTTGTTCTCTGGCGAATTGTCGGCAGGAATAATCTGATCGGGACCTGTCTGAACCGGAACAGTATTCGCCATGCCCTGCTGTGGGTCGGCGACGGGAGGATTCATAGACGGACTGTTCAATCCTTCCGTCAAGGCTCCAGTCACCACCTCTCGCGGGGATGCAGACATTGCATACTGCGTGGCGTTGGCATCTCGCCGTTGCGCTCGTGCCGCGTCCGGTTGGAGTTGGTCAATATCGAATGTTGGGGGCACCAGTGTCGGATCAACAGGCTGTTGCCCGATTTGCGGAATGCGTTGTTCTTGCTCTGGTTCAAGCGCCTGGAGCATCTTGGCCACGTTCTGCCGATGCTGCGCTTGCTGCTGCCCCGCTCGATCTCTCGCCTCTTCGCCTAGTTGGTTCGTGAGTTGTCCGCCAAGCCCCGCAGAGGCCATCTGCGCCGCGCCTTCAGCCCAGGACGGCCCCACGTAGAACCGGCCGGCCATTTGCCCTTGGATCGGCTTCAGTCCCTTCTGGATGAGGGCATCAGCAATCCGCTGCTTGGCTTGGCGTGTCTGAAACTCATTGAGCGTATCAGGGTCATCGCCCGCCAGCCGTGATGCCGTGCTCAATCCAAAGAGATCAGAGAAGGGCATAGTTTACCTGGAGATAGCCGGAGGCATGGAGTGAGACGGCGGCAGGGTTGACGCGGGCAGCTTCGTCCGCCATCACGCCCTGCTCGCGCCGCCCCGCAATATCGTAGGCGTACCACGGGAGCCCTGAGCGATGCGTCCCGAGCCGCACCACATTGGACTTCAGCCGTCGGTCACTGAATCGCGTCAGGAACGAGGAGCCGAGCCCAAAGAGTCCTGAGGCCAAATTGCCTTGCTGTGCCGCCTGTGCGTTGTAGACATCCGTGGAATACTGGCCTTGCTGATTGACCGCATTAGCAATCGGTGCGGGTGCCGCATTGGCGCTCGCCGAGTAGCCAGGCACCGCAAACGGATTGCTGACCTGCGATCCTGAGAGTAAGGCGTTGATTTCATTGAGTGGCACTTGCCGAGTCTGGAGGAGATCCGAAAGGCTTTGTGCCCGTCGCTGCGTGTCCATCCCAAAGTCGCGCTGCGCTTCCTGTCCACCTGCCAGCAATGCCTGCTGCCGAGCGTCATTATATTGACGGTTCACGAGATTCATTTGATCGTCGTAGGCTTTACTGCCAGGCCGGACGCCAGCCGCAATCAGGTTGGAATTGAGATCGTCGCGCTGCCGTGCCGTATCTTCATCTACGCGGCCCATCATGGCGTTGACCACCTTCGTTCGCGTATCGCTCGCACTCCCTGGAATCCCTGGCAGACCAGAGAGATCCAGTTGCTTCCCGACAACGCCCTGGAGGGAGGTCGCGCCTTGCTGCCCGAGTCCACCTAGTAACCCTTGGGTCCGTACCTGCTGGTCATAGAGGGCTTGCTGTTCAGGCGAGAATTGCTGCGTGACGGTCGGCACATTACTGGAGATTTCAAAGTCGGATCGGTTCGGTTGTGCAGGGGCCTCATTCGTCTGCCTGCCCGTAATAGGGTCATAGGTCGGCTGGAAGCTGTTATACGACGCGAGGGCGTTATCGTACCCGGCCTGGTCGAATCCCCCATACCGGACCGTTTGCGTCCCATACGGATTGACAATGTTCGGGTTATTCAGTTGGCTATTCGCCTTCGCGGTGTCGATATTCGCCGCGCCTTGCGCTTGGGCCGCACCCACGTAATCAGGAGCCGGAGGAGGTGATGATTTTCCCATAACGACTCCCTATGAAACGACAGTGTGCGGGGCTCATCGTATAGAGCAACGTGGCCCCTGCGGGATCGGCGCCCGGAATGACGGTGTGAAGCGTAAACCCCATCCGCTCGACCAATCGTTGCGAGCGATAGTTGTCACTGGCGATCTGCCCAATGAGAACCTGCACGCCAAGCTGTACGAAGGGGTAATGGAAAATGCGGTGGAGCCATTGGCGCGTCACAGGGCCGGTAATGACGATATGCGCGAAGATCGAGGCCCCATTGAAGAAGTCGTACATCGTGCCTGCGACAAGCTGGCCCTGTCGTTCCAGTCCGATACAGGTCGAACCAGTACGCCACACCATGCCGCCATGCTGTTGCATCCAGAGGCCCACGCGAGCCGGATCGTTGTCAACAATATCGTGTTTCGGAAGGCAGAAGGGGGAAATGAGCGGATCGGTGTTCGGCAGCATAGGGTCCATCTCCAAGGGAAATGGTGCTGTCGGCACCGGCTGATGAAGAGTAGAGCACATCTTAAAAGATTTGTCCAGTCTCAAAGATCATGTCGTTGCTCATCCATTGAATCATCAGTGAATTGGTGGCAATTTTAATCTTGGCTGAGGCACAGTACCCCTGCCATTCGTTTGGCGAAGTCCATTGCTTCACGACGGTCGTGCCGGATTGCCAAAAGGCGTTATCCCACGTTGCCACATCCCATACGGCGCCTGATCCTGTTGAATAGGTCGTGGTGCCACTGATTTCATCGTCCCCGAAATCAACGTCGATATCGGTGAGGAACGCCACATCCCCATTTGTGGCGAGGACGGGACGGTAGAGCTTGAACTGCTTGAGTGCCCCGCGTGTCCCGAAATATGAAAACGCCGTCTTGCCATAGGCTTCGATATTGTTGGTACCGTCAATCGTGCCGGTCCAGAGCTTCCGCGTGCCCGTTCCTGCGGCCCCGTAGAGTTCGCCGTTAAAGACGGCCATCGTTTCGATATCCCACGCCTTGAACCGACACCAGGCTTTCGTAATCGTATTCATGACGTATTGATAATGCGTGCCATCTTCGGCAATGGGGACGTTGACGATCAGAGCAGATTGTGCAGGATACAGGATGGGCTCCCATCCGAAAATGGAGCTATAGGAGTTTGTGGCTGCGGTAAAGGCACTTTCAATCTTAAAGGACAGCGCGAGCTTGTAGTCGATGGTTGAGGATTGCAGGGCTTGCGAGAGCGGGAAGGCTCCATTCTGCGTCAGGATGATGAGATCCCCGCCAAACTGCGTCGTACAGCGCCGTCCGATCGGTCGGCCAATCGTGTAGACACCGATCTTGACCCAATTTGCTGCGACTGCGGGATTGTTCCCTTGATACACCGCCACTTCGCCTTCCGACGAAATGAAGCAGGCGACATCGTCTTGGCCGTCCCCAGCGTCTCGCGTCCAGACGGCCATCTGCATGAGATAGCCCCCGCGCTTAAATTCTGCGGAAAGGTCAATTTCAGTCAGTGCCCCCCCAGCGGCTCCAGCCGCGAGATACCAGACGCTTAATGTCGCGTCTTGCACGAAGAACATTCGGCCCTTAAAGACCACTGGCTGAACAAGTGTCGTCGTGGTCACTCCAGTCAATGCAGGCGTTGAAGCTCCATCGACCGCCGTCCAGGTAGTGCCATCAAAATACGCTGGTTTATCGACGCCATTACAAGCAATCAACCAATTGCTGGTGCCATCCCCAAACATGGTGTACTGGTGCTTGCCGTTGGTTCGAGAGAGTTTGGACGCGCCGACCGCCCCTGAACTGGACACGTCATAAATCCCACTGGCGGTATAGGCAAACAGCTTGTTCGTCCCATTCAGTGCATTGTAGGGGGCCAGCGTCTTGACGTTGCCGGTAGTGCCCGTCGCACTGGTGGCCCATCCCCCACGGATCTCGACGTAGTTCGTTTTCGGCATCCAGTTATCGAGCACAATCGCGTCGGTCAAGCCCATGTCGGCCAACGCATCGCGGGCGTTCCATCCTCCCACGGGCGCGGGATAACTCTTGACCACTGAGCGCGTGACGCTGCTCCGTGGACGATCTTGCGCCGGAACCCTCATACCTGCCAACTCCCTACGGGCACGAAGATTCCTGGCCGCATCCGTGAGGAGCCGCTATCGCCCATATTGAGAATGGGTTTCGTCCCATCCTGGCCTAACGCGGTATTGACTTGCACTTCGTACTCGGCGAACAAGTCGGCGTAGGCCAACCCCTTTTCCTTCATCCACCGCCACCGCAGTCCCAGGACCATGATCTCTTCAGGCAGCAAAACCGTATCGGTGTCGGCGGTGAAGTATTGCTTGTAGGTCGTGCCGTCTGCGGCGAGAATCCAGTTCTTTGAGAGATATTCAAACGCCCACGTGAGTCCCGCATCTGGCACAGGATTGACGAGCAGATGGTTGCCGCGCAGGCGATAGCGATACCGTGGTCCATTGACGACCACCGCTTTGAGGGCTTGCCAATCTTCGCTACTGACAGGGCCAAGGACGGGCAACAAGGTATTGCGATCCCAAATCGTCTGATTTTTGATCGCTCGAAAGCCATTCGTCGCAATCGTCGTGAGGGCTCCCTGGTCCTCAAGCGCCACTGTGGTATGCGTGGCTTCCATCGTCAGGCTTTGCCAGTCCCCACGAATCGCCAGACTCGTGCCCTCCTCTTCCAGCAAGCGCATCATCTGCACAATCTGTGGATCTGAGGAGCCGACGACCGTCGCTGGGACCGGCACGTTCGTCCGACCGCACATATATTGGACAATGGTTAAGAGCGACATGGCCCCTCCTTACGCTTCCCCGGCTTCGTCATCCGCCTCTTGCTTCAACTTCTCCAGCGCTCGCTTCGGGAGGAGTGCCCGCATCTCTTCGACCTGACGCATCAGCGAGTCGATCTGTCCCGCCTGGACCGCGTTGGTCTGCTGGAGCGCCGCCATCTCCTGCGTAAATTTGCCTTTGTCCTGCGCTTGGGCCATCCAGGCTTTGGCTTTGTTCTTGAGTTCCAGCGAGCCCATCCCGAGCCGCGTGGCCCCCTCATCGTTCATCGCCGCAAGATCCTCGACCGTGCGAATATCAACGCGCAACAGATTCTCCTGCTGGGCGGGACTCAACACCGACCATCCCTTGATGGGAGTGCCGAATAACGGGATCTCCTGCTTCTTTCGCCAAGCGTCAAGTTGCTGCTGGTACTGCTCAAACCAGGGTTGCGGAAACTCACCCGAGCGCACTTGCTGCTCCAAATTCTTGAGCCAACTAGTCACTTTGTAGCAGACATCATCGACCCCGCCATGCGCCTTGACCCACACAAATTCCACATCCTTGGCGATGTAACGGCCTTCTTTCACCGATGCCTCTCGATCCTCCACCGGCTGGACCTCAAACCGTACCATCGCCGGACGGGCTTTGCGTTCAATCAAATCAGTCGCCAAACTGGGCATAGACACTCCTTCCGCTAAAGAGTCCGCCCACCCGACTTATTCGGATGGGCGGGAAGCTCATTATTCAGGGAACGCGCACATGACAATCTTCGCCGACGCATCAACCGCATAGGCGCAGATTGAATCTGTCACCAACGCTGAGACGTCAAGCGTCCCATCGGTTGACCCAACAGCCGTCAACGCATTGCCGTCCGCCCCAGCCGTGAGCGCGGTCGTCAGCGTGGCGGGTCCTGTAATCTGAATCCATCCATAGCCGGTCGTGGCAATGACCGCCTGCAAGACGCCCGCTCCTAATCCGGCAGAATCAGACAGATCAGATGTCACAATATCAATCTGCCCCGCAGACGCCCCACTGACCGCGTAATAGTACGCGACGTTTCCGGCCACCGCAGCCACGCTCCCTGCGCCGCTGTTGTACTGCACGTATTTGTACTTCTTCCCAGACTTGAGTTGCCCAATGGTGCCAAGCGCGAACTCTGGGCCTTCCGCATTGGTCCGAACTTTCGTGATATCCATACCAGCAATGTATGACATGCGCGACTCCTTCTGTGTGAAGTGATGGGTTATTCGATGATGACGCCCTGGAGTTTCCGGTTGGAGCAGGTCACATTCCCCATCCAGAGAATGCAGACCACGCTCGCGTCCTGATTCACCGGACGAATCTCATCCATCACTTCCATGTCGGCGTCCTTATGGACGACCAGATTCATGTAGTTGGTGTTGATGAAGTAGGCATGGGATGCCGGGATGCCGCTGTTCCCATCGAAGATCACATCGGCATTTTTGTACTTCAACGTCACGAATCCGCCATCGGCGGAACTCTTGTCGTTGTACCGCTTCATCGACACCTGGGAGGTTTCGAAATAGGTGTAGTACACCGTGTCCATCACGATCAGGTCCGGCTGATCGCTCGGACCACGATCCAACGACAGCCACAACGGCAGCATCAGCCCGTTTTCAATCGTGCTGGCGCTGGTCGTCACGGACGATACGGAGGCGTCCTTGACGGTGTTCTGCCAGAAGACATTGGCGCTGGCGCTAATTCCGCCGACGGTGTTGGTGTTCACATCGGCGATAATCGCTTGCAAGCCGTTGACCTGATTCGTCAGGGAACCTGCCGAATACAGATCGGAGCAGAACGTGTTTTCAAACGTCCGCATGGCGTTCTTGAGCTTGGCGCTCACGAACTTCACGATCTGCGATTCGCCGCTATTGATACGCATTTCACGGCCAGAAGCGACGACGTTGATCGCCACCTGCCGCCACTGGTACTGCGCCGCGCTGATGACTTCCGACTGCGAAATGTCGAGCAAATCGTAGTCGGAGTACCGCTGATAGGTCCCGTTCGCTTGGTAGTCCAGAGGCTCCACGATGGTCAATCCGCCATCTTCGGTCCGCTTGTTGCCGCGCTTCGTCATGTACTTGAGGAAGGCGTTACGGGTCGTGAGGTTGTCTGTGACTTTCTTGCGGTGCTTGTTGTACGTCGTCGCCGCCAGCTCGGTAAAGAGACTGTTAGGGGGTGCCATAATAAAACTCCTTTAGGTTAATGGGACCGTTCTGCACGGGCGCGAAACGCGGCCCGTACCGTGTCCTCCATTGATCCCAAAGGCTCTGTCGGAGCCGTTTGCGTATCGCGGGAGTGGACATTCACACTCGCTGCCTTCTTCTTCGGCAACGCTTCGAGGCGGCTGTTCTCTTTGAACTTCTCGACCGCTTCGGTTTGGAGCCGGACCTTTTCTTTTTCAAAGGTCACGGGGTTGCGCCGAACCGCCTGCTCGTAGGCGTCCTGTAGGGACGTAGCGAGCTTCGCCTGAAGGAGTGCCGCAATGTCGTCGGCGACTTCATCGAAGTAGGGGTGGGCCGTGGTATCGGAGGCAAATGCCTCCACCTCTTTCGCGGATTGCTGGCGGGCCGCGGTGAGAGCGGCCTGCTGGCTAGCCGTGACCGAGGTTTCAAGGGACGCGAGTTTGTCCTGCAACGCTTTCACCGTGGGATCGACCGGTGTGGCCGGTTCGCCTACGGGTGTCGCCAGTCCTAAGTCTCGTCCGAGTTGCTCATACGCCGCTTTGCGGCTGTCTTGCGTGCCTTGGGTGAGGCGGTACTGCGCTTGGAGGAGGTTATTGACAGCTTGCACCGGATCGATGCCAGCCGCGTGCAGCAGCGACGTATATGGCGCCACCACGTCCTTAAATGATTTGCCATACTGCGCGTCTCCTTTGTACTGGTCCAACCCGTCGAGCATCTGCTTTTCGCGGGTTTCGAGATATTCCTGCACTTTCGGATCGACCTTGCCCCAATGCTCGTGCATCTCCTTCGGCCACGCTTTCGGGGCCGCTCGTAGAACAGGGGCCGTGGTATCAGGTGGTGTCGTGACTGGTGTTTCTGCGGCAGGAGGAACAACAGCGGAAGGCGTCTCAGCCACTTCTGGCTCATCAAAGGGTGACGCGGCTTCAGCCGGAGATTCGTCAGGGCCAAAGAGGCTGGTGCCGATTTGATCCGATAAACTGTCGATGTCCAGGCGAGTGTCGCTCGCAGTCTCCAAGTCCATGTGTCCTCCTGACAATAAAAAAGCCCATCACCTCCAAATGGGAAGCAATGGGCTTGTGGCGCCGCGTGTTCTGGCGAGTAAGCTAGCTATGTCTTTACATATATGCGCTTATGTTGCGCTCAATCGTTTCATTCTAACGGGAATCTCTCGCGTAGTACTTTGCGATCTTCGTAAGTTCCCGTCCCGTCTTCGTACGCAGACACTTCAACGTGAGGAATTTGTGCATAAATTCCACGATTTTCCGATGCTCTTCTCTTCCTAGTTCAATTTCCTTTGCTCGACTATCAAGGTACTGACTGATTTCAACTCGTCCACGCGCAACTTCTTCGGTCCGCGTTCTCAGCATATGCTGCAACGCTCGGTATTCTGCTAGCGATACTTGCGTTACTCGCGTACCTAATAATGGATCTTCCAGCTTGTTTATCCTCATACCCTCACTCCATATTCACGAATTGAGTAACCGTTGTACCGTGCGTTTCAGATCCTCTAGTTTTCGCAACAGATCAATCAGGACTTGCTTTTCCGCATTAGACACTCGGCGTCCCTCTGGTATAGGACAAATCCATGCCTTGGTCAAGGACTTCAGACGCTAACTTCGTCCGTTCGGCCCCTGACAGACGTTCGACCTGAGCCTCCACGGTCCGTTCAATCGAGGCATCGAGCGCCGCGTCCTCGGCTTTCCGACGATTCGCGGCATCCGTTTTCATCTCAGGGTCATAGGGCTGACAGTTGTTGCGGGCCAAGTCCTCAGTGCGCTGCGCCCACGAGGTAATGGGGCGCCCATCAATCGGCGAGTCGTAGCACACGTCCTGCGCGACTTTCACCATGATCGGAGCGGTCAGAATTTGAGCCGCTTGCTCACCACACGCACAGGTAATGACTGGCGTATGATGAAGCACTGAACTGTACCGTTCGGTTTCATGGAGGTTATAACAGCGATACACGTAGGTCGGCATGATCTCCTTTCGTCTGGTTCATGACAGTAACATCACCAGGGCATCCTCCTCGTCCTGATCCCATTCCCGCTGGAGGCGATCCGTATAGGCGTCCAGTTCGCGCCGCAACGCCTTTGTGCGGGTCTTAAAGCCATGTTGGGCGGCAGCAGCCTCCATCACGGGTGTCCAGGGTCCTGCGGCCATACATCCTCCAGTGTAGTTAGGCGATCATCTCTTCGACGGCTTCAATCTTGCCGTCCTTGCCTCGAATCGCTCGCTTCTTCCGTGGGGCCGTCAAGGCCTGGACTACGGTGTTGATGCGCTGCTCTTGAATGTCGCTTTGCTTCGTCAGTTCGGCGATCAGTTGCGTTTGCATCTGTGCCATCTGCTCGACCACTTGCTGCATGGCCGAAACACCGCTGGCGAGTTTATTGTCTGCCGACTTCGCCACTTGTTCTTCGCGCTTGCTGCCTGCGTCCTTCATGGAGCGGACCTTATCGGTGGCGCTGACCTTCGTTTGGAACGTCTGTTCGTGCATGGCGAGCTTTTCATGTGCCATCTGCTCGCTCATCTTCAGCATCTTTTCGCGGTTACCGAGTTCCATCTCACGCAACGCCAACTCGTTCGATTTATCCTGGAGTTGCTTCTGCGCGGCGAGCGTCTTGCTTTGCAGGTCCATCTCGTTCTGCTTTTGCTGCATCTGCATCTGTTGCTCTTGCAGCGCGGCCTTCTCTTGTGCAGCCTGATCGTCTTTGCCATCGTCCGGCGGCTTGGGTGGCTGCATGGCCTGCACGTACTCCTCAATCTCGGCCCCAAATCGAAACCGACGGGTAATGGCGAGCAACATGGCTTGTGCGGCCCCGAACGGCAGCGAGCCATTGACGACCAGCGGCGTCACGCCATTGAGATATTGCCCCATTGCGGTCATGAGTTCGGCAATCTGCTTCTGATCTTCAGCGGCTTCCGGCTCGACCGTACTATTGGTTTCGATGTCGATGCGATAGGCCCGAGCTCCATCGTCTTTAAGCAGTTGCAGTACGGATTCCCAGACGGGCGCTTGGAGCTTCTGTTGCGTCTGGGGATCGAGCGGTTGCCCCATCGTCTGCGCCTGCATCGCCACCATCTTCGCCTGTTGCTGCTGTTCCGCGGTGACAAATGGCAACCCGGTCATCTTGGCCCAGGTCTCCACCGAGAACTTCGTTGCCGCCACTTCCAACAGCATCCGCATCATATCGCGGGTATAGCGCTGCACTTCGCGCTGCATCCGCTTGAGTCGTAACGTGCCCCACTGGTTCTTGATCTCCTGGGCGCCGAGCGTTTCACTCGCCTTGGAGGACCCACGGATAATATCTGAGATACCGGTAATTTCGTAAATGACCTGCTTGCAGGCTTCCCGGGCCGTATAGAGTTGTTGCAACGTGGCGACCAGGACATCCAACGGCATGAACCAGATGGCGTTCTGAAAGCCTTTTTCGGCAGCAAGGGATGCGCCACGATCTGAGGGGACCAACCCGCATTCCTCGACCGACAGGACTTTCTCAATTTCGGTGCCGAGTGCCCCATCGTAGACGCCACGCGCCTTGATCGCTTCGACGACATGATTGATCCGGCGCTGAATCTTGTTCAGTTCGCTGGCCTGGTTTTCATAAATGACATAGAGCGCCGTCGGGGTCAGATTGTCTGGTTTATGCAGGAACGTGAGGGGTTTCGGGCAGTTGAAGAATCCCGTCATGCCCAGCGGGTCCTCTTGATCGAGCAAGTAGCCATTCGGGTACTGGGGGGACACCCACCGCACTCGCTTGCCGCCGGCCTTGTCCCAAATTTGGTACACGCAGACTGTTTTGCGAGCGCCTTGGTGCTGGTCGGTCTCCTGCGTTTTGTACTCCGAGGCTTCCTCTCGTGCATTCTCGGTATAGACGAGGACATTGGCCCGTTCCTCGCCGAATTTCTGCACGCATTCGTCTCGATCCAGAAATTCCTCGTAGGCCACCCACGGCACCTTCGACCATTTGCGAGCGTAGCCATGATAGACACGATCCCAGACGCGGGATTCCAGGCAGGCGAGTTCCCAGTTAATCGCCGTCGCGCCGTCTGGCGTCTCCGTGGAGTCAAAATCATATTTCACGCTGGTCCAGGCTCGGCCCGGCAAGAGCGCATGGAGCGTGGCGCTCTGCATCGCCTCGTCATAGGTCTCGTAGCCGTCGGTGTTGGTATCAAGAAGGAACTCCAGCACCCGCTTGGCGGCTTCCGCAGCGGCTTTCCCCATCGGGTCCGCATCCTTGAACCGTCGCGTCACCACTGGACGAGGCACTTGCGAGTAGAGGGCAGGCGAGAGGGTTTCCGTGTTGGAGAACAGGATGTTGAACGGGACCGTCGAGGGCTGCTGCGTGCTCGCGTCAGACTTTTCCGCGGTATAGATGTCAAGGACGCGCCGCCCGGTCTTGCGATACATCTGTTCACGTTTCTTGGCTTCGTCGATCTCGCGCATCCAGAAGCGGACTTGCTCTGTGCCATCCGTGGGGCGATCGCCTTGGGTCGTGGGTTCCTCGTCCGTCATGATTCCTCTTCTCGCTCTAACCCCCACGAGCGTTGTGGGATCTTAAAGGGACAGGGCACACAATGCCGGTGATATTGCTCCCAGGTATATTCCGTACAGAACGTATTTGTGGACGCCCCGAACCGACTCACCCACTGGTCCCACGTCTTAATGCGTTCCATACATTTTGCCAAGCGCCTGTGAGCGATTGACCGCCATCGTTTCAGCTTGGTCTACCGTTGGGGCCGTTCCGACATCATTCACGAGTCCATACCGATATAACATCTCAACCAGATCCACTGGTAATTCGGCGCCGCCTTGAATGGACGGCACATTCGCAAATCCTGTTGGAGTCTCAAGGGTGACGGTGCGTTCCGTTGAAATCGATCCGTCTGGATTCTGAATCGGCGGGCGTCCTGACGGAAGGGGTGCTCCGATTCCTGCGAGGGCGTTGGCAACCTTTTGTCGCTGAGGATGTGCCATCGGTTACTCTCCTGCGGCGACACGCGCCGCTCGTCGTTGCTGAAAATGGCGATCACGGATGGCGGCAAAGGTAGTGCGATCGGGGGTCGTCGCTAACAGGCGATCCATCAAGGGCTCCTCCGGCTTGGTCGTCACAGGACGCTTCCATTCCAACGAGAGATAGCGAAAGGCGTCGGCGCCATGCGAGGACCAATCATGCGTGGGAGAATCCACAAAGTACTTCTTCTCATCGTCCCAATCGCGGTGATACTGACGGAGTACCTCCAATCCCTGGTCGCAGCGGGTCTTATGGAAGACGCAATGCGGGAACGTGGCCCGAGCCGCCTGGATACCTTCCTGAATGTCCAGTCTCTTGCCAATGCGAAAGATCCCGAGTTGGGGATGCTGTTTGGCGGCGTCTTGGAACTGCTGGAGTATCGACTTCCCCCCACCGGCCAAGGTGCGAGGCCGCGCATCGTGGGGCAAAATATGGGTGTCGTAACGAATACCGAGGTCGATCTGTTTGCGAAGCAGGATATGCACCAGGGATTTGTCTGGTCGGGTGTCGTTATTGATATCGAGGAGCGGCATGGAGAGATAGTCGAAGATTTGAATGCGCTGGCCCTGGAACTGGTACCACCAGATCGCCGTATCGTCAGTCCGGCCCAAGTCCCACGCCGTATAGACCGGCAGACGGGGATCAATCTGAAAGTCGGTGATCCGCCCTTCCCGTTCGGCTTGTCGCACGCAATCGCCCCAAATGGAGCCAGGAATGGCCGCATCGAACGAACAGAAGTATTCTTGCTGAAACAACGCCTCGCCATAGTCCGGCCCATGCAGATCGTGCATGACCTGGCGCTCTTCGGCGAGCTCCGCGTCGGTAAAGCGACCCGTCACGGTATTGGAGGAGATTTCGCCGTACCACCCGGGCGTGCGAATCGCCGTCAGGACCAGTTTCTCAAAGTGGTTATGGCCTCGGGCGGTACTAATGAACAGCACCCAGCCTCCGTTTTCACGCAAGATCGGCGAGAGATACGCCCAGGCCGCAGGGTTGCTCAACGCCTCTTCCGACTTCACAATCCCCGCATAACTGGTGCCCATCAGGGAGTTGTAGTTATCCGAGCCCACGACTTGCCAGGTGGAGCCATTCTTGAAGATGATCTTCATTTCCTGTTCGAGCGTCGTCTTCCGCAACGCCTCAGGAAACGCCTCTTCAATCCGCCGCTTCCCACTATGCGGGTTCACCGCATCCCAGATCGCCTTCCGGGCCTGGGCATATTCCGGCAACATATGGGCATAGTTCCCGATCCGAATATGCGACGCACAGGCCGTCCAATGCAGGGCGACCTCATCCTTCCCCCACCGCCGATGCGCGCATTCCACCGCCCGCGTGCCCCCGCCGACCAAATACGCCCAGAGGGCCTGTTGGTAGGGGCGAGGACTCCAGTTATGCGGGAGAATCAGATCCGCCACTTAGGCTCGCAACGCCGTCAGCACCGCCGCCGCCTGCGTGGCCGCATTATCGCTGGCCGTGGTCTCACACCACCGCACCCGCCCCGCCACCGCCACCTTCCCATCCACATACCACCGCTGCCTCGTCCCAATCGTCCCCCCCGTACTCACCGACAGATCCTGCCGGATCACCTTCGGACTCGTCCCGTTCGTCCCTAATGCGGTCTGTAACGCGGCTGCGGTAATCGCCATGCGGTCCTCCTATCGTCTATTCCGCTGCTCTGCTTCCTTGAATTGCCGTATCCCTCGCTGTCGTTCTCCAATCTCTCCATTCTTTCGCTCCACCTCTTCAATCCTCTGCGTCGTCCCCTGGCCCGCGAACGTCTTTCTCCATTCCAGCTTCTTCTCTGCCTCATCAGTCCCCTGTTGCACTTGTGCTGGCGACTGTGATGGCTTGCGGTAACTTTTCTGCATCCGAGGATCTTGAAACGGATTCCCTATCGCCGCCAACAACTTTGCCACCTTCGCCCGACCTTCTTCAGCGCTCTCCTCTTCATCTACCATACGGTCCTCCCCCTGGTCAGGCTGTGTCTATTACTGTTCCTGTGTTCGTTGAAGCCCCCGGCCCTTGCTCTGTGCTGAATCTCGCCAGATGGGCCGTCTGCTGGAATCTTGCCAGATGGACAGACCAGCGTCGGGTTCCCTACTGCCGCCCCCGTCCCGCCTCAAAGCCCCCGGCCTCGCCCTGCTCTGCATCTTCCATGCCACTGTCATTCCCCTGTATTGTCACAGGGTTAGGACTGCCACTGATACTGACCTGCTGCCCCTGCTGTCCGTAGACGACCACTCTGATCGGCTCAGTCTTGGTCTGCTCCAGCTTCATCTCATAACTGGCCAGGACCTTGAGGACGAGCGGATAGAACTCCTTCTTGCCCTGCTCGGTCTGTGCCCATTCCCACAAACTTTGTGTGCCCCCGAGCAGTTGGTAGACCGTCTCCATCTCTCTGCGGATGTTAATCAGATTCGGCTTGCTCTTTGCCCCTGGCTTACGACCGGCCCGTAACAGGCTGGTGTGTTTTGGGAGTGAAGCGGCTGGATCTACTATGGTGGGCATAGCGAAAGGTATACGGCAGTTCGGGCAGGTTGTCAAGGGAGCGAGAGGGGGTATGATCGGACGGCCTGAGGGCCTTATCGCTACGCTCTTGGAGAGCCTCTACCGACTGTATGGGGCATACAGCACGGCTCTGTTGTGTGCTCTCGCACTTCTTATGGCATGGGCTAGGAATGGCTGTCAAGAGGGTAAATATGACGGAGATCATGTTTTGAGACATTTATTTTCATGCTCTGTAGCGTTTCGCCCCAGGGATTCTACTAGCTCCCTGTGTATAACTTTCTAAGTAGGCGAATTGGTTGAGAATGGGGTGCGGGATTGCTGTAGCGTTTCTCTACTGGGGACAAGCTGTGAATTGGGGCGGATTGCGCCAGGTATTGCGCCGGCTCAATTCGCCATTGCGCCATTCTCTACGCCATTCGCACATTCTCTTCCATTCAATTCTGGCATCGGCCTTGCTAGATACTCAGGTGTCAGTCAACATTCACAAGGGGGAGTAAAATGAACGCTGATAAAGGGGGCATCACATGAGCACACCAGCAAAAGAACGGGCACAAGAAGCGCTCACCATGCTACACAAGGTCCTCAAGCCAGGGGATACCGTCTATACGGTATTACGGCATGTCTCCAGCTCAGGCATGTTACGGAGAATTGATTGCTATGCCATTGGAGAGGATAAGCGCCCATTCTATCTCTCGGGCTACATGGAAGCCATTGGCATTGCGAAGCGCCATGCAAGCAAGCAAGGGCTGGCAGTGCCAGGGTGCGGCATGGATATGGGCTACCATCTAGTCTATTCGCTAGGGTGCGCGTTATGGCCCAAGGGCACCAGTAAGCCGCACGGCACACGGAATGGGGAACCTGATTCAACGGGCGGCTATGCCCTCAAGCATGAGTGGATCTAATAGAAAGGGATTATGATGATCAATTACGAACTCTCGACCTATTGGCGCCTCAACCGCCATGTGCCTGAATCCTCCATCCCCCGTGATGTGTGGGAGATCGTACAAACCGCTATCTTAGGCTGTCTGATCTGGCTCATTCTCGTGCTGGTCATGTCTACCGGGGCAGACCTGAATGACGGCACGGATACGGGCGTGGGTTGTATTGCCGATTGCCTGGAACTCTCAACCAATTAACGGGGGCCAGCCCCACACAGGAAAGGGACACACCATGACACAGCACACGCCGGGAGAATGGAAGGAAGAGCACATTTCGGCTGATGATTATATTATTACCTACTCAGATGGAAACCTACGAAGTCACATCGCCTGGATACGGGATGGTGCGTTATGCGAAGAACATGGAATAACAAAAGCTAACGCCCGATTGATTACCGCCGCGCCGGAGCTGTTGGAGGCGTTGCGGGACTTGTACGCACTGACCGAGGGGCTAATGTTGCGTGACGGATCAGGGCCGGTACGCTGCACAGCGGGAGCCATGCGAGCAGAGCAGGCCCTGGCCAAAGCCGAAGGGAGGGGCTAGCCATGACGCTCACCGACTCTCTCAGCGTGCTCAGTACCCTCATGCAAGCCGATCCCGATAACCGCCGCATGTGGGAAATCGAATTGGATGCCATTACCGAAGTCATGCACGGCGAGCCGATCAATAAAGCCAAATATGCCTTGAAACGGGAGCAAAAGATCTATGCGAAGGCACGCTACGAGGCCGAATTGAAGCTGGCGTTAGAAGGCCGTTAACCTGATTAGAAGTGACGTATGTGAAGCGGAACGGAGGCACCGACTGCCCATGTTTCGCGAAACGAGAGGAGGCGGGATCGTGAGTGATGACAGGCAGCGAACCAGTGACGAATGGACGGAGCAAGTGAACAAGCGTTCAGCCATGACCGACCACGCGCAGCGGGCTACGGTGTTCAAAACAACCGTGTGCGTAGAATTCCCGGACGGCGAGATCGTGACGACATGCACCGAGGAGCGTGCCAACCTCATTGCCAATGCAGCCCAGGCCCACGCGGCAGGGCGACGGGAGGGGTTGGAGGAGGCGGCTAAGATTATAGAGCGTGGTGATTTTCTTTATAAGGACGGCCATGAATCATCATGGACTGTCGCGGCAAATGTACTTCGCGCCAAGGCGAAGGAGGCAGGGCAATGAGTGAGATAACAAGGAGTAATACCATGTTTGGCATACCTAAAGATCATCCCGTGCAGCCGTTACGAAAAGGACAGAAGGCCAAAGAGAAAGCAATGTGCGGGGCTTGCGGACGAAGTTGGGACGATGGGAAAGTCACCAGCATAACTCCCGCGCC
>RRZU010070745.1_pt1 | contig 26287 bp, 25 predicted proteins | sample 2165561 | NCBI WGS metagenome assembly RRZU01 (sample SAMN10456909, study PRJNA506462) | wastewater metagenome | isolation source: wastewater sludge | place: USA: Moscow, Idaho | reverse complement strand
GGCGTGCGCGTCAACACACTTGGTCCGCAGACCATGGCGCTCACAACCCGCACCGGCCCGCCCGGCGCCGCGGTTCGACAAGACTCATGACACTCACAAGCCGACCCGGGGCGGGCAGGCTGTGCGTGTCATGCCGTCATTGTCCCGCCCCTCCGGAATCCTCGATGGAAGCCCTGCAATCCCTGTTCGTCCCCACCGGCTTGGTCGCCCTCGCCGAGATCGGCGACAAGACCCAACTGCTCGCCCTGCTCCTCGCCGCCCGCTTCCGCAAGCCCTGGCCGATCATCTGGGGCATCCTGGTCGCCACCGTCGCCAACCACTTCGCCGCCGGCGCGCTGGGCAAGTGGGTCGCCTCGTTCTTCAGCGAGGCCACCCTGAGCTGGATCCTCGCCGCCTCCTTCCTCGCCGTGGCCGCCTGGATGCTGGTGCCCGACGAGATCGACGAGGACGAGGCCTCGCACTTCAAGCGCTACGGGCCGTTCCTCACCACCCTGATCGCCTTCTTCATCGCCGAGATGGGCGACAAGACGCAGATCGCCACGGTGATGCTGGCCGCCCAGTACGAGTACTTCTGGCTGGTGGTCGCCGGCACCACCCTCGGCATGCTCATCGCCAACGTGCCGGTGGTGCTGGCCGCGCACTTCTCCGCCGACAAGCTGCCGATGACGCTGATCCACCGCATCTCCGCGCTGTGCTTCCTCGCCCTGGCCGGCTACGCCGCCTGGAACGCCGCGACGCTGAGCGGCTGGCTGGGCTGAGGCGCCGCGGGGATGGGCGGCACTCCGCCCATCCCCGACGCGGCCGTTCCACCTCCGTCCGATAGCCGAATGGCGACCGACGGCTTACCCTCTCGGTCTCTGGGGGAATCCAACGGAGTACCAGCATGTCCCGCCTCGCGCGCATTCCACTGTTCACTGCCTGGCGCCAGACGCGCCGGGCCGGCTACACGCGCCAGGCGCTGCGCGGCGACATCCTCGCCGGCCTGACCGTCGGCATCATCGCCATCCCGCTGGCCATGGCGCTGGCCATCGCGGTCGGCGCGCCGCCGCAGCACGGCCTGTACACCGTGCTGGTCGCCGCGCCGCTGATCGCCCTGAGCGGCGGTTCGCGCTTCAACGTCTCCGGGCCCACCGCAGCCTTCGTGGTGATCCTCCTGCCGATCGTCCAGCAGCACGGGCTGTCCGGCCTGCTGCTGTGCAGCATGCTCGCCGGGCTGATCCTGATCGCCCTCGGCCTGCTGCGCGCCGGGCGGCTGATCCAGTTCGTGCCCTACCCGGTGACCCTCGGCTTCACCGCCGGCATCGGCATCGTCATCGCCGGCCTGCAGCTCAAGGACGCCCTCGGCCTCAGCGTCGCCAGCAGCGCCACCCACTTCCCCGAGCAGATGTACGACCTGGCGCTGGCCCTGCCAACCGCCCATGCCGGCGATGCGCTGGTCGCCGCCGCCACCCTCGGCGTGCTGATCGCCTGGCCGCGCCTGGTGCCCAAGGTGCCGGGGCACCTGGCGGCGCTGGCGGTCGGCACCCTGCTCGGCCTGCTGCTGGAATTCGGCGGCCTGTCGGTGGCGACCCTCGGCGAGCGCTTCAGCTATACGGTGGACGGCGTCGTCCACGCCGGCATCCCGCCCTACCTGCCGGGCTTCGCCCTGCCCTGGCAACTGCCGGACGCCGCGCCGCTGAGCCTGGCGCTGATCCGCGAGCTGCTCGCCCCGGCGATGGCCATCGCCATGCTCGGCGCCATCGAATCGCTGCTCTGCGCGGTGGTCGCCGACGGCATGAGCGGCAGCAAGCACGACTCCAACGGCGAGCTGATCGGCCAGGGCCTGGGCAACCTGATCGCCCCGCTGTTCGGCGGCATCACCGCCACCGCGGCGATCGCCCGCACCGCCGCCAGCGTGCGCGCCGGGGCCTTCTCGCCGCTGGCCGCGGTGATCCACGCCGGCGTGGTGCTGGCCGCCATGCTGCTGCTCGCGCCGCTGTTCAGCTACCTGCCGATGGCCGCGCTGGCCGCGCTGCTGCTGATGGTGGCGTGGAACATGGCCGAGGCGCCCCATGTGCTGCACACCCTGCGCATCGCCCCGCGCAGCGACGTGCTGGTGCTGCTCACCTGCCTGGTGCTGACCGTGGCCTTCGACATGGTGCTGGCGGTCGGCGCCGGCCTGCTGCTGGCCGCCGGGCTGTTCATCCGCCAGATGAGCGCGCTGACCGATACCGCGCCGCTGCCGCGGCACTTCCACCAGGCGCTGCACGACCTGCCCGAGCAGGTCGCCGCCTACGCGATCCGCGGCCCGCTGTTCTTCGGCGCGGCGGAGAAGGCGCTGAACACCCTGTGCCGCTTCACTCCGGGGCTGAAGGTGGTGATCGTCGACCTGAGCGCGGTGCCGCTGCTGGACATGACCGCGCTGGCGGCGCTGGACACCGTGCTGCGCGAGTTCCGCCGCCACGGCGTGGGCCTGGTGCTCAGCGGCACCAGCTCGCGGGTGCGCCTGCAGCTGCGCCGCGCCGGCATCCACCTGCACAGCCAGCAGCTGGCCTACGTGCAGAACCTCGACCAGGCGCGCGGCAAGGCCATGCGCTGGCTGGAGGAGAAGTCGGACTCGACGGTCGCCAGCGAATCCGTATAGGAAAGCTGCGCGCCCCACGTTGCAAGCGCAACGGGCAAACTGACGACGGGAGGCGCCGTGACCCCATCCATGGGGGCTTCACGGCGTCATCCATGACGCCGAGACTCCCGCCATCAGCCTGCCCGCCGCGCAGTGGGCATTCGCGGCAGTGCGCTTACATGCCCTTGACCGCAAAGATCCCCGGCGCGTTGCGCCAGTAGCCCTTGTAGTCCATGCCGTAGCCGAAGATGTAGCGGTCGATGCAGGGCAGGCCGACGTAGTCGGCGTTCATGTCCGGGCGCGCCTTGCGGTCGTGCTCCTTGTCGATCAGCACTGCGGTGTGCACCGCGCGGGCGCCGGCGTGCTTGCAGTAGTCGACGATCGCCGCCAGGGTGTGGCCCTCGTCGAAGATGTCGTCGACGATCAGCACGTCGCGGTCGACCATCGACAGCTCCGGCTTGGCCTTCCAGAACAGCTCGCCGCCGCTGGTCTCGCCGCGGTAGCGGGTGGCGTGCAGGTAGGACTGCTCCAGCGGGAAGTCGAGCAGCGGCAGCAGCTTGCCGGCGAAGATCAGCCCGCCGTTCATCACGCAGAACACCAGCGGATCGCGCTCGGCCAGGTCGCGGTTGATCTCCCCGGCCATCCGCGCGATGGCGGCGTCCAGTTCCTCGGCGGTGTACAGGCAGTCGGCTTCCGCCATCACCTGGCGAATGTGAGCGAGATCGACGGACATGGCAGGTCTCCGGAAAGATGGGCCCGTGCGGGCAGGCAAAGGGGCGCAAAGGTACTGATCCGCCGCCCGTCCGGCAAGCCTCGGCGGACGGGCGCGGCCGACGATCCCGCCATAGCCGGGGGACGAGCGCAGCGGCGCCCGCCGGGGCGTGCGGCCGGCGGATGCTTTACTCTATGCCGCCTTCCACCATTCCCGCCGGAGACCCGCCGCCATGCCCGTGCATGAAATTCGCCACCCGCTGATCCGCCACAAGCTCGGCCTGATGCGCCGCGCCGACATCAGCACGAAGAATTTCCGCGAGCTGGCCCAGGAGCTGGGCGCGCTGCTGACCTACGAGGCCACCCAGGACCTGCCGCTGGAGGAGACGAGCATCGAGGGCTGGTGCGGCAAGGTGCCGGTCGAGCGCATCGCCGGCAAGAAAATCACCGTGGTGCCGATCCTGCGCGCCGGCATCGGCATGCTCGACGGCGTGCTCAGCCTGATCCCCAGCGCCAAGGTCAGCGTCATCGGCCTGGCGCGCAACGAGGAAACCCTCGAAGCGCAGACCTACCTGGAGAAGCTGGTGCCGGAGATCGACCGCCGCCTGGCGATGATCGTCGACCCGATGCTGGCCACCGGCGGCTCGCTGATCGCCACCATCGACCTGCTCAAGCAGGCCGGCTGCAAGGAGATCCGCGCCCTGGTGCTGGTCGCAGCGCCCGAGGGCATCCGGGCGGTCGAGGCGGCCCACCCGGACGTGCGCATCTATACCGCGGCCATCGACGAGCGCCTCGATGCCCATGGCTACATCGTTCCCGGCCTGGGCGATGCCGGCGACAAGATCTTCGGCACCCGACAAAAGGCTAGTTGATCGCCGCCGCGCCCCGCCGGCTACATCCCCGGTAACACAGCACGCCATCGGCGCGGGTTGAGCCGCAGGGACGCCTTCGGGATACTGCGCAACCTGCCCGGGCGGCACTCTGCCACCGGACCCATCGCCAGCCCCGCCGCGGGACCGGCTGTCGTGCCCGAACCACTCCGCCAGTGAGGGATTGCCATTGTCCACCCAAGCCGCCAAACCGAAGCTGAAACTCAGCGATCTGCTCTGGACGCTGATCGGTCTTGGCGCCGTGGTGCTGTCCTGCTTCCTGCTCTATCACGAGCTGCACAACGTCTCCCTCGACGAGGTGGCCGGCAGCCTGAGGGCCATCTCGGGACAGAGCTGGCTGCTGGCCAGCGCGGCGACCCTGGGCGCCTACTGCGCCCTGGCCTGGTACGACCACATTGCCCTGGCCCACCTGGGCAAGCGGATTCCCTGGCGCTTCATCACCCTGTGCTCCTTCACCACCTACGCCCTGGCCCACAACATCGGCGCCTCGGTGTTCTCCGGCGCGGTGGTGCGCTACCGCGCCTACCGCAGCAAGGGCCTGACGCCCCACGAGATCGGCCTGCTGATCGTCTTCTGCTCCTTCACCTTCGGCCTCGGCACCCTGCTGGCCAGCGGCTGCGTGCTGATCCTCCACCCGCCGCTGGTCGAGCAGATGCTCAAGCTGCCGCCGGCGGTTTCGGTGGCCAGCGGCGCGCTGCTGCTGCTGCTGATCGGCCTCTACGTGCTCGGCTCCTGGCGCCGCTTCAAGCCCTGGACGCTGGGCAAGCTGCATGTGGAATACCCGCGCCTGGGCATCGTCGGCCGCCAGCTGCTGGCCGGCCCGCTGGAGCTGCTGTGCGCCGCGGCGATCATCTACTTCGTCCTGCCGGCCGAACACAACCCGGGCTATGTGGTGGTGCTCGGCGCCTTCCTCGCCTCCTTCTCCCTGGCCCTGCTCTCCCACGCCCCGGGCGGGCTCGGCGTGCTGGAAGTGACCTTCATGGCCGCGCTGCCGGGGGTACCGGCGGTCGACGTGCTGGCCGCGCTGATCGTGTTCCGCGCCCTCTACCTGCTGCTGCCGTTCGCCCTGTCGCTGCTGGTGGTGCTGGGCTTCGAGTGGTGCCAGTGGCACCGCAAGCGCGACCTGGACGCCGACGCCGCGCCGCTCGCCCCGCCCCGCCGCGACTGAGCGCCGCCGGCATCGTGCGCGGGCGCCGGCGCGAATGCCTTATCATCGACCGGCCCGCAGACCACCTCGCCCGCCATCGCCGGGCCCTCGACGGACAAGACCCAGAGCATGACCGACTCGCCCCGCCCCACCCACAAGCCGCGCCCGCTGATCGACCTGGCGGTGAGCATCCTGCTGCCCTCGGCGGTGCTGATGAAACTGAGCAGCCCCGAGCGCCTCGGCGCCGACGGCGCGCTGCTGCTGGCGCTGGCCTTCCCGCTGGGCTGGGGCGCCTTCGAGCTGCTGCGCTACCGCAAGTTCAACTTCATCGCCCTGCTCGGCCTGGCCAGCGTGCTGCTCACCGGCGGCATCGGCCTGCTGCAGCTGGACAGCCGCTGGCTGGCGGTCAAGGAGGCGACCATCCCGGGGATCATCGGCCTGGCCGTGCTGTTCTCCGCGCGCACCCGCAAGCCGCTGATCCACAGCCTGCTGTACAACGACAAGGTGCTCGACGTGGCGCGCATCCAGGCGCAGCTGGAGGCCCGCGGCCAGCGCGCGGCCTTCGAGCGCCGCCTGCTGCGCGCCACCTACTGGCTGAGCGGCACCTTCTTCTTCTCCGCGGCGATGAACTACGTCCTCGCCCGCTGGCTGGTCACCAGCCCGGCCGGCAGCGAGGCGTTCAACGCCGAGCTGGCGCGGATGAACCTGCTCAGCTACCCGATGATCGCCATCCCCTCGATGCTGATGATGCTGGGCATCCTCTACTACCTGTGGCGCACCATCCACGACCTCACCGGGCTGGGCCTGGAGGAGATCATGGCCGCGCAGCACCGCGACAAGCCGTAGGGCACTCCGCCCCATCGACCCTCCTGCTGCGGGGCTGAGGCCGCTGCAGCCTCCCTGGCTGTCGGCGCCTGCCGGAGTCCGGAGCACACGGAGGCGCCGCACCCACCGCGTAACCGCGGCGGCCAACGGCGCGCAGCGCACCCTGCCCACTGCATGGGATTGTCCGCTGAAAACGACCGAGCGGCGCCCATTCGGCGCCGCTCTCGCATAGAATGCGCGGCCGTTTTTCCCGGAGCCGCCTCCCATGACCCTCGCCTCGCCTGCCCGCGCCTGCGGCATCGACTTCGGCACCTCCAACTCCACCGTCGGCTGGCTGCGCCCCGGAGCCGGCAACCTGATCGCCCTGGAGGACGGCAAGGACACCCTGCCCTCGGTGCTGTTCTTCAACTTCGAGGAGCAGCGCCCGGCCTTCGGCCGCCAGGCCCTCGGCGAATACCTCGACGGCTACGAGGGGCGCCTGATGCGCTCGCTGAAGAGCCTGCTCGGCTCGCCGCTGCTGGGCAGCGCCACCACCGTGCTGGGTAGCGCCCTGCCGTTCACCCAGATCCTCGGCCTGTTCCTCGGCGAACTGAAGCAGCGCGCCGAGGCCGCCGCCGGCCGCGACTTCGAGCAGGCGGTACTGGGCCGTCCGGTGTTCTTCGTCGACGACGACCCGGCCGCCGACCGCGAGGCCGCCGACACCCTGGCCCAGGTCGCCCGCGAGCTGGGCTTCAAGGACATCTCCTTCCAGTACGAGCCGATCGCTGCGGCCTTCGACTACGAGTCCACCCTGGACCGCGAGGAACTGGTGCTGATCGTCGACATCGGCGGCGGCACCTCGGACTTCTCGCTGGTGCGCCTGTCCCCCGAGCGCCGCCTGCGCGCCGAGCGCCAGAGCGACATCCTCGCCACCGGCGGCATCCACATCGGCGGCACCGACTTCGACCGCCTGCTCAGCCTGGCCGGGGTGATGCCGCTGTTCGGCCACGGCAGCCTGATGAAGAGCGAGGCGCCGATGCCCACCAGCCACCACATCAACCTGGCCACCTGGCACACCATCAACGCGGTCTATGCGCAGAAATCGAAACTGGCCCTGCAGAGCATGCGCTACGACATCCAGGACCCCACCGGCATCGACCGCCTGCTGCGCCTGATCGAGCAGCGCGCCGGCCACTGGCTGGCGATCCAGGTGGAGGATAGCAAGATCGCCCTCACCGACGGCGAGCGGCACAGCATCGACTTCGCGCGGATCGAGCCGGGCCTGCGCGCCGACCTCGACCGCCCGCTGTTCGACGCCGCCATCGCCCCGTCGCTGACCCGCATCAATGCCAGCATCGGACGATTGCTGGAGGATGCCGGCGTGCGCCCCGAACAGGTCGACAGCCTGTTCTTCACCGGCGGCTCCAGCGGCATTCCCGCCCTGCGCCAGTGCGTGGCCGGCCTGCTGCCCAACGCCCGCGCGGTGGAAGGCAACCGCTTCGGCAGCATCGGCAGCGGTCTGGCCATCGAGGCCCACAAGCGCTACGGCTGATCGGCGGCAAGCTCTGACGAAACCCTGTCGGGAAAAACAAAATGTGCTACAAGGACCCCGACAGCGGCACCTCGATCCGTCAAGACCCTGACGCCAGAGCCGCCGCGCACCCCAGCACCACCCCCGGCCTGTACTCGACTTCTCCAGAATGCAGCAGCACTGCACAAGGCTGAACACCCGATGGCGATGACCGAAACGACCCTGCTGCGCCTGCAGTTCCTTGGCATGCTGGCCTTGGTGCTGATCCTCACCCTCGGGCTGGGCACCTACTTCACCCTGCACCAGACCCACAGCTACCGCGAGGAAAGCGCCACCCTGGAGGCGACCATCCTCGGCGAGCAGCAGGCCCGCCTGGCGTCGTCGCTGGACACCCTCCACGACCAGCTGCAGCAGATCCGCGCCAGCACCGAAGCGGTGCTCAAGCGCGACATCCGCCAGCAGGTCGACCAGGCCCTGCAGATCGCCCACGCCATCCACGCCCGCGAACAGGGCCGGCGGCCGGAGGAGGAAATCCGCCAGCTGATCGTCGAGACCCTGCGTCCGCTGCGCTTCTACGACGGCCGCGGCTACTTCTTCATCGACGACCTGGCCGGCAACTGCGTGCTGCTGCCCACCGCCCCCGAGCGCGAAGGCAGCTCGCTGCTCGACAACCGCGACGACAACGGCCACTACATCATGCGCGGCCTGCTCGACGCGGTGGCCAACCCCGAGGGCCGCGGCTTCTCCCGCTACCGCTGGTACGCCCCGGAAAATCCGCAGGCGATGGCCGACAAGATCGCCTACGTGCGCCTGTTCGAGCCGTTCGGCTGGCTGATCGGCACCGGCGAATACCTCAGCACCATCGAGCGCGAACTGCAGCAGCAGGCCCTGGAGCAGCTGCGCGCCACGCGCATCGGCCTCGACGGCTATGTGGCGGTGATCCACCGCGACGGCCGCGTGCTGCTCTCGCCCAGCAACCCCGCCGCCGAAGGCCGCCATTACAGCGAGCTGCCGCCGGCCGAGCAGGCGGTGATCCGCGCCATCCTCGACGCCAGCGCCGCCGGCGGCGGCTTCACCCGCTACGACTGGCACGAGCGCAACGACAGCGAACTCAAGCCGCGCCTGGCGATGGTCAGCAACCAGGAGGACTGGGACTGGGTGCTGGTCACCAGCCTGTCCCTCGACGAGCTGCATGTCAGCCTGGCCAAGCGCCAGGAGCGCCTGGAGGACAACATGCGCAGCGGCCTGCTGACCACCGCCGCGGCGCTGGTGCTGGCCCTCGCCCTGGCGCTGGCCTTCGCCCTGCTGATCAAGCGCTGGCTGACCCGGCGCTTCGACCAGTACCACGCCGACATCGCCGCCAGCAACGACCGCCTGCGGGTCTGGGCCGAGTCCGACCCGCTGACCCAGCTGCCCAACCGCACCCTGCTGCGCAGCCGCCTGGACGGCGCGATCCTCAACGCCCAGCGCGAGGACAGCAAGCTGGCCCTGCTGTTCATCGACCTCGACCGTTTCAAGAACATCAACGACTCCCTCGGCCACGCCATCGGCGACAGCCTGCTGATCGAGGTCTCGCGCCGGCTGGCCGGTGCGGTGCGCACCAGCGACACGGTCAGCCGCCTGGGCGGCGACGAGTTCGTGGTGCTGGTCGAGCACCTGCAGCAGGCCGAGCAGGCCGCCCAGGTGGCCGACAAGCTGCTGCAGGCCACCAACGGCCAGTACGACATCGCCGGCCACGAGCTGGCGGTGACCCTGAGCATCGGCATCGCCCTCTACCCCTCCGACGGCAGCGACGCCGAGACCCTGCTGAAGAACGCCGACGCCGCCATGTACCACGCCAAGGCGCTGGGGCGGAACAACTACCAGTTCTTCACCGCGGCGATGAACGCCCGGGTACGCGAGCATCTGGAGGTGGAGAACCGCCTGCGCCAGGCGCTGTCGCGCAGCGAGCTGACCCTGCATTACCAGCCGCAGTTCGACCTGGCCAGCGGCGCGCTGGTCGGCTGCGAGGCGCTGATGCGCTGGCACAACCCGATCCTCGGCCAGGTGTCGCCGGACAAGTTCATCGGCGTCGCCGAGGACAGCGGGCTGATCCTGCACCTGGGCGAGTGGGCGCTGTTCGAGGCCTGCCGCCAGGTGATGGACTGGGAACGCCAGGGCCTGCCGGGACTGAACGTGGCGGTCAACGTCTCCGCCGTGCAGTTCCGCCACGCCGACCTGCCGGCCCAGGTGCAGGCGGCGCTGGAGCAGAGCGGCCTGCCGGCCGAGCGCCTGGAGCTGGAGCTGACCGAGAGCGTGCTGGCGGAGAACCGCGAGCAGGTGCGCATCACCCTCGACCGCCTCAAGCAGCTGGGCGTGCGCCTGGCGATGGACGACTTCGGCACCGGCTACTCCTCGCTCAGCTACCTCAAGCACTTCAAGCTCGACACCCTGAAGATCGACCGCGCCTTCATCAGCGACCTGCCCGGCTGCGACGATCACGCCGCCCTGGCGGTGGCGATCATCGGCATGGCCGAGGCGCTGGGCATGACCTGCATCGCCGAGGGCATCGAGAACGCCGACCAGCACGACTTCCTGCGCTGGCACGGCTGCGCGGTGGGTCAGGGCTTCCTGTTCTCCCGCCCGCTCAGCGCGCCGGACATGACCGCGCTGCTGGAACGGCGCGGCGAGGCCGCGCCGCACGGTGCGCCGGCCGCAGCACTCAGGCCGGCTGCGGCAGTCGCCGACAGAGACTGATCAGCGCGCTCACCCATTGCGGGTGATCGTTGAGGCAGGGCACCAGGACCAGGTCGTCGCCGCCGGCGGCACGGAACGCCGCGCGGCCCTCGTCGCCGATCTCCTCCAGGGTCTCGATGCAGTCGGCGACGAACGCCGGGCACATCACCAAGAGCTTCTTCACCCCGCGCGCGGCCAGCGCCTCGATGGTCGCGTCGGTGTAGGGCTCGATCCACTTGGCGCGCCCCAGCCGCGACTGGAAGGATACCGACCAGCGTTCGGCATCCAGCTCCAGCGCGTGCGCCAGGCCGCTGCTGGTGCGCATGCACTGCGCCCGGTAGCAGCTGTCGAGGATCGCCCCGCTGGCGCGCTGGCAGCAGTCGGCGCCCTTCAGGCAGTGGCTGCCGGTCGGATCGCTCTTGTGCAGGTGGCGCTCGGGAAGGCCGTGGTAGCTGAGCAGCAGATGGTCGTAGCCCTGCTCCAGATAGGGCCGTGCGCTTTCCGCCAGCGCCGCCAGATACTCGGGCTGTTCGTAGAACGGCGGCAGGATGTCCAGCGCGAAGGGCAGGCGCTGCTGGCGCATCACCCGCCGGGCCTCCTCGATCACCGTGGTCACCGTGCTGTCGGCGAACTGCGGGTACAGCGGCACCAGGGTGACCCGACGCACGCCGCGCTGCGCCAGCCCCTGCAGGCTGCGCTCGATGGACGGCTCGCCGTAGCGCATCGCCAGCTCCACCGGCCCGTCCGTCCACTGCTCGGCGACCTTCGCCTGCAGGCGCCAGCTGAGCACCACCAGCGGCGAGCCCTCCTCCCACCAGATCGAACGGTAGGCCTCGGCCGAGGCCGCCGGGCGGCGGATCAGGATCAGCGACACGATCAGCCGGCGCAGCGGCCAGGGCACGTCGATCACATAGGGGTCCATGAGGAACTGGTTGAGGTAGCGGCGCACGTCGGCCACCTCGGTGGAGGCCGGCGAGCCGAGGTTGACCAGCAGCAGAGCGTGATCGGTCATGCGGTGTCCTTAGTCGGGGCGACCCAGCAGATCGGCGAGCGCCGCATCCAGGTCGGGGAAACGAAAACGGTAGCCGGCCTCCAGGGCGCGGCGCGGTTGCAGGTGCTGGCCGCCGAGCAGCAGCCCGGACATCTCGCCCAGCGCCAGGCGCAGCGCCCAGGCCGGCGCCGGCAGGCAGGCCGGGCGATGCAGGGCGCGGGCCAGCGCGCGGGTGAACTCGGCATTGCGCACCGTCTGCGGCGCGCAGGCATTATAAGGACCGGCACAGTCCTCGTGCTGCAGCAGGAAGTCGATCAGCCCGACCTCGTCGTCCAGATGGATCCACGGCATCCACTGCCGGCCGCTGCCCAGCCGGCCACCCAGGCCCAGGCTGAACGGCAGGCGCAGGCGCGCCAGCATGCCGCCGGCCGGGGCCAGCACCGGCGCGGTGCGCAGGCGGATCACCCGGATGCCCAGCGCCTCGGCGCGCTGCGCGGCCTCTTCCCAGGCGAAGCACAGCTGGCTGCCGAAGTCCTCGTTGCCGGCCGCGCTGTCCTCGTCGAGCAGGCGCTCGCCGCCGTCGCCGTACCAGCCCACCGCCGAGCCGGACAGCAGCACCCGCGGCGGGCGGGCCAGCGAGCCCAGCCAGTCCACCAAGTGCTCGGTCAGCTCGATGCGGCTGCTCCACAGCAACTGTCGCCGCGCGCTGGTCCACGGCCGGTCGGCGATCGGCGCGCCGGCCAGGTTGACCACCGCATCCGGCGGCTCGGCGCCGCTCAGCGCCTCCAGGCGGTCGATGCCGCGCGCGCCGCTGCACAGGCCGGGCACTTCCTGGGGGCGCCGGCTCCAGACGATCAGCTCGTGCCCCTGCGACTTCCAGTGGCGGCACAGGGCCCGGCCGATCAGGCCGGTGCCGCCGGTCAGCAAAATGCGCATCGCCGTGTCTCCTTATTGATCCATGGGCGTCCGCCCTGAGTCTGGTCCACACTGGAATTACCGGCCAGGCCGCAGGCCTGCGAGCATTCCGGGTTCATGGCTGGATTGGACCAGATACATTTGTACACCTTAAGAGACTTGTACAACTTGAGTCCAAGGATTAGCCTGCAGTCCCAGCATTCGAGGTGACGTCATGAACACTCCCATCGCCATCATCGGCAGCGGCATGGCCGGTCTGTCGGCGGCCTACGCCCTTGCGGCGGCGGGCCTCAACGTTCAGCTGTTCGACAAGAGCCGCGGCAGCGGCGGGCGCATGTCGAGCAAGCGCTGCGACGTCGGCGATCTCGATCTGGGTGCCCAGTATTTCACCGCCCGCGACCGCCACTTCGTCGAGGCGGTGCGCCAATGGCAGGAAAACGGCTGGCTGGCGGAATGGAAGCCGGCGCTCTACCAGTCCCAGGGCGGCCAGCTCAGCCTGTCGCCGGACACCCAGCAGCGCTTCGTCGGCGTGCCGCGGATGAGCGCGCTGACCCGCCAGCTGCTCGGCGACCTGCCGGCGACCTTCGCCTGCCGGATCACCGAGGTATTCCGCGGCGAGCGCCACTGGCACCTGGTCGACGCCGACGGCCAGAGCCACGGCCCGTTCAGCAAGGTGGTGGTCGCGGTGCCGGCGCCCCAGGCCGTCGCCCTGCTCAGCGCCGCGCCCAAGCTGGCCAGCGCGGTGGCCAGCGCCACCATGGAGCCGGTGTGGGCGGTGGCGCTGAGCTTCGCCCGCGCGCTGGACACCCCGGTGGAAGGCTGCTTCGTGCAGGACAGCCCGCTCGACTGGCTGGCGCGCAACCGCAGCAAGCCCGGCCGCGCCGTCGGCATGGACAGCTGGGTGCTGCACGCCAGCAGCGCCTGGAGCCGCCAGCACCTGGACCTGCCCCGCGAGGCGGTGATCGAGCAGCTGCGCTGCGCCTTCGCCGAACTGCTCGGCTGCGCGGTGCCGGAGGCCGACTTCGCCCTCGCCCACCGCTGGCTGTACGCCCGTCCGGCGCAGGGTCACCAGTGGGGCGCGCTGGCCGATGCCGACCTGGGCCTCTACGTCTGCGGCGACTGGTGCCTGTCCGGCCGCGTCGAGGGCGCCTGGCTGAGCGGCCAGGAGGCTGCCCGCCGCCTGCTCGAACACGCCGCCTGAACCCGGCGGACACCCGGCACAGCCGCCCGGTGTCCGCTCCCATCTCCCTGCCGACCAGCCGCCATGCATCGCATCAACCCCGCCAAGCTGCACCTGTCGAAATGGACCGCCGTCCAGCCGCGCAACCGCGAGAAGCATTTCCTGGTCACCGAGCTGTACCGCGACGAGGAAGGCACGGTGCTGGAAGTCGAACTGCAGGCGGTGCTGAGCGGGCGCAGCCGGCGCTGCGACTGGCGCGAGCTGCGCGACGAGGCCACCTGGAAGATGGGCTGGCAGTAGAGCGGCCGTCGTGGTGGCGCCCTAGCCCTGCCGAAATACTACAAATCTTGTACAAGGTATTTGACTTGTACAATGCAAGGTCTACTATTGCAGCAGGGTTGTACAGAAACCGTTTCCTGTACAGGCTGCAGTAGCCCCCTCCTCAGGCGTGTCCTCCCCCGCAGGCCTGATCTGCAGCCTGTACCTTTTATCCTCGGGTACACGCCATGACCGTCGCACCGACCACCGCCCCGATCCCGCGCCTCACCCTGGCCATCAGCGCCTGCCTGCTCGGCAACGAGGTGCGCTACAACGGCGGGCACAAGCAGTCGCAACTGTGCAGCCAGGTGCTCGGCCGGCATTTCGACTTCCGCCCGCTGTGCCCGGAAGTGGCCATCGGCCTGGGTACTCCCCGCGAGCCGATCCGCCTGGTCGGCGATCCCGCCGCGCCGCGCGCGGTGGGCACCGTCACCCGCGAGCGCGACGTCACGGCGCCACTGGCCGACTACGGCACGCGGATGGCCGCCGAACTGGGGGACATCAGCGGCCTGATCGTCATGCAGAAATCCCCCTCCTGCGGCATGGAGCGGGTCAAGGTCTACCAGGACAACGGCCGCCCCGCCGAGCACGGCAGCGGCATCTTCACCGCCACCTTCGCCCGCCTGCGCCCGGAGCTGCCGATCGAGGAAGACGGCCGCCTCAACGACCCGGTGCTGCGCGAGAACTTCATCAGCCGCGTCTACGCCTACGGCGACTGGCAGCGCCTGTGCCGCGAGGGCCTGACCCGCAAGGCGATCATCGCCTTCCACTCGCGGCACAAGTACCTGCTGATGGCCCACAACCCGCTCAAGTACCGCGAGCTGGGCCGCCTGCTGGCCGGCATCGGCGACCACGACCCGGCCGAGTTCGGCCCGCGCTACTTCGCCGCACTGATGGCGGCGCTGAAGCGCTGCGCCACCCGCGGCACCCACGCCAACGTGCTGCAGCACCTGTCCGGCTACCTGCGCCGCGCCCTGCCCGGCGAGGAGCGCCGCGAGATCCAGCAGCTGATCGACCAGTACCGCAGCGGCACCGTGCCGCTGGTGGTGCCGCTGACCCTGCTCAAGTACCACTTCCGCCGCCACCCGCACCACTACATCGCCCTGCAGGCCTACATGCAGCCGCACCCCGAAGACCTCAGCCTGCGCAACGCCATCTGAGCGGAGACCTGCCGATGCACGACGACGCCCCACTGCTCGCCGCCGACGACGCCCCGCTCAGCGCCGAGGAACGCGCCGAAGGCTGGCTGCCGATCCGCGAGGTGGCCCGCCGCACCGGGGTCAACCCGGTGACCCTGCGCGCCTGGGAACGCCGCTACGGACTGATCGTCCCGCAGCGCACCGCCAAGGGCCATCGCCTCTATGGCCAGGCCCACGTCGAGCGCGTGCAGGCGATCCTCACCTGGCTCAACCGCGGCGTAGCGGTCGGCCAGATCCGTGCCCTGCTCGACCACGACAGCCCGCCGGCCGGTAGCGCCGACGGCCCCTGGGAGCAGCTGCGCGGCGAACTGCTGGAGGCCGTCGCCGGCCTCGCCGAGCGGCCGCTGGACGATGCCTACAACCGCGCCCTGGCCCTCTACCCGCCGCAGACCCTGTGCCGCCACCTGCTGCTGCCGCTGCTCGACGAGCTGGAGCAGCGCTGGCAGGGCCAGTTCGGCGCCGCCCTGGAGCGGGTGTTCTTCCGCTCCTGGCTGCGCAGCAAGCTCGGCGCGCGGGTCTACCACAACAACCGTCAGCAGCAGGGCGCGCCGGTGCTGCTCGCCAACCTCTCCGAACTGCCGATGGAGCCGGGCCTGTGGCTGTGCGCCTGGCTGCTCAGCGACAGCCAGTGCGCGGTCGAGGTGCTCGACTGGACCCTGCCGACCGGCGAACTGAACCTCGCCGTCGAGCGCGTCCGGCCGCGCGCCCTGCTGCTGTATTCCAGCCAGGCGCTGGAGGCCACCCAGTTGCGCCGCCAGCTGCCGCGCCTGCACGCCGCCTGCGCGGTGCCGCTGCTGCTGGCCGGCCCGGCGGTGCAGATCCACCGCGACGAACTGGCCGCCTTCGAACACCTGGCGCTGGCCGACTCGCCCCTCGACGCCCACCACTTCCTGCAGCAGCGCGGGCTGCTCGCCGCTCCCTGAGGATTGCCCGATGACCCGACTGGTCTGGCTGCGCAGCGACCTGCGCGCCCACGACAACACCGCCCTGGCCCGCGCCGCCGCGCAAGGCGACGGTCCGCTGCTGGCGCTCTGGCTGATCTCCCCCGGCCAGTGGCGCGCGCACGACGATGCACCGGCCAAGGTGGACTTCTGGCTGCGCAACCTCGCCGAACTGGGCAAGACCCTCGCCGCGCTGAACATCCCGCTGCTGCTGCGCCCTGCCGAACACTGGGACGACGCCCCCGGCGTGCTGCTGGAGCTGTGCCGCGAGCACGGCGTGCGCAGCGTCCACGTCAACGCCGAATACGGCGTCCACGAACAGCGCCGCGACCAGTCGGTGCAGGCCGCCCTGCAGGGCGCCGGGATCGCCTGGCACAGCCACCTCGACCAGATCCTGTTCCAGCCCGGCAGCCTGCTGACCAAGAGCGGCGGCTACTTCCAGGTGTTCAGCCAGTTCCGCAAGCGCTGCTACGCCGAGCTGGCCGCGCATCTGCCGACGCTTAAACCGCTGCCGGCGATCCAGCCGCCGTGCGCCATCGCCAGCGATCCCGTGCCGGCGGCCGTCGACGGCTTCGCCGCGCCGGGCGACGCGCTGCGCCAGCTGTGGCCGGCCGGCGAGGCGGCAGCGCACCGGCGCCTGAGCGCCTTCGCCGACCAGCACCTGGAGTGGTACGACGGCCAGCGCGACTTCCCCGCCCAGCCCGGCACCAGCCGGCTGTCGGCCTATCTGGTCGCCGGCGTGCTGTCGCCGCGCCAGTGCCTGCACGCGGCGCTGGCGATCAACGCCGGCGAGTTCGCCAGCGGCAATCCCGGGGTGGTCAGCTGGATCAACGAGCTGCTCTGGCGCGAGTTCTACAAGCACATCCTGGTCGGCTACCCGCGGGTGTCGATGGGCCGCGCCTTCCGCGCCGAAACCGAGGCGCTGGCCTGGCGCGAGGCGCCGGCCGACCTCGCCGCCTGGCAGCAGGGCCACACCGGCATTCCCATCGTCGATGCGGCGATGCGCCAGCTCTCGGCCACCGGCTGGATGCACAACCGCCTGCGCATGATCGTCGCCATGTTCCTGACCAAGAACCTCTTGATCGACTGGCGCCACGGCGAGCGCTGGTTCATGCAGAACCTGATCGACGGCGATCTGGCCGCCAACAACGGCGGCTGGCAGTGGAGCGCCTCCACCGGCACCGACGCCGCGCCCTACTTCCGCATCTTCAACCCGCTGACCCAGTCGGAGAAGTTCGATCCGGACGGCGCCTTCATCCGCCAGTGGGTGCCCGAACTGGCAGGCCTGAACAAGCGCGACATCCACAACCCGGCGGCCCTCGGCGGGCTGTTCGGCGCCCCCGATTACCCGCGCCCGATCGTCGACCTGGCCCGCTCGCGCGAGCGGGCGCTGGCGGCGTTCAAGGCACTGGACCAGACCCCGGCCTGAGGCGCCTGCCATGAGCGACTTTCTCCGCGACTTCGCCCGCCGCTTCGCCGCCCTCGACAAGGACAGCCTCGACCGCCTCGGCGAGCTGTACAGCGCGGATGCGCTGTTCGTCGACCCGCTGCACGAGATCCGCGGCCTGGCGGCGATGCAGCGCTACTTCGCCGAGCTGTACGCCAACGTGCAGGAGCTGCGTTTCGACTTCCACGGCTTCGACGCGGTGCGCGAGGGCGACAAGGAAGGCGAAGGCTACCTGCGCTGGACCATGAGCTACCGCCACCCGCGCCTGGCCGGCGGGCGGCCGATCCGGGTGGCCGGCTGCTCGCACCTGTTGTGGAGCGACGGCCGGGTCTATCGCCACCGCGACTATTTCGACGCCGGCGCGCTGCTCTACGAGCACCTGCCGGTACTCGGCCGGGTCATCGCCTGGCTGAAGAGGAGGCTGGCATGAACACCGCGCCCCACACAGGCAAACGTATCTGGCTGACCGGCGCCAGCAGCGGCATCGGCGCCGCCCTGGCCGAAGAGCTGCTCGCTCGCGGCCACCGCCTGGCCCTCAGCGCCCGGCGCCGCGAGCCGCTGGACGCGCTGGCCGCGCGCTGGCCGCAGCAGGTGCTGGTGGTCCCCGGCAATCTCACCGAGCCGGACGCGGTGGCCGCCATCGCCGCGCGGATCGACGCCGAGTGGGGCGCGCTGGATATGGCGATCCTCAACGCCGGCACCTGCGAATACGTCGAGGTGCGCGCCTTCGAGGCGGCGATGGTCGAGCGGGTGGTCAGCGCCAACCTGTTCTCCGCCGCGCACTGCGTCGAGGCGGCGCTACCGCTGCTGCGCAAGGGCGATCAGCCGCTGCTGGCCGGGGTGGCCAGCGCGGCGACCTTCCTCGCCCTGCCGCGCGCCGAGGCCTACGGCGCCTCCAAGGCGGCGCTGCGCTACCTGCTGGAATCGCTGCGCGTCGATCTGGCCGCCGAAGGCATCGCGGTCAGCGTGATCAGCCCCGGCTTCGTCGACACCCCGCTGACCCGCCGCAACGACTTCGCCATGCCGATGCGCTGGCCGGCCGACAAGGCCGCCCGCCGCATCGCCGACGGCCTCGACCGCCGCGCGCTGGAAATCGCCTTCCCGCGCCCGTTCATCGCCCTGCTCCTGCTGCTCGCCCACCTGCCCGGCCGCCTGCGCCTGGCGGTGACCCAACGCATGAGCCGTAACCCTTCCAAGGATGACACCCGATGAGAATCGCCATCGTCGGCACCGGCATCGCCGGCCTGACCGCCGCCCACCTGCTCGCTCGCCAGCACCAACTGACCGTGTTCGAGGCCGGCGACTGGATCGGCGGCCACACCCACACCGTCGACGTGACGGTGGACGGCCGCGACCACGCCATCGACACCGGGTTCATCGTGTTCAACGACTGGACCTACCCGAACTTCATCCGCCTGCTGGAGCGTCTCGGCGTCGCCTCGCAGCCCACCGAGATGAGCTTCTCGGTGCACGACCCGGCCAGCGGCATCGAGTACAACGGCAACAACCTCAACAGCCTGTTCGCCCAGCGCCGCAACCTGCTGTCGCCGGCCTTCTGGGGCATGCTGCGCGACATCCTGCGCTTCAACCGCGAGGCGCTGGCCGAGCTGGCCAGCGGCCGCCTGCCGGCCGGCATGACCCTCGGCGACTACCTCGCCAGCCGCGGCTACGGCCGGCGCTTCGTCGACCACTACATCGTGCCGATGGGCTCGGCGATCTGGTCGATGTCGCTGGAGGGCATGCTGGCCTTCCCGCTGGAATTCTTCGTGCGCTTCTTCAAGAACCACGGCCTGCTGTCGGTCAACGACCGGCCGCAATGGCGGGTGGTCAAGGGCGGCTCGCGCAGCTACATCGCGCCGCTCACCGAGCCCTTCGCCGAGGCCATCCGCCTCAACTGCCCGGTACAGCGTGTCGAGCGCGACGAAGGCGGGGTGACGGTGCACAGCGCCGCGGGCATCGAGCGCTTCGACAAGATCGTCTTCGCCTGCCACAGCGACCAGGCGCTGGCCCTGCTCGCCGAGCCGAGTGCGGCCGAGCGCGAGATCCTCGGCGCCCTGCCCTATGCCGACAACGACGTGCTGCTGCACACCGACACCCGCCTGCTGCCGCAGCGCCGGCTGGCCTGGGCGAGCTGGAACTACCGCCTCGGCGCACCGGGCGACCGCCTGGCGGCGGTCACCTACGACATGAACATCCTCCAGGGCATCGACGCCTCGCGGACCTTCTGCGTCAGCCTCAACCAGAACGACGCGGTGGACCCGGCGCAGGTGCTCGGCCGCTTCCGCTACGCCCACCCGCAGTACAGCCTGACCGGCATCGCCGCCCAGGCGCGCTGGCGCGAACTGCTCGGCGCCCGGCACAGCTACTACTGCGGCGCCTACTGGGCCAACGGCTTCCACGAGGACGGGGTGGTCAGCGCCCTGCGCGTGGCCGCCGAGTTCGGGGAGGCGCTGTGAACAGCGCCTTCTACAGCGGCTGGGTGCGCCACCGCCGGCTGCGCCCGAAGGCCCACGAGTTCCGCTACCGGATCGGCCTGCTGTACCTGGACCTGGCCGAGCAGGACGCGCTGTTCGCGCTGTCGCCGCTGCTCGGTCGCGGGCGTTTCGCGCCGCTGTCGTTCCGCGAGCGAGACTACCTGCCGCACCTCACCGGCCAGGGCCTGCCGCTGCTGGAGGCCGTGCGCCAGAGCCTGAGCGAGGCGCTGGGCGCGGCGCCCGAGGGGCGCATCTGCCTGCTCACCCAGCCGCGCTGCTGGGGACTGAGCTTCAACCCGGTGAGCTTCTTCTACTGCTTCGATGCCGAGGAGCGCCTGGCGGCGATCCTCTGCGAAGTCAGCAACACCCCCTGGCACCAGCGCTACCACTATGTGCTGCCGGCGGACGGCGCCGGCAGCCAGCACTTCGCCGTGGCCAAGTCGTTCCACGTCTCGCCGTTCCTGCCGCGCGATCTGGAATACCACCTGCACTTCAGCCGCCCCGGCGAACGCCTGGGCGTGCACATGGAAGACCACGACGTCGAGGGCAAGCTGTTCGACGCCACCCTGACGCTGCAGCGCCAGACCCTCGACCGCGCCGCCGTGCATCGCCACCTGCGCGCCTTCCCGTGGATGACCGCCAAGACCGTGCTGGGCATCTACTGGCAGGCGCTGCGCCTGGCGCTCAAGCGCGTGCCGTTCTTCTCCCACCGGGCGGCCGACGGCCACTCCCGCGTCGCCCACCGGCTCCAGGAGTCCTGCGATGAAAAGCTCTAGCCTGACCGCCTCCCGTACCCGCCTGTTCGCCGGCCTCGGCAAGCTCGGCCTGGCCGCGACCCTGCTGCGCCGCGCCGTGCTGCGCCAGCTCGGCCAGCTGCGCCGCGGCCGCCTGCTGCTGGTCGAGGGCGACGACTGCACAAGCTTCGGCGACCCGCACGCCGAGCTGCACGGCGAGATCCACATCCACGATCCGGCCACCTGGGGGCTGGTCGCCAGCAACGGCTCGGTCGGCGCCGGCGAGGCCTACATCCACGGCCACTGGAGCAGCCCGGACCTGACCGCGGTGATCCGCGTGTTCGTCGCCAACCTCGAGGTGCTCGACGATCTGGAGGGCGGCCTGGCGCTGCTCGGCCGCCCCTTCCTGCGCGCCCTGCACGCGGTCAACCGCAACTCCAGGGCGGGCTCGCGGCGCAACATCGCCGCCCACTACGATCTGGGCAACGACCTGTTCGAGGCCTTCCTCGACCCGACCATGATGTACTCGGCGGCGATGTTCCTGTCCCCGGACGACACCCTGGAGCGCGCCCAGCTCAACAAGCTGGAGCGCATCTGCCAGAAGCTCGACCTGCAGCCCTCCGACCACCTGCTGGAGATCGGCACCGGCTGGGGCAGCATGGCGCTGTACGCCGCCAGCCACTACGGCTGCCGGGTGACCACCACCACCCTGTCGCGCGAACAGCACGACTACACCGCCCGGCGCATCGTCGAGATGGGCCTGGAAAACCGCGTCACCCTGCTGCTGCAGGACTACCGCGACCTCAAGGGCCAGTACGACAAGCTGGTGTCCATCGAGATGATCGAGGCGGTCGGCCACCGCTACCTGCCCGAGTACTTCCAGCAGTGCATGCGCCTGCTCAAGCCCGAGGGGCTGATGCTGCTGCAGGCCATCACCATCCGCGACCAGCGCTACCGCCAGGCCTGCAACAGCGTCGATTTCATCCAGCGCTACATCTTCCCCGGCGGCGCGCTGCCGTCGATCGAGGCGATGCTCAAGACCCTCAGCACCGGCACCGACATGAACCTGCTGCACCTGGAGGACTTCGGCGCCCACTACGCGCGCACCCTGCGCCACTGGCACGACAACCTGCGCCACGCCCGTGTCGAGCTGGAACAGCGCGGCTACGACGACGCCTTCTTCCGACTCTGGGAGTTCTACCTGTGCTACTGCGAGGGCGGCTTCCTCGAACGGACCATCGGCACCGTGCAGATGCTGCTGGCCCGCCCGGATGCGCGGCCGGCGCCGCTGCTCGGCCCACTGCAGCGCAACGCCTGAACCTGGATCCTGTGCAGGGTGGCTCGGCCGCCTGCGGCGCGACCCACCGCATGCCGCAGGCATTCCCCTTGCCGCCCTGCACGGCTGGCTCCGAACCCGCGCGGCGCTGACAATGCCGCGCCCCTTCGCAAGGTCGACACCATGAACCGCAAGCTGCTGCTCAACGCCCTGCTGTTCCAGACCGGCTGGTTCGCCTGCGTGTTCGCCGCGCAGCAGCCCTGGCTGCTGGCCGTGCCGGTACTGGCGCTGCTGGCGCATTTCCGCTGGATCGGGCGCTGGGCCGAGGAAGGCAAGCTGGTGGCCAGCGTCTTGATCGCCGGCAGCGCGCTGGACAGTTTCCTGCTGCAGATGGGGGTGTTCGACTTCCCCGGCGACAGCCCGCTGGTGCCGGCCTGGCTGGCGCTGCTGTGGGCGCTGCTGGCCACCACCCTCAACCACTGCCTGGCCTGGACCGCGCGACCCTGGTGGCTGGGCAGCCTGCTCGGCGCCGTGGCCGGGCCGCTGTCCTACTGGGCCGGCGCGCGCCTGGCCGGAGTCGGCCTGCCGCTGGGCACACTGCCGACCCTGCTGCTGCTCGCGGCGCTCTGGGCGCTGGCGATCCCCGTGCTGCACGGCTTCGCCGCGCTGTACCGCGCGCAGGCAGGGCAGCGCGGCTGACTCAGAACGCCGTGCGGTAGTGCAGGGTGTAGGTCTCGGCGCCGTCGTTGGGCTGCTTGATTCCGGCGTTGGAGTAGTGGATGGCGCGCACGCCGATTTCCTGGCCGGCGAAGCGCAGGCCGAAGCCCAGGCGATCCTCGAACTGGAACGACGAGCCCAGGTCGTGGCTCTCGTGCTCGGTGCTCTCGAACAGCGCCACGCCGATGCCCGCCTCGACATAGGGCCTCACCCGCTCGCCGGCGAACTCGTAGACGAACACCGGGGCGAACGACAGGCTGTGGTTGCTGGCGCTCTTGTCGCCGAACCAGTAGGTGTAGCCGGCGTCCCAGTAGCCGGTCAGGCGGCCGCTGGAACTCTGCCACCAGCTGCGCTGGAAATCCTGCTGCAGCGCCAGGCGCAATACTTCGGTGGATTCGCGGGTCACCCCGGCGGCGAGGGTGGCGTCCCAGGCGCTGGCCGGGCCGCTGGCGCCCAGGGTCAGGGCCAGCAGGGCGGCAGTACGCAGTGCGTTGGACATCGCGGAACTCCTTGTACTGAAGGGAATGGGCCGGCCCGGTCGGGGCCGGGGGTTGTCCGTCAGTATAGAAAGTCCGTCGCGGTGGCAAAAACGCACCCGCTCAGCAGGGCAGCGCCGCCACGCCGGCCGCCTCGCCCCACAGCACCGGCAACACCCGGGCCAGCGCGGCGGGGTCGCCGCTGGACCAGAACCGCGCCGGCTGCGCCGGCCCTGCCGCCAGCAGGCCGCGCTCAGCGAGCAGGCGCGCCAGCTGACGCGCCACCGCCGCGCCGGTGTCGATCAGTTCGACGCCTTCCGGCACCAGCTCGCGCAGCAGCGGCTTGAGGAACGGATAGTGGGTGCAGCCGAGGATCAGCGTGTCGCAGCCGGCCGCCAGCAGCGGCTGCACGTAGGAGGCCAGCAGCGCGCGGGTCGCCGGCGCGGCCAGCGCGCCCTGCTCGACGCACTCCACCAGCCCTGGGCAGGGCTGGGTGACCACCGTGACGTCGTGGGCGAAGCGATCCAGCAGCGCGGCGAAGCGCGCGCTCTTCAGCGTCCCGGTGGTGGCCAGCACGCCCACCGTGCCGCAGCGGGTGGCCGCCGCCGCCGGCTTGACCGCCGGCTCCATGCCGACGATGGGCAGCCCGGGGTGACGCTCGCGCAGCTCGGCCACCGCCGCCACCGTGGCGGTGTTGCAGGCCACCACCAGCGCCTTGGCGCCCTGCGCCAGCAGGAAGTCGGCGATGCAGCGGCAGCGCTCGCGGATGTACTCGGGACTCTTCTCGCCATAGGGCACATGGCCGCTGTCGGCGACGTAGAGCAGCGACTCAAAGGGTAGCCGCGCGCGGATCGCGCCGAGCACCGACAGGCCGCCGACCCCGGAGTCGAACACCCCGACCGGCGCCTCACTGGCCATGGCGATTCCCGCAGACCGCGCACAGCGGGTCGCGCTTCACCCGCAGCTCGCGGAAGCGCGTGGTCAGCGCGTCGATCAGCAATAGACGACCGACCAGCGGCTCGCCGAAGCCGGCCAGCAGCTTGAGGGTTTCCAGCGCCTGCAGGCTGCCGACGGTGCCGACCAGCGGGCCGAGCACCCCGGCCTCGCTGCAGGTCAGCTCCTCGTCGCCGCCCTCGCCGTACAGACAGTGGTAGCAGGGACTGTCGGCGCGGCGCGGGTCGAACACCGCCAGCTGGCCTTCCAGACGGATCGCCGCGCCGGACACCAGCGGCCGGCCGGCGGCCACGCAGGCGGCGTTGACCGCCGCGCGGGTGGCGAAGTTGTCGCAGCAGTCGACCACCACGTCGACCGCCGCCACCGCGGCGGACAGCGTGTCGGCGTCCAGCGCGCGGCGCAGCGGCAGCAGGCGCACATTGGGGTTGAGCGCGGCCAGGCGCGCCATCGCCGAGTCGACCTTGGCCTGGCCGACGCTGGCGCTGTCGTGGAGCACCTGGCGCTGCAGGTTGGTCAGGTCCACCGCGTCGAAGTCGGCCAAGTGCAGCTCGCCGACCCCGGCGGCGGCCAGGTACAGCGCCAGCGGCGAGCCGAGGCCGCCGAGGCCGACCACCAGCACGCGGCCGGCGGCGATCTTCAGCTGGCCGTCGATGTCGATCTGCCTGAGCAGGATCTGCCGGCTGTAGCGCAGCAGGTCGTCGTCACTGAGCATAGGCGTCTCCCGTCCACTGGCCGAGTGTGATGCGCTGGTGGCCGCCCAGATCGCGCCGGCTCTCCACGGCCGCGAAACCGCGCGCGGCGAACAGCGCACGCACCGCCTCGGCCTGATCGTAACCGTGCTCCAGCAGCAGCCAGCCGCCGGCTTCGAGGTGCTCCGGCGCCTCGGCGACGATCCGGCGAATATCGTCCAGCCCGTCCTCACCTGCGACCAGCGCGCTGGCCGGCTCGAAGCGCACGTCGCCCTCGCTCAGGTGGCGGTCGGCGGCGGCGATGTACGGCGGATTGCCGACGATCAGCGCAAAACGCTCGCCGCCCAACGTGGAAAACCAGACGCTCTCGACGAAGCGCGCATTGCCCAGCCCGAGCCGCGCGCGGTTGCGCTCGGCCAGCTGCACCGCCTCGCTCACCCGGTCGACGCCGAGCACCTGCCAGGCCGGGCGCTCGCAGGCCACAGCCAGGGCGATGGCGCCGGTGCCGGTGCCGAGGTCGAGCACCCGGGCCGGGCCGCCCGGACCCAGCGCCAGCGCAGTCTCCACCAGCAGCTCGGTGTCCGGGCGGGGAATCAGGGTGTGCGGCGCCACTTCCAGATCGAGACTCCAGAAGCCCTGGCGGCCGAGCAGGTAGGCCACCGGCTCGCCGGCGCGGCGGCGTTCCAGCAGGGCGGCGAAGGCGGCGCACTGCGCGGCGTCGGGCTCGCGCTCCGGCCAGGTGCGCAGGTAGCTGCGCGACTGGCCGAGCGCGTGGGCGAGCAGCAGCTCGGCGTCCAGCCGGGGGCTGGGCGAGTCGGGCAGTTCGGCGCTCTTGAGCAGGGATTCGATGGTGGGCATCAGCAGCGTTCTCCAGCGGAGGCGCATTGGAACGTGGGGTGGACAACCGCGCAGCGTGGTCCACCGGGAGGCCGGCAACGGTAGAAGATCGCTGCGCGAGTTTTCTACCCTACGCTTGACGGCGGCCAGCGAGGAGCAAATCTCAATCGCCCAGCGCCGCCAGCTGGTCGGCCTGGTATTCCTGCAGCAGCGGCTCGATCACCTGCTCCACCGCGCCGCCGATGACCTCGTTCAGCGAGTAGAGGGTCAGGTTGATGCGATGGTCGGTGACCCGCCCCTGGGGGAAGTTGTAGGTGCGGATGCGCTCGGAGCGATCGCCCGAGCCGACCAGCAGCTTGCGCGTCTCGGAGATTTCCTTGTGCGCGGCGGCATCCTGCGGGTCCGGCAGGCGCGCCGCCAGCCAGGCCATGGCGCGGGCGCGGTTCTTGTGCTGCGAGCGCTCTTCCTGGCATTCCACCACCATGCCGGTGGGCAGGTGAGTGATGCGCACCGCCGAGTCGGTCTTGTTGATGTGCTGGCCGCCGGCGCCGGAGGCGCGGTAGGTGTCGACGCGCAGGTCGGCCGGATTGATCTCGATGGCCGCCTGCTCGTCCGGCTCGGGCAGCACAGCCACGGTGCAGGCCGAGGTGTGGATGCGTCCCTGGGATTCGGTCTCCGGCACGCGCTGCACGCGGTGGGCGCCGGACTCGAACTTGAGCTTGGCGTAGACGTTGTCGCC
>RRZU011362871.1_pt1 | contig 26291 bp, 25 predicted proteins | sample 2165561 | NCBI WGS metagenome assembly RRZU01 (sample SAMN10456909, study PRJNA506462) | wastewater metagenome | isolation source: wastewater sludge | place: USA: Moscow, Idaho | reverse complement strand
CGAGGTCCGCCACGGCGACTACCGCGACGTGGCCGAGTCCGGATTCGACGCCGTGTCCTCGATCGGGCTGACCGAGCACATCGGTGTGGCCAACTACCCCGCCTATTTCGGCTTCCTGAAGTCCCGGATGCGCACCGGCGCCCTGCTTCTCAACCACTGCATCACCCGCCCCTCGAACCGATCGTCGGCGGCGGCCGGGGGGTTCATCGACCGCTACGTGTTCCCCGACGGTGAGCTCACCGGTTCCGGCCGGATCATCGGCGAGGCCCAGGATGCCGGGCTCGAGGTGCTCCACGAGGAGAATCTGCGCCACCACTACGCGATGACGCTGCGCGACTGGTGCGCCAATCTGGTGGAGCACTGGGATGAGGCCGTCGCCGAGGTAGGCCTGCCCACCGCCAAGATCTGGGGTCTCTACATGGCCGGGTCGCGGCTCGGATTCGAGACGAATGTCGTTCAGCTGCACCAGGTTCTGGCGGTCAAGCTCGGCGCCGCCGGCGACGACGGGGGGTTGCCGCTGCGGCCGTGGTGGACGGTCTAGCCCGGCGACGACGAATAGGTTGCCGCTCAGCCCTCGATCTTGCGCGCGCCCAACTCGCTCTGCAGCAGTTCGAGCGCGACTTCCTCGGGATCGCGCCGCGGCGCGTCCGAACTGTCGGCCTCGGCGGCTTCGGCCAGCATCTCTTCCTCGGCCTGCACCTCGGCGCTGCGGTGCGCCGGGCCCACTACCGACGGTGCGGCCGCCGGTGTGTCGCCGGGCAGTTCCGATGCCACCCCGACCTCGCAGCGCAGTCGCCAGTCGACGCCGAGCGCATCCTTGAGCGCTTCCCGGATCACATCCGAATTGCGTTGTTCAGCAAGCCGTTTCGCGAGTGGCGCGGACTCGTGCATCAGCACCAAGGTGTTGTCCTCGACCGCGCGCACGGTGGCCCCGGAGAGCATCACCTCGGTGGTGCGGCTGCGCTGCCGGACCTTCTCGCGCACCGTGGTCCACATGCTGCGCACCGCCGCGGCATCGGGAGCGCCCGGGGCCGGGGCCGGCGGCGCGGGTTCAGGTTCGGGGGCGGGCTCGGGTGCCGGCGGCGGTGGGGGCGGTGGTGCGGCCGCGGCGGCCGGTGGCACCGTCACGGCGGGCGGCTCGCTGGGCGGGGGCTCCGGTGCCGGCGCCTGGGCCACCGGCGACTCGCTGAGCGGGGGCGTCTGCACCGGGGTAGCCTGCGGCGTGGGTTGCTGGGTCTTGCGAACGAACTGCTTGGCAGCGCGCGGCGCGGCACCAACCGCCGCCTCACTCGCCGGAATGGACATGTCGAGCCGCGTCTCGATGCGCTCCACCCGCTGCAAGAGCGCGGATTCGGTGTCGCTGGCCGAGGGCAGCAGCAGCCGGGCGCACACCACTTCGAGCAACAGCCGGGGCGCCGTCGCGCCGCGCATCTCGCCCAGCCCGGCGTGCACCACCTCGGCGAACCGGGTGAGCGTCGCGGTGCCGATCCGTTCGGCCTGTGAGCGCATCTTGTCCAGCTCGTCCTCCGGCGCCTCCACCACCCCGCGGGCCGCCGCATCCGGAACCGCCTGCAGCACAATGAGATCCCGGAACCGCTCGAGCAGGTCCGTGGCGAACCGACGGGGGTCGTGACCGGCATCGATCACCGATTCAACCGCCCCGAACAACGCCGCGGCATCCCCGGCGGCCAGCGCCTCGACGGCGTCGTCGATCAGTGCCACGTCGGTGGCGCCCAGCAGCGCCAGCGCCCGCTGATAGGAGACGTGATTTCCTTCGGCACCGGCGAGCAGCTGGTCGAGCACCGAGAGAGTGTCACGCGGCGACCCACCACCGGCGCGGATCACCAGCGGGTAGACCGCGTCGTCCACCTCGACGTTCTCCGAGGAGCACACGCTGCCGATCAGCGCCCGCATGGTGCGCGGGGCCAACAACCGGAACGGGTAGTGGTGGGTGCGCGAGCGGATGGTGGGCAGCACCTTCTCCGGCTCGGTGGTGGCGAACACGAAGATCAGATGCTCCGGCGGCTCCTCGACGATCTTGAGCAGCGCGTTGAAGCCCGCGGTGGTGACCATGTGCGCTTCGTCGATGATGAAGATGCGATAGCGGGAGCTGGCCGGGGCGTAGAAGGCCCGATCGCGCAGTTCACGGGTGTCGTCCACGCCGCCGTGGCTGGCCGCGTCCAATTCGGTGACATCCACGCTGCCCGACCCGTTGGGCGCCAGCGCGACGCACGAATCGCAGACCCCGCAGGGCGTGGGCGTCGGGCCCTGCGCACAGTTGAGCGAGCGCGCCAGGATGCGTGCCGAGGAGGTCTTACCGCAACCGCGCGGACCCGAGAACAGGTAGGCGTGGTTGACGCGGCCGGCCTGCAGGGCGGTGCACAGCGGCGCGGTGACGTGCTCCTGCCCCACCACCTCTGCGAAGGTTGCCGGCCGGTACTTGCGGTAGAGAGCCACGGATGCAGGCTACCGGCTGGCGCCGACGGGCGACTCGAGACGTCCGCCAATCGCCGAGTGTGAAGCTATTGCGAAATTCTGCAAGCTTTTTCGCGCTGGTTTCACTTTCGGCGTTCAGTCCCGGGCCAGCAACGCCTCGGTTGCGGCGAGCAGGGTGCAGGTCGCCAGCCCGTCGATGGCCTCCCGCAGATCCGGCATCGCCGGGAAGGTCGGGGCGATGCGAATGTTCTTGTCCTCCGGGTCTTTCCGGTATGGGAAGGACGCGCCGGCCTCGGTGACGGCGATGCCCGCATCCTTGGCCAGCGCAACCGTCCGCTTGGCGGTCCCGGGAAGCACGTCGAGGCTGATGAAATAGCCGCCCTGCGGGTCGGTCCAGGACGCCACCTTCGAGTCGGTCAGACGGGCGTCGAGGATCTCGGCGACGGCGGCGAATTTCGGCGCGATCAACTGCTGGTGCCGGTGCATCTGCAGGCGCACCCCGTCGGCGTCGCCGAAGAAGCGCAGGTGCCGCAACTGGTTGACCTTGTCCGGCCCGATCGTCTTCTTCCCCGCGTACTGCAGGTACCACGCGATGTTGCCCAACGAACCACCGAAGAAGCTGACGCCGGCGCCCGCGAAGGTGATCTTCGAGGTGGACGCGAACACATAGGGCCGGTTCGGGTTTCCCGCCGCGGCCGCCAGGCCCAGCACGTCCACCTGGCGCAGGAAGTCGTGCGTCAGGGTGTGCACGGCGTACGCGTTGTCCCAGAAGAGCCGGAAATCCGGTGCCGCCGTTTGCATCTGGACCAGACGGCGGGTGTTCTCCCAGGAATAGGTGGCACCGGTTGGGTTGGAGTACACCGGGACGCACCACATGCCCTTGATGGCCGGGTCGGCGGCGACGAGTTCCTCGACCAGGTCGACGTCGGGGCCATCCTCCCGCAGCGGCACCGTGATCATCTCGATGCCCATGGTCTCGGTGATGGCGAAGTGCCGGTCGTAGCCCGGGGACGGGCACAGGAACTTGACGCCGGTTCCCCCGCGGAGCTCCTCCACCCACGGCCGCGGCGAGTCGACCGCACCGTGCAGCATGGAGAAGACGACGGCGTCGTGCATCATCTCGAGGCTCGCGTTGTTGCCGGCGATCAGGTTCTGCACCGGAATCCCGAGCAGCTCACCGAAGATCTCGCGGAGTTCGGGCAGCCCGTGCACGCCGCCGTAGTTCCGGGTGTCGGTGCCCTCGCAATCGCGGTAGTCGTCGCCGGGCAGGCGCAGCAGGGCGTTGGACAGGTCGAGTTGTTCCGGCGCTGGCTTGCCGCGGGTGAGGTCCAGCGCGAGCTTCTTGGACTGCAGTTCGGCGTAATTGCGGGACTGCTGGTCGTGTTCGGCCTGCAGTTCGGCACGGCCGAGGGAACTGAACGACACCTTGAGGCCTTTCCGAGCCAGCGGACCGGTACTGCAGCGAGAAAATTCAGGGGACCCCGCGCACCCGCCAGAGCCCGTTGACCCTTGCTGCCTTCCGGCCCTGGGGGAGTTCACAGGATGGACGCCGCGCGGGGTCCACCGGCGAGTCTAGCCCGTCCCCGATCCCGCTCCGTGCGCCGGTGATTCTGGTCTCGCAGGCGACTCGGCTACCATGACCGGCGGAGGATTCGCCTAGTGGCCTATGGCGCTCGCCTGGAACGCGGGTTGGGTTAACAGCCCTCGCGGGTTCAAATCCCGCATCCTCCGCACTGGTCCGGGGTGCCCGCCGACGACGTCGATGCGTTCGACATTCGCGGCGGGCACCCCGGAGTCACGAGTAATCAGAGAGAAGCGATATGCGGCGCAGCGTGGCGATCATCTGGCACGCGGTGTCGCTCATCCTGGCGGCCGTTCTCTACTTCCTGCTCGTCCTACCTCGCTGGTGGGAACTGTCCGGTTCGCACATCTCCCACCCTCAGGGCACCGCGCTGCGGATCGTCGCCGGTGTGGTGCTCGCGCTGACCGCGCTCCCGGTGTTCTTCACCCTGCGTCGCTCGCGGCGACCGGAGTTCGGTACCCCGCAACTGGCGTTGAGCCTGCGTATCTGGTCGATCGTCGGCCAGGTTCTCGCCGGCGTGCTGGTTGTCGGGACGGCCGTCGCGGAGATCTGGCTGAGCCTGGACAAGGCCGGTTCGTGGTTGTTCGGTAGCTACGGAGCGGCGGCCGCCATCGGGCTGCTCGCCGCCATCTCGTTCTACGTGGCGTTCGCCGCTCAGCGGCCGCCGGCGCCGCCCAAGCCGCTGAAGGCCAAGAAGACGAAGCGGATGGACCCGGCCGAGGTCGCTGTCACCGCCGATGAAGAGGCGGGCGAGGAGGCCGACGTGCCGGAACCGGACACCGTCGCCGAGACCGGGTCCGACGAGTCCGACGAGTCCGACGAGTCCGACGAGTCCGACGAGTCCGACGAGTCCGACGAGTCCGACGAAGAGATCGCCGTACCGGAGGAACTCGAGCTCGCCGAGCAGGCCCCGCGACGGGGTCTGCGCAACAAACGTCCCGCCAAACTCCCGCGCGACTGATCCCGGTCAGCCGACCGGTACGTCGGCGAGCTGGTCGAGCGGCGCCCAAGCCGCGCTGACTTCCCTATGCTGTGCGAGTGCTCAACACCCCTGATCCCCGTGTCTATCGCGTCGTCCAGTGGACCACCGGCAACGTCGGAAAGAGTTCCGTCGCCGCCATTGCCCGCAACCCCACCCTCGAACTCGTCGGCTGCTACGCCTGGTCACCCGACAAGGTCGGCGTCGACGTCGGCGAACTGGCTGGCATCGCACCGCTGGGGGTCGCCGCCACCAACGACGTCGACGCGCTGCTGGCGCTGAAACCCGACGTCGTGGTCTACAACCCGATGTGGATCGACGTCGACGAGCTGGTGCGCATCCTGGAATCCGGCGTCAACGTCGTCGCGACCGCATCCTTCATCACCGGCCACAATCAGGGCGCCGGCCGGGACAAGATCGCCGACGCGTGCGCCCGGGGCGGCTCGACGATGTTCGGCTCGGGCATCAGCCCCGGCTACGTGAACCAGCTGTCCGTGGTCGCCGCCGGGATCTGCGACCGTGTCGACCGGATCACCGTCAACGAGGCCGCCGACACCACCTTCTACGACTCCCCCGAGACCGAGAAGCCGGTCGGATTCGGCCGGCCGATCGACGACCCCGCACTGCCCGAGATGACCGCCCACGGCACCGGGGTGTTCGGTGAAGCCGTCCGGATGGTCGCCGACGCGTTGGGGATCGACCTCGACGAAGTCCGCTGTGACGCCGAGTACGCCCAGACCACCGAGGATCTCGACCTCGGTTCCTGGACCATTCCGGCGGGCGGCGTGGCCGGCGTCCACGCCAGCTGGAAAGGCCTGGTGAACGGCGTGACCCGGGTCGAGATCAACGTCCGCTGGCGCAAGGGGCAGACCCTGGAACCGGACTGGAAGATCGAGCAGGACGGCTGGCTCATCGAGGTGTCGGGGCGCCCGACCGTCACGATGAAGGTCGGCTTCCTGCCACCGCCGGACTTCGAGGCCACCACGCTCGAGGAGTTCATGGTGCTCGGCCACATCATGACCGCGACGCCGCCGATCAACGCGATCCCGGCCGTCGTGGCCGCCGCACCCGGCATCGTCACCTACAACGACCTGCCGCTGGTCCTGCCGCGCGGGGTGGTGCCGACATAGCGGATCTTGACCGAACGGCGGAACAGGGCGCAGGCTGGATCGATCTGATAACCGGGACCAGCGACGGCAATTCCTGCATGGCTCCGCCGGCGGTCGCGGAGGGATCCAGCGGACAGCAGGGCGCCGTCCGGGGCACGCCACCGGTACCGGGGGCTCCGCCCGCGGGTTCGGTGCCCCAGCAGGGCGCCATTGAGGTTCCCCCGACCCCGACCCCGATGGCGCCGCGGAACGCCTTCCAATTCCCACAATTCGGCAGCCTCGGGTAGCTGTGCATCACGGCCGGCCGGCCTCCAGGCAGAATGGCGGTAACGAAAACGCCCAGTTCGCCGAGAGGCTAGGTATGGCTGACAAACCAGTCCGGCATCGCCGTGCCCGGCTCCGCGCCGTGCTGGGTGTGCTGAACGCGCTGCTGCTGATGCTGCTGGCGGCGCCGCTGACACACCCAGCACCCGCAATGGCCGCGCCGCTGGACCCGTCGACCGCGGCCGCCCGCGTCGAACCGGGCCTGGTGCAGATCACCACCCTGGTCGACTTCCAAGGCGTCGTGGGCAACGGCGCCGGCATTGTGCTGACACCCGACGGCCAGGTCCTGACCAACCATCACGTGGTGGCTGGGGCCAACAACATCAAGGCCGTCAGCATGGGGACCGGCCAGACCTTCGAGGCCGACCTCCTGGGCTACGACCGGGCCAACGACATCGCGCTGCTGCAACTGCGCGGCGCACAAGGTCTTCCCGTGGCGCCACTGGGTGACTCCAACCTGGTGGCCCTCGGTCAACCGGTGCTCACCATCGGGAATGCCAATGGCTCGGGCAATCCGATGACCCACGAGACCGGTGCGGTGACCAACCTGAGCCGGTCGATCGCCGCCGAGGACGAACTGACCGGCGCCAAGAACAGCCTGGGTGGGCTGATCCAGTCGTCGACCAACCTGCGCTCCGGCGACTCCGGCGGTGCGCTGGTCAACAGCGCCGGTGAAGTGGTCGGCATGAATGCAGCCGCGACCCTGAACTTCACCATCGACGGCGACTCGACACCGGGTGGCGAAGGTTTCGCCATCCCCATAAACCGGGCCCTCGACATCGCCAGCCAGATCCGTGGCGGTGCGGCCAGCCCCGCCGTGCACATCGGCCCGTCGGCCATGCTCGGCATCGGGATCGCCGCTGCCGGCGAGACGAACGCCAACGGCCTGCAAGTGCGTTCAGTGCTGCAGGGCGGACCGGCCGGACTGGCCGGCGTGCGTCCCGGTGACGTCATCACCGTCATCGACGGTGTCCCGATCGACTCCGCCAACACGCTGACCGAACTACTCGACCAGCGCTACCCGGGCAACGTCATCGAGCTGAACTGGCTGGACCGGGCGGGCACGCCGCACAACGCGGCCGTGACGCTGGTGGTGGGCCCGGTCAGCTGATCGGCTGCGGACTCACGTCCTCGGTCTTGGCGCCCGGACCGGGCAGGGGTTTGGGGCCCGCCACCAGGCTGATCTCGGTGACCCGAGCGGTCAGCTGAGCCCCCGGCGGACCGTCGACGGTGACGTCCTTGTAGACCCTGGCCTGCCCGTTGCTGACGGTGAAGTTGCCCGGCTGCGGCGCCGCCCCGCCGTCGATCTCGTAGAAGACCGCGAAATCACGCTCGGGCAGCGGGTGGAAGCCGACGTAGTTGGGCTGGATCGTGTACGTGTACGTGCAGACGCCCTGCCCGGTGCATTGCGTGGCGGTGACCTGCACCCCCACCTCGAACTCCTTCGGGGTCGGCAGAGTCGGCTCAGGCGCGGTGAGCGTGCTGCGCGCCGCCGACTGCACCGACTTCAGGGTGTCCATCCGCGTGAACAGGAAAATCGCCGCCCCGATACCCGTCACGGCGATGGCCACGATGCACAACGCGGCCAGCAGCTTCCGCAGCCCCGATAACTTCACACCCAACTGTGTACACCCCCGGCCCCCGCCGCAGGTACCGGACCGCCACGGCGTGGCGGTTGGGCAGGCTGCCGTCGTGCATGTCCTTGTAGGTGGCCGCGGTTCCGCCCAGGACGACCGGCCCGGCGTGACATCCCGTGCGAGTGTCTACGGGGGACCACCCGCCGTAGGGGGTCGTCACATTCCTGTTCACCGATATCGAGGGTTCGACCCGTCGGTAGGAATCCGACGCGGAAGCGATGCGCTCGAACCTCGCCATCCACGACGAGGTGCTCCGGACCGCCATCGAGGCCCACGGCGGATACACCGTCAGCCATTCCGGTGACGGCGTGGCTGCGGCTTTCGCTTCGCCGCTGTCTGCCGTGCACGCCGCTATCGACGCGCAGCGCGAATTGCCCCTTCCGGTGCGGATAGGCATCGCCACCGGTGAGGCCGAGCTTCGTGACGGCGACTACTTCGGCACGGTACTGAACAGGGCCGCCCGGATGATGGCGCCGGCCACGGTGGTCAGGTTCTGGTCGCCGATACAACGGCGGCCCTGTTGAGTGGCGGCTGTCAGCGGCCGTGGCCAACCGGATTTCCCTCCGCGTCCCAGTTGGCAGCCACCTTCTTGCTGGGCTGCACCCGGGGCGGTTCACCCGGCATCTTGGGATAACTCGGGGGGTAGGGCAGATCGCCCAGGCCGTTCTCCTCGTCCGTGGCCACCATGTCCAGCAGTGGCTGCAACGACTGCGCGACGCTGTCGATGCCGGCCCACGGATCGTCGCGGCCGGCGACGATACCCGGCACCGTCAGGATGGTGTAGTCGTCGGGATCCGCCTCGGCGAGTTGGGCCCACGACAGCGGCATCGACACCGTCGCAATGGCAGTGCGCCGCGCCGAGTATGGCGATGCCATGGTCCGGTCCCGGGCGTTCTGGTTGAAGTCGACGAAGATCCGCTCGCCGCGCTCCTCCTTCCACCACGACGTGGTGACCAGATCCGTTGCGCGCCTTTCCAACTCACGCGCCAGCGCAATACCGGCACGGCGCACCGCGATGAAGTCCCAGTCGGTGGCGATGCGCAGATAGACGTGGACACCCCGGCCGCCGGAGGTCTTCGGATATCCGGTCAGGCCCAACTCGCGCAGCAGCGGTTCCAGCACCTCGACCGCCACCCGGCGCGCTTCGCGGAATCCGGTGCCGGGCTGGGGATCCAGGTCGATCCGCAGCTCGTCGGGATGTTCGGTGTCGGGGCAGCGCACCGGCCACGGGTGCAACGTGACCGTGCCCATCTGCGCGGCCCACACAATGGCGGCCGGACGGGTGACCTTCAGCGCGTCCGCGGTGCGGCCCGACGGGAAAGTGACCGTACAGGTTTCGAGATAGTCGGGGTGCTTCTGCGGGATCCGCTTCTGATAGATCTCCTCGCCGTCGATGCCGTCGGGGAACCGCTGCAGATGGGTAGGGCGGTCCCGCAGTGCGGTCAGCATCGGGCCGCCGGCCACCGCCCGGTAGTAGTCGACCAACTTGCCCTTGGTGCCGTCGGCGCCGAGCGCGGGATAGAAGGGCTTGTCCGGGTTGGTGATCCGGACCATCACGCCGTCGACGTCGATCTCGGTTGCGGGACTGGGCATTACCGTGACTCCAGGACGTCGAAGAGGTCGTAGTTCGCCGGCACATCCAATTGGTCGAACGTGCAGCTGAGCGGATCCCGGTCCGGGCGCCAACGCACCAGTCGGACGGTGTGCCGGAACCGCACCCAGCCGCCGTTGCCCTCCATCTGGTCGTAGGCGACCTCGGCCACCTTCTCCGGCCGGATCGGGATCCAACGCTTGTCTGCCCCGGAGTTCCACCGGCTGGGTTCACCGTCGAGCACCTCGTCGCCCTTGCGCAGCGGTTCGAGTTCGGCCAGCAGTTCCAACCGGGCCTTAGCGGTGAACGATGCCGCGCCGCCGACCATCTGCAGCTCACCGTCCTGGCGGTACAGCCCGAGCAGGATCGATCCGACGCCCTGGCCGCTCTTGTGGATGCGGTAGCCGATGGCCACACAGTCGGCGTCGCGGGCGTGCTTGACCTTGACCATCTCCCTCTTTCCCGGAACATAGGGACCGTCAATGCGTTTGGCGATCACCCCGTCCAGACCCGCCCCCTCGAAGGTCTGCAACCACTGCGCGGCGATGCCCGGATCCTCGGTGGTGCGGGTGACGTGGCACCACTGCTGCGGGCGCACCAGCTCACCCAGTGCGGCGCGCCGCCGCCGGAACGGTTCGGCCATGAGGGAAGTGTCCCCCGCCGCTAGGGCGTCGAAACCGATGAAGTGCGCCGGGGTCTGCTGGGCGAGCATGCGGACCCGACTGGCCGCCGGGTGGATGCGCTGTGACAACGAGTCCCAGTCCAGCCGGACGCGACCGTCGACCGTGCGGGGCACGACGATCTCGCCGTCCAGCACGCAGCGCGGCACCAGTTCGCCACGCAGGGCCTCGATCAGCTCCGGGAAGTACCGGCCGAGTTCGCGGCCATTGCGCGACAGCAGCACCACGTCATCGCCATCGCGGAACACCAAGGCCCGGAAGCCGTCCCACTTCGGCTCATACGACCAGGTGTCCGGATCGTCGGGCACTCGCGCGGCCGCCTTGGCGAGCATGGGGTCGATCGGCGGCAGTACCGGCAGGTCCACGGATTCCATACTCATCCAGACCCGTGCTGTGGGGCAATCTCATCGGGCAACCTGCACGAGATGTCTCACCCCTCAGCGTCTACCGCCGGCGCTGCAGCGACGGCGACCATTCGAAGCGCGGCAGCGTAATGCGCATGTCCATTCGCCAACCAGACATACCGATCAATGCGCGCACCGCAGTCAACGGACCATCTGGGGCCGGGTGCGCAGCCAGCTGGCCGTTACCGCCGTGGTGAGGATGACGGCGACCACCGCGAGTGAGGCGAGCGTCGGTATTTTCACGACCTCCAGCAGAAGCATCTTGATGCCCACCCACACCAGGACGAGCGCGAGACCCAGCTTGAGGTAGATGAACCGTCCGATGAGGTCGGCCAGCAAGAAGTACATCGCACGCAGGCCGAGGATGGCGAAAGCGTTCGACGTGAACACCAGGAACGGCTGCTGCGTCACGGCGAAGATGGCCGGGATCGAGTCCACGGCGAACACGATGTCGGTGACCTCGACCAGGACGAGCACCGCCAGCAGCGGAGTCGCGACCCATCGGCCCGCTTGGCGCACCATGAACTTCTGGCCGTGGTAGTCGTCGGTGACGGGAACGAAGCGACGGAAGAGCCGAATCACCGCGCTGTTCTCCGGGTCGATGTGCTCATTTCGGTGAATCGCCATGCGGATACCCGTGACCAGCAGTAGCGCTCCGAAGAGGTACAGGATCCAGGCGAAGCTGGCAATGAGCACGGAGCCGGCGGCGATGAAGATCGCCCGGAACACCAGCGCTCCAATTACGCCGTAGAAAAGCACCCGGTGCTGATATTCCCGTGGAACGGCGAAGTAGGTGAAGATGATGGCGAAGACGAAGACATTGTCCACTGCCAGCGACTTCTCAATGACGTAGCCGGCGTAGTACTGCGCGGCGAACTCCGAGCCCCAGACCCGCCACACGATGCCGCCGAAAGCCACACCGAGAGCCACCCAGATCGCCGACCAGATCGCGGCTTCGCGGACGCCGACCACGTGCGCACGCCGGTGCGCGAACAAGTCGATGGCGAGCATGACGAGAATGAGCCCGAGCACGGCAATCCACGCCCAGAACGGTACGGACACTGCAACCTCCGGTCGTTGAACCAACCGGAGGTCTCCCCAGCCACGGCACTATTGCGGTGGCCGCCGAGGCCGGGCAACCATCGGATTGCCGTACTGACGACATCTCGGCGAGGCGGGTACTCCCCTCCGCCCACTAGATTGACCGCGCGCGGCCGGACTGTCAAGTCCGATTGCAGGACAGGGCCAACCGGGAGTGGACACATTCTTGACAGGTGGTCGCTTCGTCGCCATCCTGGTTTTCGAGGGGAGTACCTCGGAAGTCCTGACGTCGTCAACACGTTCCGGCAGATCCGGAACCGGCGCAGGTGCCCTCCCGGTGAGGGTTGAGCGAGACCTCGTCCACAGACATCGATCCGCGGCTGCGTGCTTCGATGTCCGTCAGACGGGAAACTCCATGTCCGTTCCAGAGACCGCACCGACCGCCTCCGGCGTCGCCCAGTACCGACCCGCGATGATCACTGCGGAACAAGTCGCCGACCTGCAGGCGTTGCGCGCATATCCGAGCATCTCGCTCCTGGCCAACACGCGTCCGGGAGAACGAATGCACGCCAACGACATCGGCACTCTGCGCGGATTGGTCGACGAGGCGGGTCGGCGCCTGGCCGCCGAGCAAGTCGAGGATCGGCGGCTGCTCGTCGAGCATCTCGCTCGGATGGTCGACGAGGCCGCCGATCAGCCCACAGCACGTGCGGTCGGGCTCTACGCCAGTGCCGACCGGTGCGCCCGGGTGGACCTGCCGGTACCGGTCATCAATCGGTGCGTGATCGATCCGACCTTCGCCACCCGCGATTTGGTACGTGCGTTGCATCACACACCTCGCCATGCGGTGCTGTTGCTCTCGGCCGACCGGGCCAGGCTCCTGATCGCACACGGCAGTTCGCTGACCCGAACGACAATGTCCGCCTTCCCTATTCGCCGGCGAACCGACGACGGCAAGGACCGTGGCCGCGCGGAGCCGCAGACGGAGTTCCTTCGGCGGGTGGACCGTGCACTCGGTGCGGCGTTGCGCCTCAACCCGATGCCACTAGTGCTGGTGGCCGCCGAGCCAACCGCATCGACGTTTCGGCGGCTGTCCAAGAACACCGCCCGCCTCGCCGGCGTCGTCAAGGGCCATCACCTGAGTAGCCCGGCCGGCGCGCTCGTCGAGCTGATCGCGCCAATAATGCGGGACTACCTGCGATCCCGCGCCGACGAGGCTCTCGCGCTCATCGAGCGACGAGCCGACGGCGGGCGAGTCCTCAGCGACATCCAAGAGGCATGGCTGGCCGCTCGCTGGGAGCGGCCCGAAATGTTGGCCGTCGAAGAGGATTACTTCTATCCCGCGCGGTTGGACTCGGTGGGCGACGGTTTGATACCCGCCGAGGATGTCGACCACCCCGACGTCATCGACGACGTCGTCGACGAATTGATCGAGATCGTGCTCAGCCGGGGTGGCTGGATCGCCCTCCTCGAACCTGGCCGTCTACCCGCCGGTGGTCATCTGGCCTTGACGCTGCGCCCCCGTTGAGGAGCACTTCCGTGAAATGGAGATCCTCCTGCTCGGCGATAAAGGCCCGGCCGATGACGCCGCGGCCTTCCTGGCAGTATCTGCGCGGTGAGTGCCACCAGTCCACCGACCGGTACCGGTCCGTCGGCAGCAGGCCGGTTCGCGCCGAGCCCGTCGGCCGACCTGCACATCGGGAATCTGCGCACGGCGGTGCTGGCCTGGCTGTTCGCCCGCTCGACGGGCCGGCGGTTCCTGGTGCGCGTCGAGGATCTCGACGACCGCACCTTCGAAGACGTAGCGCAGCGCCAGATCGCCGACCTGGCCGCCATCGGACTGACCTGGGATGCCGCCCCGGAACACCAGACCGCGCACGCCGAGCGCTACGCCGCCGCGATCGACAACCTGGCCGGCCGCGACCTGGTCTACGAATGTTATTGCAGCAGAAGGGAAATACTGCAGGCGCCGCGCGCGCCACATGCACCCGAGGGCGCGTACCCGAGGACCTGCCGCGACCTGACCGACGCCCAGCGTGCCGAACGCCGGGCGGCCAGGCGCCCGCCGGCACTCCGGTTACGTTCCGGCACAACCGAATACACCGTGACCGACCTGCTGCACGGCGACTACACCGGCCTGGTGGACGACCTGGTGCTGCGCCGCGGCGACGGGGTCCCGGCCTATAACTTGGCGGTCGTCGTGGACGATGCAGCACAGCGCGTCGACCAGGTGGTGCGGGGCGACGACCTGCTGTCGTCGGCACCGCGTCAGGCCTACTTGGGCACCCTGCTGGGGCACCTGCCGCCGGTGTACGCGCACGTTCCCCTGACGCTGAACGCCGACGGCAAGCGACTGGCCAAACGCGACGGCGCGGTGACACTGGCCGAACTCGGGGTCCCGACAGCGTTGCGCCTGATCGCGGACTCGCTCGGGTATTCCGCCGGAACCGTCGAGGGCATGCTCGCCGAGTTCGACCCGGCGCGACTTCCGCGTGAACCGTGGGTCTACCGGCCTGGGTGATGGAAAGGTATCCAGTATGTCTTCCGAGTCATCGCCACCTGCACGCGAGGCCGACGTCATCATCGTCGGCGCCGGCCTCTCCGGCCTGATCGCTGCCCGCACGCTGCTGGCAGCCGGTCTGCAACCGCTGGTCCTCGAGGCCGACGAGCGGGTGGGCGGCCGGATCCTGACCGAGGAGGTGGCACCGGGGCTGCCCGTCGAGATCGGGGCGCAGTGGATCGGTGACACCCATCGCCGGATGTTCGCGCTGGCGGCCGAACTGGGCGTCGAGACCTTCGCGCAGTACGACCAGGGTGAGACGTCCTACGAGTTGGCGGGCTCGGGTGTGCTGCGGGAGAACGCTTTTCACCAGCGTTACGCCGATGACCTGGCGCAGCTCGAGGGAGTGCTGCGCACGCTCGACGAACTGGCGGCCGCGGTGCCCATCGATGCGCCGTGGTCGGCTCCGCATGCACAGGAGTGGGACGCCATCACCGCCGGTTCCTGGTATGACGCCCAGGGACTTTCGCCGGTGGCCCGCGAACTGCTGGAGATCTGCACGGTCGGCATCCTGGCGGTGCCCACCGTCGAGGTGTCGTTCCTGCACCTGCTCTTCACCATCCAGACCTGCGGGGTGACCTCGGAGTTGTTCGCCGAGTCCGAGGGCGGCGCGCAGACCACCCGGTTCGTCGGCGGCACCGCCGAGATACCGACGCGGTTGGCCACCCTGATCGAGGAACACATCGTGCTGGGTGCACCGGTGCAACTGATCGAGCACAGCGCCGACAGTGTCACGGTGCACTGCCGGGGCGGCCTGGTGGCGCGCGGGCGGCGGGTGATTGTGGCGATCTCACCCACCCTGGCCGGCCGGATCATGTACGACCCCCCGTTGCCGGGCACGCGCGACCTGCTCACCCAGCGACTGCCCAATGCGTCGGCGATGAAGGCGTTCTTCGTCTACGACGAACCGTTCTGGCGTGCCGACGGACTCAACGGGCAGGTGATCTCTGATGTCGGGCCGGCGCGGATGTCCAACGACACCTGCATGCCCGACAACGACCACGGGGTGATCCTGATGTTCCTGGAGGGCGAGCAGGCCCGGACCTTCGGCCGGCTGCCGCAGGACGACCGCCGCGATCTGCTGGCTGCCGAACTCGTTCGGCACTTCGGCCCCAAGGCCGCCCGGCCCGAGCTGTACACCGACGGCGAGTGGTCCGAGCGGCAATGGACGCGTGGCTGTTACAACACCAACTTCGGCCCGCTGGTGTGGACCCATTTCGGCGCCGCGCTGGCCGAGCCGATCGGCGTGATCCATTGGGCCTCAACGGATACCGCGACCGAATGGAGTGCGTACATGGAAGGCGCAGTGGACGCCGGCGAGCGGGCCGCGCACGCCGTGGCGGCCGAACTCACACCGTGACGGGCAGCGCCACCATCCCCCGCAGCGTGACGTTGGGTTTGTAGTCCGGCCCGGAGACATCAGTCGCCAGCCGGGCCCAAGGGAACCGCTGCGCCAACGCCGTCAACGCCATCACGGCCTCCAGCCGGGCCAGCGGCGCACCCAGGCAGAAGTGCGGGCCCAGCCCGAAGGCCAGATGCCGGATGCTGCCGCGGTCGGGATCGAACCGGTCGGCGTGGTCGTAGGTGGCCGGATCCCGTTGCGCGCCGGCCAACAACATCATCATGATGTCGCCCTTGGGCACCCGTACGTCACCGATGGTCATGTCCTCGGCGGCCACCCGGCTGGTCATCTGCACCGGCGGGTCGAACCGCAACGTCTCCTCGACCACGGCCGCGGCCCGGCTCGGATCGTCGACCAGGGCCGACCACTGCCCGGGTTCACGCAGCAACGCCAGCACGGCGTTGGCGATGAGGTTGACCGTCGTCTCATGGCCGGCGATCAGCAGCAGGTTGCACGTCGCGACGATCTCCTCCGCGCTGAGGGAATCCCCGTCCTCCTCGGCAGCGATCAGCGCCGAGATCAGATCCTCGCGCGGTTCGACGCGCCGCTGCTCGATCAGGTCGCGCAGGTAGCCGCGCAACCACAACCCGGCCTGCACCCGCTCGTCGAAGTCGTCGGATACCTGTCCGGTGAATGCGACGAACGGATCCAGGCCCTGCGCCAGCAGCGCCGACGCCCAGCTGAACTGCGGCTCGTCCTCGATCGGCACCCCCAGCAGCCGGCAGATCACCGCCACGGGTAGCGGATGGGCCAGGTCGGCGATCGCATCAAAGGTACTGCCCGGCTCGATATCCGCGAGCAGTCCATCCACCAGGCTGGCGATCTCGGGTTCGAGCGCCTTGACCACCCGCGGTGCGAATGCCTGCTGGGCGAGTTTGCGCAAGCGGGTGTGGTCCGGCGGGTCCAGGAACAGGAACCCCGGCTCGCCCAACGGACGGACCATCTGGCCGCTGGCGATCGCCTGCTGGGTGACGGTGGCCTTCATCCGGTCGCTGGCCGACGACGGGTGGCGCAGGATCTCGTCGCAGGAATCGAAGTCGGAGAACACCACGAGGTGCATGGCCGGCAGCTCGAGCACGCCCTGCTCGCGGATCCGCGCATAGAGCGGATAAGGATCGGATCGGCTGGCCGGGTCGAGCAGCCGCACGAGCAGCTCCTGCGGGTCGGTGACGGCAGTCATGGCTCCAGTGTGCCTGCCCGGCGGCGGTGCGCGGAGGCTCCGTGTTTCGGCGAGGTGCGCTCAGGTGCCGTAGTAGCGGCCCAGGGTGTGCTCGCGCAGCTCGTCGAACTCCCCGGCGGTGATCGACGCCCGGATCTGGTCGACGAGCCGGATGATGAACCGCTCGTTGTGGATGGTGCACAGCGTGGCGGCCAGGATCTCCTTGGCCTTGAACAGATGGTGGATGTAGGCACGGGCGTAGTTCGCGCAGGTGTAGCAGTCACATTCGGCGTCGATGGGGGTGAAGTCGCGCTTGTATCGCGCGCCCGTGATGTTGTAGCGGCCAGTGGCCGAATACACCGCGGCGTTGCGGGCCACGCGCGACGGCGACACGCAATCGAAGGTGTCCGCGCCCGCGGCGATGGCGGCGAACAGGTCATCCGGTTCGCTGATCCCCAGCAGATGCCGCGGTTTGTCCTCGGGCAGTTCCTCGGTCACCCATCCGACGATGGTCGCCAGGTTCTGCTTCTCCAGCGCACCGCCGATGCCGTAGCCATCAAAGCCGTTACCGTCCTGGCCCAGGGACACCAGGCCACGGGTCGCTGCCCGGCGCAGATCCTCGTACTGCGCGCCCTGCACCACCCCGAACAGGGCCTGATACGGCTTGTCCGCACGGGCGACGGTCAGCCGGCGGTGCTCGGTCAGGCAGCGCGCCGCCCAGTCGTGGGTGCGCTGCACCGACTGTTCCTGGTAGCCACGGGTGTTCACCAGGGTGGTCAGCTCGTCGAACGCGAAGATGATGTCGGCGCCGAGGTGGTGCTGGATACCCATCGACACCTCGGGGGTGAACCGGTGGGTGGAGCCGTCCAGATGCGAAGTGAAGGTGACGCCGTCGTCGTCGACCCGCGCCAACCGGTCCTTGCCCTTGGCGATGATGTCGTCGGCCTGCACCCGCTCGGTGTCCATCGCGAGCACCTTGCGAAAGCCCGAACCCAGGGAGAGCACCTGGAAACCGCCGCTGTCGGTGAACGTCGGGCCGGGCCAGTTCATGAACGCGCCCAGCCCGCCGGCCTCGTCGACGACGTCGGGGCCCGGCTGCAGGTAGAGGTGGTAGGCGTTGGCCAGAACGGCTTGTGCACCAGCGGATTTCATGGTCTCTGGCAGGACAGCCTTGACAGTGGCCTTGGTGCCGACGGCGATGAAGGCCGGCGTCTGGATATCGCCGTGCGGGGTGTGGATGACCCCGGTGCGCCCGCGCCCGTCGGGCAACCGGTCGCCCACCGTGAAGAAGTCCGCCACGTCAGGTATTCAACCCGATGCCCGGCCGGCCCCGGGCCGGCGCCGCGCCGGCCGGCCCGCGCGCAGCACCGGCCAGCCGCGCTCGGCCGCGGCAGCAGCAAGTCCGGGACGCGGATTGACCGGGCGGGGATGACCCACCTCCAGCATCAGCGGCAGATCCTCGGTGCCGTCAGCGTAGAAGTAACTGTGTTGCAGCTCAATGTCATTGGCCACACAGAAGTCCAGCACGGCACGCGCCTTGCGTGTTCCCCAGATGATCGGCCGGACGATCGCACCGGTCAATCGGCCGTCGGTGTCGACATCGAACCGGTTGCAGATGATGTGCGGGATGGCCAGCGCGTCCGCGATGGGCGCGGCGTGCATGGTCATGGCCGACGAGCACATCACCAGCGTGTGGCCGGCCTGCCGGTGCGCGGCGACGATGTCCCGCATCTCCTGGTACACCCGGGATTCGATGCGCTGGGTGTAGAGCTGGCCGCCCAGGTCGTGCAGCTCGGCCAGCGACTCGCCGCGCAGGTATCCGCCGGCGCGGGACAGCAGGTGCTCGAACTTCATCCGGCCGAAGCGGTAGCGCAGCGCTGCCTCGACCGTTCCGGTCAGCTCGCCGATCCGGGCCTGGCGGTGCCGGATTCGATGGCCGAGATGGACCGCCGCGGTGAAGCCCTGCACCAGCGTGCCGTCGAGATCGAAGAAGGCCCCGACGTGCCCGCCCGACGGTCCGGCAAGGATGTCGGCGGGAATCTGCGGGATGGCCTCCATTACCGCCGAATCTACCGGCGCCCGACCTGCCGGGCTCGCGCCGGACCAGGAGGGCGATACTCGACCACATGAAACTCGCATTGGTTCTCGGTCTGGTCTCCGCCACGGCGGTCGCCGCGCTCGCCGGTTGCTCGTCCGCCAAGGAGAGCGCCGACCACACCGGCCAGCCGAACGGGTCCGCCGCCACCAGCGGTGCCACCTCAGGATCCGCGACGTCGGCACCTGCGGAAATGCCGCCCACCTCGGGCGCACCGGCCGCGAAGCCCGGGACGGGCCACGTCTCGCTGAACAACGCCGACCTCGGCACCGAAGCCACCGTGACGTGTGAGACCGCCGCCGGCATCGTCACCGTCAACATCGAATCCACCCCGAAGACCACCCTGGTCGTCACCGACGAGGCCACGCCGGTGATCCAGACGATCACCATCGGCGAACTGGGATCGGGCCCGTCGCTGGCGTACGTGAACGGGGTGTCCGGAAAGGCCGACGCGACCCGTGCCGGCAGTACGTTCACGGTCAGCGGCACCAGCACCGGCGCGACGGCCGATTCGCCGGACAAACCCATCGACCTTCCGTTCGACATTGCGGCCACCTGCCCCTGACCGGCGGGCTACATTCATCGCGTGAGCAGGCACGGGGTTTGCGGGAGTCGGCAGTACTTCTCATTGGCGGCAGTCGGGCTGGCAGCTCTGGCCACGGTGGTCGGGTGTTCGTCGCATACGTCGTCGCCACCCGCGCCGCAGGGTTCCTTGACCGCCGGCACCGCCAACATCACCGTCAACAATGACGACCTCGGCGAGTTCCACGCGGTGCAGTGCACCTCCGCCGGCCCGTACCTCACCATCAGCACCGGTAACGACCAGCAGGGCAGCACCGTAGTGGTGTCCAACGCCGACGGCCTAGTCGCGAAATCGGTCAGCATTCGCAATCTTGGCAACTTCACCGGCAGTTTCAACGAGGACCTCGGCGGAAAGGCCGCGGTATCGCTGGACGGCGCGACGTACACGATTACGGGCACCGCGGACGGCTTCGATACCGACAAACCCAGCTTCCGGTCCAACGGCTCGTTCACCATCAAAGCCGCCTGCTGACCTGCGAAGATACGACCGCCGACAGCCAGCAGCGGGCCGACAGAATACACCCAGTTTCGCTATTCGACGCCCGTTCGGATCGTGACGAACCATACTTCTCCGTGAAGTCCGTCGGCATCGTCGGGCACCAAAAAAAGGAGATGCAGGGGTGAAGAGAGCTTTTGTGCTCACGGTGGGCGGTGCGGCCATCGTGTTCAGCAGCCTCGTTGGCTGTTCCAGCAACAAGACCGTCAGCGACGCGACCAATACGGCCAAGAGCGCAGCCTCCGAGGCCAGCAGCGCGGTGACGTCCGCCACCGACGCCGTCAAGGGCAACCCCGAGGCCGGCAAGGCCAAGGTCAGCATCGACGGCAAGGACCAGAACGTCGAGGGCACCGTGGTGTGCACCGCCATGGGCGGCAACGTCCAGATCGCCATCGGCAACGCGACCACGGGTATCGGCGCCCAGCTCAGCGAGGGCGATTCGCCGACCGTCCACCAGGTCGGCCTGGGCAACGTCAACGGTGTCGCGCTGGGGTTCCAGGAAGGCGCCCCCGGTGGCGAAGCGACCGCCACCAAGGACGGCAACACCTACACAATCAAGGGCACTGCCACGGGGGTCGACATGGCCAACCCGATGCAGCCCACCACCAAGCCGTTCGAGATCGCGGTCACCTGCCCGTAGTTCTCGCGCGACACAACTGAATCGAGGGCGGCACCCACTGCGGGTGCCGCCCTCGGTCCGTTCAGTGCAGCTGCGCGCAGAGCCGGTCGAGGAACGCGGTCTGTGCCGCGAGCAGTTTCACCCGTGCGGTTTCCAGCGACATCCATTCGACGCGATCGACCTCGGGGAACTCCCGGATCCGCCCGGAACCGCGCGGCCACTCCAATTCGACTGTGTTGCTCCGTGTTTCGGTGACGTCAAGGTCCGCTCCCACCGCGAAGGCGATCACCACCTTGCCACCGGACTGGCGGATCTCACCGAGCTCGATCCGCTCGCCATCGGGTGCCGGCAGGCCCAGCTCCTCGGCGAATTCACGGGTCGCCGCGAGCCACGGAATCTCATCCGACGCGTACTCGCCCTTCGGGATGCTCCAGGCCCCGTCGTCCTTACCCGCCCAGAACGGTCCGCCCGGATGCACGATGAGCACCTCGAGGGCGTCGGGCACCCCGCGGTACAGCAGCAGACCCGCACTGCGCCTGGGCAACTCAGACGCCGAAGGCCCGTTCGAGGTCGGCCACGGCATCCTCGAGATGGCCGAGCAGTCGCTGCAGATGCGGCACGCTGCGCCGGCACCCGATCAACCCGAAGTCCAGATTCTTACCGTTGCTGACCAACGTGATGTTCAGTGCCAGGTTGTCCATCACGATCGACACCGGGTAGTCACCCGCCATCCGCGCGCCACACCAGTACATCGGCTCCCGCGGGCCGGGCACGTTGGAGATCACGACGTTGAACGGCGGCGGCGCGGCCGCGACATAGCCGGGGACCGCGCCCAGCCCGAGCGGCGCGATCATCAACCCGGACAAGGCCAATGCCTCCATCCTGGGCAACGACGCGAACACCTCCTTGTTGCCGCGCATCGACGCACTGATCGTCTCCAGTCGCCGGCCCGGGTCCTCGACGTCGGTGGCCAGGCTGCACAGCACGGTGCCCACCATGTTGCCGCCGGACGTGTCGCCTTCGCCCCGCATGTTCACCGGGACCATCGAGATCAACGGCGAGTCGGGCAGCACGTTCTGCTCGATCAGGTACGCGCGCAACGCGCCCGCGCACATCGCGAGCACCACGTCGTTAATGGTGACGCCGGCGGCCGCCTTCACCCGCTGGATCCGCTCGAACGGCCAGGACTGCGCCGCGAACCGGCGCGCACCGCCGATCTTCACGTTGAACATCGTCTTGGGCGCCGAGAACGGCAACGTCAGCTGCTGCTCGATCAGGGCCGCATTGGCGACCTTGAGAGTCGACGGGACAAGGCCTGCAACGGATCCCACCGTTCCGGCGATGGTCCGCAGGAGCCCCGGTCCTTGCTCGGCCGGCTTCCGGGACGTCCTGGGCGGCAGCGCCCACGGCACCCGGAGCTCGGTGTCGCCGGGATCGTCGGACAGCGCCCGCATGGTCAGCTTCAGTGCCGACACCCCGTCGATCAGCGAATGGTGCATCTTGGTGTACACCGCGAAGCGGCCCTCGGGCAGGCCCTCGATGATGTGCGCCTCCCACAACGGGTGGTGCCGGTCCAGCAGCGTGCTGTGCAGGCGCGAGATCAACTCGAACAGATCCCGGATCCGCCCCGGGGACGGCAGTGCCGACCGGCGGAGGTGATAGCCGACGTCGACCTTGTCGTCGACCGTCCAGCCGATGTTGGCGATGCCCCCGAGCAGCGTGGCCGGCCGCTTGCGGAACATCGGCGAGAAGTCGGTGAGCGCGGCCACCTTCTCGTACAGGTCATGGACGAAGCCCTCCGGGGCGTCCGCCGGCGGGTCGAACAGTTGCAGGCCACCGACATGCATCGGGTGTTCGCGGGACTCGCCGATCAGGAAGATGGAGTCGGTCGGGGACAGCAGTTCCATGCGTCATTCCTACCCGCACGGAGTGCCACCATTCCCCAGATCCGTGAACGTCCGTGTTTGTACGCCAACACGCAGTCCCGGATGTACCAACGTGGGCGCTCGCGCTTCGTTCAGGGGGCTGACCCCACGAACCGGTCCCGATAGGCCGCCAACCGGTGTCCGACCTCCTCGGCGTCGAGCTGGAGATCCTCGGCGTTGTAGCGGACACCGCCATAGCGGCCGCGCGGATGATCGGCGCGGAACTGCGCCATTGCATCGCGCGCCGCCGCCGTCAGCCGCTGACCGGCGAGTTCGTAGATCCGCGTGACGGTGCCTTCCTCGTCGGCCATGAAGTCTTCGAACCGGACGTCGACCGACTGGCGCGCCGGTAGCTGGTCACGGTCATGCAGGCAACCGCCCAGCAGATCCTCGGCGCGGGCCAGCCAATATCGCGAGATGGCTGCCGGGTCCGGCTGCGCGGTCGCCATCCGTGAGGCGTAGCTGATCATCGTCGCCATCGACAGCGTGACCTCCACCGGATCACGATGCGTCACAACGAACGTTGCATCGGGGAAGGTTTTCAACAGCGTCGGGAACTGTTCCAGGTGCTGGGGCGATTTGAGCACCCAGCGGCTGCCGGCCTCGGGCCGCAGCCATTGCATCGCCTGCAACTGCCGCTTCATGTGCAGGTACGACGCGGACTGGTCGTGCGCCTTGTAATGCGCGGCGAAACTCGGTATCCGGTAGGTGGTTTCGAACAGCATGCCGGAAATGTCGTTGGCCAGCAGCTGGATCTCCTCGTGCGCATGGTCGACGGTCATGTCGTGCATCCGTTTGAATTCGGGCATCGAAGTGTTCACGATGTCCAGGCCGGCCGCGCAGCGATCCCGGCGGCCCTGCGCACCGGGCTCGTCGGGCGCCGGGAACGGTTCGAGGCTCTCCCAGTAGGCCAGGTAGCGCAGCGCCGGGTCGGCGGCCAGCAGGTTGTGCAGGTGCGTCGTACCGGTGCGAGGCAGCCCGCAGATGATGATCGGCCGTTCGATCGGGACGTCGTCGATCTCGGGGTGTTCGGTGAGCAGTTCCTGTAGCCGGAGCCGGTTGATCAGGTTGCCCACCAGTTGCTCGAAGACGATGGCCACCCCGGTGTCGGAGAGCCCCGCCTCGTTCTGCAGTGCGGCGCAGAGGATGTCGAGTCGCTCACGGAATTCGGGGTCGCCGAAATCGGCCAGGCCGGTACGGGCTGACGCCGCCTCCAGCAGCGCCTCGGGTTCCAGCCGCAGCGTCGCGCCGTAACCGGCCAGTCCGTCGCGGATCGGTTGGGCCGCCGCGGGATACACCGGATCAGCCAGATCCGTCAGCCGAATATCGGCGGGCCGGTCGGTCATTTGATGTCCTCGATGTCGACCAGCCGGCACTGCGGCCGCGCCGGGGTCTGTTCGGGCAGGAACCAGCGCAACCAGATCAAGCCCTTGCTACGGCCGGCGGTGGACACCCAATTGGGGTGGCCGGGATCGGTCCGGCTGACGACGATGCGCCAGGATCCGTCCGGTTCGTAGCGGACCTGCGCACCGTTGATGGTCACCCGTTCCTGACGGAAGTCGTAGGTGTGCAGGAACGGATTCCACAGGCACAGGTTCCAGAACACGCAATCCGGCGAGGTGCCCTCGATGATCAGTGCTTGGTCCGGGCCCAACTCGTAGGCGCCCATGGCGTAGGCCGCATCGCCGGCCGCCCAGCCGTAGGTCTGGCTGGGCACCGGGTACGGCTCGGCGATCTCGTTGGCAGGCCCGAGATTGATCGGCACCATGGCGAACTGTTCGTGCAACCAGGTCCGGGCGGCCCGCAACCGACGATCCAAGTCCTCGGGAGAATCGTTGCGGCGCAACGGTGGATCGACGGTCTGCACCGTCCACACCGGCCTGCGATCCGATTCGCGGGCGGTCACGTAGTCACGGGTGAGCCCGAACACCGCGTCGGGTTCGAGCTTCAGCCACGGCCCCGGTTGCGGGTCGGGGCTCATGGTGAATTCGAAGTTCCCGTCGGCGTCGAAGGTCAGCTGGCGGTCGTTGAGGGTGCCGACGATCCGGTCGCTGTAGCGCCCGTCGTCGGGACCGCCGTACACCGTCATCGACAGGTACACCGCGTCGCCCCGGTTGCCGCTGACCCGATAGGTCCGGTTCGGGTCGATCGGCATGCACTGGTAATACGCATCGGAGTTGTCGCCGCCCCACTTCAGGTACGGACCGATGACGTCGGAGAGGACCGGGTTGTCGGCGTCACCCCAGACGTAGGCGTCGGTGGCCACCCGCAGCAGCGAGAAGCCGAGCCGGTAACCGTCGAGCAGATCGGCTTCCGGCAGCGGGGGGTCGGCCTCGCGGAGCTTCTGCTCGAACGCGCGCAGTTCGTCCAACAGATCGTTATATGTCTGCGAGAGAGCGGTTTTCGGGTCGGTCACGAGTCTTCCCTTCTCAATGCGCTCTGTAGGACCAGGTTGCTCAGCTGGTCGATCAGGGTGGTGGTGTCGGTTCGGTGCTGAACCTGGACGGCGTAGAACGCCGTCCCGATGAGCAGTTCGTAGAGGGTGTCGATCTCGAGGTCCGGGCGCAGCGCTCCGGTGTCGATGCCGCGCTCCGCCAGCGTGGTGAACGCAGCGCGGGTCTGTTCGTCCAGCAGCTGCTGGGTCCGGATGTGCAGCTCCGGATCGCGGGCCCGGTCGGCCAGGATGCCCAGGGCGGCAGCCTGTACCACCTCACCGCTCCAGAATTCGACTGTGCCGCGGATGAATTCGCGGATCTCGGCCACGGCATCGTCACCGGCCGCGGGCATCGGATCGCCGGGCGTGCCGAACGCTGCCTCGAAAACGACGTGCGCCTTGGACGGCCAGCGCCGGTACACGGTCGGTCGGCTGACGCCGGCCTCCTTGGCGATCGCGTCCATGGACACCTGGTCGTAGCCGTCCCGGGTGAGCAGGTGCCGGGTGGCGGTCATGATCGCATCGTGCGTGCGCGGGTCGCGGGGACGCCCGCGTCCGGCGTCAGCATCGGTCACGCGAATATCTTTACACCGCGTAACGTAAATGGGTCAAGGGTTACGTGCGCGGGCGCACACCCGCTGCCCGATAGACCAGCAAGGGGTCGATGGCGCACACCAGTTCCGTCGACGGCAGGGCCGCCAGCAGGTCATCGGTGATGGCGTGCTTGTAGTTCAGGGTCATCGACCCGCTGAAGTCCGCATCGACCGCCGGCAGATCGATAGCGAGACTCAGGCCCTTCGGACCGATCGTGATCCGACCCGGTCCGCGCTCGAGACCCCACGGCGAATCGACCGACAGCAGCTTTGGCTCGTTCAGCATGGGCAACGAGGCCACCACCCGGGTTGTGGTCACCGCGAAGGCACCGACCAGGCGGGTGACGCTCCCGGACGACACCACTCCCGGGACCCGACCACTGAAGTGCCGGACGACGGCCACCCGGTCGGCCCGGACGATGACGTTCTCGTTGTCCAACTGCTCCCGAACCTCGACCGGAAACCGCGGGGTCCTCCACCAATTCCGCCAGATCCCGGGCATGTCAGGCGCTCTCGGAATCTACTGCTGTGAGGCGGGTCGTCATGCGTCGCCCCGTTGGATCTCGTCCACCGGAAGACGGTAGCCAGATGCGGTTGCAACCTCGTTGGAGCCGATGGTGCGCCTCCGGCGGGCACCCAGCCT